>RCUF01000174.1_pt1 | contig 29585 bp, 31 predicted proteins | sample 2166311 | NCBI WGS metagenome assembly RCUF01 (sample SAMN09932608, study PRJNA488358) | compost metagenome | feature: garden; material: soil; isolation source: compost soil in 4-hydroxybenzonitrile-enriched culture | place: Germany: Experimental Botanical Garden Goettingen | collected 2016-01-27
GGCGATCAAAAGCAACCGGGGATGTCAGTAATCAGCCTTTTTAAATATTTTGGTAAGAGTTATAATAGAAGTGTGAAGAGGCGAAAATAATGCCATAATATGCCGGAGTTAAAGGGGGAAAGTCGGTATGAAGATTGGCGTGCTGTTGTGGTTCGCGGTCATTAACATCATCGCATATATCGTGATGTCAGATGACAAAAAGCGCGCTAAGCAAAGGAAGGAACGAATTCCTGAGAGGACTTTGTTTCTGCTCGCAGCAATTGGCGGGGCACTTGGGGTGCTGGTTGCGATGAATCGCAAGCGCCACAAAACGAAGCATACCAGCTTTGTCATCGGTGTACCGCTGCTTCTCCTTCTGAATGCGGTCTTGTACGGATATTTTTTAACTTAATATCAGAATACCTTCGCCTCCAAGCTTTCTGATTTTATTGTGTGGATACTTAAAATGAGAGAGGTGCTTTCAAATGTTATTCAACAAAATTCTTGCAGCATACGACGGATCGAAGGCAGCTAACAAAGCGCTGGACAAGGCAATTGATCTCGTAAAATTAACGCCGGGGGCAACGCTGGAAGTGATACATGTGTTTGATTATCCAAGATTTTATGTGGCGGATGGTTTCGCACCCGTACCGGCATCCGTAAATAAGGATTTTTATGAGCTCGCTGAAAGAACGGTAGAAGAAGCTAAAAATCGTCTGGAGGAAGCTGGGGTATCTGCTAAGGTAGAGATGTTACAAGGGTCCCCTGCAGAAGTGATTTTAAGTTACACTAAGAAACATGATAATGATGTAATTATAATAGGCAGCCGTGGTCTGGGAACGATTCGTGAGTTTGTTCTCGGTAGCGTCAGCCATAATGTGGTTCAAAATGCTAAAATTCCAGTATTGGTTATTAAATAAATGGACTCTTTGATATATAAATAATTTCAGAAAATTGTCAAAAGAACTGCTGGAATAACTTCTAGTGGTTCTTTTCATTATTATGATGTTTGAAGTGTCTTGTATAAATTCACTCACCCAAAAGCGAACGTTCGGATATTAACGTATTATAATGTTCGTGTTTAAGTTGACATGACATGTCCTGGATTGGTAAACTAAGAGGGCAAGGCAAAGAAACTGCCGAATATTCATATTAACTCGTATAATGCCGGGGATATGGCCCGGAAGTATCTACCTGAGAACCTTAAATTTTCGGACTACGAGTGAATACGTTACTTGAGTCAGATTGTTTGTGACATCATTCGAGGTTCATGTACCTAGCCAAGTACTTATGATTTTATTTACTGCGGCTTGTACGGGTCCTTTTGTCCAAATGATGATTCGGAGTATTCGCTATGTGTCCGGAAATGCTGAAAATAGTGTCTATTTTCCAGAGCATCCCGGATTTTTTCATGTTTGCACATGTATTGGGACAGTTTACTGGTTAATGAATTTTAGATAGATCATTTCTAAAAATCGCAGAAAGTAGGTTGAAGCATGTCAGCACAGGTTGCAGTGATTATGGGCAGCAAATCAGATTGGGATACGATGTCTCATGCATGCGTTATTTTGGAGGAGCTAGAGATTCCTTACGAGAAAAAGGTAGTCTCAGCTCACCGTACACCGGATTTGATGTTTGAATTTGCGGAGAATGCAGCACAGCGTGGACTGAAGGTGATTATTGCTGGAGCGGGAGGCGCAGCGCATTTGCCGGGTATGGTTGCAGCAAAAACGGTGCTTCCAGTCATCGGTGTTCCAGTGAAATCCGCTGCGCTTAACGGCTTGGATTCCTTGCTTTCTATCGTGCAGATGCCAGGCGGCATCCCGGTTGCGACGGTTGCAATCGGTAAAGCCGGTGCTACAAATGCGGGTTTGCTTGCGGCACAAATACTGGGTGCTTATGATCCTGAGCTTGCAAGTCGACTTCAGAAGCGACGGGACAGTCTGCGGGATGCAGTGCTGGAGAGCAGCCATGATCTCGTGTTGGAGGGGCGCGGTCAATGAGTAATGACATGCAGCGACATAATAAGGAGAGTCAAGCGGTTATTCGGCCAGGCTCCACGATTGGAGTGCTTGGTGGTGGACAGCTGGGACGTATGATGGCGCTGGCTGGCAGTAATTTGGGATATCGGTTTATTGCGCTCGATCCTACGCCAGAGTCCCCCTGCGGTCAGGTCGCTGGACAAATTGTTGCGGGGTATAGTGACCAGACAGCGGCCCGTGAGCTCGCTGAACGCTCGGATGTAATTACTTATGAATTTGAAAATGTAGACGCTGAAGTGGCTGCTTTGCTTGAAGAGCTTTCTTATGTACCGCAGGGTAGTCGTCTTCTATATACTACGCAGCATCGTCTTCGTGAGAAGAGAGCGGTGGAGAAGGCGGGAGCCACGGTTGCTCCGTATGCAGAGATCGGTAGTGAAGCTGATCTGCGTGAGGCAGTATCAAGGCTCGGTATTCCATGCGTGCTTAAGACGGCGATGGGCGGATATGATGGCAAAGGACAATGGGTGATCCGGTCGGAATCGGAGATTGGCCCGGCTTATGCTGAGCTGAGTAAGGCTGGAGTCGAGCTAGTTCTCGAGCAATTCATTTCATTCGTCAAGGAGATTTCAGTTATCGCTGCACGCAGTCCGCGTGGGGAAATTAAAACTTTTCCTGTTGCGGAAAACATTCATGTAGATAACATCCTGCATGTTTCTATAGTTCCTGCACGAGTAAATGAGAAGGTACAGCAGGAAGCAGAACGGTTAGCTGCTAATATCGCTGAATCGTTGGAAGCAGTCGGATTGCTCGCGGTAGAGATGTTCCTGACTGAAGATGGAGAGATTTACGTCAACGAGTTGGCCCCTCGGCCACATAATTCGGGACATTATACTATGGAGGCTTGTGCAACCTCGCAATTTGAGCAGCATGTCAGAGCTGTCTGCAATTTGCCGCTCGGCCCAACGAAGCTGCGGACACCTGTTGTGATGGTTAATGTGCTCGGTGAGCATATGGAGGATGTAGAGGGAATCGTAGTTAATAGTACGGAAACTGGATTTAATGTGATCCCGAAAGTACACTTATATGGTAAGAAAGGTTCGGCTCCTAAACGTAAAATGGGACATATCAATCTGCTCTGTGACGATGTAGAGGACGGCCTTAACTGGATACAGCAAACCAATATTTGGAGGAATCAGAACTAATGATCGAACGCTACAGTAGACCGGAAATGCGGGCCATTTGGACCGAAGAGAACAAGTTTAGAGCTTGGCTGGAAGTTGAACTTTGTGCTTGTGAGGCATGGGCTGAGTTAGGTGTTATCCCTAAGGAAGATACTGTGTTGCTTCGCAAGAATGCAAAATTTGATATCGATCGAATCTATGAAATTGAACAAGAGACCAGACACGATGTTATCGCGTTCACACGTGCTGTCTCCGAGAGCTTGGGTGCAGAGCGGAAATGGGTACATTACGGTCTAACTTCAACGGACGTAGTTGACACTGCTCTAGGATATTTGCTGAAACAAGCCAATGAGATTTTGGAAAAAGACATTGTCAACTTCGTCGAAATTTTGCGTGACAAAGCGATAGCTTACAAAGATACCCCGATGATGGGCCGTACACATGGCGTTCATGCTGAGCCTACGACATTTGGTCTGAAAATGGCGCTCTGGTACGAAGAAATGAAACGTAATCTGGAGCGTTTCCGCCATGCGGCTGACAATGTTCAATACGGTAAAATTTCCGGTGCAGTAGGTACTTATGCCAACATCGATCCTTCTGTCGAACAGTTTGTATGTGACAAGCTTGGTACAAAGGCAGCTCCGATTTCTACTCAAACCTTGCAGCGTGATCGTCATGCTGAATATATGGCGGCTTTGGCGCTGATCGCTACATCGCTTGATAAATTTGCTACAGAAATTCGCGCTTTGCAAAAGAGTGAATTCCGTGAGGTAGAGGAAGCTTTTGCTAAAGGTCAAAAAGGTTCCTCCGCTATGCCGCACAAACGTAATCCTATTGGCTGCGAGAATATTTCAGGCCTGTCCCGTGTCATTCGTGGTCATATGATTTCTGCTTATGAGAATGTGACACTTTGGCATGAACGCGATATCTCGCATTCCTCGGTAGAGCGTATTATTTTGCCGGATGCTACGATGCTTCTGAATTACATGCTGAACCGTTTTGGCAACATCGTTAAAAACTTGACCGTGTTCCCTGAGAACATGAAGCGCAATATGAGTAGTACCTACGGTGTTCCATTCTCCGGACGGGTGTTGACGAAGCTGATCGACAAAGGCTTTAGCCGTGAGCAAGCCTATGACACTGTTCAACCTCGGGCAATGAAGGCGTGGGAGACACAACGTCAGTTCCGTGACATTGTTGAAGAAACGCCGGAAATTACAGCAGTGCTGAGCAAGGAAGAAATCGAAGATGCATTTAATCCTGCTTGGCATTTGAAGCATGTAGATACGATTTTCCGCAAGCTTGGACTCACTGAGTAGTAAGCAAAGCTTAAGCTATACAGCTACAAAATAAGGGGGATAGCGAAGATGTCATTACTGGCAATTTCTACGGCGGCGGACTTGATTAATGCCCCGCTGCTCTACAAAGGCAAGGTACGGGAACTGTATGATTTAGGGGAACATTACCTGATCGTCGTTACCGACCGGATCTCCGCATTTGACTATGTACTTGAACCTGCAGTGCCGGACAAGGGGAATGTTCTGAACCGACTAAGCTCATACTGGTTTGAGGTCACGGAGGATCTGATGGAGAATCATGTCGTTCATACGGATGTTGATCGACTTGGAGCTATTGTGAGTGATGAGAACAAGCCAGCGCTTCGAAACCGGATTATGGTTACCCGCAAAGCAGAGCGCATCGATATCGAATGTGTAGTGCGCGGATATATTACCGGCGGGGGCTGGAGACAGTATGAAAAAAACGGAGAAATTAACGGCATTCCGCTTCCGGCAGGCTTGCGCAAGAATGATAAGCTTGCTGAACCGATCTTTACGCCAGCAGCCAAAAATGATGTTGGGCATGATGAAGACATATCGTTCGAGGCAATGGCAGATAAGGTAGGGAGCGAATTGGCTGACGAGCTGAAAACCCGTAGTCTTGAGTTGTATAGCTTTGCTCGTGATTTTTGCGAGGAGCGCGATATTATTTTGGCCGACTGCAAATTGGAGTTTGGTCTTGTAGACGGAAAGCTGATTCTGATCGATGAAATTTTCACACCGGATGCCTCACGCTTCTGGTCTAAAGAAAATTACGCGCTCGACATCGAGATCGACAGCATGGATAAGGAGCCGGTTCGCACCTATCTCGCCGGGTCTGATTGGGACAAGAACAGTCAACCTGATCCTCTTCCGGCACATGTAGTCGAAGAAACGACTCGGCGCTATCGGGACATCTACAAACGCCTGACTAGCCAAGAGTTGTAAGGAAGTTCAAAGAAGTTCAATAAATCATCTTTTGATCACGAAGTGATTCTATGAAGGATATTCGGCGTCGAATCTTGAATTCAGCAGGACCTTCCGGTGCTCACGTACTAATCGTACGCTCCGCTCCTCAGTCCCTGCTTCATCCAACCTTCTCGGTGCTGAAAAGATGATTTTTTGAACCTGATTGTAAGTAGGAAGTTCAATAAATCATCTTTTGATAACGAAGTACTGTAATTATTCTTTTATTATAAAACTGCGGCATGGCCGCAAAAAACTTAGGAGGAACACGAGGAATATGATTAAAGCGATCGTTTATGTCACCATCAAGCAAAGCGTACTTGATCCGCAAGGAGTTGCTGTACAAGGAGCGCTGCATTCTATGGGATTTAAAGAAGTAGATAGCGTTCGAATCGGTAAGTATATGGAACTTCAACTGGACACTAACGACCGTAATGAAGCGGAAACCCGTGTCAAAGAAATGTGTGAAAAGCTTTTGGCAAATACGGTTGTAGAAGATTACCGCTTTGAATTGGAGGGCTGATTCATGAAATTCGCAGTACTCGTATTTCCCGGTTCTAACTGTGATATTGACTGCTACAAAGCGGTGGAAGATACGATTGGCCAGCCTGTAGACTACGTATGGCATACAGCTACGGATCTTTCCGCTTACGATGGCATTCTTGTTCCTGGTGGTTTCTCTTACGGCGACTATCTCCGCTGCGGAGCAATCTCCCGTTTTGCGCCTGTAATGAATGAAGTAGCGAAGGCCGCTGAAGAAGGTAAGTTCATTCTTGGTATTTGTAATGGATTTCAAATTTTGACTGAGGCGGGCTTGCTTCCAGGTACACTGCTTCGAAACACATCACTCAAATTCCGCTGCCACGATACAGTACTTCGTGTTGAGAATAATACTAATCCTTTTACTTCGGAGTATGCAGCGGGTGAAGAGATTGTTATTCCTATCGCACATGGTGAAGGCAACTATTATTGTGATGATGCTACTCTTGAGCAATTGAAAAAGAACAATCAAATTATTTTCACATATGTGAACAATCCGAATGGATCGCTTGAAGATATCGCAGGCATCTCAAATGAGCGAGGTAATGTAGTGGGGATGATGCCTCACCCTGAGCGCGCTGTGGATAGCTTGTTTGGATCAGAAGACGGCAAGAGAATGTTTACTTCGATATTAAAGGCTTGGAGGGATCGTCATGAGTCAGCAAGTGTCCGCTAAGGAACCGAATGCAGAACAAATTGCAGAGCAGCAAATATATAAACAGATGGGCGTTTCGGACAGCGAGTATGAACTCATTTGTGGATTTCTCGGTCGTAAGCCGAACTATACGGAAATCGGCGTATTCAGCGTAATGTGGTCCGAGCATTGTGCTTATAAAAACTCTAAACCACTTCTTCGTCGCTTCCCGACTAGCGGACCTCGCGTCCTGATGGGACCGGGTGAAGGTGCGGGAATCGTTGATATTGGAGACAACCAAGCGGTTGTATTCAAAATCGAGAGCCATAACCATCCATCTGCAGTAGAGCCGTACCAAGGTGCTGCGACTGGCGTTGGCGGTATTATTCGCGATATTTTCTCCATGGGCTCCAGACCTATCGCAGTTCTGAATTCGCTTCGCTTCGGCAAGCTTGAGAGTGATCGCGTTAAGTATTTGTTCGAGCATGTCGTATCAGGGATTGCTGGTTATGGTAACTGTATCGGTATTCCGACTGTCGGCGGCGAAGTTGTGTTCGATGATTCCTATGACGGTAACCCGCTTGTTAACGCGATGTGCGTCGGTTTGATTGATCATGATAAAATTCAGCGCGGTGTCGCTAAAGGTGTAGGCAATCCGGTATTTTATGTCGGGCCGCCAACTGGGCGTGACGGTATTCACGGCGCTACCTTTGCATCTGAAGAATTGACAGAAGAATCAGAAGCAAAACGGACAGCAGTTCAAGTAGGCGATCCATTTATGGAGAAGCTTGTTATGGAAGCTTGTCTTGAATTGATCGATACAGGAATCGTACTTGGTATTCAGGATATGGGTGCGGCAGGCTTGACTTGCTCCAGTGCTGAAATGGCAAGTAAAGCAGGTAACGGTCTGGAATTGTATCTTGACCAGGTTCCACAACGTGAAGCAGGCATGACAGCTTATGAGATGATGCTGTCTGAATCTCAGGAACGGATGTTGTTCGTGGTTGAGCCGAAGGATGAAGCGCAAGCCCTTGAAATTTTCGAGCGTTGGGGTGTTATCTGTGCAAAGGTTGGTAAGGTAACAGATGACGGACGTCTGAAGCTGTTCCATCACGGTGAAGTGGTTGGCGACATGCCAGTAACAGCGCTCGTTGATGAGTGTCCAATCTATGATAAGCCATCTACAGTTCCTGCTTATTATCTAGAAAATGAAAATGTAGACACAAATCGTTATGAAGAAGTTACGGATTTGGGCGGCGCATTGGACAAGGTGTTATCGTCTCCATCAGTAGCTAGCAAGGCTTGGGTATATGAGCAATACGATACAATGGTGCGTACAAGCACTGCAGTTCGTCCAGGCTCAGATGCCGCTGTTGTTACCGTTCGCGGAACACGCAAAGCTCTTGCGATGACGACAGATTGTAACGGACGTTTCGTATATTTGGACCCTGAAGTGGGTGGGCGTATTGCGGTTAGTGAAGCAGCTCGTAACATCGTATGTTCCGGTGCTGAGCCGCTGGCAATTACAGATAACTTGAACTTTGGTAGTCCTGAGAAGCCGGAAATTTTCTGGCAAATGGAAAAATCGGTTGACGGTATGGCAGAGGCTTGCCGTGCCCTTGATACTCCGGTAATTGGCGGTAACGTCAGTCTGTATAACGAAAATGCAAAAGGTGCGATTTATCCGACTCCGGTTGTGGGTATGGTTGGGCTTGTACATGATACAGAGCATATTACAACCCAAGGCTTTAAGACCGAAGGCGATGCGATCCTCCTGTTGGGTGATACGTTCGCAGAGCTTGGAGGTAGTGAATTCCAGGCGGTTGTTCATGGCGTAACTGAGGGACGCCCACCACAGCTGGATCTGAACACTGAACGTAAATTGCTCGATACAGTACTTGCAGCGATTCAAAATGGCTATGTACACTCTGCTCACGATTTGTCAGAGGGCGGACTTGCGGTAGCTCTTGCTGAATCCTGCATTAGCGGTGGTCTGGGAGCCAACGTTCAATTGAATACAAATCTTCACAGCGACGCCCTGCTGTTCAGTGAGTCACAATCCCGCATCCTGCTTTCTGCTTCCGCAGACCAAGCAAAAGAGCTGGAAGACTTCATTGCATCCCGTGGCGTACCTGTTCAAGTGATCGGTCAAGTACAAGGCCAAAATCTTGACATTCAAATTAATGGAGCGAAAGCTCTGAGCAAAACGGTGTCAGGATTGAAGCAGGTCTGGGAGGATGTTATTCCATGTCTGATGAAATAATTTCAGAGCGTCTTTGGACAGGAGATTATTACAATGAAGGCACGGGTCGTAGCGATATTTTTGACACATTAAAAGAAGAATGCGGCGTATTCGGGGTGTTTGGTCACCCGGAAGCCGCTTCTTTGTCCTATTATGGTCTTCACGCTCTTCAGCATCGTGGTGAGGAGAGTGCGGGGATATGCGTATCAAACGGAGAAGAATTTAACTATCATCGTGGTATGGGACTCGTTAAGGAAGTATTTGATCGTGATAAATTGATGTCTCTTCGCGGCGAACGTTCCATTGGTCATGTTCGTTACTCGACTAGCGGTGACAGCCGCTTAACGAATGCTCAACCGCTTGTGTTCAAATATCGTGATGGTGATTTGGCGGTAGCAACGAACGGCAATATCGTGAATGCGCCGCAGATTCGCCGCGAGCTTGAGCAAAGCGGTTCGATTTTTCAGACAACGAGTGATACGGAGGTTATTGCCCACCTTATCGCACGTTCGCCTAAAGATTTCGTTGAAGCTGCAAAAGATGCATTACAGCGTCTGGTAGGCGGATTTGCCTTCCTGCTGATGACGAATGACAAGCTTATTGTTGCCAGTGATCCAAATGGACTTCGTCCGTTAACGATGGCTAAGCTGGGAGATGCTTATCTGTTCTCTTCCGAGACTTGTGCCTTTGAAGTTGTCGGTGCGCAGAGCATTCGAGACATTCTTCCTGGTGAGCTGCTTGTGCTGGATGGCAACGGGTTGCATGAAGATCGTTACACAGCTCCTCAAAGAAAAGCGTTATGCGCGATGGAGTACATTTACTTTTCTCGACCAGATAGTGATTTGAACGGTTCGAACTTGCATGCTGCGCGTAAACGGATGGGTCAGATGATGGCTCAGGAATCTTTTGTCGATGCTGATGTTGTCACGGGTGTACCGGATTCCAGTATCTCCGCAGCGATTGGTTATGCAGAGCAGACGGGCATTCCTTATGAGCTTGGCTTGATTAAAAACAAGTATACAGGACGTACATTTATTCAGCCGAGTCAGGAGCTGCGTGAGCAGGGTGTAAAAATGAAGCTGAGTGCGGTTCGCAGGGTTGTTGAAGGTAAGCGGGTCGTTATGATCGATGATTCTATCGTTCGTGGCACGACATCGCGCCGGATCGTTAATCTGTTGCGGGATGCAGGCGCTACTGAGGTGCATGTGCGTATTACTTCACCGCCATTCAAAAATCCTTGCTTTTACGGTATCGATACACCAGATCGCGCTGAGCTGATTGCTTCTAACAAGACGATCGACGAGATTCGCCGTGAAATCAATGCTGACTCTTTGGAGTTTTTGAGTCCAGAAGGTTTGATTCAAGCAGTTGGCGGGGATAATGCGAGTGACTACAAAGGCGGTTTATGTATGGCGTGCTTTGACAACGATTATCCTACCCAGACGAGTTTTGAGGGCGAGGAAAAATTCGGCTGCAGCTGCTAAATTTCCTCATGCAGAATGTCATGACGGGTTATGAAGTTTTTTGAATGAGCATAGGGGAAAAATAGTACGCTATTTATAAAAATTCGACCGGATTTTTGAAAATAGAGGAAGATAATTCCCTTATATTACAGAGGTCAATGTATTTACTGCTTGTTTTGGTGGTTTTACTCATATTAGAGGAAAAAAGTTCCCTTAATTTACGAAAATCACTTTGAAACGGGTGAATAGGGGAACATTTCTCCCTTATATAACCCCAGTCGTCCAAGCAGTAATTATCAAAAACACGATACTTCACATCATATGTAATTCATGAGTTTAACTACCTTATTAAAAGGAGAGTGTCCTTGAGTGTCTGAAGCGTATAAGAATGCCGGAGTAGATATCGCGGCAGGGAATGAAGCAGTAGAGCGGATGAAGAAACACGTCAAACGGACGTTTCGTCCGGAAGTGATGACGGATTTAGGCGGCTTTGGCGCTTTGTTCGGTCTGAACAAAGATAAATATGAGGAGCCTGTGCTAGTATCGGGTACGGATGGTGTTGGTACGAAGCTGAAAATCGCATTTGCGATGGACAAGCATGACACGATCGGAATAGATGCTGTAGCGATGTGCGTAAACGACATCGTCGTACAGGGTGCTGAGCCACTCTTTTTCCTTGACTATCTCGCATGCGACAAGGTTATTCCAGAGAAGATTGAAGCAATCGTATCCGGCATTGCAGAAGGCTGCAGTGAATCAGGCTGTGCGCTAATCGGTGGAGAGACTGCAGAAATGCCGGGGATGTACGCTGAAGGAGAATATGATATTGCTGGTTTTACCGTTGGTGTTGTCGATAAAAGCAAGATCGTGAACGGAAGCTCGATTACTGCGGGCGACACGGTCATTGGCCTGGCTTCTAGCGGTGTTCACAGTAACGGCTTTTCGCTTGTTCGCAAGCTGCTTCTCGAGCAATCAGGCTACAGCCTGAAGGATAGCCTGCCTGAGTTAGGCGGCGAAGTTTTGGGTGATGTACTTTTGACGCCTACCAAGCTGTATGTGAAGCCGGTTCTCTCTTTGCTTGAACAAGTTAAGGTTAAAGGCATGGCTCACATTACGGGTGGAGGCTTTATCGAAAATATTCCTCGCGTATTGCCTGACGGAGTGAATGTTGAAGTAGATTATGGTACATGGCCGATTCTTCCAATTTTCTCTCTGCTACAAGAAAAGGGTAATGTCAGCAATCGTGATATGTTTACGACATTCAACATGGGGATTGGACTCGTAATTGTCGTTGCTAAAGAACAAGAGGAAGCTTCTTTGGCTGCATTACGTGCTGCTGGAGAGAATCCTTATGTGATTGGACGCGTTACTGAGGGTGACCGTATCGTAACGTTCAAAGGAGCGGACGTATAATGCCGTCACCTTACCGGATCGCGGTATTTGCCTCCGGACAGGGCAGCAACTTTCAGACAATGGTCGATGCTTCATTGTCCGGGTCACTTGGAGCAGAGGTTGTACTGCTCGTCTGCGACAAATCGCAAGCTCCGGTTATAGAGCGTGCACGCAAGGCTGGGGTCGAATCGTTTGTGTTCGATCCCAAAGCCTATGCAAGGCGTGAAGATTATGAAACAGAAATAGCTGCTGAGCTGGAGAAAAGAAATGTGGATCTCGTGGTGCTGGCAGGATATATGAGACTGTTAACCTCTGTGCTGGTTGATCGCTACGCTGGAAAGATGATTAATGTGCATCCTTCTTTATTGCCTGCTTTTCCAGGTAAAAACGCGATAGGACAAGCTTGGAATTATGGTGTTAAGCTGACCGGAATTACTGTGCATTTTGTAGATGGCGGTATGGATAGCGGTCCTGTCATTGCTCAACAGGCGGTAGAGATTACATCTGAGGACACTTTGGATTCGCTGGAATCCAAGATTCATCAAGCTGAACAGCAGCTATATCCGCAGGTGGTAAGCATGTTTGCTAAAGGACTCGTTCGTCTGGATGGCAGACAGGTTTCGATTCATAGTAAATAAATCTAGTTTTTAGCGAACAATGTAGCGTTTCAAGCCTTGATTGCGAAAGAAGTCTTTTTCAGGAGGCTGGGATTACATTTCGATAATATTTCGATATTTCCCGAGAAATATCGGGGTCATGATTCGCCATAATAAAGGAGGAGCCAATTTTGGGTATCAAAAGAGCACTGGTAAGTGTGTCGGATAAAACAGGGATCGTGGATTTTTGCCGCGAGCTGTCTAAGCTGGGTGTGGAAATTATTTCTACAGGGGGAACCAAGAACCTTTTGTCGAAAGAGGGTGTGCCGGTAATTGGTATCTCTGATGTGACAGGTTTCCCGGAAATTTTGGATGGTCGCGTTAAAACGTTGCATCCTGCGGTTCATAGCGGATTGTTGGCAGTTCGTGACAGTGAGGAGCATCAAGCTCAAATGAAAGAATTGGGCCTTGATTATATCGATCTGGTTGTCGTGAATCTGTATCCATTCCAAGAGACGATTGCAAAACCGGATGTAAGCTATGAAGATGCCATCGAAAATATCGATATCGGCGGACCAACTATGCTTCGTTCTGCAGCTAAAAATCATGCGTTTGTCAGTGTTGTCGTTGATTCTGCTGATTATGCCAAGGTTTTGGAAGAAATGCGTGCGGATGGAGACACTACGCTGGAGACTCGTAAACAGCTTGCTGCAAAAGTGTTCCGTCATACTGCGGCTTACGATGCCCTGATCTCCGATTATTTATCGAAAGTAACTGGCGATCCGCTTCCAGAACGCTTTACAGTAACCTATGAAAAAATTCAGGACCTCCGTTATGGTGAAAATCCTCATCAAAAAGCAGCTTTTTATCGCAAACCGCTTGCTGGAGCAGATACTTTGACAACAGCCGAGCAATTGCACGGAAAAGAGCTGTCATACAATAACATCAATGATGCTAATGCAGCACTCCAAATCGTTAAGGAATTTGAAGAGCCTGCTGTTGTAGCAGTAAAACATATGAATCCATGCGGCGTGGGCGTGGGCGAGAGCATTTATGAAGCTTACCGCAAAGCATACGATGCTGATCCAGTATCCATCTTTGGTGGTATCGTAGCTGCGAACCGTATCATTGATGAAGATACAGCTATGCTGCTTAAAGAAATTTTTCTAGAAATCATTCTGGCTCCAGGGTTTACGAAGGAAGCTCTAGAGTTGCTGACGAAGAAGAAAAACATTCGTTTGCTTAAAGTCGGTGGACTGGAGCTTGGCGCAAGCCGCAGCAGCCAATTCGTGGTAACTTCCATCGATGGCGGCATGGTTGTTCAAGAGAGTGATGTGCACTCGGTTAGCGAATCTGATCTTCAGGTCGTTACAGATCGTAAGCCAACTGAGGAAGAGCTTAAGCAATTGCTGTTCGGCTGGAAAGTAGTTAAGCATGTGAAGTCTAATGCGATTGTTCTTGTTAAGGACAATATGACGATTGGCGTTGGCGCAGGACAAATGAACCGTGTAGGTGCAGCAAAAATCGCGATCGAACAAGCCGGGGATAAAGTAAAAGGCAGCGTGCTTGCCTCTGATGCTTTCTTCCCGATGGGTGATACTTTGGAGCTTGCTGCAAAAGCTGGTGTAACAGCTGTAATCCAACCAGGCGGTTCCGTAAGAGATGAGGAATCGATCAAAGTGGCTAATGAGTACGGGATTGCTATGGTATTCACTGGCGTGAGACATTTCAAACATTAAGCTATTCATGAAGCCTGTACGGCAGGACTGCTACGGCGGCCTGCCGTTTTTCATTAAACTGCAAAAGTGCAGCAATTTCAGACTGGAATGAGTTAGTAGAGTGAAAAGCCTGCAAAAGTGCAGGAATTCTGCGCCATTTTGGATAAATATTGAGTCTGGGCCAGAAATAATTGCATTTTTGCAGGAATTCCACATGGCGGATCTAGGACGAGTCAAAAAGATGTAGTTTTGCAGCAATTGTGCGCAAGGTCGAGTTTTACAACAAATGGGTGCTACGCGCAACAACGAGTACTTCACAAGAATGCACATTCACACACACGAGTTGTTAAGCAGCTAAGCACAGTACAATTGTACAAGTTGTTCGACAAAGTAAGCGGGATCAATGAATTTAGCAGAATTAGTTTAGGAGGAAAGATATACGATATGGATATTTTAGTAGTTGGCGGCGGCGGACGAGAGCATGCAATTTGTTGGACACTTGCGAAGAGTCCGAAGGCGGGAGTCATCTATTGTGCACCAGGGAATGCGGGGATTGCGGAAGTAGCTCAGGTAGTTCCGATTCAGGTTGATGAATTCGATCGGTTGACAGAGTTCGCTCAAGAGAAAAACGTCGAGCTTGTTGTGATCGGGCCGGATGATCCGCTAGTAGATGGTATTGTCGATGCTTTTGAGGAGAAGAATATTCCGGTGTTTGGACCTCGTAAAAATGCGGCTTATATCGAAGGCAGCAAGACGTTTATGAAGGATTTACTCAAAAAATACAACATTCCAACGGCAGCTTATGAGAAGTTTGATCAATATGAGAGTGCACAAGCTTATCTGGATAATCAAACGCTTCCAATCGTGATCAAGGCTGATGGATTGGCAGCAGGTAAAGGTGTTACTGTTGCTTTTACCCGTGAAGAAGCGAACGAAGCCTTGAAGAGTATTATGGTCGATAAAGTATTTGGTGATTCGGGCAGTCAGGTTGTTATCGAGGAGTTCCTTGAGGGACAGGAAATGTCGATTCTGGCTTTTGTTGATGGAGAAACAGTACGCCCGATGTCAGCGGCGCAGGATCATAAGCAGGTATTTGATGGTGACCAAGGTCCGAACACAGGCGGTATGGGGACATATTCTCCGCTTCCACATATTGCAGACAGCCTCATTGAAGAGGCGATTGAGACCATTATTAAGCCAACGGCAAAAGCAATGGTATCAGAAGGCCGTTCTTTCAGAGGTGTATTGTTTGCCGGATTGATGATTGCACCTGATGGTAAACTAAAGACGATTGAGTTTAACGCGCGTTTTGGTGATCCTGAGACTCAGGTTGTTCTGCCGCGATTGAAGAGTGATCTGGTTGATATTTTCCTCGCTGCGATTAATGGCACTCTTGATGAAGTAGAAATTTCATGGAGCGACGAAGCTGCAGTATGCGTTGTATTGGCCTCTGGCGGGTATCCTGCTTCTTATCCGACCGGACTTCCGATTCTTGGGCAAGAAAAGGCCAAACAGAATGGTAGCCTTGTGTTCCACGCCGGAACCGCAACTAATGATGCTGGAGATCTAGTAACTAAGGGCGGGCGAGTTCTTGGTGTAGTGGGTCTTGGAAGCGACATTGCCGACGCAAGAAACAAAGCATACGCCGCTGCTGAGCAGATTGCTTTTGAGGGCAAGCATAACCGCACTGACATTGCCGTAAAAGCCCTGGTGTAATAACATTGCGCAGGTCCGAGAAATCGGACGACATGGCTTTTATCGGTGCGGATAATTGTCATCCTTTTGGTGAATGGTAACAGGGAGAGGTTGTTCACTTTTACTTTCTGTTATGAACTAAGGGAGGGCAAATGAAGATGAGCAGTGAAAACTACGATATGGACCCGATCTCTCGAGAGATCGTAAATGTTGAAGGTGTATATACGGATGAAAACGGTCGTGAGGCATATTTGCATAAAGGGGAAGCGTTTCCGGCTGATCTCATTATGGGAACAACGGAATGGAGGCTGACTGAACTGGCTCAGGTGAAGCATTCCGATGGTGAGACCAGTCGTCATCTTATTCCTAAAAAGAGACCGAAGGATCAAAATCATCAAAATGAGCACAGTTGAACTTTAGTGTAATATGAAATGCTTGAAAAGCTCCGTGATCGCAAATAATATTGCGAAGCATGGGGCTTTTGCCATTATATTGAGGTGAATTGTGGGCTCCTTATCCGCTATAATGATTTAATGTAGTGTAATTATCGGGAGGACTGGTCATGACAACGACTACAGACGGAATACATCATATTACAGCTTTTGTGAATGATGTACAGGAGACCGTTGATTTTTATGCGGGTGTCTTAGGGCTTAGATTAGTGAAGAAAACCATTAATTTTGACGCTCCGGAAATATACCATTTATATTTTGGCAATGAGACAGGTGAACCGGGAACAATCATTACTTTCTTCCCACAGGAAAATGCGCGGCAAGGAATTCTTGGCGGTGGTCAGGTAGGTGTTACGGTGTATGCCATCCCGCCAGGCAGTCTGTTTTTTTGGCGTGATCGACTGAAGAAGTATGAAGTAAAGTCCATGGATACTGTACGCTTTGGAGAGGATTATGTTCGGTTTACTGATCCATCAGGACTGCTGATCGATTTAGTTGAGCGGGATGAAGGGATGGGGAATACTTGGTCCTTTGGTGGAATTCCGCAAAAGTATGCTATCAAGGGCTTTGGAGGCGCCTTGCTGTTCAGCAGAGCCAGCTCCAAAACAGCATTGGTCCTTGAAAATGTACTCGGTCTTGAACGCATAGCTGAAGAGGATGGATTAATCCGTTACAAGTCCCATGGTGATCGCGGGAATGTAATTGATTTGAACGTCGAGAATATGGAGTCTGGACTCGGCGGAGCCGGAACGGTCCATCACATCGCCTGGCGAGTGCAAGATGATGACGAACAACTCCTGCTGCATAATCTTCTGGATGCGATTGGCTTTCAGCCAACTCCGATCGTGGATCGTCAGTATTTTAAAGCGGTATATTTTCGCGAAGGCGGGGGGATATTGTTTGAAATTGCTACTGATCCGCCAGGCTTTGCCACGGATGAACCGGAGGAATCACTCGGTGAGAAGCTCATGCTTCCTGACTGGTATGAATCGGAACGATCCGTTATTGAAAGCTTGCTGCCACCTTTTGAGATCAGATCCCTGGAATAGAAGTTGAACCAACTCGCATTCAGGTGTATCTTAAGAACAATGAGATAGTGAGAAGCAGTGTATAAAGTGAGGAGAAAGAAATGAGTACTGAACAGCAAACGGTAGGAATGGAAGATATTATACGAGCACATCATGTGCTAAAAGAAGTTGTAAGACGAACCCCGCTCCAACTGGACGCGACATTGTCGGCAAAATACGAATGCAACGTGTATCTGAAGCGCGAGGATTTGCAGATGGTACGTTCATTTAAAATTCGTGGAGCCTACAATATGATTCGAAGCCTCAGTGATGAGGAATTAGCAAAAGGTGTAGTGTGTGCAAGTGCAGGCAATCATGCTCAAGGTGTGGCTTTTTCGTGTAACGCTCTGGGTATTCACGGCAAAATATTTATGCCGAACACGACGCCGAATCAGAAGGTTAAGCAGGTTAAACGATTTGGAGGATCTTCGGTAGAAATTATTCTGATTGGAGATACTTTTGATGACGCTTATGAGGAAGCAGTAAAGACATGTGATGAGAATGGCATGATCTTTATTCATCCTTTTGACGATCCTAAAATTGTAGCTGGCAACGGAACGATTGGTATGGAGATCATGGAAAGTCTGGATACTCCAGCGGATTACGTGTTTGTAACGATCGGCGGCGGCGGTCTGGTCTCCGGTGTAGGTACTTACATTAAGGCAATGAGTCCTCAAACGAAGTTGATCGGAGTTGAACCGTCCGGCGCAGCTTCCATGACAGAGGCATTAAAACAGAAAAAAGTAATATCGCTTGAAACGATTGATAAATTTGTGGATGGGGCCGCGGTAAAACGTGTTGGCGATTTGAACTATGAAATCTGCACCCGCGTATTGGACGAGACGGTTAAAGTTCCAGAAGGCAAAGCTTGCACAACAATTATCGGACTATACAATGATAGTGCAATTGTTGTTGAGCCTGCCGGAGCACTCCCGGTGGCAGCACTAGACATGTATCGTGACGAGATTCGCGGAAAAACAGTCGTATGTATCATTAGCGGCGGAAACAACGATATTGACCGTATGCAGGAAATGCAGGAACGATCGCTTATTTATGAAGGCTTGAAGCATTACTTTATTATTAATTTTCCGCAGCGTGCAGGAGCACTTCGTGAATTTTTGGAGGAGATCCTTGGACCCAATGATGATATTGCACGTTTTGAATATACCAAGAAACACAATAAAGAGAATGGGCCTGCCCTGGTAGGCATTGAGCTAAGTGATAAGGATGATTATAAAGCATTGATTGAACGTATGGATGAGAAGGGCATCACCTATACCGAGCTGAATCGAGACCTGAACTTGTTCAATTTATTAATTTAATATTGACTAACAGTCGGAACCTTTGCAATCACGACAAGGTGAGAGCGAAGGTTCTTTTAATTTTATCCACATTCATTCTAGCAAAATATTGCTTACCCACAGTTCGCACACGATTATACACAATTAATCCACGGAAAAAATACATAAGTCCACAAACTTATCCCACTAATCCACAGGTTATGCACAATGTTATCCACATTAATCACAGGATTATTTTATAAAAAAGGCTTTACAGGGTTAAAATACTAGTGTACTATTCAACTATAACACTAGTACGTTGAGAGGTGAATCTGCGTGACATTTGATAATAAACAAATCGGTGAAAGTAACATTCAAGCGGTACTTTCCGTAAAAGGCATCACCAAAATAATGGGTAAACAAAAATTAGTGAACCAGCTGTCCTTTGATATGCATCAAGGGGAAATCGTTGGGCTGCTTGGTCCTAATGGAGCAGGAAAAACGACAACGATTCGTATGATTGTAGGCTTGATCGCAATGAATGAAGGAGATGTATTGGTCAAGGGGCACAGCATTCGTACGGATTTTGCCAAAGCTATATCACATGTGGGAGGTATTATAGAGAATCCTGAGTTTTATCCCTACATGACGGGGTACGACAACTTGAAGCAATATAAGCGAATGGGCGAAGGGATTACCGAGGAACGGATTTCTGAAGTGGTGAAGCTTGTTGGTCTTGAGGGCGCTATGAGTAAAAGAGTAAAGGCCTACTCCCTGGGAATGCGTCAGCGACTTGGTATTGCGCAAGCACTCCTGCATAAGCCAGCCATTCTTATTCTGGATGAGCCAACGAATGGGCTTGATCCCGCGGGGATTCGGGAAATGCGTGATTATTTGAAGAAAATCGCTAGTGAGGAAGGAATTTCGATTCTGGTATCCAGTCATTTGCTGGCGGAGATGGAACTGATGTGTAACCGTGTTGTGGTTATTCAGGAAGGTAAGCTGGTTACGGTCAGAACATTAGGAGCTGCGAATATCGAGAACAACGGAGTGGATGCAGTGCATGGAACCAATAGATCCAATATTGTGCAAATTAACCTTCGAGTGAATGATGTCGTTCAAACCAAGGATAGCTTGCTGCATTTGAAGGATATTCGCATAGTTGGAATTTCACCGGAAAAGAATGATATAACGGTAGCCATTGATGATAGCTCTATTCCTCTGCTCGTCAACACTTTATGCGAGAAGGGGATTGCCCTGTATCGAATGGAGGAAGTGAAGGAGTCGCTAGAGGATGAATTCCTAAAATGGACTGGAGGGAACCAAATTGCTTAACTTTGGGAATCTAGTAATTAATGAGTGGTTGAAAATGTATAAGAAACGAAGCTTCTTCATCCCCTTTGCGATTATGGCGGTAATTATCATTGGATTTGTGTATCTGATGAAGTCATTCGCTCCGGCAACGATAACAGCAGGTATAACAAGCTTTGATGTAATTAATGAAATGATGAACTATAACGGGTTAGGGCAGATCATTACATTTCTTGCGATCATATGTACAGCGGGTTCTGTAACGAAGGAGCATAGCCAGGGGACGATAAAATTCCTGTTGATCCGTTCTCATAGCCGAAGTGCGATTCTAGCATCCAAATATGTAACAGTATTGTTGTTCATCGTTATGCTCACTTTATTTACACTGGCAGTATCTTTTGCAGCGGGGGTAATTGTATACGGATTTGAGATACATGATGTCACATGGAGGGATGTACTTTTAACGACTGCAGCTGCCTTAATAAGAACATGGGTATACGCGACGATTACTTTCATGCTTGGAGTGTTCACGCGCTCAACCGGGGCTACGATAGGAGCGAGTATGGTAATTGTGGTACTGAATGGCCTGATCATATTTTTGCTCTCCAAATATGCCTTTATTAAATATGTGCTGTTTACAAATATAGATTTGTTGCCTTATTTCTATAACCAGAATCCACCATACGAGGGGATGACACTAGGTTTCTCGATCAGCGTAATTGCAGTGTATGTGTTCTTGTTTCTTGCAGGGAGCTTTGTTACGTTTAAGAAACGGGATATCGCTTAAATGATATACTTGAGATTTGTTATTTTGGCAGAAAGGAGCGACCCGGTGTGACTATTGAATTCGATAACAATTTACCGATTTATTTGCAAATTATGAACTATATCAAACGAGAGATTGTGACAGGCAAGCTGAAGGCAGGAGATAAAATTCCATCCGTCCGTGAACTGGCTGCTGAGCTGCAAATTAATCCTAACACGATTCAACGGACGTTTCAGGAACTGGAGAGGGAAGCCGTGGTAGAGACGAGACGTGGGCTTGGAAGATATGTAACGAGCGAGGAGTCTAAAATTATGACAATTAAAAAAGAGATGGCTGGAGATTTGCTGGAACATTTTATTCATGGAATGCAGGAGCTTGGTTTTACTAATCAGGATATTGCGGTAATTGTGGCAGAAGCGGTTAAGGTAGAAAATCAAGAATAGCCTGTGTTACTAAGGATTGAAATTTTTGAGGAGGAGACTTGAACGAGTATGGAAAATATACTTCAGTTTCAGGGGATATCTAAATCCTACGGGTCTAAAAAAGCACTGCAGGACGTGACCTTTAGTATTGGTGCTGGCAAGATCGTAGGTTTGCTAGGCACGAACGGAAGCGGCAAAAGTACATTAATGAAAATAGCGGCAGGTCTTATTCAGGCTTCAGCAGGGACGGCAACAGTGACCGGGGTTGAGGTGGGGCTTGAAACGAAATCATTAGTATCTTTTATGCCGGATCGTCCTTTAACTGAGTCATGGATGAAGGTTCGAGACGCGATCCAGTTCTACAAGGATTTCTATAGTGATTTCGATTCAGAGAAGGCACGTCGGATGCTGGACTTTATGAATTTGAATGAGCGAGATCGGGTATCCACATTGTCTAAAGGGATGAATGAAAGGCTGCAGTTGAGTCTTGCATTGTCCCGCAATGCGAAGCTGTATTTGCTGGATGAACCGATTGGTGGAGTTGATCCGGTGGCCAGAACGAAAATATTAGATGCAATCGTGGAGTTCTATAGCGAGGACAGCACTGTGGTTATTTCGACGCATTTAGTACGTGATATCGAGCGGATTTTTGATGAAGTTATATTTATTAAGAATGGTTCCATCGTTATGCAGGGGGAAGTGGAGGATCTTAGGATCAGACATGGTAAAGGTGTTGATGACATGTTCAAAGAGGTGTTTGCAGAATGATCAAATTGCTGAAGTATGATTTTAGGCAAAATATGAATACAATTCTGGGCACATTTGCAGTACTGATAATTGTGCAGATCATGCTCGCCATCACTGCTCAAGTAAGGGGATGGGATCAGACGCTAGTGCTGGGCGGAAGTATTGCCCTTTATATGATTGTAAGCTGCAGCGTGATAATTATGACATGTAAAACGTTTCGAACAAATATCATGGCTTATCATATCAGATTGCTGCCTATACGACCTGTCTGGATGATAGTATCATCACTGTTATTGGGTATGATTGTTGTGGGCGGCGTGGTAGTGTTAATGATGATTCATACTATGGTCTATCGGGAGAACTTTCAAATTTTGATGCAAGAGGTTGAATTAAGCTTATTAAGCAATAAAGAGTTAGCCATAATTTTCCTAAGGATTATCTGGAACTGCATTGTTACGATCATAATGATCTTTTTGGCCATCACAGTTGGATATAGTGTGCAAAAGGGTAAACGTATAGGAATATGGCTTGGGATCATTACATTTTTTGTTCTGCAATATATAGTATCCTGGATCGAGACGAAATTGTTTTACCAAACGGATAAGCTGAGTCTTCCATTTATTGAAACGAATACGAATGTAATCAATACCGGAATTAATGCTGAAATAAAAGCAAATATACTGGATTTCCCATGGGGAATGTTTGCATTTGAATTGGTTGTAACCGGTCTGATGATCAGGGCAATCACATACTTGATTAATAAACGGGTAGAGGTTTAATAAAGATAAGAAAAAAGATGGCGGATCTGCTTATACAGCAGACAGCCATCTTTTTTTGTCTGAAGCTCTATTTGGATTTATTACGTCCATAAATGAATTTTTGTCCTATAATACCGATTACAAAAATGATCAGGCTGTCCCATGGCGATACTGTAAACGAGGGCATAATCCGGGTCAGAAGCAGGCCGATCGCGACGATAGCAACAGCGATACCGATATAAATTCCTAATGCTTTTATATCAAATTTGCGATTTGGTTCATTTTGTCGTTCTTGCTCATCGTTCTTTCGGGAACCGGGCCCAAGATAACGGATAACCAATTCAACCAGCACGATAGATAACGCTGCGATCAGAAGCAGGGAAGCACTGCTAATCAGAGTGTACTCAAGCTCGCCGCCGAACCATTTACTGAAGAAGCCGGTAATCATGTAAATGAAAAATACCCAAGTCAGTGCAATCCAGGGAATCATGGTATAGTACATGATTTTGTCCTTTGTGCTGCGAGGTTTACGCATGGATACATCTTCTGCAAGCTGTTTGCTATAAGCAGCCGCGTCGGGGCCAAATAGATCTTTGGCCAGGATGTCCTTTTCCTGATTCTTCACAATTTTGCGGGCTAGTCCTAGAAGCACTTCTTCACCTTTAGCTTCAGTTAAGGGACTGGAACCGGATCGGATGTACATGACCATTTCGCCGAAATAGGCCTCATTAACCGGATTCATTTGCTGTCTTAATTGTTTAGTCTCTTGAATCATTTCATGAATATACAATGAAAATTCCTCTCCTCCCAAGCTGCAAGCATTACTCCAAAATTGCCAAACGAGTTAATAAATTGTCGATTTTCTCCAGTAGTATACTGCAAATTTTGTTGTTTTCGCAAGGGACTAGGGAAGTGAGTGGCTTGTAAATAGGCAAAAGCTATTATATTCATAGTATTTATATATTATAACAATTGGGATACTTTGGAATATGATATACCTACAGTTAATTTAAATCGGGAGGTCCTACTATGGAGAGCAAGAATGAAGTAAGCATCAAATTCAATAAGGCAGCTCGGGATTATGATAAACAGCGTCGTAAATTGATACCTTGCTTTGATGATTTTTATAACATTGCTGTGTCTCTGCTACAATCGGATGCTCAACACCCTAGAATATTAGATTTAGGTGCTGGTACAGGATTGTTATCGTCCATGCTGCATCAGAAATATCCTGAAGCTCATTTTACGCTGATAGATCTGTCTGAAAAAATGCTGGAGATGGCTAAAAAAAGATTTGATGGATATAACAATGTCAGTTATATTCTAGGCGACTACACGAATTATGTGGAATATGATTCCCAGAACAAATACGACTTCATTGTGTCGGCGCTCTCCATACATCATCTGAACGATGAGGATAAGGTTGAATTGTACCAGAACGTCTATGAGAATCTAAAGGACGGTGGAATATTTGTAAATGCCGACCAAGTGTTAGGCTCCACTTTATTTCTGGAATCGCTCTATACAAGTGACTGGAGGCAAAAGGTAGAAGCCAGTGATTTGTCCCGCGATGAAATTGATGCAGCTTATGAAAGAACCAAGCTTGATCAAATGGGGAGCCTCGAATCACAAATTAAGGCTATGCAACAAATTGGATATTTAGACGTGGATTGTGTGTACAAGAATTATAATTTTGTTGTTTTGCATGGAAGAAAAGCAAAATCACATAGTTTGAAGACTCTGTGAACGAAGAATAAAAAATACCCTCCTCTGACGAAACTACAGCATGTGCGAAAGGAGGATGGGAGTAATGGAGAAATATGAATCTGAATTAACTCGCAGGTATTTGCTGAACAGCCACTCCCGCGGCAGCCTGGAGGAGGTAATATCAGACGAGGAAGGCTTCGAAGCAGCAACGGAGATGCTCGAAATGGAATCTGCTTCCGATGTTACGCGCGATTTGCTCAGATTGTATTACGAATAACAAAAAACAATTACAAATTAACATTACTGATTGACACCCCGTAGCTTGTGATGCTAAGATAAGCTTAATAAATCACATTAAACTTATCGGAATTAAATGATTATATAAAGCAAGATGCAAGTGCGGGGAGGATTTTAGTATGGAACGGCAAATTATCATTCAGCATGGACAAGAGGAAATCGCAGCTAGTATTCATTATGCAGCACCAGCCAAGCAAGAAGGACGCTGTAAGGAGCGTCTTCCGCTGGTTGTTATATGTCATGGTTTTGTCGGCAGTCGAATCGGAGTAGATCGGTTGTTCGTCAAGACTGCTCGCGAACTGGCGGAGCAAGGGTTTCTTGTTGTCCGTTTTGATTATATCGGTTGCGGAGAGAGCAGTGGTGAGTACGGCAGGGAAGGCGTAGAGTCGATGATTGCCCAGACGCGAACCGTTCTGGATTATGCACATTCTATCGGCGATATTGATCCTACAAGAGTTACGTTGATCGGACACAGCCTAGGCGGTGTAGTAGCTCTATTGACATCAGTACGTGATCGTAGAGTAAAAAATCTTGTATTATGGTCCTCAGTAGGCTATCCGTTTAATGATATTGTGAAAATAACTGGAAGAGACGTATACGATAATGCGATTAAGCGCGGTACATCAGATTATTTAGGCTACGACTTTGCGCCCGTCTTTTTCGAGTCACTTGGAGCATACCAGCCGTTTCAAGAGGCTTTGAAGTTTACTGGAAACGTACTAGTGATTCATGGAACGTCAGATGATGATATCCCGGTGGATTATGCTTTTTTATTCCAAAAGGTGTTCTGGATGCGTCCTGAGGGAAGGTGCGATAAGGAAATTATTTTCCAGGCGGACCATACTTATTCTAACGGAGAGCATCGAAGACAATTGCTGCAAAAAACCAAGGAATGGCTTAACGGGCTCGAAGGAGTTCAAAGTGAATGGCAGCATTGGATGATTTAGCTTGTGAAGGTTGTTTCAAACAGGAAATTGAGAACTGGTAAATAATATCCCGTCGGTGATAAAATAGAGATGTAACCAAATTGGCGTCGGGAGGTAGGTTCTATGACTCAGCCTTCATTGTTTATCGCACACGGGTCCCCAACACTGGCTATTGAACACAATGCATACACTGGATTTCTTAAAGAATTGGGACAGCAAATAATGAGTGTGCCTCCTCGAGCGGCTCTGATATTCTCAGCCCATTGGGATTCACCAGTCCAGTATGTAAGTAATGATACTCTTCATGAGACGATGCATGATTATTATGGCTTTCCTGAAGAGATGTATCATATTCGCTATCCGGTTAAGGGTGATCCTGAACTTAGTGAGTGGATCAGCAGCATTTTTAAGTCAGGCAATTTACCGTATCAAATGAGCTCAGGTAGAGGATTGGATCATGGAGCATGGGTAGTGCTTCGCGCACTGTTTCCGAGCGGGGGCATTCCGGCAGTCGCCTTGTCTGTGGATTCCAAACGATCACCTGCAGAACAATATGCGATTGGCAAAATGCTGACAGAGCTGCGAAACCGTAACGTTCTAATTATTGGCAGCGGCGGTTTGGTACACAATCTCCGTCTGATGGAAAACAGGGATGATCCTAACCCGTGGGCTACTGAATTCGATGATTGGATCGGAGAACAGTTAACCAGCTGGAATCTTCGTACGTTGTTTGATTATGAGAAAAAAGCACCACACGTCAAAGAAGCTGTACCCTCCTATGCAACAGAGCATTTTGCCCCGCTTCTGTATGCGATGGGAGCTAGTGATAATGATCGGCATGCCAGTCGTTTATTTCAGGATTATCAATACGGTAGTCTCAGTCTAAATGCTTGGCAGTTTGGTAGTTAAATGAATCGCAGACAGGCTGATTCCCCTAACACATCTCTATGGGTTAAATGGGAGTCGCCTGTTTTTTTGTTGAAGGTTTCTCCTTAAAGTGTGAATCCTATCTTTTCCATACGACTCCATTCGACGTATAATAGATTAAATACATAATGATAGACAAATGGAGGAGTTATGAAATTAAACCTGTCTAAAATAGGGCTACCGCTTGTGATGGCGGCTTGTCTACTGCTAACTTCCGCTTGTGGAGGCAATAAGACTGCACTCCCTGAGGCTGACCCTGCAAATTCTGTAACCGTAGAGAATGACAATACTGAGCTACCTTCTGAGCCTGCTCCCCCGGCCTATACCTCACCTTTATCAGGAAAACCATTGGATGAACCTATAACTCAGCGTCCACTTGCTGTTATGATTAACAATGCTCCGGCTGCAAGACCTCAGTCAGGTCTTAATGAAGCAGATATCGTCTATGAAGTATTGGCAGAAGGCGGAGTAACCAGGCTGATTGCTATTTTTCACAGTGGTGAAAAGGTAGCTAAAATCGGCCCGATTCGCAGTATCAGACCGTATATGATTGATCTTGGAGAGAGCTACCATGGCGTTCTGGTGCATGCTGGTGCTAGTAATGATGCGTATGCGATTATACAGCGTCAGCATAAAGAGGATCTTGATGAAATTACGAATGCGGGTTCCTTTTTCTGGCGGGATAAATCGAGAAAAGCACCTCATAATTTGTATTCTAATGTAGAGAAGCTTGTGGAAGGGGCCCTTAAGAGAAACTATGTCATGGAGGACACCGCGGTTCCTGCATACACTTTTCGAGATGAGAATGATCCGGTTGAAGGTGATATTGCCAACTCCGTAGAGATTAAATTTCAGTTAAGCAATTATTTAGTAACTTATGAATATGATGCAACGACCAAGCTGTATAAACGATTTATTAATGGAAAACCGCATACTGATTTAGACACTCAGGAGCCGATCACTGCTGCCAATGTAGTTGTGCTTGGAGCTGATCATAAGGTATTGGATGATGTTGGACGTCTCGAGGTCAACCTGGAGACAGGTGGAGAAGCGATACTTTTTCAGCGCGGTAAAATGATTCGAGGACAGTGGGTGCGCAAGTCGGACGATGTCATCCGATTTATCAAAGACAATGTAGAGATCCCATTTTATCCAGGAACTACATATTTCAACGTTGTGCCCAATAATCCTGATTTTGATAGCCATATTAAAGTAAATTAAGCGTTTCCAGAGGGATTTATTGTATGAATAAGGATATATGTGGATGGTAATGGTAAAGTTGGTGCAAAAATTAGTGACCGAACGTGAAATGTTTGCGACAAAATTACCTATACAGGTATTAGTTGTGTTAAGATATTCAAGGTTATGTAATAAGAGTGTAATAGGAGTGTAAAACTGTATTCACACTTAGAGAAGAGGGGATACCACATGCGAGTCAAGAAAAAGGATATCTTTTTCCAAACATTGGAGAACATGGCGGATACTATCGTGAATTCTGCAGATTATTTTGCTGAGCAGGTAGCGGAATTCAAGGATGTAGAACAATTTGCCAAAAAAATGAAGGAATTTGAATCCCAATGTGACGAATATACGCATACAATTATTGTCGAATTAAATAAGACGTTCATTACTCCGATTGAACGCGACGATATTATGAATTTGACGACAACGCTTGATGATGTCATGGACGGATTGGAAGCGACAACTTCACGTTTCTTTATGTATCATCTTAATGAACCTGATGAGCATATCATTAAGTTTGCTGAGATTTTGCGCAATTCGGCCTATGAAATTCAAAAAGCTATTCATTTGCTGTCCGAGAAGAAGCTGCTGGCGATACGCGAATATACGATTCGTTTGAACGATCTTGAGAATCAAGGGGACGAACTGCTGCGGATTTGTATTAATGAATTGTTCGTCAAGGTAACTGACCCGATCATACTGATCAAGAAAAAAGAAATTTACGAGCGTCTTGAAACGACGACTGATGCGTGCGAGCACGTAGCAAATATGTTGGAATCCATTATCATGCGCAATTCATAAGAATCGTGGCGTGACGATATACAATCGATATTCGGGAGGTTGGGATTGCGCGGATTTCTAGAGAGATACCCAATCTGTGCAAATAAGCTATGGATACGAGTTTGTTGATTATGATGATCGTCATCATCCTGGCGCTTGCGTTTGACTTCATTAACGGATTTCATGATACGGCAAATGCGATTGCAACTTCTGTATCTACGAGAGCGTTGAAGCCACGTACAGCGATACTGATGGCGGCTGTGATGAATTTTTTGGGTGCGATCATGTTCACTGGGGTAGCAAAAACGATTGGCGGCAGTGTAGCTAACCCAGCTGCACTTGATAATGGGCTGGAAGTGTTGATTGCCACGTTGCTTGCTGCGATCATTTGGAATCTTATTACCTGGTGGTTTGGAATTCCATCCTCATCGTCTCATGCCTTGATAGGGGCTCTTGCTGGTGCAGTATATGTAGGTGCAGGACCGGACAAGCTCAACTGGAGCGGGTTTAAGACGATTATCGAGGGACTAGTATTTTCTCCAATCATTGCATTTGTTATTGGTTACATCGTTATGATGGTGCTGAAATGGATTTTCGCCAAGCGCAGTCCACATACCGTGAACAAGGGCTTCCGTTCCATGCAGGTGATTACGGCGGCCATTCAAAGCTTCACTCACGGGACCAACGATGCGCAAAAGGCAATGGGTATTATTACTTTCGCATTGGTTACAGCCAAGTATCAGGATCATATGGAGGTTCCGCTTTGGGTTAAGCTCTCGGCGGCTACCGCTATGGCACTCGGTACTTCTATTGGTGGCTGGAAGATCATTAAAACAATGGGTACAAAAATTTTCAAAATTGAACCAATCAACGGCTTTGCAGCCGATCTTACCGGAGCATCTGTTATTTTTGGCGCCACGTTACTTCATCTGCCGGTCAGCACTACGCATGCAATTACATCGGCGATCCTGGGCGTAGGTTCGGCGAAACGGTTCTCTGCCGTCAAATGGTCACTTGCCGGACGTATCGTTATAGCATGGGTCATCACGATCCCTATTGTGATGATATTGTCAGGGTTGATCTATATTGTGTTGTTCTAAATAAGTGATGAAAGCCAATTTATAGATAGAAGCGTCCCTCAAAGTTATCTAAGATAACTTTGAGGGACGCTTCTTGTTTAGCAGTGGAAAGGCAAGATA
>RCUF01000175.1_pt1 | contig 29580 bp, 25 predicted proteins | sample 2166311 | NCBI WGS metagenome assembly RCUF01 (sample SAMN09932608, study PRJNA488358) | compost metagenome | feature: garden; material: soil; isolation source: compost soil in 4-hydroxybenzonitrile-enriched culture | place: Germany: Experimental Botanical Garden Goettingen | collected 2016-01-27
TGTTGATCCATGGAAAGAAAATGAAAAGCCGTAAATTAAACTTGGCTAATAAAGAGCTTATATATTAAGGGAGGATTTATATATGTTTAAACTGGTGGTAAGTGATCTGGATGGTACTTTTCTGAATAATAGTGGCACTTTCGATGTCGACCATGTCTTTTGGAGATGGTAAAAATGATGTGGAACTTATGAGTATAGCAAAATATAGTTTTGCTATGAAAAACGCATGTGAGAACATTAAAAATGCAACCAGTTTTATCACTAAATCCAACGAAGAAAACGGTGACTTATTAACGATAAAAAAATGATGGATTTACAAAAGCAATAATGTTAATTATCGTTATTGATAAGACCCCAAATTGCATCATGAAAGGACTATACGTAGCATGAAAAATAAAATACTGGTTTTTGATATTGGTGGCTCTTTTATTAAATTTAGTTTGTATTTTCAAGGTGAGTTTATGTGTAAGGGGAAAGTTAAAACTCCATTGGACTCACTTGAGAATCTACTTGTAGCTTTGAAGCAAATTCATAATCAGTTTATAGATGAATGTGAAGGTATAGCTGTCAGCATGCCAGGTATTGTGGATTCGGAAAGCGGTCACATGGTGCATGGCGGTTCATTAAGATATATAAATGATATAAATATGATCGAAGTTTTTAAGAAAGCGTTTCATTTACCCGTAGCAATTGAAAATGATGGAAAATGCGCTGCTCTGGGAGAAGCATGGTGTGGTTCATTACAGGGAATCGCTGATGGTGTTGTTCTGGTCGTTGGAACCGGAATGGGCGGTGGAATCATCTCTCAAGGTAAATTGCTGAAAGGCCATCATTTATCGGCTGGGGAATTCTCCTTCATCAGAACTAACAATGAGTATGCAGACAATGTTGATTATTTGCTTGGTATGCAAGGGAGTAGTTCTGTATTATCTAAAACTGTTGCCAAAGCTAAAGGGCTTCCTGCAGATTCTATGACAGGTGAAAAAGTATTCAAGCTCATTGAAGAAGGTGATCACACGGTCCAAGCGATTTTTCAAGAATACTGTAGGAACATCGCAACACAAATTATTAATTTGCAAACGATTCTTGACCCTGAAAAGTTTGTAATTGGGGGAGGCATATCTGCAAATCCTTTACTGGTTATTACTATTAAAGAAGAACTAGAGAAACTTTATCTAGATTCGATCTTAAATTTTGTGCGTGCAGATATTGAGCAAAGTAAATTAGGCAATGAAGCGAATTTGCTAGGTGCTATATATAACTACAAACAAACCTATCATCTTGATTGATAACAAAAGTTATATTTCGATGTCTGTTTATCTTGTCCTGTCTATAAGGAAGCATATAGTTTACATAATATATATTATGTTTTTAGTGTGGTGAAATCTGCAAGTGAATCACTCTTATCAAGTGTCCACTTGCAGATTCAAGTTTCACTGACAATATAAAATAGCTTATTTTTCAGTTGAGAATATACGCATGCGTCTATATTTCATTTTCCGGGGGAGATTCAATCATCAGTCCTTCGACATGCTTACGTCCCAGCAGTTTTCGTTTTTTGCGGTTTTCCTTGGTTTCTAAAACAATATCCAGATCATAGTCGTCAGGATACAATTCAGTAGCAGCGATGTGAAGGACGAGCCTCTTTTTGTTCATGGTTAGCTTCTGTCCTTGGATCAAAATCCCGACATTACCCCGTTCATCCTCGGTTTTGTATACAATTCCAGTTCGATCCAGATAGCCTACATAAACACTATCGCCAAGGGCAAAAAGCTTGGTTTTGAGAGGGATTTCTTGTTTACCCCGTTTTGTGATTGTCTGGTCTAAAGCCTCTTTTTTAGGGAAAGGCTTATTTGCATCATCAGACTTTTCATCATCTACAGAAGGGGGAATAACAAACGATTCCTGTGTATTCCGAGACGCTCTGCCTGCAGAAATGGCCTCAGAACGCTCGATAATACGTGTCCACATGCCCAGCTTCAAGGCAATTGCATATGCATAGCTTTCTCCGGCCTCTCCAATGCGAAGTCGGTACAAAGGTTGTAGCGTTTCGGTATCAAACTCCATACGAGCATTCTGAAATCCCGGTGTGTTTTCAGCAAAATGCTTGATTTCGCTAAAGTGCGTTGTAGCCACTACTGTCGCTCGGCGGCGATGGAATTCTTCTAGCAACGCGATAGAGAGGCCTACTCCTTCTCCTGGATCGGTGCCGGATGCCATTTCATCAATCAGAATCAGAGTAGAGTTTCCTGTTGTTTCTAAAATGCTAATCATGTTGCGGATGTGTGCAGAAAAGGTGCTCAAAGCATGTTCAATGCTTTGTCCATCCCCGATATCTACCACAATTTCCTCGAATACAGCCATTCGGCTACCATGCAAAACAGGTACCAGTAGCCCAGATTGCACCATTAGTGTTAATAGACCGACGCTTTTAAGGGCCATCGTTTTTCCGCCTGTGTTCGGTCCAGTGATGATGAGTGAGGAATATCCTTCACCAATTGAGAAATCAAGCGGCACCATGGTATTGGACATCAATGGGTGACGTGCACCTTGGATGTCTATAATCCCGTCAAGGTTAAGTTCGACAGGGACAGCATCCAGAGTCATGGCGTATTTGGCTTTTGCCAATAAAAAATCCAGTACACCTACAGTCTCTGTATTGATGCTTAGTTCCCGGTTGTATGACTCGGCCATTGCCGTCAGGTCTCCCAGCACTTTCATTTCTTCTTTAGATTCTTCTGCCATGTTTGCGCTCTGATCGAATTGCAGATTCGTGATTTCGGCAGGTTCAACGTAAACCGTCTGACCACTTCCCGATTCATCCAGTACATTGCCTTTCACTTGTTTACGGAATTCTTTTTTGATAGGAAGCACGTAACGGCCATTGCGCTGACTAATCATATTTTCCTGCATAATGGATCGGTGACGGCTTGTGAGAGAGTCAAGTTTTCTCTTGATGCGTTCTTCAGTAACCGCAATTTTTTTGCGAATTTTAGCTAGTTCTTTACTGGCGATATCCGTCACACGTCCCGAATGAATACATCTTTCGATTTCGGATAGAAGTGGCTCCATGCTATACATGGAAGATGCATAAGCGCTGACGGTTGGAGCAGCGTCCGCCTTGGAATGCATATATTTTATGAGTTGAATGCAGCTTCGAATGAATTGAGCCATATGAGAAAAATCACGCTCGCTGAACATATACCCGGTTCCGAGCAGTTGAAGAATGTGCTCCATTCCTTCCAACGAAGGAACAGGGACGCTTGCTCCGTGGCGAATGATCTGTAACGCTTCGTTGGTTTCGTCAAGACGAATCTTAATGGTACGGATATCAGTAATTGGGCACATAGAAGCAGCGTGATGCTTACCTAGGTAAGAAAAAGCACATTCGGAAACTCTTGTTTTAATTTGATCATATTCCAATCGCAGCATTGTAGTTTCGTTCATGAATAAATCTCTCCTTTAGTTGTGTAGTCAGGATTTTGGAAAACTTGCTATTAAAATAAAAAAGGGCGGAGAATGAACAAAACGTTCATTCTCCGCCCTTAAGGAAAGAGGGAATTTATCAACAAATAAGCCTGTAATACAGCTTTTGTAGTTCCGAGTTCCGTGTTTCCAATTCATTCACGCAACAGCTCTTTGCTAAGCTATTTGGATCGAATGGAAACGTTAAAAGGGAAGTTACAAAATCTGAAAACAAAAAACCGCGCTGAACACAGCACGGAATAAGGCCTGGATGAAGATAATCCCGAAGGCGATTTATGATATCCGCATGTTCTTAACTAATATCAGGATAACAACACAGCAACAAACAAACCTGTACCCGAAGGGTTCAAGCGCCTGGTGTTACTCCCTGAATATGCAATTGCTTAGTTAAGAACGTTCACCGACATCAAAATCTCTCCCTTAATTGAAGATATAACCATACTATACGATTGGACAGGCGTTGAAGTCAAGGCCGACTTCTTTAATTCGATACAATAGGGATCATTAGGTTAACATAATATATATTATGTTAAAAAAACCAATGTCTTTTAAATGAGAATGATGATCATTATAATTGTAATCAAGAGCATGAAGAAAGAGAGTCATAATCCGTATGAAATCATGATACAAACATTAAGAAACCGCCCCGGAGGATGCTATATCATATCTCCAGGGGCGGTTTCTTGTGCTGTTATTCAGAATCATCGGCTATGACAGCTTGTACAGGCTGCCTGTCACGAAGCAATGGTAACAACAGCATCGCTCCGACCAAAAACAAGCCGGCGCTCACGGTATATACGGTGTTCAGGGAGGATTCGTGTTTGAGTGTTCCGCCCATACTCATACCGACGACCATCATCCCAGAGAACAGGGGAGAGAGGGCACCACCGACGCGGCCGATAAAAGCAGCTTCGGCGTTTTTCATCATCATTGTGTTGATACCGATATGAATGCAAGGATAAAATAGGCCGCTGAAAACTTGTAGTGCCATGGTCAGCACAATATTGTGTGACCATCCGACACCAAAGGTTGTCAGTGTGCTGACCAAAAGTCCGGCCACCAGCAGCAATTGCGGCTGTACTTTTTTGGCAACCCCCATAATCAGGCCGCCTCCCACCAGCATAGCCGCTCCGTTCGCCATTAATGGCCATTGCAGGAATTCCTTGTTTTGTCCAAGGTTCTCGATGGCGACAAAAATCATTAATGGTTGAATAAGTCCAACCGCCAGTCCAATTACAGTAAATGTTCCCCCAAGCGTGCGAAGTGTGCGGTTATTCCATACATAACGTATTCCTTCTTTAAGCTCTTGAATGAAATGAGTGGGTTGATCATCTATCTCAAGTGCTTGTTCATCTTGGGGAATACGAGTCAAGACAAGTGCCGAAATGAGAAACAATATTCCGGTTATAGACATTGAAACGAAAATTCCAAAGTGTTGATAAATAAATGTACCGATAACAGGACCGATAACCATAAATAATGCCATGAGAGATTGAAAAAGGGCCATCACTCCCTGAAGCTGGTCTGGTGCTACATGCTGCTTAAATATCTTCATTGCAGACGGCTGAGAAAATTGAGATAGAATGGCCGAAAAGAAAGTAGACAGCAAAAGCACCTGCCATGACCCGTACCATAATGCCAACAAGACAATAAAAATAGAGGCAGCGGACAGCAAATCGCAACTAATCATGGTCCGTTTGGGCCGCCAACGGTCCGCGAATGTTCCTCCAATGATAGCGAACAGAAAAATAGGCATGAATTCAGCAACCGAAATGAGCGATACGTAGACGGGATCATTATGAGTCAAATCTGTTACATACAACAGTATGGCAAAGTTGCGCACCCAAATGCCCAAATTTAGCAGCGCATTGGAGGCGATAATGGTCCTTATATATGGATTTTTAAACAACAACAAACTCTCCTTTCCTGTTTTCAAGGCGCAACTCCTTGGTATATCTTTTTATATAAACGAAATTTATTTTTGTCTATATAATAATAGATAATATAATAAATTAACTACTGTTTAGTCAAATGTTTTTTTGAAATCAAGAAGAAAGTAGAGCATGGAAATAAAGAGGCCAATGATCCTTAAGGACGTGAATTAGAATAGTGATAAAAGTACTCACTTTAAACTTGTGAGTTGGTAATAATATCTAATCAAAAAATAATTAACATAATATATATTATGTTAATTATTTTGCTTATCTAATAATAGGGCTCTGAATCCGATGTACCTTTTAAAATCATAGTGATATAATTACGCGTACATGCCTGAAAAGGAGCGAATGGAACATAAATGAACTTTCAAGTGGATTTTTTATCTTTTTTTGTAATTCAGGTAGATGGAAAAGAAGGACAGGGTGGTAAGTCCTATAAGCATTACGCTACAATGGACGACTACGATTATGACGAAAGCGATGTTAAAAAATTTCTGGACGGGGAATTTACTCGTATTAGCAAGCGGAAGGTTGAAAAAAATCCCAGCACAGAGCAGGCACCGACCAAAATCGGCCGCTTTATCGTCGAACCGGAGCATGAATTGAGCAGTAATCCGAATTTCAATATGTTCGCCCGACTGCGGGCAGCAGAGGATAAGGAAGATTTTAAAAATGCTTGTGACGATCTGGTGCGGATGTATCTGGATACGAGCGCAGTACGCGGCGGAGCGCTGATCATTGTACAGGCTACCTTGAATACACACTCGGATGATCCGTTTATTTTTGTGCTTAAATGTGATTTTGAACCCAAAATTGCCAGAATTACTGAAAGCAGTCTGGTGAGTGAGGTCGAAATGGCTATTTCTGCCCGTAATATGAAATCCATCATGTATCCTTACATGCTTGAGGAGGGGATGAACGATGAGTGGGAGCTTAAAATTCACCAGTCTTCGCATGCCCGATATTTTGAAGATTTTTTGAAATTCGTGACCTATGAGCAATCCATGCCCGAAATTGTCAATGAGCATGTCATGGGCTTCGTTCAGAACTATGTAGAAACCAAATGGCCGGATGCATCTAATGAGGAAAGACAGCAGGAAGAGCGTGATCTGGAATTGTGGGCGGCTAGCGAAAAACGGGATTTGCAAGGGAAATGGGAACCCCTTCAGGTCGTAGAGGCTGCACAGCATATTGTCGAGCTGAAACCAGAAATTGAAGTTCGTTTTAAACTAGATGATACGGCCGTGCGTGGGCTACTGTCCGATTTTGGCGCCAAGCTGCACATCACGAAACTTCATGATAGATATGCACTTATTATTGAAGGCGATGCATTTACGTTTGAAAAGGGATTTTCACCGATTGAGTTGCTCCAACCTGAATCGTTTGAAACGGTGGCTGAGCGGCTAAAAGAGAAACGCCAGCATGAAAATGAGGATGGCGATACGCCACCTTGGTAATTCGAATGCAAAGCAAGACGACAAATTGAACTTTTACATTATAATGACTAAAAAACTGGCCTCTCAACGGATATTACCGCTGTGGAGGCCAGTTTTGTTTAGCTTTTATGTTCTTGATCTACATATGAACTTTGCTAATTTGATCTTTCAGCTTGTCCGCAGATTGAAGCAACCTGGCACGTTCCTCGTCATTGAGCGGAAGATCCAAAATTTCACGTACCCCATTGTGATCTACGATACTTGGAACACCTAAATATACGTCAGATACTCCGTTATAATCTTCCAGCAAGGTGGACACATTAAGTACCGACCCCTCGTCACCGAGAATGGCGGCTACGATTCGGTCGAGAGCCAGCCCTATAGCATAAGAAGTTGCGCCTTTAGCATCTATAATTTCATAGGCAGCATTCTTGGTATTTTCAAAAATTTCATTTTTCGTTTCTTCACCCAGTTCAAGCGGAGTTCCAGCTACGTTGGCTGTGCTCCATACAGGTAACTCGGAGTCACCGTGTTCTCCAATAATGTGGGCGTGGATGCTTCGTGGATCGATGCCTTTTTGCTTCCCGATCAGATAGCGGAAGCGTGCGCTGTCCAGCAACGTTCCTGATCCAATGACTCTGCTTGAAGGCCAACCACTGCGTTTCCAAGAGATGTAGGAGAGAATGTCCACTGGATTGGTTGCGATCAGCAAAATGCCATGTGTATTGACCTTGACGATATTATCAATAATACTTTCAAAAATTTCGGCATTACGCTTCAGTAAATCAATGCGCGTTTCTCCCGGCTTTTGTGAAGCGCCCGCTGTAACAATAATGATATCTGCATCACGGCAGTCTTCATAATCACCTGCCCACACTTTGACACCACCGAGAAAGGGAAGCCCATGATTCATATCGAGCATTTCCCCCTTCGCCTTTTTGACGTTGACATCAATAAAGACAAGTTCTGACATGCGTTGGCGCAGAAGTAGGGTATAGCCGGTTGTTGTGCCAACCGCTCCCATGCCGACAATGGCCACTCTACTTCGTTTGTAAGGTTTTAAGCTCATAAAATCCTCATCTCCTTCTCGGGTTGTATACCTTTTCATTTTGGGATATTACTTAAAAATTTATCTTTCCAACTCAGTGTACCCTATATACTAACCCACCGCAAAGAAATATGACATTTTTCCTTGACTTCAAAGGCGAGCTCGCTAATAATTAATCGAATGATAAGAACACGCACTAAAGCGTTGCAGCACCGATATTGACGCATGAAATTATGGAAAGAGGATTCGGCATATGGACTTATTTCGAAAAAAAACAGGACTGCTCCCGCATGAGGAAAGCGGATCTACAGGTCGCTTAAAGAGAACAATGGGTGCCTTTGATCTCACCATGCTAGGTGTAGGATGTATTATCGGTACCGGGATTTTTGTTATTACTGGCAAGGCAGCAGCAGAAAATGCAGGTCCTGGATTGATGCTCTCCTTTGTTATTGCAGGTATTGCCTGCGTACTAGCAGCCTTGTGCTATGCGGAGCTTTCATCTACAGTTCCCGCAGCTGGGAGCGCTTATGCGTATAGTTATATTGTATTTGGAGAAATTTTGGCCTGGGTACTGGGGTGGGACCTAATTCTGGAATATGGAGTGGCGGCCGCCTCTGTGAGTAGTGGATGGTCTGCTTACTTTCAAGGCTTGCTGGCTGGATTTGATGTACATTTACCGCTGGCTTTAACCGCAGCCTTCGATTCGACCAAGGGGACCATTATTGATCTACCAGCCGTGTGCATCATTATGCTCATCACATTGTTACTGAGTCTCGGAGCCAAGGAGACGGTCCGATTCAATTTAATAATGGTTTGTGTTAAAGTCGGAGTTGTATTGCTATTTATTGGGATCGGTATCTTTTATGTTAAGCCTGACAACTGGACACCATTTTTGCCTTATGGATTTTCTGGTGTTTTGAGTGCTGCGGCAATCGTATTTTTTGCTTATCTGGGTTTCGACGCCATCTCAACTGCAGCCGAAGAGGTTCGCAATCCGCAACGGAATATGCCCATCGGTATTATCTCTTCTCTAGCGATCTGCACAGTACTGTATATTGCGGTTTCAGTTGTGCTAACGGGAATGGTACCTTATACGCAGTTGGGGGTAAGTGATCCTGTTGCGTTTGCTCTCCGCTTTATTCATCAGGATTTCGTAGCCGGATTGATTTCAGTCGGTGCGATTGCGGGGATGACGACCGTTTTATTGGTGCTCTTGTATGGTCAAACGCGGTTAATTTTCTCCATGTCACGTGATGGCCTTTTACCCGTTTTTTTATCTAAAATAAATGCTAAAACTCAAACGCCAATTCGAAGCACTTGGCTGGTGGGCAGCATTATCGCATTGGCTAGTGGATTGTTCCCGTTACATGCACTGACCAATCTGACGAGTATTGGAACCCTATTCGCTTTTGCTGTGGTATCGGTAGGAGTTATCGTTCTGCGCAAGAAACGCCCTGATTTGAAAAGAGGCTTTACCGTGCCGTGGGTTCCGTTGCTCCCACTTTTAAGTGCTTTGGTTTGCATCGGTCTGATGCTTCAGCTTCATATTAGCACCTGGATTGGATTCATTGTGTGGCTCCTGCTTGGATTGTTGATCTATTTCTTCTATGGATATCACAAAAGTTTGTTGAACCGTAAATCTTAATAAATTCTAGTATAAAAAAAGCCGGCATCCTGCACTTTTGTGAAGGGTCCGGTTTTTTTTGCCATTACGCGAAAAGTGTCACATAGAGGCGTTTATGGTATAATTCTGTTTCAGATAAGCTTTTGGCACGTGATTACAGCATGCCATCGAGGGAGGATTTTTATATGAAACTGCGCTGGCGTGCGCTCTTGGGGGGAGTACTGTTGCTGACGGGCATTCTACTGACTGCCTGTTCTGCTGAAGCCCCAGATACGTTAACTAAACCTCCGATTGAGGAACCTGATGACCAGGGTCAGACGATTACTATTAATCCACCAGTGACTCCAAAGGTGGGCGATCCCAACGCCAAATATGTAGTACAGACGCGAATAGCGGATTTTCATTTAATTGATAACAATAAAGGGTTAGTTTGGGGAGTTACCCATAATGAGCTTCGGCTTTATGATACTCATGATGGCGGAAAGACGTGGAATAATATTTCCCCCTCCGAAAACGTCCAATTTCAAGACAAGCTTGAATATGGAAAGGACATCAGTTTCACTGATTCTCGTCACGGTTGGGTTGTCCGTCAAAATTTGGACAAAACAGCAACCGTCATTCTGAGAACAGCAGATGGAGGACAGAGCTGGGATGTTTCAGCGCTTCCAAGCGGGGACCATGTGAGCTCGATTCAATATGTAAATCCAACTACTGGCTGGATCATGGCATATGTAAATCTGAATGAGCAGGATCAACAAAAACTGTTGTATCACACCACTGACGGGGGAGCCACATGGAATAAAGTTGCGCAAAGTTCGGGTATGACATCCAACAAATCAGGCTCAGGTTTACCCGATCGGGGCAGCCTGGCGGGGATGAGCTTTTCTTCCAACAATCAGGGGTTTGTAGCTATCAATCTGGATAACAGTGTTAAGTTGTACAAGACTTTGAATCAAGGGAAAACCTGGACTCCGGTAGCTAACAGAATACAGGGCTGCCCTCAGGCCAAAGCAGAAGCCCAGCAGTCTCTGAAAGGGAGCAGTGCCTCGTACTGGATTCCGGTTCTTTGCTATGGGGATAAGGCCATAAAATATAACGGACTGTTTACAAACGATACAGGGACACAATGGAACGGTGTGCCTTTGGGTCTGAGTAGCAACATTAATTCTATTATCCCTGGCCGTACGTTTCTAAATGAAAAGGAAGGGTGGATCATAACCGAGACCGGAATGAGCCGTACAATGGATGGGGGGAAGACGTGGACAAGTCTCACAGGCAACAAAGTGCTACCTTTGAAGCTAAAAGACTACCCACGATCGGTTAAGCTCCGTTTCGCTTCTTCTTCGGTGGGTTGGCTTCTTTTGGAACGCCTTGATGACAAGAAGTCACTGCTGCTGAAAACGACGGACGGCGGTGCGAACTGGAGAATTTTATAATCGCTATAAAGGTGATTGCCCTGGGGTGTTTTTCCCAGGGCATTTTATTTTTAAAAAATTTAAATTTTATACGACTATATGTGAAAAAAATCACAAACTAACGAATAAGCCGCTGTTATACTAAACCTGTAAACAACGATAGGAGTGATAATCATGAGAGCGAATCAGGATCATATGTTAACCCAATACTACCTTCAATTTTGTTATACTTGCCAGGATGCCTATGGTTGCACGACTGAAGAGGACTGCAAGCAGTGTGCAGAGCGTTACGCTGAAGACGAAAATCATGAAGTTCTGGATGAAACACAACGTTATCTCCAGCTTGTACATGTGTAAATCGATGCATCATTCTGATATCGCCATATCTTGAGCCCTCCCGGATAATTCCGTGGGGGCTCTTGGCGTTCTTAAGGGTTGCTATCAAATTTGGGCAGGAACATACATATACTGTTATAGAAAGCTTAGGTCAGGTCAGGATGCCCGGTAGTTTCCCTGTGAAATGCCTGGCGGAGAGGAGTGCGGTGCATGGGTTTTGAGTCATTATGGATGTTCGATTGGCTGGGCACGGTACTGCCCGTATTTTTCGTTGTCGTGTTGGGTATTGTCGTGTTGTCTGCAGGCAGGGAAGTCATGGAATGGAGTCGGAATAAAAGGCAGCCTGTATTGACGGTCGGTTCCCGAATTACAGCCAGAAGGACACATCTCCAACAGAGGCGGCAGGAGGAACAAGGGACTCGTACCTATACTTTCTATTACGTAACCTTCGAGGTGGAAAGTGGCGACCGGATGGAGTTTAAGGTATCTGGGGAAGAATATGGTCAATGCGCTGAAGGGGATGAGGGACGGCTTACTTTTCAGGGTACAAGGTATATCGGGTTTCAGCGTCTTAATCGCTATAGCTTGGAACAGGTTAAAATGTAGAATTCAGTCTAATTATTTTTTGGATTCATTTACAGCCTTCTGCGAGATGCCAGGGTAGAGGGCTGTAGATGTTTCTTGTACAGCACATTTTGGTACATATATACTAGAACAGTGTAGTTCAGAGGAGGAATGATTTGTGTCATTTGAGGGACAAGTTGTTATTGTAACAGGAGCGGCGCACGGCATCGGGAGAGAGGTCGCTTTTGCCTACGCTGCTCAGGGTGCCCATGTTGTATTTGCGGACCACAATGAGGAGGAGGGGGCCGCAGCCGCTGCAGCGGCCCGGAACGAGGGCTATCAGGCCATTTTTATTCCTTGTGATGTGCGGAAGGAAGAAGATATTGTAGCGCTAATCCGTGCCACGGAAGAAGAATACGGTACGATTCATACGCTTATTAACAACGCTGGCGTGTCCAAATGGAAATCTCCTTATGAGTTAACGATAGCAGAATGGGATGACATTCTGAATACAAACGTACGCAGCTGTTTTATTGCCACTAGGGAAGCAGCTAAGGTGATGAAACGAAACGCAGAAGGTGGCTCTGTGGTCAATATGACCTCTACACGAGCTTTCATGTCAGAGCCGGATACAGAAGCCTACGCAGCATCCAAAGGAGCGATTGCGGCCCTTACACACGCGATGGCCATATCGCTAGGAAAGGACGGGATTCAGGTCAATTGCATCAGTCCAGGGTGGATTGAAACCGGCGATTATGAGCAACTGCGTGCAGAAGACCATCAACAGCATCCGTCTGGGCGAGTAGGAACCCCTAAGGACATCGCACGGGCCTGTCTGTATTTGACACAACCCGGCAATGATTTTGTAACAGGCACGAATCTGGTAGTAGATGGTGGCATGACGCGTAAAATGATTTATGAGCCATAATAAAAGCCTGAATGAGTAGTCCCAGTCTTGGGGCTATTTTTTTATTTTTCTGGACTGTCACCCATTGGGCATTTGTACCATACGATAGGGTATGTGATGGAGAAGCGAGGAGGGGACGCGGTGGCTGTAATCAAGACCAACTCAGAAGATGTAAGGACCCTCGCCCGGCTGATGCGGGCTGAGGCTGAAGGTGAAGGCGAGATGGGGATGCTCATGGTTGGGAATGTCGGTGTGAACCGAATTTTATCCAATTGCCTAGATTTCCGGGGGATACGTCTCATGAATGACATGGTGTTTCAAAGCCCCGGAGGTTTTGAAGCCACTCAGAAGGGGTATTTTTATCAGAAAGCCCGTGATCGGGACATTCGACTTGCCCAGCGTGTAATCAATGGAGAAAAGCTACATCCGGCATCCAATGCATTATGGTTTTTCAGACCAGCAGGAAACTGTCCGGGCACTTGGTATGACCAGACCAATACCGGACGTTTTAAAGCCCACTGCTTTTTTAGCCCGTCTGTACAGGATTGTCCTAATGTATATTAGACACTTTACAGAATGGCTTGAAGAATTAAATTAAAACCATTTTAGGAGGAATTTACATGATTTCACAGCAAGCTTACCGTCCCGTATCTTATGCTTCCGGCAACGGATATCCCGAATGGCCAAGAGGGATGGCTCCAATGGGAACCATGCAGCCGCAGCCTATGACTGGCTTTCCACCTCAAGTAAGTAGTGGCAGCCCTATGACACCAACGGGTACTGTAGTGCAGGTTCAGACTCCGCAATACGAGCAATCATACATCGAAAATATTTTACGCTTGAACTTAGGCAAAACGGGAACCTTTTATATGACCTATGAAAATAACCGGGAATGGAATGCGAAAATATTCAAAGGCATTCTGGAAGCAGCAGGTCGGGATCACATTATTATTAGTGATCCGGCGACAGGCAAACGGACCATTCTACTGATGCTAAACCTGGACTATGCAACGTTTGATGAGCCATTGTTGTACCAATATCCCGGCGTCATCGGGAATCCGGGTGCATCCCCGGTTCGCTGATGCCTTAATATATATGAGTCTACATCCTCTGCCAGACGGCAGGGGATGTATTTTGTTTATAATCTTTCTCAAATATAGTAGCTTTCTTAGTGGTAAGCGGCGAAAACGAGAGCTTTATGACCTAAATGATAGGGGAGCTGTTTTTTCTGACATTGCTTGTGGTTTGACTGTATAGAGTATAGTTATATAATTAAATATAAGCTGATGAATGATCTAATCATTTATGCGGAATATGGCTTTAGAAGCCGGAGGGAGTGAATGTGTTGGGAAGTTGACGCTGCTTATGATGTGTTATCGTTCTGTCTATGATGAAACTATCCGAAGGAGGTGCGCCTGTCTGCCGTAATGACGGCTGATGGGGAGCATATTGAGTGACCCTTTACCGAGTATGTTTAACTTATTTATTGTTTTTGCCTTAGTACTATTGAATGGTTTTTTTGTATCTGCGGAATTTGCCATGGTGAAGGTCAGAGGCAGCCGTATTGAAACATTGGTGGAAGCGGGCAATAAAAAGGCCGTGTACGCCGCCAATATGTTACACAACTTGGATGCTTATTTGTCTGCCTGCCAGTTGGGTATTACACTAGCATCGTTGGGACTAGGATGGATCGGAGAGCCGGCCATCGCACATTTGATCGAACCTGTATTTACAGCCGCTGGATTAGGAGCGGTATACGTGCACGGTACTGCCGTGGTTATTGCATTTATTGTTATTACGATTCTGCATATTGTGTTGGGTGAATTGGCGCCCAAAACGATAGCTATTCGTAAATCTGAGACCATTACGCTGTATTCAGCCATGCTGATGACTTGGTTTTACAAGTTGATGTATCCATTCATATGGGCGTTAAATGGAATGGCGAACAGCCTGCTGCGTTTATTCCGTCTGGAGCCGGTATCTGAAAATGACGATTCCGCGCATACCGGAGATGAAATACGCATTCTGATGAAAGAAAGCAATAAGAGCGGACTAATTGATAATACGGAATTGGCGCTTGTTGATAATATATTTGATTTTACCGACACGACCGCCAGGGAAATCATGATTCCGCGAACTGAGATGATCTGCTTATACAGTAATGAGTCCACAGAAGAAAATCTCGCGATTGCGACGGAAAGCATGAGAACCCGTTATCCAATCTGCGCCGAAGATAAGGACCATATTATCGGCTTTATCCATATTAAGGACCTTCTACGGGCGAACACACTGGATACCCGTACGATGATTCGACCGATTCTTGCTGTCCCGGAATCTACGCAAATTAGTGATCTGCTCAAACGCATGCAGCGTAGCAAGACGCAAATCGCAATTTTGATTGATGAATATGGCGGTACATCGGGTATGGTAACACTGGAAGATATTATGGAAGAAATCGTTGGTGAAATTCAGGATGAGTTCGATCAGGAACGTCCGAGTTGTGAGCAGATTAATGACGAGGAATTTTCCATTGACGGCATGTTATTAATTGATGAAGTGAACGATCGCTTTGGACTGGATCTTGATCATGAGGATTATGATACGGTAGGGGGCTGGCTATACTCACATGTCGAGGTTATTCCTCCACAGCCTGGCCAGACTGTAGTGTTTGAGGGATGTATGTTCACGGTAGAAGAAGTTGAAAACAAGCGGATTTCACGTATTCGGCTGATAAAACAGCCTATTATCTTGGAAGAAGCAGGAGTCTCATAACGGAATACGGAATAAATCTTGAGAGCGACCTTGAACGATGTGGGGTCGCTTTTTAATTTGCCTCCTTTACAGAAAGGACATGAATTGATATGATGTTCGTGTTATTGTCAACCTAAACATAATCGCTTGGGTTGACAATAAAAAAGGAACTTCCTCTACGTTGAAAATCTTATCCATTTACATGATCATTAAATTTTGGGAGGCAAGAAGTATGAATTTACTAAACGAGGTTATAGATTGGGGCTTGTTGGCTGAAAAAGCGATCCAAGGCAGCCGTATATCGCTGGAAGAAGGTATGGAGGTACTGGAAGCCGACGATGAGGAATTATTACCGATTATGCAAGCTGCATTTCAGGTGCGACATCACTTTTATGAAAAAAAAGTAAAGCTCAACATGATCATCAATGCCAAAAGTGGCCTGTGCCCGGAGGATTGCGGTTATTGCTCACAATCTATCGTATCCACGGCGCCTGTGAGCAAGTACAGTATGCTGGACAAGGAATCACTGTTGGCTGGAGCTAGGGAAGCAGTAGCGCGGAGAGCAGGGACGTATTGCATCGTAGCTTCCGGCAAAGGTCCAACAGATCGAGAGCTGGATCAGGTGATTGAGGCAGTACAAGAAATTAATCGCACGATGCCGCTCAAAATTTGCGCCTGCTTAGGGATTCTCAAGGGAGATCAGGCACGGCGGTTGGCAGAGGCTGGGGTACATCGATACAATCATAATTTAAATACAAGTAAGGCCAACTATCCTTCGATTACAACCACACATACATACGATCAACGCGTCGAAACTGTGAAAATGGCTCAATCTCACGGAATGTCTCCATGCTCTGGCGTTATTATCGGGATGGGGGAAACGAATGAGGAAATCGTACAAATGGCTTATGCCTTACGGGAGTTAGATGCTGACTCTATTCCGGTTAACTTTTTGAATCCAGTCCCTGGAACCCCGTTGGAAGGAGCAAAGCGAATATCACCTATCCAAGCTTTGAAGGTGCTGGCACTGTTCCGCTTCATCTGTCCATCCAAAGAAATACGCGTTGCAGGTGGACGAGAGTTGAATTTACGCTCGTTACAACCGCTATGCCTGTATGCAGCGAATTCAATTTTTGTAGGAGATTATTTAACGACAGAAGGCCAAGAGGTCACATTTGATCATCAAATGATTGAAGATCTTGGTTTCGAAATTGAGATGTGTGCCCTTTCAACCGTATAATAGAAATTGTACAAACTTGGAAGGGAGAGTTAAACGATGAGCGAAAAAGTATTTATTAGTCCAGGTAAATATGTGCAAGGGAAAAATGTGATTGATAAAACAGGTGAGTATGTTAAGCCATTAGGTCATACTGCCTTGGTTATTGCGGACAAGCTGGTTTGGGAGATTGCAGCCGACCGCGTAGTAAAAAGTCTGGAACACGCTGATATTACGGCGGTTAAAATTGAGTTTCAAGGGGAAGCATCGAAAAATGAAGTCAACCGTATTGCGGATCAGGGACGAAGCGCCCAGGTCGATATTGTCATTGGTGTAGGTGGTGGTAAAACGCTGGATACGGCCAAAGCCGTTAATGAACTACTCGGTTCCTCAGTTGTGATTATTCCAACGACTGCTTCTACAGATGCCCCTACTAGTGCACTATCTGTTTTGTACACCGATGAGGGTGCATTTGATACGTATACCTTTTTCAGTAAAAATCCGAGCCTGATCCTGGTGGACACGAAAGTCATTTCTCAATCGCCGCCCTTGTTCCTCTCCTCAGGCATTGCAGATGCCATGGCAACGTGGATTGAGGTCCGTGCGGTCATTGAAGCTCGCGCAACGACAATGGCTGGTGGTTTGCCAACCTTGGCGGCAGAAGCCATTGCGTCCAAGTGTGAGGAAGTTCTTTTCGATTACGGTCTGCAGGCTTATGAATCCGTGAAACGCAAAGTCGTCACACCTGCGCTTGAAGCCGTAGTCGAAGCCAATACGTTGCTAAGCGGTTTGGGCTTTGAAAGCGGCGGTTTGGCAGGCGCACATGCGATTCACAATGGTTTTACCGTTCTGGAAGGGGATATTCATCACCTGACACATGGTCAGAAGGTAGCTTTTGGCACCTTAGTCCAGCTTGCCTTGGAAAAAAGACCTTTGTCCGAGGTGGAACGGTATATTGACTTTTATCTAAAACTCGATCTGCCTGTCACGCTCGAAGACATTAAGCTACAGGAAGCTTCCCGAGAGGATTTGTACAGGGTAGCCCAGGCTGCTACCAAAGAAGGCGAAACTGCTCACAATCTACCATTTGCTGTCACAGCGGATGATGTGCTTGATGCGATTTTAGCGGCTGACCAATATTCACTTGCCTACAAGGCAAAAATTGGACATAAAAGCTAACTTCATACGAAATAAAGTAGATTCAAAGGTCGCTGATCAGCGACCTTTTTTCCATTTTTTAACTTGCAACTTATGTTATAAGGTGTATATCTTGGGTCCAATCAACCTTATGTTCCTGTGAGTAAAGTTCCGGGCTGGAGTTGGGCTTTTGTCGTGGTCAGCTTGGTTATAGGATTGCTATTTTCGGGGATTTTCGGTGTGTGTATAGGAATAATGGGCAGCATGTTTTACGTGAAATCATCTTTATCCATGCATCAAACCACCAATCGAAGAGTTGTAAATTGCCTTATTGTCTTTTTCATCATCAGCGTGATACAAATTGTTTTTGGAATTGCAGCGAATTCTTGGATTAACACGTTGTAAAATAGATCTAACATAGCCTATAGGAAGAAGCAAGAAGGCTCTCACGCATAAAGCGATGGGAGCCTTTTTTGCCGTGTTAGATCGCCCAATTTCCTTTACGGAAGATAGGTTCCTCAGTACCGTCCTCGGTAACGCCGTTAATGTCCATTTCAGCTGAACCGATCATAAAGTCGACGTGAGTCAGGCTGGAATTCAGGCCGTTGGCAGCCAACTGCTCTTGAGTCATATCCTTGCCGCCTTTAAGGTTAAATGCATAAGCATTACCGATGGCCAAGTGGTTAGAGGCATTTTCATCAAACAACGTATTATAAAATAAAATATTTTTATCAGAGATAGGTGACTTGTGAGGTACGAGAGCAACCTCCCCTAGATAGTGTGAACCTTCATCCATTTCTACGAGATGCTGAAGAGTTTCCAAACCGGTTTCTGCCTGTACATCGACAATACGTCCATTTTCAAAAGTCAATGAAAAGTTGTCGATGATATTTCCGCTGTAGCTAAGTGGCTTGGTGCTGCTGACCTTACCGTTCACTCCCGTTTTGAGCGGAGCTGTAAACACTTCCTCGGTAGGCATATTGGCTACAAAAGTATGTCCCTGTTGGTTGACGCTTTCGGCTGCTACCCACAGATGATCTTTTGCCAATTCGATGGTGAGGTCTGTGCCTGGAGCCAGATAATGCAGCTTTTTATAGCGTTTGGCATTTAAAATATCAGCTTTGCTGGAAAGGGTTTTCAAATGCTCTTTCCACGCCTCCACAGGGTTATCCAGATCCACACGCACGGTGCTGAAAATGGCATCCCACAGTTTATCCATTTGCTCTGAAGCTGGCAGATCAGGGAATACTTTGGCAGCCCACTCTGCTGAAGGATAAGCAATCAGAGACCAACTGAATTTGTCGGCCATTTGATATTCACGATATTGACGTAATTCATGTGACCGCACACGCTGGGCAGCAGTAATTCGGCTGGACGGAATTCCCTGAAGCAAATCCGGATTTTCTGCAATGACATGCAGTACAGCTGCGCCATTTTCGACCTCTTCAGTCATTTCGGCTGCGTACCATTTGGGAGCAATATTAAAAGTTTCATCAGGAGCTAGTTCATACTGTAATCGAGTAATAGTCTCATCACTCCATTTTACTGTAACCAGCTTGGCCCCAGCAGTATACGCTGATTTGACGATAAGTCTCACGAGTTCGGCGGACAAAATTGGTGCATGAACGATGAGTGTCTGCCCAGGATGGACATTGGCGCCGACCCGAACGGCTAACTCGGCATATTTTTGCAATTTTTGTTGAAAATCTGACATGTAACTTTCCTCCATTTCACGAAAAGCCTTAAACAAGGCTTGGGTAACTTGCACAGTTTTTTTGCAAATTCCACACATAGCTTATATATTGTACAATGTAACGAAAAGGTTCACAAATCAGTTTTGGTACTATTTAGTGAAAATGAAAGGGCGGATAGATGAATGACAGAGCAAAATTCACCTCAGGAAGTGAAAGAAGTACATATTCAACAGGCACAAATGACAAAAGATGAGAATGGTGCTTATCTGGGCCAAGTGGTATTTAAAGTAGAGGGACAGAGTTCTGTATATGAAATCACATTCCACAGCAAAAGGGGAAAGGAATGGGATTACAGTCTCCATTTTGCGGGAGAGCCACGGGTGGAGGAAGAGATGCTGCAAATGGATAGCTGGATTGAAGAGAACGATGATTTGTTCGACTATTTGCTAGATACGGCATGGAGCAAATTACCCGAGTAATGTAAACATGGTCTATTTTCGTGACAAGCGGATTATATTTAGCAGTGTCCGCATAATCTGCTGACATGGGGGAAGCCTAAAGGTCGATGTTAACAGGAAATTCCATGTGAATAGGAGGGTGAAGCTTTGGCAAATCATCTGTTCACCGAAGGAATGACGGCAAATGAAGAGGCTGCTCCCGATCTCCTGAGCTTACGGACGCTGTTTGTAAATATGTGTTTTATTGGGGAGCCGGGAAGCCGTTCCTGGGTGCTGGTGGATACGGGGATGACAGGATTTACAGACTCGATTATACGCCTGGCAGAGGAACGGTTCACTGGCCCTCCGATCGCTATTGTGCTTACACATGGTCATTTTGATCATGTAGGTTCGGTTATTGAGTTGGTACAGCATTGGGGTACACCTGTTTATGCACATCCTTTGGAATTACCTTATTTGACGGGAATGAAGGATTATCAAAAACCTGACCCTAGTGTAGGGGGAGGTTTAATGTCGAGCATTTCCTTCTTATACCCTAATGATGCTATAGATCTCGATGATCGCATCACATCACTGCCCCTAGATGGCAGTGTCCCCGGTGCCCCTGGTTGGAAGTGGCTGCATACGCCAGGACATACACCTGGTCATGTATCGCTTTTTCATGAGCGAAGAAGGTTAATGGTGGCCGGTGACGCTTTTATTACGGTGAAACAGGAATCGGCACTGGCCGTTATTTTACAGGAAAAAGAAATACATGGGCCTCCTGCGTATTTTACGACAGATTGGCAAGCTGCGCAGCGTTCGGTGGAAATGCTGGCCAAGTTAAAGCCTGAGATTGCAGTCACAGGACATGGTCATTACATGCATGGTGCTGAGCTGACAGATCAGCTGGAGCGACTGGCGGGAGATTTTGAGCACATGGCTGTACCCAAACAGGGCCGTTATGTGTAGTGATGTGTGAAGGACGATGCCTTGCGGGGCATCGTTTTTTGTGTGGACGTGGAATTTTTTTGCTCAGCATGGTATAGTCAAGCCAAAAGCTAAACGCTTTCATTAAACATCGTCATTTCATCAAGGAGGATTTTTTGATGACACAACAACATGCTGCAATTGGTGATCTTTATTATGGAATACCGGCGATTCGTCTTAAATTTGGACGATATGAAGCAGTTGCCCTGCCGGGAAACGGTGCAAATCTGATTTCTTTTCGTGACAATGAAACGGGATATTCTTTTCTGCGTGAGCCAGATGCTGAGAGCATAGAGGCTTTTAAGCAAAGCCCGTCCGTTTACGGAATTCCTTTCCTGTTCCCTCCGAATCGGTATGAGGATGGAAAATTCCTGTGGAATGGCGTTACATATGAGCTGCCGATAAATGAAGAGGCGACCCACAACCATCTGCACGGCTTTTTACACACTGTTCGGTGGGAGGTTGAGGACTACGGCTCTGGGGAGCAAGGTAGCTATGTGGTAATGAATCAGCATGTAAGGGAAGGACATCCCATGTTCCGCTATTTACCCTTCACCTTTACCATGAAGTTAACGTACAGCCTGGACGAATTTGGCCTGCATCAGCGTTATGTGATCCATAACGAGGGCGATCAACCGATCCCCAACTTATTTGCCTTTCATACAGCGATTCGCGTTCCGTTCGTACCCGATAGCTCGCCTGAGGATTACAAGATTAAGGTCACAATCGGTGAGCGTCGTGAGCTGACGGAACGGTTGTTGGCCACAGGTCAGTTCCAGCCTTTATCTCCGGAAGAGGAACTGCTGAAGACGACGGGGGTTAGTCCTTATTTTGCCTCTATGGATAATCATTACACGGCAGCTCCGCAAAATGGACGCAACTACATGGAACTGACACACAGTAAGACAGGTGCTACCCTCGTATACGATGTAGGCACAGCTTATAAGCATTGGATGATCTGGAATAACAAAGCGAACAAGGAATTCATCTGTCCTGAGCCGCAAATGAACATGATCAATGCACCGAATCGTCCGGACCTGCCAGCAGAGGAGATCGGATTGATTGCACTGGCTCCAGGCCATATTTTTGAAGCAACCAGCCGTTTGTATTGTATTACACCTAATAAATCGAAATCCTAACATTTAAATTTATCCTTATAGGCCTGTATCGTGTCCAACGGTGCAGGCTTTATTTGGGTATGTAAGCACAGGTAAGGACCAATGGGGAAGGAGGACGAAAAAGGTTGCAGAATGACAAGCAGTCGTAGTATGATACGAAACAGGAGATGATCAGATGAATTTTCCTTTTCAAGCCGTCAAACGCAAGCAAATCGCCGATGAAGTAGCTGAACAGCTACAACGAAAAATTGCTGCTGATGAATGGAGTGTGGGCACAAAGATTCCAACGGAGCCTGAACTCATGAAGCTATTCGGAGTCGGGCGATCTACAGTACGTGAAGCGGTTAGCGTTCTGGTGCATGCCGGTCTATTAGAGAAAAAGCAAGGACACGGAACTTTTGTCTGCCAACCGACGACTTCTCAAGAGCCATTGGATTACCGTCTAAGCCGTGCTGAAATTATTGAGGTTTATGAAGTGCGGAGTGTGTTGGAACTAGAGATTGCCAGATTGGCTGCATTACGTCGTAATGACGAGGATTTACGCTTAATGCGTGCGGCGTTGGACCGTCGTGCTGCAACTTTAGCCGCTGGAGATTTGACTGGGTACCTAGATGCGGATATCACTTTTCACTTGGCTGTTGCCGGAGCTACACGCAATAAGGTGCTTACAGACGTATATGGCAGCTTTGTAGAGGCCATTCGCAAGGCGTTGAACAATCTCATTACCGATCCAGCGATGCAAAATCATTTTACTCTGCAGCATGAAAAAATATATGAAGCAATCCGGGATCAGGATGGCAAGGCTGCCGAACTTTATAGCATTCAACATTTGGACGGCACCAAGCTGGAGCTGCAAAAGCATATGGGAAGTTCATAATTTTTTTATCCTTAAACATCAGATGATCAGATGAATATAATGATCTTTGAGCCTTTTATTTGAGCATCTCCTAAAATCAAACCAAAGGTGGTATCTGTATGCGCAAAATATGGGTGTTGGACACAACGTTAAGAGATGGAGAGCAATCACCAGGAGTTAGCTTAACCAGCACAGAAAAGGTGGAAATTGCTCTTCAACTGCAAAAATTAGGCGTAGATCGGATTGAGACTGGCTTTCCAGCAACCTCGCCTGGTGAGATTATCAGCATGCAGGAGATTGCCAAACAGGTTACCCAAGCAACACTGGTTGGTTTTGCACGCTCGAAAGAACAGGATATTGATGCAGTCAGAGAGGCGCTACGAGGAGCTGAGGATGCCTGTCTTCATTTGTTCCTGGCTACCTCACCCATTCACCGCCAACATAAGCTGCGAATGGATAAAGCGAAAGTATTAGAGACCGCTGCTGCTGCCATTCGTTATGGACGCAAGTATTTCAGCAAGGTAGAATTTTCAGCAGAGGACGCCAGTCGTACCGAGCTGGACTTTATTTGTGAAGTCGTGGATATGGCGATTCGTGCTGGAGCGACAGTCGTCAATTTACCGGATACGGTGGGATATGCCTCGCCGGATCAGTTCGGTGAAATGTTTAGAATTGTAAAGCAACAAGTGCCCGGTATCGAAAAAATACAACTTAGCACACATTGTCATGATGATCTTGGCATGGCAACAGCTAACACGCTGGCGGCCATCCGTAATGGTGTAGATCAATTTGAAGGTACCATCAATGGAATCGGTGAGCGAGCCGGAAATACACCTATCGAGGAAGTTGCACTGGCCCTTGATACCAGAACCGAGCTTTATGGTGCACAAACGAGTCTGGTTTTGGAGGAGCTGTATGCCACCAGTCGCCTGGTGAGCAAACGTACGGGGATGTCGGTACCGGGAAACAAGGCCATTGTTGGAGCCAATGCGTTTGCTCACGAGTCCGGTATACACCAGGACGGAATGCTTAAAGAGCGTACAACGTATGAGATCGTGTCCCCTGAGCGTATTGGGCTGAAGACGAGTAAACTTGTGTTGGGCAAGCACTCGGGTCGACATGCATTTAAAGAAAAACTGGCGGATATGGGGTTTGATGCTTTGACGGAGGAACAGCTGCAAGAGGCGTTCCGCAAATTCAAGGCCTTGACGGATAAGAAAAAACAGGTGTTGGATGAAGACTTGCTCGTCCTGATGGACGAAAGCCGCAATGCCTCACCTCAAATGTACACACTGGATTCCATTCAGGTGTCTTATGGCAATCAGTCGGTTCCAGTCGCATCCATTCGGTTGAGTAAACAAGATGGGACAGCAATTGATGAAGTAGCAATGGGTAACGGTTCTGTAGATGCGATTTTCCATGCTATAGACAAGGCCAGTGGTGAAGAGGTGGAGTTGGAGGATTATTCGATCCAATCTGTAACATATGGCAAAGATGCGTTGGGGGAAGTACACGCTATTTTGAGGCAAGGTGAGTACACAGCTCTGGGAAGAGGCACAAGTACTGATATTTTGGAAGCTAGCGCCAAAGCTTACATCGATGCGCTGAACAAGCTACTGGGCAGAAAAGAAGTCCATGGCAAAAGCAATATCACCATTAGCTGAACTTTGTGACCCAGGATAGTAGCCGAAATCTCCTTTTGCCTCCTCTGACCTCATTGTAAAAAAGCGCTTGCAAAATAAATGATAACATTTGAAATTTAATGTATAATAGGCAAGAGAGCACCATATTTTGTCTGAATTACATAGGCCAAGAGGAGGAAATGAGTTGAACTACCGCATCGAAAAGGATACGTTGGGCGAAATCAAGGTACCGGCAGACCGTCTGTGGGGAGCGCAAACACAGCGCAGCAAGGAAAATTTTCTGATTGGCTCGGAGAAAATGCCATTAGAGGTCATACAGGCGTTCGCGGTGCTTAAAAAAAGCGCGGCGATCAGTAACTATAAGCTGGGTAAGCTATCACAGGAGAAGCAGGACGCCATTATTTATGCAGCGGACGAAATTCTCGCAGGGCGGGTTGATGACCATTTCCCGTTGGTTGTATGGCAGACAGGAAGCGGTACGCAGTCCAATATGAATGTAAATGAAGTGATTGCTCATCTGGGAAGCCAATGGTTACAAGAGCAAGGAAAAGATACGAAGCTGCATCCCAATGACGATGTAAACATGTCGCAAAGCTCAAATGATACGTTTCCTACGGCGCTTCATGTAGCGGGTGTCATTGCAGTGGAGGACCGTTTGTTGCCTGCCATCGATAAGCTGAAAGAGACTTTTCAACAGAAGTCAGAGCAATTCAAGGATATTATAAAAATTGGGCGAACCCATTTACAAGATGCGACACCGCTTACGCTGGGTCAGGAAATAAGCGGCTGGTATGCTATGCTGGACAAGAGCAAGCGAATTATCATCGACACGGTGCAATACATGAAGGAGCTGGCGATTGGCGGAACCGCGGTGGGGACAGGAATTAACGCTCATCCAGAGTTCGGCTCCCGAACCTCTGCGGAAATTTCTAGTTTCACTGGCAAAACGTTCACTTCCGCACCCAATAAATTTCATGCACTGACCAGCCACGATGAAGTGGTGGCCGTACATGGAGCAGTCAAAGCGCTCGCGGCTGATTTGATGAAAATCGCCAATGATGTTCGCTGGCTGGCAAGTGGTCCGCGTAGCGGCTTGGGCGAAATCACGATTCCTGCTAACGAGCCAGGTAGCTCCATCATGCCAGGTAAGGTGAATCCGACTCAAAGTGAAGCACTGACGATGGTCGTTACGCAAGTAATGGGTAATGATGCAGCTATCGGCTTTGCTGCGAGTCAGGGTAATTTTGAACTGAACGTGTTTAAGCCAGTAATCATCTACAATTTTTTGCAATCTGTTCATCTGCTGGCCGATTCCATGATTGCTTTTAACGACAACTGTGCGATTGGCATCGAGCCTGATCTCGCTAAAATTGAGCACAATTTGAATAATTCGCTGATGCTGGTGACGGCATTGAATCCACATATCGGATATGAAAATGCCGCTAAAATCGCCAAACTTGCACATGCAGAAGGGCTGTCCCTAAAAGAAGCGGCACTCCGCAGCGGACTGTTGACTGAAGAACAGTTCGATCAATATGTTGTACCTGCGCATATGATTCATCCTAAAGCCTAAAGCACGACGATAGTCTCTGCTTAAGCCCTATAAAAAATATACAAACCAGCTCATGGAGTGCGATTTAGCACAAACCATGAGCTGGATTTTTTGATTTTATTATATAATTTTTTATTTAGGATTAGTATTCTGTGTGATTTGAGGGTATATAGATAGAAGGCGAAAAATTGAACATCTATTTTCAAGATAGGAGAAGCCGTATGGAACAGACAACCGTTATTAATTTGATTGTACTTTTGCTGTCCGGCTTGCTGCTGGTCGGCGTGCTGACTACCAAATTTTCCAGCCGTTTCGGTATGCCTGCGCTCGTTTTGTTTATTGCCGTAGGTATGGTGCTCAGTCAGTTTATTTATTTTGATAATGCCTTTATCACACAGCTGGTGGGCATTCTCGCGCTCATTGTAATCTTGTTTGAAGGCGGGATGCAGACAAAGTTTGCAGATGTTAAGCCGGTTATTCGACCTGCAATGTCATTATCAACGTTAGGGGTCATCATTACGACCGTAGTCATTGGCGTATGCGCCAAGTTTATTTTAGGCGTAAGCTGGATGGAATCCATGCTGTTTGGCGCTATTGTCGGATCGACCGATGCGGCGGCCGTGTTTTCCGTTCTAGGAGGTAAAAACATCAAAAAACGAATTACCTCAACACTCGAAGCGGAATCCGGCAGTAATGACCCGATGGCTGTATTTCTCACGGTAACATTGATTGAGCTGATACATCACCCTGAGCAATCCATTTGGATACATATCTTGTTATTTTTATGGGAAATGGGTTTCGGTTTAGTCGTTGGTTTTGTACTCGGACGCATAGGTGTATATGCAATTAATAAAATGAATTTTGATTCATCCGGTTTGTATCCTGTGATGGCGCTGGCATTTGCGGTCTTGACGTATGCGGCCGCATCGTTACTGGAGGCAAGCGGATTGCTGGCGGTTTATGTCATGGCCATTGTCTTGGGAAATTCCGACTTGACCTACAAGCGATCCATTATCCATTTTAACAATGGTTTCGCCTGGATGGTGCAGATTATGATGTTTGTCCTGCTCGGGCTATTGGTCTTTCCCGATCAATTGCTGGGCATTGCGTGGCAAAGCTTGGCGCTCTCCTTCATCCTCATGCTCGTGGCTCGTCCAATAGGCGTATTCCTAAGCTTACTTTTTTCCAGGTACTCTGTGCGCGAGAAGACACTGTTATCCTGGGCAGGACTGCGGGGGGCGGTACCTATTGTACTAGCAACCTATCCTTTACTGGATGAGATGGATGTAGGACCCTTGTTTTTTAATGTTGTATTTTTCGTCGTGCTCACTTCTGCGATTATTCAAGGTACCACTATTTCGTGGCTAGCGGTGAAGCTTGGCTTGATGGACCCTAACGAGACGTCATCTCCTTCACTGCTGGAATTAGTTTCTCTGGGAAAAACCACTTCGGAAATCAACCACATTCAGGTACAAAAAGGGATGTCGATTGCGGGCAAAGCGATTCAGGATATACAGTTGCCTGAAGACATTTTATTCACAGCCATAATTCGGAACGAGCAAATTATTGCCCCGAGAGGCACGACGGTGATTGAACCGGGCGATACATTGTATGTGCTTAGTCCCAAACTCAAGCGACAGCAGATGAAAGAACTGTTCATGCTGCTCGAACCAGATGCTGCTCCGTAAAAAGCGTAGAGTACCCTTAATTACAGTCCTTCACATTCATGTGGAGGACTTTTTCCTGTATTTTTTTCAGAGTGGATGAATCTGTTAAAAAATTGACACTATCATTCTACAAAATTAGTTTATGATATTGTCGTTAGATGTCGCTGCCTATCGTTACGGATCATTTGATGGGCCATAGTGATGAATAAGATAGAAGTCACCAATAACAGGAGAGATGATGAATGAAACCGGAAGTCTTGCCAAAGCGTGCAGTAGCTCGCAGGCAGAAAAATAGAAAAAAGAAACGAAAAGGAAAATTCGGTCGTTTTATACTGCGACTGTTTATTGTATTCCTGGTAGCAGGAATAGGGGGTGGTGCGTGGTTGTTCTTAACGTCATCTGGCAAGGACATGCGCTATTTGGCTGCGGATACGCTGATCACGACCCAACATCGTCACTGGGCGAAGTACTTTATCGGTGAAGCAGAGGCGAAAAAACGTGTGGCTGAATATTCGGCCCGTTTTGAAGCGATGGGTGAGGAGAAGGACAGACATACAATCAATCTGCCTGATCTGATACCGACCAAAGTACAACAAACGCCGCTGGTTGAAGTGGAAGAGGTATCGGGCCGTAACTATCATGGCTATGTAATGACGGTTCATGACCCCACTAAAATTCGGCTCGGGGTTCCTGCCAAGGTCGGCCGGGGAGAAAGGGTATCTAGTATGGTCGAGCGTTTAGGGGCTGTTGCTGGCGTAAATGGCGGTGGCTTTGCCGATCCCAACTGGAATGGGAATGGTTTTAAACCGATTGGCGTTGTCATTTCCCAGGGAGAGATATACTACAATGATATGGGCAAAAATGCCTCTGTTCAAATCGTAGGTATTGATAAACAGGGAAAAATGATAGCCGGTCACTATTCGTTGTCAGAGTTGTCCAAAATGAATGTGCAAGAAGCGGTTACTTTTCAACCACGCCTAATCGTGAATGGGAAAGGTCTGATTCGCAATGCAAGCGAGGGGTGGGGAATTGCTCCCCGTACCGCAATGGGGCAAAGAGCAGACGGGGCCATTATATTCGTGACCATCGACGGTCGTCAGCCTGGGTACAGCATTGGTGCCAACTTGTATGATATGCAAAATATTTTGCTTAAACATGGAGCGGTTATCGGTGCTAATCTGGATGGAGGTTCTTCAACGGTGCTCGTCAAGGATAATGCCATTGTGAACAAGCCTTCTTCTGAATACGGAGAGCGGTATTTGCCGACTGCGTTTCTCGTATTTGAGCATCCAGAGACTGTTAGTATCCCGAACATATGGGAAGGTCTGAATCCTGGAGACATTGACGCAGCCAAAAAGAGATAGATCAGGGATGATTCCCGGCCGATACCAAACAAATTATGAAAACCTTCAAGCTACCGTGGGAATCGCGTACAGATGTCCAACAAGCGATGGAATAAGTTAAGAACAGCAATAGCAAGTGAAAATATAAGAAGCGCGGATCGTTGAAGTAAAGATACTTCCGGTACGCGCTTTTGTTGATGGAATTTGTACTTTTGTTGCTTCGTGCTTGCGTAAATATCGATTAAGCGTCATTATCTGCTTCGAGAAACACGGAGATCAGAATTCGTGCGTTGTTATCTCCCACATTTTTGGCATAGTGGGGGATAGCTGCTCTCCAGCTAAAGGAATCCCCTGCTTCCAGAGTAGCCGAATCCTCGCCTTGCTCCACGTATACCGTGCCCTCCAAGATAAAATGAATCTCAT
>RCUF01000176.1_pt1 | contig 29555 bp, 38 predicted proteins | sample 2166311 | NCBI WGS metagenome assembly RCUF01 (sample SAMN09932608, study PRJNA488358) | compost metagenome | feature: garden; material: soil; isolation source: compost soil in 4-hydroxybenzonitrile-enriched culture | place: Germany: Experimental Botanical Garden Goettingen | collected 2016-01-27
AGGGTGTCCTCTATATATAGACCGTTAAGGTCTACTTTGGGTACTGCTTTCAAATTGATCATCTCCTTATTGTTTGGATTGGTAAACAACATCCGAAAGTGATATATACAAACTTCCAAAGAAACCCACATATACTTCGCCGTTTGTACGTACCTCTATGTTGCAAGGTGTCATCGTGCCTTGCCCATCTATACTCAGTACACTAAAGATCTGCGGAGATTCAGGCGCGTAATCTTGGATAATCTTGCAAAAAACTCCGGTTGCAGCAGGTACACATACACCTCTGAAAAGTACCAACCCATTTGATAATTTTTTATAGCTGATCGGTACGGGGCCCTGCACAGCACCATTTAACAAAGTCGGTGTAATCCACCCCGGAGCATCCTTCTCCGCTTTCTTTTGCTCAACAACGGACACACGCTGTAAAGCTTCGGCAACGCCTGCGGTCAAGTCGCTGATCTGCGCTTTTTCGTTAGCAGCCAGCGTTCCGGTGATCGGCTGGATCGGGGATTTGTCGAGTTTGATATATGTGAAGGAATATGCTGAAGATTGGTCAAATTTATAGGTATTAATCTCAGCATAAGCCCCACCATTCGAAGCGACAAAGTCGATATTCTTCCAGTTATACCATCCCATATCTTGCAAACTGTTTCTATAGATGAAGCGTATGTCGTTTGTTTTAAACCGGAAGCTCGCTCCTGGATAAGCTAGATTGTAGTTTACCCCAAACAAACTGCCCGATGATCCTGCTATCGGCTTGACTGCTTCCCTCAACACAATCCCCGTACCGACTTCAACCATGTTGTCACCTTCAGTCAACATTAAGCAGCCTTCTGATATGACTGGTTCTACAACTTCTTTTGCTAGACGGCATAAGAGGTTGTAGGGATGATATACGTATCCACCACTAACAGGTGCAAGGCTTGCCGGAACATTGGAAATTACAAAATCATACCAACCTTGACCGTGCATATTTGATGGATTTGCAATCGGCGCCCAACATTTAGTACCAGTACCATTATAAATGGTTCCATCTTCTGCGGTACCCATCTTCCAGCCATTAAAATACGCCTTAATCTCATCGGCTGTCGGTGTGTAAGAATCTCCCCATCCACTATCAATGTTTGCTACGTTAATCACCATGTTAGTATTTGTTAGTATCTTGAATTGGTCAGCCGATGTATCCGACGAAGTTGTTGTAAGGAGTTGAAGTTGATTTCCGTTGAACTTTGTGGCAAACCCAACATCACTTACACGACTTAGCGGAAAATTTGTAAGGTATAATTGTTTATATCCAGTAAAGGTGTTAGAAAACGCCCAAGGAAGCGTACCATCTAACGCTACCTTCTTCCACTTCGCCAGTTTCTTATATTCGCTGTTCTGCTCAAACAGCACGTCCGGATCGTTGCCGTTCGTTGGGTTAGCGTGCAATTCAGTCTGAAAAGCAAGCATAGATTTGCGCTGTGGTTTAAATGGTTTTGCTTCTGAGCCAACAACAAGCGCAGGATCGATTATTGTTTGTGTTTTAAACGTAGAACCATCACCAAAATCATCGATTATTACATGTACTTGTGCATAAAAGGCATTAGAAGGTACAGTATAAGTTCCTGGATATTTGCGGGTCGGAATATCTTCACCTGATAAACGCTGTCCATCAGAGTCTAGCCAATAGAAGAATAAGGCATCCCGTTGACCCGTTGTATTAAGTATAGTACCGCTGAAAGTGTACGTCTTACCCGGAAGTACAGGTACAACTATACGTCGCATCGCTCGATTGTTGACGTCCTTTGAAGATACTATTATTTCATACGGACTAAGAATAGTAGACTTGCCACCACCATAATCCAAATCTTCCCACTCATAAAACGGCGGCAGTAAATTATCAGCCGTATTAATAACATAAGGATTCTCCACACCTACTATTCCAGTCCGTCCCTGCCCGTTAATCTCTGACTTGCCCTTAATTTCCCCGAGCTTAAAACGTGTATCCTTTGCCGAGTTAATGACTTGTAGGCCGGGCTGTAGAGTGAGTGGATTGGTTGCAGCTGTGTCCAAACGATCATACAGACCGTCAATGTTGGATTTAAAAGCGTCATGATCGTAGGCGTTAAAATATCTCGCTACTTTTGTTCCAGCTTGCCAAGTCTGAGCATCGCCTTGAAAGCCACGTTCAACCCCTGTCAGCTTGTTTCCGTCAATCCCTGCATATCTGATAGTTTCTGATATTTCCCCAGCTAGAATTACTGCCAAGTTAGGGGCAGGAGGTAAAACAGAAGAATCAAGCAGTTCAATTTCTGTGTCCGTGTCCGTTATGGCAGTTGAAAGTTCTGACTGAGGACTATTTACCTTACCTGAGTACATTGTTTGCATCTAATTTAGCTCCTTTCGCATGGTATTGTATGGATATTACTTGTTGGTGACGGCATCCCCCATTTCGGATCAACAATGCTTGCATACTTTCCAAAGTCATGACTCCCATCTTTTCGGCAAGGTGAAACTACTAACCTATATTCCGAATCGCTAAACATCGTGTCAAAGAGTGATTGTGCTGCTTTTCTGACCTCTTCCATTTTTCTTATTTCATCATGATCCATTTCTATCACCTCTTGCGTATTAAATGGTATAATATGACTAAAAAAGGAGAATTGCATATATGAAAACTTTCGCTAAAACTCTCGCCACTCTTGTTTTAGGGATGGCTCTTGGGTCTGCTACTTTAGCAGCTGCAGCACCATCTACCCTCAAGGCCGTTATTGCCGATTTTAAAATTATTGTGAATGGAGAGTCTAAAACTCTCACCAAATCGCCTATCGTAGTAGATGGGACAACTTACCTACCAGTCCGTGAAGTTGCTGGACTAGTAGGGGCTGACCTCAAATATGATGGTGCTAATAAAAAAATTGAATTGACTACTTCTTTAGCGGAAGAAGGTAATCAAGTTTCAAAAACGTCTTTGAGAGGAGAAAAAATCGTTGATCTCCTATCGAAAAAATATCCAGAAATGAAAACGAATTCCGGAGAAAAGCTTTCCCTAACTATGGACGGAACATTAACATTAGGCGATAAAACTATAAAATTGACACATGACTCAGAATACAACTACGATGTTACTCCTTTAATCGAACAAGGAATTTTGGTTGCTTCTGACATTCAATAGTTTCCACCACCGCGACTTTGAGCAAATATCTGAGTAAATACGGTAGCAACTACCCGCCCCAGTGAATTTACTGGGGTTATTCTTATTTCATGAAATGCCCCTCTTTTGACTTTTCCACTAGAATCTTTGGAGAGGTATGGAATAACGTCAACTTCACCCGCACTTGTGCCTACCCCCGGAACAACGATTCCATCAACTCGAACTTCAATAATTGACGGTGTTTCCCCCTCATAAATTCCAAATTCAATATCATGTGTGTGTGATGGTAATTCAATATCATGTGTGTGTGATGGGATAGTGACCGTGTGACTGTGAGACGGAATATTAACAGTATGATAATGCTCTGGTATTGTAACCCTATGATAATGACCCATTACTAAATTGTGTGTATGCTCTCCAGACTCGATAAAGGTTACCTTCCCGCCCGATGCTGTTTGTAGTTCAGTTCCATGTGGAACTCCGTGATTATGCCTCCCATTTGAAGAGTTGGCTGGTATAGCTGCACCGACAAATGTCCAGTTCGTATCCAGTTCCGAAGTCTTTATTTGTGCTGGCTCTGTTGATGTCGAAGGGATTTTTTGCGGATCAGTTGAAGTTGTAGGCGTAGAACTCCCTCCCGCAGCTGTACTTTTATGAACAGCACCCCCTCCGGCAATGGCCTTGCTGTAACCCCGGAATGGTTCAACTCTAAATGAAAGCATCACTTTATTAATTCTTGCTGTTTCTTCTGGAATCCAGAAGTTCAATACTGCTGGATGTTGCGGATCGGCATTATCAGCAAAATTATGGGAATCATAGTTAGTAGCCCCCTGCGCGTACACATCATTGATATATTGACGGTTTCTCAACTCCGCTATTGTTCCAGCTATGTCCTGCGGCCTGTTCGCGATTTCTATTTCTACATCTCCCGGAGCACCGAGCAGATTTTGCTTACGCACGTTCAACACGCGGAATGTAACATCTTCCCCGATTTCCTTATCTTGTACACGCACCATAGCCCCAGTCTGAAATTTATCAATCGGGTCTTTGGTGAGTGCGTACAACTCAGATGCTTGGACTATATATGTCGTTCGCGGCTGCTTAAGCTCGTCCAGTAGAGCACGGCAACGAGCCATTAAGGTTTCCGGATATTCTAAGCGTCGATCCACAAAAACCGTCTGCATTAGCCCGTATCGCTGCATATACTCCGGTTCAGCGTCTAAATACGGCTTGCCGCCGTTCATACTCGCGAAAGTAAGCTGATTAACACCTTCACCATACCCTAACCCGAAAATACGGGTGACCACATTGGAAGGGTCTATAACTCGCTCAATTCCCTGCATGTTGACTCCATACCGGATATACGCCTGCACTTGATCGGATGGCCTAATCAGGTTAAGCGTCCAAGGATATGTTGTTGTGTCAAACGTCCATACATACTCATTTTCAAATGGCTTCGGCACGCTGAACAGTGCTCCGAGCAGATTTTCATTTTCCCAGTTATATTCAAATTGATGATTGAATGATACTGTCCCAAGCCGCCAGCGCTGCACAGATTGCCGCTGTAAGATGTATTGCAGTACCGTAGGCGTGTAAACTCCCAAGTTACCAATTGTGTGATATTGAAATAAAATATCGTCCAGCAGCGTTCCTAAGACGTGCTCACATTGATAGGTTACGGTTTGACCGTCCGAGCTACGGCGTAATGTGCTTGGCAAAATGCGAAACAATTCCAAACGCTCTGACTCGTCAAATATTTCCGCATAATAAAGCGGCTGGCATTCGCTGTTTTTGGGGTCTGTCGCTGGCAATGAAAAAGATGCTGCCCATAGCGTGTTCATTGGCGTTTCGTAAGTGATATTGAACGCATTTTCCAGAAGGGCAACCTTGCGCATTTGTAGATCATAAATAGTTACATATGATTTTCTCATAATAGCCTCCTACACAAATTTATCCTTGAATGTAATCCTCATTCTTACCGTCCTACCTGTTTTATCATCGGTATAGATAAGTTCGTTCGATCCGGTGTTAAGGTCAAAAAAATCGCCCTGCATTAAGTGCAGCGCGTTTTGTCCGTTGAGTGTCATTTTTAATTTGTCAGAATCAATAATGATCTGATCACCGGGCTTAAACTCCCCGATAAATTCGGCGAAATCGACATGCATTCTCCCAGCGATAAAGGATACTTCCAGTTCACAAACGACATCGAATTTACCGTATCTCTCCCGAACGGCATTGAATTCCATTTCTAGTGCTTGTTCCAGCACAAATGATCCAAATTGCTCACGAACCGACTCAAAAGCAAGTTCTAAATCACAATCTACATTAAACCCGGTGTGTGCTTCGATGGTAGCTAAAATCAAGACTTCACTTTCTAACTCAATCGCGAAGCTGCCGCTGATATCAAAGGATGCTGTCCGGTTGTATGGCATACCATTAAACGCCCCCAACATTACGACAGCCTCACAGCACCATTATTTAAATCAGTCACAAATCTATCTCCTGTTAGTATGGTGCGCGGTGCGGTGAGTGCTCCAGAGGCAATGAGTGCCCCGCCGCTTGCTGCTGAACGGATACCGATATGCGTAATCGTTCCCCAATCTTCCCCGGCAACAGGGTAAGAAATGTTTGTGCTGTTCTTGATCGTCTGTTTCCCCCCGTCAGCTGCAGGGGCAGAAAATGGAATGACCTGACGTGCGTACCCGGCTCCTGATACTTCTGTTCCCGTATCATTACCCGTAGGATTGCTTGTGTACAAGGCCAGATAAACATTGCCAGTACGGAATTGAGCATTTAGTATTTCATTTGCCTTGGCGTTAGAAAATCCCATTGATTATTCCTCCAATCTATATTCGTTTACGATCTTAAATCGTGTGATAGTCGTTGCTCCTTCATTGGTCAAGACAATAACCGGAGATGTACGAATATTGCCTATTGTCTCTACATTGGTTTGTTTAGGTGATGTCGTTACAAGCTCCTCATAAATATGTTCCTGATCCGCATAGGCGAACGGGTCGAATGCGGTAAATGGTAGCGAAAATATTCCAGTCCCCGCAATTCGTTCAACTTCGAATTCCCCGACCAGCCTGACAGTAAAGTATTGCCCCGGACGCTCACGGAAACGGAGACGCAATGTCCGAGGTCTCCCATAACTGTCTACTAGGTAACGAGCCAATGTCATAACACGTTGCTGTAGGTCATTTGCGTTACTCTCTAAAAAAGCACAGGACAAAACAAAATGACGCGGAGCCATGTCCGCGCCGAAATCATATTCTCCGTGTTTTCCGGATATAACGAGTGTGCGATCTACCGTGCTGGGTAATCCTGGACGCTGTGATTGTCCAGTGACGATAAATCCAAGGTCTATATTACTCCGATCATTTAACCATATCGCTTCATTCATCGCTGATTGCCTCCTGCTCGTCCGGATTTCTGCCCGAGGTTCCATATTTCCCGCGCCAATGTGCGTATATCATCGTCATTTCGCATGATGATTGTTGCGCCATTGAACATTCCGTCCATGTATATTGCTCCTGCCGATCCAGAAGCGGTTGTATTTGTCTCCCCTGACAATACTGACGATCCAGCGGACACGGAAGCCGATACGAAGCTTGAATCAATCGTCATAGCCCCAGCTACGGCAGAAGATACAGCGGCAGCCGATTTAACAGCCTGTCTTGCTGTGTCACTTATACCGTTCGCTAAGCCTTGTACGATGTTAGTACCGTAGCCAAGCATGAGCCTTGAAGGTGAATGAATGCCGAAAAAGTCTTTCACTTCATTTCCTATACTGTTTGCGATATCCTTTGCTTGTTTAACTACAGCATCCTTCATGCTCTTTATGCCGTTAATAAGCCCTTCGATGATGTTTTTCCCTATATTCTTCATCGTGTCAAAGGCGTTCGAAAATAATCCTGTGATTCCGTCCCAAATCGTTTTGACGGTTTCTTTTACACCTTCCCAAGCACCTTTCCAGTCACCTTTAAAGATAGCTAACCACGTTTTGACAATGCCTGAGATAACACCTATGACCGTTTCTACTACTATTTTTATTCCGTTCCACACACCCTCAAATACTGATTTGACAACATTTAAGGCGGTTTTAAAAACGGTTGTTATCGTATCTCCCCACTTATCCCAGAAAGATTTAATACCGTTGAAAATAGTCTTAATTACCGTTGATATTACATCGAACACTGTTTTGAATACGGTTTTAAGTATTTCAAAGACGTTCTTAAACGTCTCCATAATCGTGTCGCCCCATTTAGCCCAGAATTCTTTAATCCCTTCGAAAATGGTTTTGACAACAATAGATATTGCATCGAACACCGTTTTAAAAACAGTTTTGATAATTTCCCAATTCGCACTAAAAAAGGCTAAAATGTCATCGCCCCATTTAGCCCAAAAATCTTTCAGATATCCAAATATAGTTGTCGCCGCTTCTTTTATCCATTCCCATGCAGCGGTCAATCCGTTTCTGACGGTTTCGTTATTGTTGTATAGATAAATTAATCCAGCTGCTAAAGCTGCTATGGCGGCGACAATTAGGGTAACAGGCCATATTGCCGCATTTAAAGCAACTCCAAATCCCCCAGTTGCCGTTGTCATAGCAAGAATTGTAGGCGTTAAAGCTAATGCAGCAGCTAACACCAAACCTAGCACAGTTACAATCACGGTTAAGGTTGTTGCTAGAATAGGGTTTTCGGATGCCCATCCCGCTATTTTTGCTACAAATTCAGCAATACTCGTCAACAGCGGAGTTAGAGCGATATTCATATCTGTCATTGCTTGTTGCATCTGGATTGCAGGATCAGCGTTAAGAGTTTCCATTTGGTTGTTTAGCAAATCGGCGTTTTGCCCGGTCTGATCCATAGCATTTCCGACACCTTGGAATACCGCGATCATATTTTGTCCTTGGTCTTCCCACTTCGTCCCGAACACCTTTGTTGCGATTTCATTTTTTAGTGCTTTGTCTTGGAGACTATTTAACCATGTGACCATCTCATACATGGCTTTTGATCCTTGCTCCCCACCAGCAGCAACCGCTTTGCCCCATGCTTGAAACTTTTCTTCGGCTAATCCCGCTTGTTCTAATAATGGTTGAACTGCCGCTGGAACTTCCTGTCCAAATGTTGCCATTTGAATACGGGCTTCCTTAACACCGTCATTGAGATTGTCTATGTTCCACGATTTTGTGTTAATGCCTGCTTCAAAGATAGCCTGAATCTCTTTAGCTGAGAATCCAGCATCTTTCATCTGGGTTCCATACTCAGCTAATGTATCAAGTTGTTCCGGTGGAAAACCCGCTTTAAGCAAAGCGTTAGTTAACGCCAACGCTTCCTCATTAGATATTTGTAATGCGGACGCAAATTCGTTAGTTTCCTGAATTAACTCTATAAAGTCGATCCCGGCATAAGCGGAAGCGACTGTAGCGGCCTGTTTTACAAGTGATTCATTTGCTTCATCGGACGCATTTTTATTTAAAGCCCATTGTCTTCTTACGCCCTCTAAAGCTTCTTGTCCGTCTACTCCATATACTTCAATACCCTTAATCGCTTTAAGCACAGACTGTTTTGATTCTTCCGGTACATCAAATGAGATATTGATCTTGGTCGATAAACTGGATGTATCTAATGCCTTTGATACAATTCCAGCGATCCCGCCGCCTGCAGCTAAACCACTAATGACTGATGTTAGCTCCGAACCAAACTCATTAACTTCATTTCCTGCTTTTTTTGCTTCGTCAGATACTTGAGATAGGTCTTGTCTTATATTTTGCAACGAATTCCCATCATCTGCTGATCTAAGTGCAGCTTTTAATTTATCTACATCAATACTGCTTCCTAGTGCCGCTTGTCCTATTTTATCGATAGCTGTATCAAGTTGCTTTATAGATGCATTACCGGATTTAATAGCATTGGTAAGCCCTACACCCAACGCATCTGCAAACTGGTCTACATCCGTACCAGTAGCCGCAAATAGTGTCTGTAGTTGTCTCGTTTTGCTTTCTAGCTCTTGCTGATCCTGTCCGACAGCAGCTAGTCTAGTTTGTAAGCTACCCAAGTGAGATTCTGTGTTTACTAGTTCGCGTTGGAACGCTCTGTATTGTTCACCGTTAATAGTTCCATTCCTAAATTGTTGTTCGACTTGAGCCTGAGCTTCTTTTAGCGTATTTAATTTTTTAGAAGTGGTTTCAATCTGATCGGCTAATAGCTGTTGTTTTTGGGCGATCAGTTCAGTGTTTCCAGGATTAAACTTCAGCGATTTCTCGACTTCTTTCAATTCACCTTGAATCTTAACTGACTCTTTGACAACATCCTTTAACGCTTTATCAAGGGCTGTTGTATCTCCATTTAACTCAATTGTGATGCCTTTTATATTTTTGGTTGCCATATGATCCCCCCTTCCTTAAAAAATTAGAATGAATCAAAATCGCTTTGTGTTGCTTTACGGGTTTTATCCTTGTTTGGATGCTTGACATCAAAATACTCTTGTATGTAATCCAGACACATACCAACGGTCATATACTCCATATCATTAACCGTTAGATTGCTCTCCTTACAAAGCAAAAGGTACATCTCGGTAGTGATCATCTCACCCTTTGATGTACCTGTTTGCGACTCATCTACTTTTTTTTAGTTTGCACCGTTGCCATTAGCATATCTTGTAGTTCAGGTAAAATCTCCAAAATTGGGAATTCGTCAAAGGTATCCAGCCAATCCAAAGGAGCAGCGATTGATTTGTCCGCTGTTTTGGCAAATGTCCATGCGATATTATAAAAAATTTCAAAATTGATGTTTGTAATATCATCAGCTTCAATTTCATTGATTTCTTTTTTGCTATCTAATTTACCTACAAGGCTCACAAGGTCAGCAAAAAAATCCTTTCGAAATTGTTGTTTGTATCTGAGTGGCGTTGCACCAGTTGTTTTAAATGAAACTGTCTTACCATCTATTACAATTGTTTTTTCCATTATGTATGTATCTCCTATCTCTTATTTATGGAGTAGTTACTTTTTCATATACAGCCTTGTACCAATCATCATAAATAGTAGCCGTTGTTTGCTCAGTCGTTTTAGTCTTTACGGCATAATCTGTCTCACGAGCAGATGCAACAAATGTTAATTCGTTAGTATTAGGCTCAGCTGCATTTGTCTTAGTGCTTGATGCCACTGTCGGACGGTTGGCTGTGCAATTGTATAAAACATGTCGAGTTGCTTTTTCATCTCCATCAAACTCAAACAGCAAAGCAAAAGCCCTTCCTTTTGAGGTCGATTTTTCAGTCAAAACGCCATCAGTAGCATCCTTTTCCTCACCCAAGCAATCAATAGCAAATTGTTCAGGAATATTTGCGATAGACAATGTACCGTCATAGCCCTGATTATTAGATGCACTGTAATAAAGCATGTCATCAGCGTAAAACTCCGTCATATCACCTCGTGGCTCTAGACTGATTTCAACCGCGCCAGTAATAGGTACAGGAGTTGCATGCTCGATAACCCCACCTGTTACTGTAATAGGTGCATAATGTACATTTTTCAGACCAAAATTAACTTTGTTTCCCATTTATTTATAACCTCGCTTCATATATTTTTTGGTATAAATCTTCTGAATCTATGTATGTCTCATAAGAGTCATATGGTATTTCTATTTCATCCAATAAGGATTCCAACTTGCTTTCAGCGTTTAAATCCTTGGTATTCGTATAAAGTTCGATGCTCACATTACTTGCTTTGCTATAAGTCACGTTGTCAGCAAAAAAATTGCTCGAAGAATCAACTATATATGTAATAAATGGAGGTTTCGGAGCAGGATTATTAGGAGTAGCTTTAAACTGCAAATAAGCCACTGGATAACCAGTAGCCTTGAGCAAAGTTTTCAGTTCGTTTAGCGTCATGACTTTATCGCCTTCTCTACTCGCTTCTCAAATTCTTCCACCAGTTGATCTTCAACTGGCTTGATATGCACTTGTGCAGGAACTCTCCCACCATTACGCTTTGCATGCCCTTTTTCTAAGAGGTGAGTAAGCCGATAATGCTCTTCATTATGTATGGTATACCCTTCTTTTGTTTTCTTTCGTTTCCAACTTGAAGCATAGTCACCATGATCCTTTGGGCTGTTATCCTTTAATAGATTAACTCCTTCTTTGCTAAGTTTGTCCTGTGCTTCTTGCATCTCTGCTTTCACATCATCAGTGTACTCTTCTAATGCCTTAGCAATTTCATTTGCTAAATCTGATACTCTAGTCATGCTTCACCTTCTCACAGACCAATTCCAATTCTTCAAAATCTACTGAATATGTTCTAATAATTTTATATTTTGCTTCATTAAATTTGACTGTCTCTTGACCGTCATATTCATATCCATGCACCAAAAATACAATCTCAGGATTAAGCCCCGTTGAAGCAGCATTGTAATACTCCGCTCTACTAATGGACTTGAGTCCGCAATAAACAATAGTCTCAATCGGATCGCTCTCAATCTGATTTCCAATATCGTCCTCGATGATTTGACCAGGAGTGATTAAGGTTAGTTCGTGATCATATGTCATTGCCCCTCACCACCAACGTGGATCATCAAATTATGAAGCCTGAATTGTAAATGTCTTGGCATAGCTCCAGAATCATCCTTGCTTTGATATCGCCATGTTGCATAGTCGCAAACGAACATAAAATGATAAGGATTAGCACTATCAAGCACTAATCCCTTTTCCTGCTCTAACTCTGCGACCACACTTTGAACGATGGCGGTAATATATGTATCTCTAACTGTGCTTTTGATGCCCAGTCTATCTTTGACAAGGCTTAGTATTTGGGCTGTGTCCATTATTCCACCGCCTGCTCTTCTTTCTTTGGTTTCTTGATTTGCTTTTTCTCTTCAATTTTAATAAATCCTAATGAAGCTAAATAATCTTGACGCTCACCATTAAAGTTATCGCCCACTTCATAAATCCGATGATTTTCCAGTTTATCCCTAAACTTTTTCAAAACTTTAGGCATTCAAATCCCCCTTTTCGTACAAAAAAATATAGGCGGCACTATAGCCGCCCATTAATTAAGGAGTAGGTACTGGAGCATAAGTTACATAGTAACCTGCCTCTGTGTCACCAGCTACAACATCGAAACGGACGAATGCAGCAAGCAACTGTCCATACACGTTATTATCCACCCATTTAACAGAGACTTGTTTACGATTGAAGAATTTACAGAATGCCTTCGCATCACCAACAAAGCCTAACAAGTCCCCTGCTGCTGCACCAATCATGTCATCATCAAGCACAACAATTTCTTTGCCCTTCAGTCTCTTGCCTGAAGGAACAGTAACATCATCCTGTAGCAAGTAACGTCCATTCTTGTCTTTAAGCAGATCCAATGCGTTGAACAGTGATTGAGACACATAAAGTTTTACTTGATATGCTGTCTTAAATCCTGTATTAAGCAATGTGATGATGTCATCCAATTCAACAACTGTTTTAGCAGGAGCTGTCTTTAGTACACTTGCAATTGCAAAATTACGTGTATTCAACTCTTGGTCGCTGATTTCTTCATCAATCAAACCAACAATATCATAATCAGCATCATCGATTACTTCCTGACTCACAGGGATATATCCACGATATGTTTCAATACTGTATGTAATTTCAGAGATTGTTGGCTTAGCCAGTTCAGGATTAGCCTCCAATTCGGCAACAGTGTTCATTTTTGTTCCTGATTTCTTGATGATGGGATATTTGCCCGAAGATCGACGTGCAGGAACATCCTTTACATACTGTAGCAAATCCACTCTATCTTCTACAGCCTTTTCGGGAGTCAGCAGTTCTTCAGGAACCAGCGCACCACCATCGACAAGTTTAAATCCATCAACTGCTCGAACCTCTGCACCCTTGGAACGTACATATGTATTAATTGCCGATCTTAATTCCTTCAATTGTTCATTATCCATTTTTGCATCACCTTTCTTATTGCTGCGATTAGCAGGTTTTTTATTATTAGATTGCTCAAGCTCTGTTTCCAGTGCTTCAATTTCATTTTGCAAAGAATCCTTATCCTTTTCGGCTTCGTCAATCTCAGCTTGGTTAGCTGTGATACTTTGCTCAAGTACAGACAACTCTTCTTCATTTGAAGCGGCTTCAACTGCTGATTCAAATTCACTACGTCTTGAAAATAAAACTGCCAACTTATCTTCAATCGGTTTTAGTGCTGACCGCTTTAAATTAAGCTTTGCACCAATCAATACTGGGTTACTCATTTCAACATCTCCTTTAGTTGCTGTTTCATTTTAATTAATTTTTCATTCTTAATTGATTCTGCATCACGCTGACGTGCTGATATATCCGTCTGCGTGTAAGCAGGGAATGCGGTGGTAGATACTTCAAACAATTCAGCTTCAAGCACTCGCCACTTTATTGAACCGTCATCACGTTCAATGCATTCTTCTCTGATTGGATAAAAACCAAAAGAACAACCCTTTACCTTACCAGTTTGTACCTTCCGATAAGCAGATTTTGCGTTAGGATCTTCGAGGTCGATTGTCACTTTTCCCCATAAGCCTTTGTCATCACTTCTTAGTTCAAGTGTGTTGCTACTGACAGAGCCAAGCACAATGCGGCTATCATGATTATCTAGTGCAACAATGTCTTTATTTCTCAAACTATCTGCAAAGGCTCCAGGAGAAATTTCCTCGAACCAACCTTTCCATAGCTCGGTTTCCGAATTATATACAACAAAATAACCTTCAATAATAGCTTCGTTTTCTGAATTTCTGACTTTTAAATCTGATAACACAGGCATATATCGTTTATCCATTTTTCTCACCGCCTTTCAATTTGCTTTGATTACCTGATTGAGAAGCTGGAATATAATTCTCAAGAACAATCAATTCTTCCATCTCTTCATCAGGATCAAGCCCTATCCAATCTCTTAACTCATTTCTTCGCATAGCATTTCGGTCAACCATTGCTGTACCTGCATTGACCATCTCCTCCAAGTTATAAGCATATAAACTCCTTGGATTTAGTCGGAAATACCAATTTGGATTAAAAAGCAAATCTCTAGTCAATGTTTGAGCGATTCGCTGTGCAATGGACATAATGCGCGAATTAATAAAATTGTTAAATTCGTCCTTCTTAAAGTCTTGAACGCCCAACAAAAAAGCAGGCACTCCGATGAGTCCTGCCACAGTCTTCTTATCAATTTCCATGCCTTCAATGATGGCTATATCCTTTAATGACAATGGTGTAACTTGATGGACGTTAAGCAAATCAGCAGGGATAACCCAAGGCTTCCCGCCCTCTGTCTCATCAACATATTTACGGAGGATTTTGTCCCTACCTTCTTTTGTTCCCATTTCTTCAGTTAATGCATCAGCAGCTAATATTAATGTTGGCATATATTTACCAGACATAAAATTCTGTTTTGTCCTTTGTGCTTGGGATAACCCTTTAACAATATCTCTTAGTACTACTCTGTATCCAATACCACGATATGGATAATATGGATGTGGATTCAAAACAAAATGAATCACCTCATCTGGTTGATACGTAACTCCGCTATAATCAATGGAATATTCCATCATATTTTTTCCTTCATTATATACAACATTAGGCATCTGAAACGGAGTTAAGTTATCAATCAATCCAGTTTTGGAATCCACTCCAATATGGACGATTGAATTTCCGTCCCCATCAAGTAACATGTCTCTAACAATCTTATACAGCCATGTTTTTCTCGTCATATGTCGGCATGGTTCAATGTCTATTTTTCGAGACAGTTCATTTTTAACTCGTCTATCACCTTTACTTGAGTTTTCAACCAGATGGACGGTCATGCTTGATACTAAATCTGCAATGCGATCCACCGCAATCATTACATCTGGATGGTCGCTTAATTTTATGTAACCAGGAGTCGATATCTCGCCCAAGGCAACTTGTATGTAAGATTTGCTCATATTGGCAGGTTTTTCACTCTGCTTTTTATCTGAAGATCTTGTTAACCAATTACCAAATAAACCCAACCTAACACCTCCTCTCTAGCTGTCAAGCCAATCGCTTGCTTCTATTGACTTTGTCATATTTTCTAACATTTGTACCGCCGCGAACACAGAAGCATCAAATATATCAATCCGCATTTCGGGCATGATTTTTTCATACTGTATTTGGTCATCGGTTCGCTCTATTCCAACAACATTCATTGTGCAATACTCCCAAGCTTGAGAATGGAGATAATATAAATTTCCATCCTTTGCTGACTTCTCGATTCTTCTGAAGCCTTCGGATTTTTTATGAAAATACTGTGGCTGATCTACTATTTTAAATTTTTGTTGTTTCATTTCTAAAAAGAACTCTCTACCAAATTTTCTGTCGAATCCAACCTGTTTGATTTTAAATCCCATTGTTCTCATTTTCATAAACCATTTGACAATATCATCATAGTTAACTGTTGGACTTTGACATAGAGTCAGCCAGCCATCATCCTTCCATCCAAATAAAGGAATGTTGTCTTCATCTGCTTTTCTGGCAGCAGCAACGACAGGAAAAAAGGCATGGGAAACGATAATATCAACACCGTTATATGTTCCATACAAGGCTGCCGCCGAAAGATCAAACAAGCGGCTTAAGTCGGCTCCCCCAAACCAATTGATTGGCAATTTAGCAAGTTCTTCAATTGTCCATTTATACTTTTTGTCGCTTGCCTTAAACTCATCGATGTTAAAGTATGACTTCATTGCCGATGTATAGATGTTCAACGACTTTGCCAAAAATGACTTGCGTTGTTGCGGATCATTTTGCGCTTGCATCGCATCGTTCATCAAGTCTTGACCTGATACTGACACGTTATAATTCGGGTTCGCCTTTTCATGTTCGATTGGATTAGTGTAGTCTACCTCTCCGGTATCGGGGTCTTCGTCGGCCTTTGCAATAAACACAAATAATTGTTCATCTGCTACTGTTCCGTCTAGTACTTTTTGTGCGTACTTCATGCGGTTGTAGCAGAAGGAATTCATATTGTCACCAGCCGTTGTAATACCTAGACAGAGGCTGTTTCTGAACGCTTTACCTGACTCTTTGATTGTGTTATAATGGCTTGCACTTTTATATAAATGAAGTTCATCCAAAATTTGGATCAGTGTCGACAAAGAATCCATCTTGTCACTGTTACCAGCTACTGTCTCAATTTTTATGTATCCATCATCAACCTCACCACTAATTGAATGTTCTTGATTATTATCCAAGATACGAGTATTACTAAGGATTTCTAATCCTTTTACGTCAACCATGTGCTTCAGGTTATAATTTAAAAAATTGAAACTTTGCAAAGCTTGTTTTAACTTCTCGCCGACAATAACAATCTCTGCACCCGATTTATAATGTAGTAATCCAAGTCCCCAAGCTAGAGAGCCTGTGAACGGCGTCTTACCGCTCTTTCTGGGGAGCATTTTGAAAGATTCCTTGTATTTCCTCAATTTTGTCCCTTTGTGATGGAAGCCTAACAGATTATATACAATAAATTTTTGCCACGGTTGCAACAAAAAAGGCGTACCCCTAAGAGGTCGCCCTTGCATGTCTTCACCTTTTTGGTGGACAAATGTTTTTTCAATAACGTTAATTACAAAGTCGGGATCTTGTGTACTAAAATCATATGCAGGATTCTCCAAATCCTTAAAAAATCTCTCACATGCTTGCCGTATTTCTCTACATGCAACTTTCCTGTCCTCGATAATACTATTAGCATACTCCATGACAATGTCATAGTTACTAGTCTTAGTCACTCGTTATGCCTTTTAATATGTCCGCTAAGGTAGACTTTTTGCTTGTCTCGACAACTGTCACAGTCTCAAAGGATTTGGGATTAAGGCATAACTGGTTGGAGTATGCCAATATGTCCTTTCTAAGTGACTCTAGGGTTGCAACAATTGCTGATTTTTTTGCACCGCCAGCAGCAGTATAACTTTCATACTGGTATCCTTCATTTTTAAACTTTTCATTCAATGTTAGAAACTGATGGATTAGCTCAGAGTATAGATCAATCATGCGTCCAAATTGGGATTTATAGACTCCTAACTCCTTCATGTCAGATATTGTTCTTCGCTTTATCGTCTCTTTGGTAGGTACGCCCATTTATGCCCTCACCTCCTTCAAAAAATTTATTGAAAATCTAGCTCTATTGGAAAAAGTTACCCTATCCGTTCCCTTAATGCTTTATTTGACTAAAGCAAGAGGGGGGGGATATCTTAATCGTAATCCCTACTATTAATATTCTAAATTTGAAATCTTTTTTTTTATTTAGAGATACAGTGATCAATATTGATACTGGTTACAGACCTATCCTTGCTTGCATGCTCAACAGCAAGCCTATGTTCACCTTCGTCAAAAAAACTCTTGGTACGCCAATCATATGTAATGTCAATCAAACCTTTAATCTCATTACCCTTGTATGTAATCGCTGGAACAGAATCCATATCCTTAACCTTGATCGTAAAGAGATACTCCTCATCATCCAATAAATCAGCACGTTCCATCAATTCTAAATGCTGATGAGCCTTAGCAATTGCTTCATCCAATTCTGTTGTATCCACCTTAACCTTTACATCAGATAACTTCATCCTTACTTCCTCCTCTATCCATCATCCATGCTTCAAACTGCTCTCTACGTCTCTCTTGCCACTGCTTGCCTAATTCCGTCATTTCATGACTGTCTCTCACATGCATTGCATTATGCATCTTGCTACTCAAACTAATGAGATTCCAATCTACTAGTTTTAATTCAGGATATATCTCTCGTGAGTAAATATGATGTACCGTAGTAGCTGGTTCACTCTTCCCGTACCTCTTACTCTCTTGGCACATATACTCATCACGTCTTAATACCTTTGCTCTCTTGTTAAGCCAACGCTTTGATTTATAAAAATTACTAATCACTGAGAAATCTCCATATCTTTTAAAAGTTAAGAATATTCGTTTGCAAATCCGTTTACAAGTACAATATATTGGGTTATAATTTCATAATAGAGCACAACATATTGTGTTTTTCGACGTTTGAAATATCCTCTTGTGTCTACCTCACGAATCCTACTCACAAAAATTTAATTGCAATGCAAATTTCAACTCTCACACTCAACAACACACAATATATAGTGATAATTCTTTATTTCAAATCCATATGTAGTTGACAAGCCCAATATGTTGGAATAATATGCTAGATATAAGCACTCGGTTAGTTAGAGTGCTGCTAAAGAAAAAAGGAGGTGAAAACTATGCCTAAATCCAGTACTCGCAAAGTGTCTTCGGACAAGATGTCTACTAAGGCATCCAAGGTATTGCAAAGTAAGTCTGCTAGCAAAACTGCAAAGTCTCTTGCTGGTTCAGTACTTGCTCAATCTCGTGCCGGTCGCTAAGTAAAGATTATCTCTTTGAAAGGAGGTGAATTACCCATGTCAAAAGTTAGTGCAGTAGATTTTGGGAATGTTGTATTGGTTGAAGTTGCAAACCATGTTACAGCGTTCGATCAAAACAGCAACCAAGCAATAGACTATTATTCCCGTGCATTCGGAAAACCAGCTTATCTGGTTAGTAAAGTGTCTAGTCGCTCAGTTCGTTATCGCGGCAGGAACAGCACAATACTTAACCAATTAAGACGTATTAATCCTTATACTCTTCGTTGGAGTGAGTACCGTATCAGTTAGCTTCTTCATAACCAATTTTTCTCCTCCAGGTGCCGGATAACATCTGGAGGACTCTTTTACAAAAAAGAAAAGCACCCTATATAGAGTGCTCTTACTTATCTCATTCTCCTTTATCAACCAGCTTTCGGTATACTCGTAACTGTTCCTGTAAATATTTCTTCTCTGGCTCAGTTATCTCTACATCGAAGTCTTTAAAATTTGTTTGAATTTCATCCTGAAGTTGAATGTAATTCTGTAGTGTGTGTGCAACATCGACCGATCTAGTGTCATTGAAAATATCGTATGGTACTACTGCCCAAATCTCACCAAATCTCATATTTAACCTTTGGCAAATAAGGATTACTTCATTGATTTTAATTGGAGCACATTCTATATATCTACTAGTAGCGATTTCATTAATTCTAGTACTTGTAAAGACATCCATGAACTCTGTTTTCTTTTCATCCAAAATTTCCTGAAGTCTATAGGTACCAGTAATAAAATAGTTAGCTTCTAACTCTTTGAATAACTCTTCATCACTTAAGAATTCTTTTGCTATATAATAACCTTGCCCAATTATAGGGTATTTATCTTTGTCTTTCCAATAGTATGTATTATGGTATGATATCAACACATTATATTGACTTATTTTAAACTCAAAAGAAATTAATAATGCTCTATCACGTGGGATATCCTGAGCGGATAAAGCATTATTCGAAGCCATATAATTTCTGACTGTTGACAATGAACAATCTATTCTGGCTGCGAGCTCCCGATCAGATGAAACCTTTGTTCTACATAATTTAAGAATCTCAACCATATTTCGCATTCGTCTCATTAACTTATCCTCCTTCAGCTGAATAAGTTAATATTATCAAACGACCACTAATATGTAAAGTGATTTTATTAGTACTTGATTAGTGCTTTTCGATAATCAAATCAAATCACATGCTGCCATGTCTGACCATATACAACACTATTGATGCATCCCATACTCACGCCATATTCATCGGCCAGCATGCCAGTGAACTCACATTTTCGACCATCCCACTCGTCAAATCTGTCTCTAATATCCCTTACATCATCTTCATTTAACAATGCTAAATGGTGCTTAGATCCACGCTTAGATTCAGAAATCTTTTTGCGAACAGATTCAGTGTATTGTTGCTCTCGCGTTACTAATTCTAAATTGTCATATGTATTATCACTTTTATCTTCATTGATATGATTCACTTCTAGGCCCTCTGTGTATTTCCAATCCCAAAATTGCTCTCTGGCTGCCATTAACGCTTCGTGTAGCCCCATACATCTACTATTTCCATTGTCATCTATTAGAGTCACTGTTATGTAGTTATGTTTGCCTTTTCGTTTATACGTCTTTAACTGCTTCAGCTTGTCGCCTGTTCGAATTGAATATATCAACCCTCTTTCCAGATCAACATAGTAACTAGAATATTCTGGTACCTGCAATAAGACAACATCATCACTCAAAAACCACTCTTGCTGATTAATTTGATTACTCAAAAAACATTCCTCCTATTATAATGAGGCCAACGCAAAAAGGACTCAGCATAATAGCCAAGTCCCTGCATTGGTTCCGTATAAAAGGTTGTTTGCCACGTTACAAACTGGATGCTAATCTCACTCACACCAAAAATCTCTGTATATAAAAAGCCCATCAGCAATGCCAGTGAGCAATAATATGCATCTGACCAACCAATATTGGCTGATCAAAATCGGAGGAATACCGATTATAATCCCATAAATTGCGGAATCAATAAACATCAATCCTTATTATTATCCGAGGGTTGACAGAGGCACTAATATAGCATTAGTGATGCGGATTATTGAAATGGGTAAATAATTTATTTTATTAAAAATCAATTGAAAAGTCAAATGAAAAAATATAGGGGAGTAGCCGTCCTACTCACTCAAACGGCTTATCTAGAGGCAAATCTGGTACCACTGCACTCGACTACTCCCCTCCATATGCATAAAAATGTGACACTCAAAAAAACACTAATTATAAACCTTTTTCGCACGTAATGCAAGAAAAAAACTTATTTCTCTTTCCAACTTTTCAAAAATGTATCCTTTTTTGATTGATATAGGATATTTAGGTGATTTATGGTGTGATTATCAATCTTCGCACAGATAATATTTTGAATAAGTGCATACATCGTGTCTTCATTAATCTTGCGTCTCCCCAACTCCCTTTTAACCTCTCTGAGGATGTCTTTGCGATCAACGTAGTTCTCTTTTTTGGTTTCGTCGTCCACATTTTGTGCATGGCTGCTCTCAACTTTTCTAACCGCAATATTTAACAAATCCTGTACCATGTGTTTCTGTCCGTTGTTTGCTTTAGCTGCTTTTTTTTTAACAATCAAGTCTTTAATAGGAATCTCTTTGCCGTTTCTTTTTGCATTCGGCAAACCTGAGAATATTTCTTGCAAATCGTCCATGGGACAAGAATATCTTACTTTTTCGGAAGCCTTATTCAGTTCCTTATCAGGATCAGAAGCCTTATTTAGTTCCAACTCTTTGGTATACTGTGCGAGTGCTTCTTTGTTCCTCGCCGCCCACCATACAGGAACTTGCTTCTCGCCATCCAGCAATACCTTCATTACTTTTTTTGCACTTGAGAGTATATCCTTAATATCAACGTTTGGGATACGCTTGGCATAATCAATTGCTAAGCCTTGGCTTACGGATAGTACACTTAACTGATCAAGCATATCAGATACATCTTCTCCTCTGGCTTTTGCATCCCATATATGACTGCATAATAAAGAGGAAATATTTGTGATACGGCCAATGTAGTCATTTTTTAACTTACTGTCAATCTCAGCCATATCACTATTACAAACTATGTATTTGTTATCTTTTGTCCCAACGTCCCCAAGACATACTAAGTAAGTTTCATTTGCTGATTCAGCAATTCTGGACAAAATTGCATTATCAGAAGCCCAAATTACGTCCGAATCCATGTCGGCTCCACTGAGCACATCTAACACCGGATTGTCAATACTATTGATTACAATTATATTGTTACTCAAGTTAGGCATATATGTATTAATTAAGTCGATATATGTATTATGAATGGATAATATATTGCTTGGGCTAGTATGTGGGCTTCGCATACCAATCAACCTTGTGTCCCAAGCAAAAGCCTTACAATATACCTCTTTGCCGTTCAAGGTCATCTCCCGACCATCAAAGCCATTAACCACGCTGTAAAGCATCTCAATCGGATTAGAGCAGAGTACCATGTAGTCAGCACCCGCAACCTTTAACTTTCCTCGCTTGACTCTCTTTACGTAATCGCTGATCAATCGACTTTTCCAATTCTTAAAAATCTCCGTTCGAGCAAAATTAGGATTGCGTTGATACAAAGCCACCAACATCTCATTACCATTTGTTATATCGGCTGTATCCTGAGCATACTGTACAAACGTCCCAATGTCGTTTTTGAGTTTATCAATATATTTTAACTCGTACTCAGACAATTGTTTTAACTCCTCCTTGCTGATTGGCAAAGAGTTAAGATACTGGTAACTCATTTGATGGACTAGCTTACCATCAATATATCCAAACTTACTAGACTTCTCATTTTTGACCACTCCAAAGCGACTGCCTTGCTCTCTCACGGTCTTACACCAATATTGATACATATCCTTGTCTAATCCGACAACATGAGCGATTTTCAAAAATTTGAGGGCTGAAGGTGTTGTAATCATCCTGATATCTTTTGCTTTAACCGTATTGCCAAACATGTCGATGAGCTTCCACGTATCAAAATTGATTCCTTCCATTTCTGCTTGCTTCCTCAAAAAATCGGAAACAGAACATCTAAAGGCACAAGCCTTAAACCAGTGTTGCCGTAACAACATCATCGATTTATCTGTGACAGAGAAGTACTCCTCATCCAATAAAGCCTGACCATCCCATATTTTATTAGCAAACTTGCCCATACCAGGCTTACTAACCAATAATCCTGTCTCATCGTTTACACTGATCAAATTTGCTGGATGCTCAAATCTGCTTACAAAGTCCTCGATTACAAAAATATGCTTTGGATCTAACTCGATGCTATCAACGATACTGGAGCCTGTCAGTGACTCATAAGCCAGTGTGCTCACAAAATCAATATCATTGCGTCCATCGATATCTAAGCCCATTCTCCGCCACAATTTCATTTTTTCATACAATTCCTTGCGAATAGCAAGTATTTTCCCTATTCTTGATTTTGCACTACTGCGATGACTAATTATGTAATCAATTCGTTCAATTGATGTGCTGTTTTTATCATAAAAATTTATGTAAAATCCATTAACATACAAATCCTCTTGTATATCCTTTATGCTTGACTCATCCCAATGTTCTTGTTCTAATTTACTGATTGCTTCCTTTAACCTCTCAATACTCATATCCCTTTTTTTGATGAGGGCTTGTCTACGCTTTTCATCATTGCTGCTGTTTGTTAATTGCTTAGTATATTCATCGCGCTGACGTATGGCATTATTTAATTTGGCTCTCAACTTTTTGATTTTATCGTCCACAGTTTTTACCTTTGTGGTAAAGCTGACATTAACAATGTCTCTGGTTGTAGGCTTGTCACCCTCCGTTAAGACCATGACATTTTGTATGAGTGCTTCAAGCTCTAAGGATGAAGGTATCATGCCTACATATTTAATATATAACTGTTGATTGTGATAATTATGTAAATAAATACTAGACCCCTCAATTGACGGTATGTATACTGACGGATGGATATTGCTATTGTTAGATTGTTTGCTCATTTAATTCCTCCTATTTTTAGTCAAACGGATTAACACCTTCATAGTCATCAAAGTTTCCTGGGTTTATGTAAGCCTCTAAACCTTTTTTTTCGGTTAACTCGCACTTACCAAGATAAACATTCTCCCAATACTCAAAATCATATCTATCTGAAGCATATGATTTTAATGTCTCAATTCCCTTTTTGCAGCGCGAATTAAATATTGTATCTATATTCTCATCCACACTAAATTTGTAGATTGCATAATCTTCGTATGTCAAAGGGACTCCTTTTTGCCATTTGGATTCCTTGATGCACTTTCTCATTTCACGAACAGTCAATTGTCCATAATAACTAGTATCTATAATCTCATCGTCACTTCTTAATTTTGATTTTGACCTCTTATGTCTTGGCGCGCCATTTTCGTCATAAAGTCTATTATATTCTGTTAATCTCTCCTCAGATAATGAAGAAAAGTATTCATTTTCTTCTTGGATTTTGCTTCCGTTGACGTATGAGCCACTAAACTTATAAATACGTGGATCGCTATCTTCTCTATTCATGCTATCTATTGTGTATATCAATTTCGACTTCGAGATTCCAAGCATTTCGCTGAGTTCTTTTTGAGATTTATCCACTCCACAACCTCGAAATGTATTGTAACTGAAGTATGTATATAGCCAGAATTTTTCTCTAGAATTGAATTTATCAAATATGGAATAAGGAATCGTAATAAAAGTCTCTTCCTCGTTGTTGACCGAAAAAGTAATAGATAAATTCTCATCTTTTTTAATCTGACCCTGCTGTATCTCCGTAAACATAAGATATCCTTTATCACGCAAAGACAATAAGTCAGAAGTAATTGAGATTCGCTTTTTGGTGTTAGCACCATCAATTTTACATTTAATCTGATGGTAAATAGAGTTGACACTGATATTAGTAACCCATTCATTTTCAAATTGTTGCCTATTTCTGAACAAGAAAGCATATATAAATAATTGCTGTGGTGACAGCAAATTTTCATTATTATGAAAACTACGTTTGAATATCATAATAAAATTTTTGATTTCAGACATTAACACACTCCTAATTTAAAATAATAATAAATACTCCTATGTTTAGGTGCACTTGACCTTGCCTTTGAACTTATGTTTTTGATTTTTAAGAGCGATAGCGACAATTTATACCCCCACCTAATACTTGTACTGTTTAATTATTCTCTTAACTTCTTCTCTTTATATTACTTATCAAAATGTAACGTTTTTTACCCATCTAATAACACAACGTTGCATTATTAGATGGGATTTTTTCATGTCCATTTACAACAGGTAGTTCAAATACAAAAGAAAAAACTCTTCTAATTACACTAGTTGATAGGTAGTGTAATTAGGAACGATTATGTACTGCTAGGTGACACTTATTATACGGATGCTCTGCTCAAGTAATCCTGACCATCAAGAATTTTTACATCATCAGGATGTATAACAATCTCCTCCTCATCACGGTCTGTTATATATGCGATTACGTCCCCTATATAACATTTTGCAGATATAACAGATGGTGCATCACTAAAAAATCTACGAGCAAACCATTCCGCTTTTTTTATATCCAATGTCCAACTGTACCCATGTGGGTTTGTATGCTCATTAATCCCACGATAGATGATGATATTATTGTCTTTGTCCATATATTTTTTAAGCTTGTTAATGCTATCTTGCTTATCCTTGCCATTATAGTTATACATATCCTCAAGGACTCCTTCGTCCTCGAATTAATTATAACCACCCTCGACATCACACCATACCCAACAAAAATATTCGTATTTTTTATCATCTGGGATTTTGTCATCTTGGTAAAAATCTATATATGCAGCCACCTTATATGGCTTTGGCAACCAACAAAGTAACACTGAGTCATAACGACCTTTGCTCAAAGCAAGCTGTATCTCTTCTATAGCCTCGTTATTTAGTAACCCTAATGGGTCGGTTAGGATATGTTTTATCATTTTATTATCGTCTCCTTAATTAAATTTGCAGATTAGTCTTTTGACAATATGTAAAAGGCCAAGCGGCAAGTTCTATGAAATATTTTTTTCGCCCTCGTCCATCTTAACAATAGCTTCATGATGCTGTCCCAGTACCAAATATCTATCATATCTTGGCACATACAAGTCCTTGCCATACTTACGCAGATAGTCATATGTAGATATGATCAACTCTCCATTATCCATCATCTTTTTGCGTCTATAAGTATTAATCCTCAGTCTGTCCTCTAGTTGGATAGGGTGGATGCTTATCTCCTCATCAAACTCCCAGTAAAAGTTTTTGATCATATTTCTTTTTTTACTTAACCTCTTAATTGCTTCTGTGACCAGCTCGCTCTTAGCTGTCTTTTTCGGAAACGCAACATAAAAATGATCAGCCAAAAACGCTAAAATATCATCCTTATTGACGAGTGAGACAACTTCAGGTAACTCAGCGATATGTAACTCATTAACAGCTATTTTTCTATACTCTTTTAGCAATCTCTGTTTTCTTTCTTCTTTATATGCGTTTTGAGTCTGAGACATTTTCAATCATTCCTCCTCAATATAATTACCATCCATATCCAAAAAGTAGTTATAATAAGTGTTATCAATACATTATGGTTGCAGTTGGTAATAAGTTGTGATAATATAGTTTTAGGTTAAGAGTCCAACATATTAAATATCAATCAATCGCACCACCACCTTAAATAATAGAATAATAGAGTGAGGATTAGAGGGTATACATTCTATTGTATCATATAGAGTACATCAAACTTGACTTAAAAATCAAGTTTATTTGTGTTTTATTATAAAAACCTCTAACCCTCACATTCTCCATTACCATTTTAATTCAGCAGACCCATTATCGTTAAGTGGCAAACACCTCCCTAAACTCATCCAGCCTCTCGTTGCCTCCTATAGTGTATAAGTATTCCCATGCCCCCAGACTATCCCGTTGCCATTCAAATTTATAGGCCATGTCATGCCCATATTGATAAATCGCTGAGCACCTAATTGGCTCCTGTGTGTTGTAGGAGTCATCAATCAAGATTGTGCCAACCTCAATGATTGGCTCTTGCATCGGTATTGCCTCACATTTAAGCTTGTCCTCTAGGCGCAAGTAAATTGCTTCGCATTTATCGCATTTGTACATCTGCAAATCCCTCCTAATTTAAAGGGTAAAACTCATCGAACACCTCACAAGCCGTATCAGAAAACCCGTTTAGATCCCCATCCCACATATCCCAGAAGCGTGTGTGCATCTCCTTAGTCCAAGCATCAGAAGCAATTAATCTTGCTAACCAAGGGTCATTAGGTTTGTGCTGGTTTCTCGTCCCCTCTTGCTCAAAATAAAACAGTAGCTCGATAAGGTCGGCTTTATTGGTCACAGCAGAGTTTAAACAATCGTCCATGCGTCGGAATTCCGCCTTATCGTCCATATCATTGTTATTAACGATTTGGATTGTTGGCGGTAATACCGATTGGATAGCCAATTGGTTAGCAAGATTAATTGATTCAATAGATTGGATTGTCATTGTAATTCCTCCTGATTTTAAATTGTTTGATAATTAATTTATATAAACATGCTGGCCACATGGAAAATATCGGAATGGTATTGCTGTGAATAGCTATTCGGTATTTAGTTTTCAAGGAGCGGTGTGCCGTTATATAGTTGTTCTTGGTGTAATTCCATTATGCACTATTGCATATTGGAAGTCAAGAGTATTTTAATTTAGTTTTCAATATTGTATAATGGATATTGGAAGGAGGTATGAAATGTTAGAGGTAAAGCCTAATTTAATTGCACTTTTAAAAGAAAGAGGAATGACCCAACAACAACTATCAGAGTTATCGGGAGTGCCACAATCAGCAATCAGCAGATTTGATACCAATAAACAGCATTCAGATATTCATTTGTTTTCGATTGCTAGGGCGTTGAATGTAAAAATTGAAGATATATTTGTTGTTAGTGAGTTAGACTAAAAAAGCATCTGATGATACATGTAAGAGACCTCCATAAATCTAAATGGAGGTCTCTTACATTATTAATTTAAATAGTTACAAGTAAATTCTCGTTATTGCTTAAATTAGACAAAACCTCCAAAAATAGCACAAAATTTTCACCTGCCAACCGACAGTATTTTTTTAATAAAAATAATATCCTTGTACTAAAATACACTTGGTAGGTGAGTGATATAATCGAAAAAATAAAAGATACATATACTATTTTTGATGGAGAGATATTCAAATTAGAGGAGTATAGTGATGGTTCCAAGAGATTATATAAACATAAAAATAGTAGAGGCTTTAAGATAAATATTAAAGTGTCAGGGGATAAAGATAAACTTGAGCAAGGAATGGAAGCACTGAAGGATTTTTATGTAATTAGATTATAATAAAAAGCAGTAAAGAGGCGATTAAACAATATGAAAAATATAACTATTGATAAGTTAATTGCAGAAATGAAAGAAGATTATATAGAATATATTAATGAAGACAAACTTATTATACATAGTGCAGACGGAGCAACAATAATAGTTAATGGTTCTCCTTCGATTGAAAATTGCAAAAAATTTATAAAAATATTATTGCTTGCAAAAAAAGAGCTAGAACAAAAAAACTCATCAAAATAACTTTTTGTCTTTCTATTAACACCATTTTTAAGAAGACTGCAATTTTCTACCGATGTATTGATTGTTATTTTACCTCTGTTTCCCTTGATTCAGCTACTCTTTTTTCTAGAATTCCGACAGCCTTTTCTTTAAATTTGTTGTATAAAATTTCTCCATTTTCTTTAGTTGTAAACCCCAAATCACCATACTGCTCTATAAATGCCTCAGCTAAAATATTGTCATCCTCAGTTGGTTCAATTTCTAATATTTCTGACATTATTGTCTTATTGTTTCCTATACACTTCATCCAATCAATATAGATTTCGCTTAATCTTTTAGTAGAATACTCTGACAATGTATCTTGGATAAATTGCAAATTTGGAACAACACTTTTGATTTTGAACTTTTGTGTTTTTTTCTTTTTTTCTGATAAGATTTGGTCAGGAATAAATTCTGAAATTTGAATTTTTATCTCGTTCAATACATCTGAGTGCTCTCCTTGAATGGTCGAGTTTATTATATTCAAACCACAATCACTAAGATCATTACAGATTTTATCCAATTGAAAATTTAACAAATTGTAGATTTTGTCTTTTGTTGTTTTATTACTTTCCCATTTTTTGATAGGAACATCTACTAATGTAATTCTGCTATCACTTAAAAGATTAACATTAAAACTAACAACTAATTTATAATCATTCTCTTGTGTGAAGCAATCTTGTGTAGACATTACAACCTTCTTTAGTTTTTCATCTAAGTGCATATCAAAAATATCAGTATTGTCTAAAATATAACCCCATTCACTCATTGTTTATCAGCCCTTTCATTTATATTCTCTATTCTCTAATATGAATATAATACCATATTTAACATTTTAGTTCATTAAATGCTGTTTAAAACAAAAGAAAATGGTGCTCATCCTCCTCGAAAGGACAAGCACCGCAAGCGGTAAAGTATCATCTGAATATAGGACAGCTTACACAGTGTCCTGTATTCCCTTACACTCAATATACACCACATCAATGCTATACCGTCAATCAATGGCTCAGAGAGACTTAGAGAGCGTCTTAGGATGATGGTATGGCTGCCTACACAAAAGAGAAGGCATCACCTTGCCTGTACTTACTTGTCTTTGTCACAAAATTAAGTTAACATTATTTTGGCTAAACGTCCGATAAACTCAAACAATATTTGTGGTCAGAAACAAAAGCTTTAACGAAGTGATCCCCTAAAAGTTTATCGGAATCTCTAAAGATACCCAATAAACTTTTAGGTAACTATGAGGTTTAATAATCCCTTGCGGTTCCCTTACTCCTTACCCTTTCAGCTCACCTTATGCTCAATT
>RCUF01000177.1_pt1 | contig 29273 bp, 28 predicted proteins | sample 2166311 | NCBI WGS metagenome assembly RCUF01 (sample SAMN09932608, study PRJNA488358) | compost metagenome | feature: garden; material: soil; isolation source: compost soil in 4-hydroxybenzonitrile-enriched culture | place: Germany: Experimental Botanical Garden Goettingen | collected 2016-01-27
CTAAATGCCCTAAATTGCTGCAAATGTGCAGGCTTTCTCCAAGGATTCTCTTCAAACTAGTCTATTCTAAACATTATTCATGCATTTTTGCAGGCTTTTGTTCATTCTTTCATGGCTACTTTTAAAAAGATGCATTTTCACATGTTTTTCCTTATATCTTGCCTTTCCACTGCTAAAAAAAGCGTCCTTCAAAGTTATCTTAGATAACTTTGAAGGACGACCTCATTCCACTTTCTATGAATATATGTTATTTCTTGCTTACTAGGTTAATGAATAGATATCCAATGTATCATTCGACAGCCTCATCAGAGCATGAACAATATCAGGATCAAATTGGGTTCCTGCGTGACGCAGCAGTTCAAGCTTTGCCTCACTTATATTCAGTCTTCTACGATATGTAAAATTTGATGTCATCGAATCAAAAGCATCTATTACAGCACATATACGAGCAAATAAATGTATTTCCTCGCCTTGAAGTCCCTCCGGATACCCCTGTCCATCCCATCTCTCATGATGTGATCGAACAACAGCCGTAATCTGTGGAGCAAATCCCGGACAACTCTCAAGCAGCTCTGCCCCTAAAATCGGATGTAATTTTATAAGGTCCCACTGATCATCATCCAGCGGTCCACGGTTCAGAATGACATCTCTAGGAATCATGATTTTTCCAATATCATGTACAAAGCAGCCACGTATTAACTGCGCTGTTTCCGACACGGACAGTTCCAGAGGAGCTGCGATTTTCTCAGCCAGCATTGACACCCGAACAGAATGTTGATAAATCTCTGGATGCTTATTAATAAAAAGGGTAAACCACTTGTCAATTTCCGTATGATAATCGTTAGGTGATATCTCCTGTTCATGGCTTGGATCTTCTGTATTTGACACCCAATTATGCCTCCTAATCCCAAAGATGCATCTAATTCGCTGCATAAATAATCATATATTTTTATTATATTACCCTTTAGCATTATAGGTCAAAAGGATAGCACTGTATAGAAATAAAGTATCAAAAGTAGATAAAAGGTATCATTACTATTTTACTTCTATCAAAAAATAACTTCTTTCACTGAATTATCCTTAGGTTAATTTAATTTTGTACAATCAGAACCCTTAATACCGGAGCCAAGCGTTCTTAATTGAAGTTTTGATGCATGTCCGCATAACAAAAAACCCACCACCTTAAGTAGCAGGATTGTCATACACAGCAAATCATGAATTCAATTTTACACCGAGACCTTGAAGCACAAACCGAGCAGCCTGATCTGGATAGGAATCTGGAATGAAACCATCATGGTCCTTCAACCATACATTAACTGAGCGGAATCTTTTATGCGATAAGGTTACCCCCATCACTGTTAAGAAGGCTACCGTAAGTGAGTCAAAATGGAACACCCCTTCTTCCTTACCACGTTCTAGAAGCTCCTTAACCTTGAACCACACCGGACTTAGAGAGGCTTGAACCGTTTCCATACGAGGCGATTGCAGTGTTAATTCCTGTTGAATAATATCACTTAACTCCTTATCGTTAATGGTAAACGCAACAATTTCGCGAACGATGAGAGTTAGTCCCTCTACCGGGCTCTTCAACTCATCCTCATACTGATTAAACGCCTCTTCACTGCCAGGGTAAAATTGTTCAAAAATAGCCTCAAACACCTTCTCTTTTCCACCAAAATGGTATGAGACCAACGCGATATTCGCATTTGCTTCTTCACATATCTGACGGACACTTGTACCCTCATATCCTTGTTTTGCAAACAACCTTTTAGCCGACAGTAATATTCGCGTCTTTACATCAGTATCATTCAGCTCCATACACTTGCTCCCCTTAAATATACTAGTCTCATTATGGAGCTTTCATGACAGATGCGCAAGGAGACTCTTCAGCACTTATGGAAAAAGCTATTAGTACTACGATACCATCTCTACCCTGACACTACGATAATTTCTTGCGAGCTCTGAGACCAGACCGATTATCAAACTTATAATACTAATACCAATCAGCCAATATACATTTGCCGTTTCAATGGATCCGCCAAACTGTAAATTCATCAGCCCCTCTACCGCATAGGTCGCTGGCAACACCTCGCCGAATGAACGGTAAAAATCGTTTAGCAGGAACCGCGGAACTAGAGCTCCCGATGTTACAAGCTGCAAGGACAACATCGCAATGTTAAACAGCATACCCGCCACTCCGAATAATGTAAGGAACATTTGCGAGAAGAACAGAAAAGTTGCAACGAACAGAGCCTGGAACATCCAGAAAGCGATAAACCCATGCTCCATTTGCCCTCCTAGAACAAAAACCAGTGAAGTCCCTATAAGAGAAATAAGGAGTGATGAAGTCAGGTTAATGAGAGAACGAGCACCAAATCGTTGCCATAGAGACGTCTCACTTCTTATTGACAAAGAGGCTTGATATAAATTCATACCCATAATCATCGTTCCGACAAAAGAGGCCAATACAAGCATCATCGGCACCATCTGATTGTTCATTCCATCGACGGGATGGATGGTATCTACATTCGACTCTACTTTTCCTGTTATCTCTTTAGCGATGACCTCCACCTTCTCTGCTGGCATAGACAAGCCTAACAGCAGCTGCGAAGTTCCTTGCTCTGTCGCCTGTTTATTGATAGATTCCGTTACACCTGCCGCAACACTCTCCATCATACTTTTCACCATAGCTGGATTAGATCCGTTGATCGTATAGCTTAGCATCGCCTTATCACCAGAGGTCTGAAGCTTCTGGCTAAAATCTGCAGGAATGCTGAGCATCAATTGAACTTCGCGGTTCTCCAGCATTATTTGTCCTTCCTCCGTCGACACATTCACCAGTTCAAAGGGGAGCCTATCCTTCAATCCTGAAACAATGCTTCTCCCAAAGCCTTGATCCTCATTCACTACTGCAATCTTCATTTGATCCACACGATCATTGACTCCGTCATACGCTGTCATCCATATAAGAGTGAAAATGACCTGAAACATAAGGGCAATAAGAATGCCAACTATGCTCTGCGGACTCTTAAAAAAAGACTTTATTCCTCTGAACATTCGAATACATCTCCTTTATGAATATTAAAATTCTTATTAAACAATTGTTTAAATCATATGTTTAAATTCGATCTATGTCAACCTTATTTAGTTGTTTAGATTATTTTGCAGCAAATTAATTTACAATATATTTCAAAAGTGATATCATATAAATATCAAATCAATATGTATTTCAAAGGAGTTGTCTCGACATGTTTAAGGAAAAAGAGATTTCTTATCTAAATGGCTTTGTCGCTCTTCTGTTCATTATCGCCATTGGGGGAGCAAGTGGATACCTCATCAGCCTTCAAGAAACATTACCTGTTCTCATCGGAATTGTGGCTGGAGTAATCGCATTGATACTACTCACTGGGCTTACTGTCGTACAGCCAAATCAGTCTAGCGTAATCACGTTCTTTGGACGTTATCTTGGTGTTATCCGCAAGAGCGGGTTTTACCTGTCTATTCCGTTTTCCAGCCGCAAAAAGGTTTCTCTGCGTGTACGCAACTTCAACAGTGCTAAGCTAAAGGTCAACGATGTCAGCGGTAACCCGATCGAAATTGCGGCGGTCATTGTTTTCTCTGTTGTTGATTCAGCCAAGGCGTTGTTTGAAGTAGACGAATACGAAACATTCGTTGAAATTCAAAGTGAAACAGCGCTCCGTCACGTCGCTAGTAAATATCCTTATGATCAGCCTGAAATTAGCGGTTTCTCCCTTCGCGGCAACACCGAAGAGATTGCTCTTGAGCTTACCGAAGAGCTTCAGAAACGGCTTGCAATCGCAGGGGTAAAAGTGACTGAATCGCGCCTGACCCACTTGGCTTACTCCACTGAAATTGCCAGTGCAATGCTGCAGCGCCAACAAGCAGAAGCGATCATTGCTGCTCGCGAGAAGCTCGTTGATGGTGCGGTTACGATGGTACAAATGGCTATCGAACGCCTTCAAACCAACAATGTAGTTGAGCTTGATGATGAACGCAAAGCAGCTATGATTAACAATTTACTCGTTGCAGTCGTATCAGACCGTTCAGCCCAGCCGGTCATTAATACGAGCTCGTTGTACTAATTAAGGAGATACGTTAGAATGGCCAGCAAAAAAAGCTTTCCGTTGCGACTTGATCCGTCCCTGTATGAAGCTTTGGAACGCTGGGCTGCTGACGAGTTCCGAAGCGTTAACGGACATATTGAGTACCTGCTGCGGGAAGCGCTCCGAAGAGAAGGACGTCTACCTTCGCCACGTGCTCGGGATCAGGGAGGTGGAACCAAAGATGCAGACTAAGACTGTTCGTAAAAGCATGTTGGAGTCGAAGTCGTCGATCATCTTGCAAGAGTATGCCAAAGCATCTGGTGGAACCTATGTGCCATCTTCATTTAAGAGATGGAAGTATACTTCTCATCATGTCAAGGTTGAACTGGCTCATGGATCAGGTGTCATTATAGCTACCCTGTCCGATAGCTCAAGCTCATCAAACAGCGTTCCAACAATTGAGCTAACATACAAATATCGACCGCGGCGCAAACTGGAATGTTATCTCTGTTCGATTAAGCGCCCGATCTTTCTACCATTTCAGAGTCACTTAAGACCTGCTTCAATGCCTAATTCGGCGATCAGCAAGCTATTTCATGCCAAAGCTTCACATCCTAGTGTTCTCCGTTCTGTTCTCAAGCAGGACGGACTGGATCAGGAGCTGCTTAAAAGGCCAATGGCCACCTTCAGAATTTCACTGAAGGGCCATGTGGCTACGTTAATCTATATCGAACCATGCAAGAAGCCTGATGTTGAGACGCTTAATTCCAGTGTAAGACTGATGAAATTATTCATCCGTTCTCTTCAGGAACAAGGAATTATTTATGAACCAGCCTCTTAACTGATAAGAATACAGCAAAAGCAAAAGACTACCTCGATCCATCATTACGATGAACCAGGGTAGTCTTTTGTTCAACTATGATTATAGTTTTACACGTTGGAGTCTTAATGCATTTAATACAACGGATACCGAGCTCAATGCCATCGCCGCACCAGCGAGCCATGGAGCCAAAAATCCGGCTGCTGCGATCGGAATCCCTACACTGTTATATGCAAGCGCCCAGAACATATTTTGCTTTATGTTCCCCATGGTACGCTTGCTCATCTCAATCGCGTCAGGAACACCTTGAAGATCACCGCGCATTAATGTTACGTCTGCCGCTTCAATCGCAACATCTGTTCCTGTGCCAATGGCAATACCAACATCTGCAATGGCAAGCGCTGGAGCGTCATTGATACCATCTCCGACCATCGCAACCTTCCTGCCTTGCTCCTGAAGTTTCTTCACCTCAGCTGCCTTACCTTCCGGCAACACTTCAGACAGAACCAAATCTATACCGACTTCACCAGCTATCGCCCGCGCAGTTCTGTCATTGTCTCCGGTAATCATTACAACCTGAAGACCAAGCTCCTTCAATCTCGAAACTGCCGCCTTCGAAGTATCCTTCACTCGGTCACTAACACCAACCATACCAGCATATACACCATCTACAGCGATCAGAAGCACTGTCTGACCCGCCTCTTCCTTCATTGACATAACATCCTCATAAGAACCAACGTCAATGCCCTCTCTGGCCATTAAACGGCGCGTTCCAGCCAGTATACGACGACCTTCTACAATTGCCGAGATACCATGACCAGGTATCGCTTCGAATGCAGAAGCTTCAGGTAATGTCAGTCCGCGTTCCCGCGCCCCTGTCACTATAGCTTCAGCTAACGGATGCTCAGAGCTGCGCTCAGCTGAACCGAGCAAAGCAAGCAGTTCCGCCTCCTGTATCCCGTTTGCCGGAACAACCTCTCTTAGCTCAGGTTGACCACGTGTGATTGTACCTGTCTTATCCAGCACAATCGTATCAAGGCTTTGCGCAGTCTCTAAATGCTCCCCGCCCTTAAACAGAATACCATACTCGGCTGCTCTACCAGATCCAGCCATTATGGATGTAGGCGTTGCGAGTCCAAGTGCGCAAGGACAAGCAATGACGAGAACTGCAATAGCTTTCTCCAGCGCCTCTGAGAAGCTGCCTGGAGCTACAAAGAAGAACCATACTAAGAAGGTGACTACCGCAATACCTACAACGATCGGTACAAATACACCTGAGATCACATCTGCAACACGTTGAATCGGCGCTTTGGAGCCTTGCGCCTCTTCAACTACCCGGATGATCTGAGCCAGAGCTGTATCACGTCCGACTTTCATCGCCCGAATACGCAATGCACCATTTTTGTTGACCGTTGCTCCGATCACTTCGTCTCCGACTTTCTTCTCTACCGGAATACTTTCACCAGTCAGCATTGATTCATCTACCGCCGACACTCCGTCCAATACCTCTCCATCTACCGGAATGCGTTCACCCGGCTTAACCAGAATAATATCGCCCGGAACAACCGCATCTATTGCTACACTTACCTCTTCCCCATCTTTAATGACCGTAGCCGTCTTAGCCTGCAATCCCATTAACGTCTTGATCGCTTGTGAAGACCGCCCTTTAGCCAGTGCTTCAAACCATTTGCCAAGCAGGATCAAGGTGATCAGCACCGAGCTTGTTTCATAATACAGCTGGGGGGTATGCCCATGTGCCATAGACAGCGACTGAATGCTTAAATACAAGCTATAAAAATACGCTGCTGATGTACCTAGAGCGACCAATACATCCATATTGGCACTGCGGTTGCGAAGCGCTTTGTACGCTCCAACATAGAATCCCCAGCCTACAATAAACTGCACCGGTGTAGCCAATATAAACTGGAACCAGGGATTCATGAGTAGATCAGGCGTCCAGATAAAAGCTGTAAAAGAAAAATGTCCTGCCATCGCCCATAGCAGCGGAAAGGTTAGCACAGCAGACACAATCAGCTTCCGCTTTTGTTTTGCAATTTCCTCTGCCCTTACCTGATCAGCCTGATCTTGAGATTGCTTCAATGCTGCAGAATAGCCAAGTTGACTTACTTTTTGAATAATATCATTAAGCGATACCTCTGCCGGCTCGAAGCGGACCTGCGCCGTCTCCAGCGCAAGATTCACATTTGCCCCAGCTACACCTGGCAGTCGATTTAAGCCCTTCTCAATCCGATTGGCGCAAGCCGCACAAGTCATTCCTGTAATTTGCAACGTGGCATGATCACCACTAGTCTCATGATTTCCTTCACTTTTCAGTGCTTTTTCCATAGGAAAATCTCTCCTTCTTGTCAACCTATATACCCATTGGGGGTATATTAGAGACAGCAGAAAATGATTCTGCCTTAAACTACGTCATAACCTTGATCTTCAATCGCTTCTTTAATCGTTTCTAGGGACAGTTTATTCTCATCATACGTTATTGCTACGCTCTTCGATCCCAAATCAACTTTCGCCGTTGCACCGATTTGTGACAGCGCACCTTCAACTGAATTGACACAATGACCGCACGACATTCCTTCTACTTTCAAAGTAACATTTTGCATAACTATTTCCTCCTTATTATTTCATTAATTTATTAACAGTAATGAGCAACTCGTCAACAACTTCCATCTCGCCTGCCTGAATTCGTTCAATCACACAACTCTTCATATGACCTTCCAGCAAAAGCTTGCCGACGCTATTAAGTGCAGACTGCACCGCCGCAATCTGATTAAGAACATCATCGCAGTAGGTGTCTTTCTCGATCATTCCTTTTATCCCGCGAATTTGCCCCTCAATACGATTCAATCGACTAGTTAAATTGCCTTTTACCGCCTCGGAATGATGACTTTGCCTGGGGTGCTCCCCACTGGTACATCCTTCTCCTGAAGCATTGGTACAATGTCCTGTGTCCGTATGATTCCGATCAGCCATAACAACCCCTGCCTCCCTAACTTTCATACTATTTACTTCCACACTAGGCATTATTCAGCCGTTATTTACTAGTGGAGTGGTTGATGAGTTCATTATAATATACCCCACAGGGGTATGTAAAGAGGGGATTAACATTTTTATGAATATAAATTTCACGACAATAAAAAAACCGCCACACAAGTGACGGAATTACGCTTTTCAATCTATACATATTCAACCAAACAACCCTTGTATCTCTGGCATTCGGGTCATAGTCAAGTCATAACCATGCTGGCAAGAATCCTTAAGTATATTGATATCCTTCTCAAAACTACGCAGAGGTCTTTCTGGACGAATGATCACAGCATTCCCTTCACTTTCCAGCTGTTCGCAAAACGATACTGTTTCATTATATTTCTCATGTCTAGTCAGCAATATTTCCTCGAGCTTAGGATATTTACGTTTTAACAGTTTCCCTACTTTTGCATTTTGTTTACTGAACTCCTTAATGTACCCTTTAGGTTGAGTCAGCACGATCAGATGCTTATCATTACCGTCTGCGATTGCTTTACGGACAGGAATGGGGTCAGTCAGTCCACCGTCATAATATTTATATCCATTCATCTCTATAGCAGGAAAAAACATCGGCAGAGCACATGTTGCGCGCAGCATAGTCCATTTCTCGTCCATCTTTAATCCATCCATATATTCAGGCAATCCCGTATGAGCATTAGTAACTCCCACCAGCACCTGTCCCTTATAGCTCTGGTAAGTTTTCATATCGAATGGGATCAAGCTTTTTGGAATTTCTCCAAACACAAAATCCAATCCAAACAAGCTGCGGTTGCGCAGGAAATTCCGATACCCTATGTATCGAGGATCATGGCGGTATTTCTCCAAAATTTCGAGGTTTCTCCTTTTTTGTCTGGATATATATGAAACTCCATTACTAATTCCAGCTGATACGCCTATGCAATAAGGAAACATTACATCATGATCTAGCAAAGCATCCATAACACCTGAGCTAAATATCGGTCTGAGAGTTCCTCCCTCTAAAATTAAACTTGGCACGTATGATCCTCCTTAAATCTTTGAAATAAAATCCCTTTTCTTTCTAATCATAGTCTAGTGCCCACAAGAGATATAAGCAAATCGAAACCTAATAAAACAACACAAGGGAGCTATCCCAAAAGTAGGTTTAGTGTCAAAACTAGAAATAGCAGTGCCTGCATTTTTGCTTTTCCTGATATCTTGCCTTTCCACTACAAAAAAAAGCGTCCCTAAAAGTTATCTAAGATAACTTTTAGGGACAGCCCCATCTTTGCCAATAGCTCTCTATTATTGATAACCCCAGATCATTGTAAACAAAGTACCAAATACTGTTACAAGACCAACGAACAGAGCGTACACAATGTTAGTATATAACGCCGTCTTCGAGCCGTTTTCTCCGATATGCATGAACAGAAAGAGCTGAAGCGACATTTGGATAACAGCAGCGATAACCAGAATGGTCATTCCTACTGCTAAAGGTAAATCCCAGAACACGACTGCTAGAGCGACAACCGAAAGGATAAGCGAGAAGACATATCCCATTACGTGATGAGTTGGGAATAGTTTTTTCATATCACATCAATCCTTTCAAATATACGAAGCTGAAGATGAAGATCCAGACTACGTCGAGGAAGTGCCAGTATAGCGAGAAAATAAATGATTTATTCGCTGTATCCAGCGTAAAGCCTTCACGTTTGATCTGAATCAGCAACCCGCCGCCCCATAGTAGCCCCAATGTTACGTGAGCACCGTGGGTACCCAGCAAGACAAACAAGCTGGATAAAAACGCGCTGGTCTGCAAAGTCGCACCTTCATTAACATAAGTTACGAACTCCATGATTTCCACTCCAAGGAATCCGAGACCCAGAATCAATGTGATGATGAAAAATATCATCATAGGTTTCTTTAATCCAAGTCGCATAGCGTTGATCGCCAGACCAATAGTGAAGCTACTAGTAAGCAGCAAGAACGTTTCAATTAACACCGGACCGATCTCAAAAATCTCTTCCGCTGAAGGTCCATTTCCAGTACGAGTCCAGAGCGTAAAGTAGACGGCGAAGAGAGTCGCAAACAGAACAATTTCAGCACCAAGGAAAATCCAGAAACCAAAAATCCGATTGTCATTCTCTTCTGAACGATATTCTAGCGGCAGCGTATTATCTAACTTCATACCCCTTCACCCCGCAATTTAGCTTCTGTCTTTGTAATTTCTTTTACTGATATATGATGGCCATGATCACGTTCGAACGAACGAACTGCGAGCATAATAACAATACCTACACCAGCAATAATCGTTGGAATCCACCAGCTGAATACCATAAAGAATCCGAAGAACAAGAAGATCATTCCGAGAATAAACGGTTGTCCGCTGTTGTTTGGCATATGGATTTCTTCATATTGACCTTTAAACAGAGATTTACCTGTTTTCTTAGCTTCCCAGAACGGATCAAGTCCATGAACCTCTGGTACAATCGCAAAGTTGTATTCGGGAATAGGGCTGTGAGTGCTCCATTCCAGTGTACGTGCATTCCATGGATCACCTGTAGTATCTCTTGGAGCATAACGGAAGCTCCAGTAGATGTTGTATACGAGCATGATAAAGCCGATCGCAAGACCAACAGCACCAATTGAAGCAATCAAGTTAAGCGGACCAAAGCCTGTGCTTTCCGAATAAGTGTACATACGACGTGTCATCCCTTTCAGACCAAGGAAGAACAGTGGCATGAACGTAACGTTGAAACTGATTGCAATCGTCCAGAATGCAGCTTTACCCTGACGTTCGTTCAGACGGAAACCGAACAATTTCGGGAACCAGTAGTAGAAACCAGCGATTACCGCAAATACAGTACCTGGGATCAGAACATAGTGGAAGTGAGCTACCAGGAACATCGTATTGTGGTATTGGTAGTCAGCACTTGCCATCGCAAGCATAACACCTGTTACACCGCCAATCGTAAAGATCGGAATAAATGCAAGAGAATACAGCATCGGAGTCGTAAATTCGATCTTCCCCTTACGCAGCGTAAAGAGCCAGTTGAAGATTTTAACCCCTGTCGGTACGGCGATCGCCATCGTGGTAATCGAGAAAACACCATTAACCATTACGCCATGACCCATTGTATAGAAGTGATGCGCCCATACGATAAAGGACAAGAGCGAGATAACGACCATACTGTAAACCATCGATTTATAACCATACAGATTTTTGCGTGAGAACGTTGAAATAATTTCACTATAAATCCCGAAGGCTGGCAAAATAACGATGTACACCTCAGGATGGCCCCATACCCAGAACAGGTTGGCCCAGAGCATATCCATACCACCGTTGGCCATCGTAAAGAACTGTGATCCAAACAGCCGGTCGAATGTCATCAATGCCAAAGCTATTGTCAATACCGGGAATGCAAATACGATGATAACGTTAGTGATAAGTACTGACCAAGTAAACATTGGCATTTTCATCAATGTCATCCCTGGTGCACGCATTTTAAGGATTGTTGCGATAAAGTTGATACCGGTCATCAATGTACCAATACCGGAAATTTGCAGTGCGATAGCATAATAGTTATTACCAACCGTCGGACTGAACTCGATACTTGCCAATGGGAAGTAAGCAGTCCAACCTGCGTCCGGCGATCCGCCGATAACAAATGAAATGTTGAACAACATTGCCCCGGCAAAGAATAGCCAGAAGCTGACTGCGTTAAGCCGAGGAAAAGCTACGTCGCGGGCCCCGATTTGCAGCGGAATTACAACGTTCATTAGTCCGATAACAAAAGGCATCGCCATAAACAGGATCATGATGACCCCGTGTGTTGTAAAGATTTCGTTGTAATGCTGACCATCAAGCAGCCCGTTTTCAGGCATAGCCAGTTGTCCCCGCATGAGCAGTCCATCGACGCCACCACGGAACAGCATTATTAATGCAGCAATAATATACATGATACCGATACGCTTATGGTCGACAGTTGTCAGCCATTCGCGCCATAGGTAGCCCCATTTTTTAAAATAAGTAAGTCCGACAACAATTGCTATCGATACAAGTACAATGCTGACCATCGCACCATAAATCATCGGCTCACCTGTGACGAAAAATTCGTCCCATTTCATGACTAGCTAACTCCCTTCTATACTTTAGTTGCCGTGCGAAGAATGATCTGAATTCTCAGAGTGCTCCATTTCGGAATGATCCATCTCGGAGTGGTCCATTTCGGAATGATCCATTTCTTTATCTGTGGAGTCTCCTCCATGGTTGTGTCCTGCATTTTCTCCCTCAGGAGCAGGGCTAAATGACAAATGTGTTGATGTATAAGTTTTTCTTCCGACATGCTTCGTTTCCAGCAGAGTATTGAATTCGTCCTCTGTCAAATCGGAAGCTGTGTTTTTAACCTCATCGACCCATTTTTCATATTCAGCAGGTGACATAGCCAAAGCTTCAAATTCCATATGTGCAAAACCTTCACCAGAGAAGTTAGCGTTCTTGCCCATATAAGATCCCGGTTCTTCAGCTAATAAATGAAGCGTATTGACCATATCGCTCATTGCATATTTCTGACCTCCCAGCTGTGGAATCCACAAGCTTGAAATCGGGCCATAGGCATATAACTTGAATTCAATCGGACGGTGAGTTGGGATATTAACATAGTTAACTGTCTCAATACCTTCTTCCGGATAGCTAAAATGCCATTTCCAGTTTGAGGATGCAGCATAAATAACAAGCGGTTTTTCATTTTCATAGCCTTCTGCTACTTTCTCAATCGCGCTTGTTGAACGTACAGTAACCACAGATAAAATGGCCACTATAATGACCGGAATCGCGATCCACGTAAATTCCAGCCACTTATTACCTTCCTCATGCGGCGGTTCATAATCCGGTGCCGCCTTGGAGGCTCTGTATTTGGAAAGCATAAAAACAAATAAAATGTAAACAACTAAAAGTATGATCGCCATCACCAGGATGGAGAACAAAATAACACCCGATTGCGTCTTGGCCACTGGCCCTTTCGGATCCAAAACGGTCAACGAACTACAGCCGGATAAGAGGACAAGAAGCGCTGAAAAAACAGCAAGCAGCAATCCTTTCCTTTTCATAGGATTCTGATACCCCTTTCTACATTGTGAACATCACCAAACATGGGATGATTTCAACATTCCAGATAAGATTAATGTTAGGCAAACACCAAGATGATAACAATTCATAGAGTTAGTCAAATTTGCAAATATTTTACAGCAATTTCAGCGTCATCGCCCCCTATTTATGCACAAAAAGTTGATTTAGCGTCAAATTTGATCAAAATCAGCCAAATTCGTCGATTTTGATAATTGTTCACAATGATAGAGTATTGGCGATAAGTTCGCAGAATTGTCATAATAAAATCGCTATTCTTAGATATATTGTGATTTTTATCACTTATCATTCTAAAATGATCTCACTCGGAATTGTTTGTATATACCTGCTAAAAAGTAAAGTTGCCTAGGCCGTTGGATACAAGATCCTTGACCTGGCAACTTTAATTTTTTATTCAAACGACTCATTAGCGGTTTGCTGCTCAATAAGCCATTCGTCATTAATTTGCTTAATCTGCTCTTCAAATTCTACCTTAACCTTCATCTTGCCCGCATACATCTGCTCATAAAAAAGCCTTTCTAATTTAATAATTACATTGTTAAGTCCAGGTGCACTTGTAATTAAACCTGTATTCACTTCATTGCTTTTATTTAATACTGCTTGAACCGTTTCAAAGTCTCCTGAATCTGCGAATCTCTTCTCAAATGCATTGAATACCTTCTCATCTGAAGTTGTTGGAAGGGTTATTCCACTCCTAACCAGCTGCTCTCTAGCCACAGTATCCGTTGTTAAATATCTCAAAACCTCCAACGCTTCTTCTGGATGCTCACTTTTGCTTGAAATCGCAAGTGATTCAATAAAAGTGACACCTTGCTGTGAACTCGGTCCTTTTGGTAATGGAGCTACCCCATAATTAGGGACTTTTTCATATTGATAATTTAACAAACTGGAACTATTGACCATCATGGCTGCCGTTCCATTTTCAAAGCTAGGCATCGTCACAGCTCTCTCTGAATATGTTTCTCCCAATCTTCCATCAATTTTATTATTTCTAAATGCATTCGTTAAAAACTCGATCCCTTCTAGGGCATCTTCTTCAGCTATGGCTAGTTGTACACCATTCTCATCCTCATTTAGTGTATTTCCCCCATAAGCTCCTGGAACTGAATAATAAAGAAACCCGCCATTCAGTAAACCAACCACTTTGTCTTGTACACTGGTCAGACCTGCAGCCATATTTACCAAATCCTCATAGGTCCAATCTTCAGTCGGATATTGAATCTGATATTTATCAAAAAGGTCTTTATTGTAATAGATTAATGTATTATTCAATAAAAATGGAACAGTATAGAGCTCGTCATTGTAACGTTGGCTTTCTATATCGACATAAAAATCATTAAGCTTAAGGCTGTCCGAGTGCTGTTCCAGCGATTGAACATACTTACCGGCAACTGCCTCTCCAATTCCCATGTATGATGGCAGCCAAAGCAGATCGACCTGTTTATCACTTTCCACTAACTGCTTCAGCAATCCAACTACACTTGGCTGATTGGGTGCATTTCTAATTAAATTAACCTTAATTTCCGGATGCTCTTTATTAAATTGCTCTAATACACCTATTACAGCCTTTGCAACTTCCGGGTCCTGATTATACGTATACAGCGTTAATTCCGTTGTCTCTTTTTTCGACAATATGTTGGAAGAACAACCTGAAATAATAACAATACAAAACACTAAAAATAAAATAATCCCTTTTCTCATAGGTCACCTCAATCTCAATTATCAAAATCATCTGAAGTCATAATAATTTTGCCTTCTTCGAGTTCAAGCTTTACCTTGTTGTTCCTTACATTGATTGTTTCAAGATAGTTTCTCGGCACCTGCAAACGTCCAGCTTTATCCAAAATGGCATACTCCACATGAGTATCTTCTTCGGATTGGACCAATCCTTGCTCTATTTCTGCAAGCTCCTCGGCATAAGATTTACGACGTAACATCTCTGAGGATATTTTACCATCCCTAATTGCCACTACCCGATCAACCTTCTTGGCCAGCAGTGGATCATGTGTAACAATAACGATCGTAACTCCTATAGTCCGATTCAATTCACGAAACAAATCAAGAACCTGATCAGACATTCGCGCGTCCAAAGAACCTGTAGGTTCATCCGCTAGCAATAATTTAGGTTCGTTAGCCAGCGCAATGGCGATCGCAACCCGCTGCTGCTCTCCCCCTGACATTTCGTGAAGCTTATTATGCTTGCGATGCGACAATCCTACAGCTTCCAGCAATTCCAAAGCGCGCTCTTTGCGCCGTCTGGATTTCAACAAAATCGGCAACTCTACATTTTGAAGAGCTGTTAAATACGGAACAAGGTTACGTGCGTTATTCTGCCAGACAAAGCCGACGCTTTCCCGCTTGTACTTCACGAGATCACGTTCGCTCATCTTTAGCATGTCGTTCCCATTAACAGTGAGCTTACCCGCCGATGGGGTATCCAGCCCGCCTAACATATTCAGCAAGGTGGATTTTCCGCTCCCGCTGTTCCCGATGATCGCCATTAGTTCCCGTTCCTCAACGATAAGATCAAGACCTTGGAGGGCAAACACTTCCAGATCTGCGGATTTGTAAATTTTAACAAGTCCCTCACAATGGATCATCTGCTAATCCTCCCCTAGCTTCAGCGCTTGATGAATTCGGGTACGGGACAGCATATAGCCAAGAATCGCCAACCCGATCGATAACATAATTCCAATTACGATATACAGACGCATGAAATCCACTGATTCAAATACAACACGGAAAGGTGGAACTAATAAACTCGGATTAAACGCAATTTGAAAATTAGGCACGAACATTCTGCCCGTTACATTTCCTATTACGATACCGATCATAACGGCCACACCTGATGTAAGCAGTTGCTCGATCGCCAGCATGCCTATCAATTGCCGCAGGGATAGCCCCAACGCCCGCATTACTCCATTTTGCAGAGCTCTACCACGCAATGAGAGTACCCAATACAATAGAAAACCAACAAATGTAATAAATATGGATGAGAGGAAACCCAACGTTAACATCCCGTTAAGAGCCATTAAAAAAGGATCGTTCTTAGCCTTTACAAGCTCTTCCCTCGTGTTATGAATATTAATGATATCCAGCTTGGCCAGCTTGATAGCATCATACAATTCAGCTGTTGTTGAATCCGGACGCATTTTAAGCCAAATTTGATAAGGCTCAAGTCCCAGCTGCAGCTGTATTCTGGATAAATTTCCTACGATCAGCATAGGAATCTCTTTATCTTTGTTCTGAGGATTAGGATTGAAGGTTGGGAAATAATCAACAACGCTGTAGACGATAAATGGCTGATGATCCACACCCTCCCAACCAACCCAAATCGTATCCCCAACTTTAACCTTCTTTTGATCCGCCAAAGTTCTGGAGATGATTACTGCTCTGGAATCTGAAGCAATCAGATTAAGATGTTCATTTAGAGGATTCCTCAAAAGCAGATTCTGGAACCATGCCGTTCTTCCAAAATCGTCTGTGTCGATCCCCATCAATACTGCGCTTCCCTGCGAATCTCCTACCTGGAACGTTGCCTCTTCCTTCACAAAAACTTTAGCTATATCCTCAACACCCGGCAGTTTCATATATGGCTCGAAAGGAGGCTCATGATATTGGATGACTTTTAGCGTAGGAGCATCCCCATTTGATGAAGAAGGTTGCGAAGGTCCAGCAGCACCAGGGCTTGATACAACAACTGGCTTATTGCTAGGCCATTCCGATTTAATCACAATATCAGATCCGCCTGAGTACAGTATTCGCTCCTCTGTATTGTTATTTATTGTTCGGGCTGCCCCTGCACTGAATACACCAGTAGCAATTGTAATGACAAAAAATATCATCAAAAATTGGTACTGGTTGCTGGAGCGACCTACCTGAATTAGCGTGGCATACCAACCCGGCGTCCAGATCTTGCTTCCAGCGCGATAGATTATCCTCAGGATTAAAGGATAGAGCCGAAGTATCAACAAACCGCCCCCTACAATGAAGAGAGCAGGAACAACAAACTGTAGAGGATCGATTTGTAAATCATTAAAACTCAGGCCCAGATTTTTCATTTCCGCTAATCTCTTCTTGAATGCATAGTACCCGTATATCGAAATACCCAGCAGCAGAACATCCAGATACATTTTGTGCCAGAAAGGCAGCTTTTTTATTCTTGCCTGTCCTTGCTTATGTCCGACTATGGAGACGCGAGTAGCAAAAAAAACAGGAGTCAGTATCATCAGAAACACCGTTATTGCAGCCAATGCACCAAACTGATAGGATTGTGCATTTATATATAGAGGCAAACTGGATCTTTGGACGAATTCAAGAAAACCATTTGATGCACCCAGCATTTTCGTTAAAAGCAGGCCCAAAAACGGCCCCACCGCCCATGCAATACTGCACAGTATTGCAGCCTCAACCCCATAGGATGCCATGATTTGCAAGCGTGAGGCTCCCCTACTGCGAATTACAGCAATTTCATTCTTCTGACGATCGACGATGAGATTAGATACCATAAACATGTAAAAGCCGAGCATGATCAATACAGGCACATTAAGCGACCACATAAAGTTGGACAGCCGTTTCGAACGGTTAAAATACTCTTGAATCTTATCTTCTATCGGCACCGTACTATCCACTTGAAACCGTGACGTTGCACTGATAGCCTCTTCCTTTATTTTTTGAGAAGTGCTCAGAAAGTCCCCTAGGTTACGCAGCTCCATACGAGAATAATCAAGCACAAAATACCACCAGGCAGACGATACTTTAATCTCGTCATTAACCATAAAATAACGTTCGAATGTTCTTTCCGGAACAACGAACGACAAGTCATAGTTTTCTAACTGAGGTGACCGAAAATATGGATCATCGACCTGCTTTTTTTCAAACATACCTACCGGTTTAACTTCAGCAACAACTTTCCCTTTCGTATTAAAGAGCTGAAGTTCCGTTCCAAGAACAACGTCTAAATTAGACATAATCTTGTTATTCACCAGGACTTCGTATACTCCGTTCACCGGTTCCTCGGCAGGCATTTTTCCATCAACTAAAACAATATGATCTTCAAATTGAGATACAGACTTAACAGACGTAATCTGTTTACGGTCTATACTATCGGCATCTATCCCTTTAGGAATTACCTGCAAGCTAGCCGTCTGAAGCTCCACCACCAAATTTTTAACTGGAATCCCAAACCCGTTCTTCTCGGTTTCTTTCATAAACTCATTTAATTTTACGATTCTTTCCTGACGTTTCTTTGTACTTTCATTTTGGAAACTCAGCTTCGTCAAATGTGCGCCAGGATATGCATTCGTTTCATTCTGAAACGCTTCCAAATCTTTGACCAGCATTCTTGACAAAATGCCCTCAGAATAGATGGGAATCGTACTAACGAGTCCAACTGTCATCAAAGTACCGAGAAATAATGTAGATACCAGCCATTTGTTCTGCAGCATTTTCCTGAGAATCATGAAGAATAAGGACACACAGAAACCTCCTACAACATATTATTGCAAAATAACAACTTGCCCTTCTTCTAGCCCTTTCACAATCTCCACCTCAGTACTGCTTTTAATCCCCGGTTCAACATCGATTTCTCTTAACTTGGAACCTTCTTCAAGAACACGGACAAAATTCCGTCCTCCAAACGATCGGAGACCCCCCTTGGGGATTTTGATAACATCATCACGTTGTTCAGTAATGATTCTTACATCGATAAGCGTACCAATATCTGCATCAGGAGGAAGCTCGTCCATTTTTATGTATACAAATCTATTATTTCGGTTTGCTAGCTCTTGATTCTGAGTTATTGGTGCAGATAATGGAGACTGAACGACGATCCCATTAAAAGTTTTACTCTTATAGTTCAATAGAACATCGGACCCTACCGCCACGTTGTTATCGCTTGAATTAACCTCCAAAACCACTCTCAGTTTCGTAGGGTCTGCTACAGATACGATCGATCGGTAAGGTTCGATAAGATCGCCTTCCTTCAACGTATCAACGAAAGTAACTTTACCATTTACCTCTGAACGAATGATTCTGCTGTCATATTGCTTACTTAAGCGATCGTACTTTTTTTGTTCCAATTTGTACTGCTGGACTGCTAATTCGAACGTTTTTTCATCGTTTTCTTCATTCAATTTGGCTTCACGCAGGGCATATTCAGCTTTTTCCATAGCAAGCGCCTGCTCTTGTACCTGAATATCCAATCCATCGAGAAGCAGTTCAACGAGAATATCTCCCTTTTTAACTACATCACCAGATACCACATGAATTTTGCTTATTCTACCGTTCTTATCCTTATATATAGCTTCATCCTGTGCTGTCGATTCAAATCTTCCATTTCCTTTAATCTCTTGAGTAATCGTACCCTTCTCGGCTTTCGCCGTACTGTAATTCTCTTGAACAGGCTCTACAAGCGGTGGTGTTAGCGCTTCCTCTTCCTTGGGAAGTAAAGAACATCCCGATAAGACAACGGAAAATAACAGAAATAATTTAAGCACAGTTAAACGGTTACGATCGCGAGACAATAAGCCCATCCTCCAGTTCATAAACTTGATCTACAATCTCGATAATTTCCGGGTCATGACTTGTTAAAATGATAGATACGCCGTATTCATTTATTAAGTCGCGAAAAACTTTCATAATTTTAATGCCTGTAATACTATCAAGTTCCGCTGTTGGTTCATCGGCAAGAATAAGCTTGGGCTTATGAGCAATTGCTCTTGCAATCGCGATACGCTGTTGCTCTCCCCCTGACATCTCAAACGGTCTATGATGCATGCGCGAAGTAAGTCCTACTTGTTCCAATGCCTCAAGCGCAGCCTTTTTTCTCTCTTTTGCTGAATAACCTGCAATACGAAGTACAAATTCGACATTCTCATAAGCAGTCATTAACGGAATTAGTGCAAACGATTGAAATACAAGCCCTATTTGGCTACGGCGTAGCTGTTCTCGTTCCTTATCAGTCATTTCTGTAATGACTTGATTATCGATCTGAATCGATCCCTCGGTGGGTTGATCCAATGCTCCCAGCAGATTGATGAGTGTCGTTTTTCCAGAACCAGAACGTCCGATAAAAGCGGTCATTTGTCCCATAGGTATTGTCATATCTACACCTTTCAGAACCGTCACTGCACCCGATCCACGGCCAAACACTCTTGTAATGCCAACGGTCTGTATACAGCTTCTTTCATTCAACGAATCTACTCCCCCCTTATTCCCAAAATCATTTATTTCCGCACAAAATCATAGGTTATGGCTAGACATACACATATTTCCACAATACTTTATTTATAGCGTTTTTTCAACAACTCATATAGCCCAAAATTCATAAAAGCACAAGGATAATTTGACATCCATTGTGCTTTTATGACTTGACTTTTATGCACTGAAATGAAAGGCCTGAACCTACAGTAATTCTTTACGAAGCTCTTCAGGTGATTTAGGCGACAGCAATCCGAACGGAATATCAAATACTGTCTTCGCTCCGGCTTGCCCTGCTTGAGACAGCTTATATACAGCGCGAGCATAAGCCACAAGCACACTAGCTGTAAATTCAGGATTGCTATCCAGCTTTAATCCGAATTCGATAATTTGTGTGCTGTTTTCACCAGTACGTCCACTTCTCAATACAGTTCCACCATGCGGCATTGTCGAGTGGTTCTTTTTCAGCTCATCTTCATTGATAAAGTTCACAGTTGTTACATAATCAGAGAAATAGTTAGGCATTTCTTTGATTTCACGTTCTATTTTCGCCAGATCCGCGCCCTCTTCAGCAACGACGTAACATTCGCGAAGATGCTTCTCTTTTGTGCCCAGTTCTGGGTTTTCACCTTTACGCACACTTTCTACAGCAGCTTCAACCGGTATTGTGTACTGCACTCCATTTTTAACGCCTGCAACACGGCGAATCGCATCGGAGTGGCCTTGGCTAACGCCTTTACCCCAGAAAGTATACTCTTTACCTTCAGGCAGAACAGCTTCCGCCAGCAAGCGGTTTAAAGAGAACAAGCCTGGGTCCCAGCCCGTTGAAATGACGCTGACATTTCCGCCTTTAATCGCAGAAGCGTTCACTTTCTCAAAATATTCTGGAATTTTTGCATGTGTATCAAAGCTATCTACTGTGTTAAACAATGCAGAAAGCTCAGGACCTTGCTCAGGAAGGTCGGTGGCCGAACCACCACAAAGGATCAATACGTCGATATCGCCCTTGTACTTCTCAACCTCGGAAATGTGTACAACGCCGTTGGCTGCTGCCACATCATCGGGATTTCTTCTTGAAAAGATCGCGCGTAATTCAAAATCCGGATTTTGCTGAATTGCTTTTTCCACACCGCGACCTAAATTTCCATAACCTACGATACCTACTTTGATGTTCGATGCCACTAACATGTTCCTCCTTCAATTCTTGTATGACAATCATTTTATATCAGTCTTGTACATTTTTAAATATCTAACATTTGAAGTTACAAATAATACATTAAATAATACAAAGATTGTACTAAATAGTACAAATAAAACGTTAAAAAACCTCCAAAACAAGTCAAAAAAACTCGTCTCAAAGGCTTGTTTTTTACTAAGTATCCCTTATCCATTCCCTATGACTTTCGACTTGGCCTCCGAAGAAGCACCGAACAGACACAAGAGTGCTAATAACATTCCTAACGATGCACTTATGAACAACGCCGGGTATCCGAAAATATCAATGAACAGTCCCAGAAGAGGAGGTGAGGATATAGCTGCAAGTGAAGAGACGAAATAATAAATCCCTGTGCGCGTTCCAATACTTTCTTCATTTCCCGTAGCTACAATCCATGGGTAGGAGTTAATATTGATACATGCCCAAAAAATCCCGCCGATCACTAGTAACAATCTAAGTATCAATGGAGAATCTACAAAAACAAGAGAGCCGAAGATGGCAGCCAGCCCTATCACACCGATCGTAATCATTTTTTTCTTACCGAATTTGGACCCTAGCCATCCGCTTGGAAGAGCAAATATGAGAAATGCCAACGAGAAGAATACTAATGAAAATGATGCGGCATCCTCTGTCATCCCGATATACTTAGTTCCATATAACGTGAATAAAGCTTCAACACCTTGATAAGAGACAAACCAGAAGAAAATTGCAGCCAAAATAAAAATCGTTGTTTTATCGAGCTGCTCCTTGATTTTTATCGGCTTGCGCGGCTTTGGATTCTCATTACTTATAAGTGTAATAGGTTCTTTAATCACAGCCTTGAGAACAAACATCGACACCAGCATAATGATGCCAGCAAGCAGAAATGGCATATATGAGCTAATACCATATAACTTAGATCCAACTCCGAATGCTAATACAGAGCCAAGTCCGCCCATAAAATTAATAACTCCATTTGCCTTTGTACGATCCCGTTCAGGTGTAATGTCTGGCATAAGAGCAACCGTTGGTGAACGGAACAAACTCATGGACAAGTTCATTAACACCATAAAGATCACTAGCATTACAAATCCTGTATGTAAAGGAATAAGTGAAGCAAATACCGCGCCCAAGGGCATACCAATAAGCAGATAAGGCATTCTGCGACCGAATCTAGTGTTCGTTTTATCGCTGCGATGCCCAATCCATGGCTGCAGGAAGATCGCAAAGTAATTATCTATTGTCATCATAAATCCGATCATAGCGGCACTCTTTAAATAGTTGCTCAAAAATAAAGGTACAAAGGCATTATAGAGTGCCCAGGTCAAGCTGATACTAAAAAAACCTAGTCCCAGCAGCCATGTTTTCTTCATTCATTCACGCTCCTTAACTGGATAAGAGCTCTGCCAAACGATCAGGATAATCTGTAATAATCCCAGCAACTCCTGCCTCAATAAGAGCTTTCATTTCATATTGTTCATTTACCGTAAACGGATGATACGGCACTCCTTCTATGGCAGCTGCTGCTACCAGCTCAGGCCGCAGGGCATGCTTAAATGCATGCAGCGCATCTGCACCAATACGTTTGGCATAATCCCATGGCTCATAGATTCCTTCCATATACAGAATGCCTGTACGAATCTCTGGTGCTATTCTCTTACATTCCACTAAGGAATAGTGATTGAAGCTGGAAATGATAATGCGCTCTGACAATCCGTATTGTCTCACCATCTCAATGACTTTGTATTCCAGTTCAGGATAGAGCACGATTCCATTCTTCAACTCAAGATTTACAATAGTATCTTTGTCGCGAACCAGATCTAACAGCTCTTCCAAAGCTGGAACACGTTCACCTCTAAAATCATCATGATACCAAGATCCCACTTCGCGTGATTTGATATCATCCAGTGTTAAATCCTTAACCCATTCAGGTGACCCTGCTGTCCGATGCAGAGTCTCATCATGAATCAGGACCAAACGACCGTCCTTTGTCATCTGCACATCCGTCTCAATCCCCGTAGCTCCAAATTCCAATGCTCGTGTAAAAGAAACCATTGTATTTTCTGGACAATGTCCCGCCGCTCCTCTATGCGCAAAATTAATAATTTCAGTCAATGGAACGTCCTCCTTGATTGTATTAGTTTAATTTTAATATTATCCATCCTCTTACTATAATCCTGCTATGTTAAGACCATATTAAGAAAAATTGAGGATTTATTAGCCATGTTGTCTAGCCAACTCCAAAAAAAATATCCTGTGAGTATAGTTCATTCCAGATATACTGGATGCAAACCTCCCCACAAGATACCTTAGTATTTGTTCACTTCAATTTACTATTTCATGTATCATTGCTGTCTTAATTCTTCATTAAGCCATTCAGCTTCCTTGGCAGCACGGGTATCCTTGACGATATCCCCCGGTTTGCTGGCTTGCCCAATAATATAGCCTTGAAATGGCAGATTCACAAAGTCAAACGTATATTTAAACTGCTGTATTAAAGGAAGTGCCTTTATTCTAGGCTGATCTCCCCCTACTGCAATGACATAAGCCCTTTTTTGAGCTATCAGCGCTTTGAAATCATATCGCTCATCCCTCAAACTCTGCGACCAGCGGTCAATGAAGTTTTTGAGAATCCCCGTCATTCCATACCAATAAACCGGCGTAGCAAAAATCAACACATCATGCTCCAGCACTCTCTGAATAACCTCGTCATAATCGTCTTCTACGGGACGAAATCCTCCCTCGGCATGCCGCAGATCATCAATAGGCAAAATTTTCTTATCCCTCAGCAAAATATTGTCATGCGGAATTCCTTTCAACACAAGCTCAGCTAATTGTTCCGTATTTCCGTCATCCCTCGTACTTCCATGTAAAACGATAATACTCATCCAAGCACTTCCTTTCATCGTAAGGTTATTGTAGACAATATCCAAAAAAAGCTGCCTATTATGCCCTATTGTTATACTACCTTTCATTATATTTATTTATGCCAAACTATGTAATCTATATATTCCCGGCCTCCTGTCCGGGGTGCAAACCCGACTTAGGTCCAGTCTACAAACAGTCTCTGGCCTGTTACTCCACAATCTCAATCCATTTAAAATAAAGACATGAAATAACACCGGTACCGAATGAGTTCAAAATAAATTTAATGAAAAAATGAGAAAGTGAGTGGTCGCTATGAAATCATTATATCGTTCAACGACTAATAAACAGATCTCTGGATTATGCGGAGGAATTGCTGCCTGGTTAGGGATTGACTCCACTGTTGTACGTCTTATCGCTGTTGTTGGAGCTTTGATCAGCTTTGGAACTGTAGTAGCCCTTTATCTGATCGCCAGCCTAATCGTACCAAAAGAACCCGTCGGCGATTTCAGATACAACGATTATTTTACAAATTACTAATCCAAATTAAATCCAAGGAGAGATTTCAATGAGCCTATTTGATCGAATTGCCAACTTAACAAAAGCTACCCTCCACGAAGCATTAAATAAACTGGAAGACCCTGTATTAATGACTGGACAATATTTGCGGAATCTTGAAGAGGAGATTCATTCTGCAGAGAAAATGCTCAAAGAACAGCAAATGACAGCATCCATTCAGCAGCGCAAAAGCGAGGATACAGCTCAGTTAGCGAAACAAAGTGAACTGCGCGCTATTGCATCACTCGAGAATGGAGACGACAACGCGGCACGTCATGCGGCGGCCGCCAAGATCCAGTACGAGGAACAGTCGCAGCAATATGCTGCTGAAGCTACTGCGGCTAGAGACAGAGTTCTGGAGCTTGAGCTTCGAATTAAATCTGCGAATGAAGAATATGAACGTCTTAAAGAAAAACGCAATGAACTTGCAGCGCGTGCTCGTAAAGTAAATGATAATTCCAAAATGAAAAGCAGTCATATAAGCTACGGTTTTGAGACTGGATCTGCTGCAAAAGGCTTTGAACGTATGGAAGAGAAGATTCTTGAATGGGAAGCAGGTCAACAGCTTGCAGGTGAATCCTTTGGAAATGGAACTCCTGGCAGCACATCGGGAGCTTCCGAATCAGCGGCCGTGAATGCTGAGCTCCAACGGATGAAAGAGCAGCTTAATTCCCGTAGCAACCAGGACAATAACGCCTAAACTTAATGAAAAGAGGCGGTCTGGCCAAGTCATTTCAGACCTGGCAGACCGCCCCTTACTATTCAATCCATAATTGATCTATAAAGCTCGAACAATTATTTGCCTTCCTTACCTGCCTTGAACACTTCGCTTATCGCTCCAAGGCTGCCCAGCGTTTCAATAGCATTGGAAGGAATAAATACTTTGTTAGCAGGACCTTTAGCTACTTCCTTCAAAGCTTCAAATGATTGATATGCAAGTACCTGCTCATTGAGTTCCGCATTACGGAGCATTTCAATCCGCGCTTTTTCCGCTTCAGCAACAGCCTGGATCGCTTTGGCTTCCCCAAGTGCTTCCAGCTCCTGAGCCTGACGCAAGCCTTCTGCTTCACGAATACGCGCTTCTTTATCACCTTCAGCCTTGAGGATTTTACTTTGCTTATCCCCTTCTGCACGCAGAATCATATCCTGCTTCGCCGCTTCCGCTTCAAGGACAATAGCACGTTTATTACGTTCAGCCTTCATTTGTTTGTCCATCGCTTCCTGAATATCAAGAGGCGGCTTGATGTCGATGACCTCTACGCGTTCAATCCGTACTCCCCATTTTTCAGTTGCTTCATCAAGAGCAATACGGATTTCAGTAGAGATTTTTTCCCGACCGGACAACGTTTCATCCAATTCCAGCTTACCGATGATTTGACGCATCGTCGCCGTGGAAATGTTCCGAACCCCATATACATAATCGGAGATGCCGTATGTTGCTTGTTCAGGACCAACTACTTGATAGAAAATAATCGTATCAATTTGTACTTGAACGTTATCCTTTGTAATTACTGTTTGTGGCGGTACGTTAGCCTGTTGAATCCGCAAATCATGGTTTACCCGCACTTGATCAATTACCGGGATCAGAATATTAAGCCCTGGTGTCAACAAACGATGAAATTTACCAAGACGTTCTACGACCCCTACCCGCTGTTGAGGTACAACCTTGACCGTAAGCGAAATAAATACGACAACAACAACTACAATAACAACTGTAATAGCCCAGCCCATTAAATTAATTCCTCCCATCTTTCTACTTCGATAATACTACTGCCACGCTTGATTACCCTTACTAGCTCGTCTCGATCAAGCTGTTGGATAGATGTAGCGCTCCATGTATCTCCTCCAACCTTAACAATACCATATTGCCCTTGTTCAATAGACTCTACTACAATACCTTGCTTCCCTACAAGCTCAATACCTGTATCCTCATACCCTTTTGCACCATGAATTTTTCTGGTAAGAGGTTTGGTGAAAATGGTAAGAACCAACGCCACCAATGAGGCTACAATCACTTGCAGCACATATGCATCAGGAGCAAACAAAGAAATGATTCCTCCTGCAACCGCCCCAATACAAATCCAGAGGAGATAAAATGTAAGTGTCATCATTTCCAACACTAATAATATCCCGGCGGCAATCAACCAATATGCCCATGGTTCCATGTGTCAAATGCACCACCTTTTATCAGTATAATAATATATACGAGACCCACATAAAAAAGTATCAAAAAATGTGCTACTTAAGACTAACGAAGTGGATATCTCATTTTAATCATACTATGACTCTCATAATAATAAAACGTTTTCGAAAATAAAAATCAAAGAAAAATTTAATAAATAGAAAATATTAGAAGTATTCGGGTTTAAATATTGTAATAGTATTACATATCGGTTATATTTGATCGATTATGAATGAATATAGCCGTGCAAACGTTTTAACAAACTCCTGATTTTAGGTATGATGGGAAGAACAATAAATTTATTAGAAGGAAGGGATCTTGTTGTTTATTAAGAAAGCATCGCCCCTCTCTCACCACTCATTGAAATGGATTGGAAGCGCTACACTAGCAATTACTCTTCTGCTTTCAGGCTGCACATCGGGTCCTAATTCACAAAATGTTAACAATTCTAATGAAACGACTCCAGAAAATGTAGCTTCATTATCCATTAATGAAAACGCATCCAAGACAAATGCAACGAACAATTCATCTATAGACACCCAGCCCTCCAGCGGTGTATTCTATGAGATTTTTGTCCGCTCGTTCTATGACTCAGATGGAGATGGAATCGGAGACTTTAAAGGACTAACTCAAAAGCTTGATTATTTAAATGACGGTAATCCAAATACGACAGAAGATCTAGGTATCGGTGGTATTTGGCTCATGCCGATCAACCCTTCGCCCAGCTATCATGGATATGATGTAACGGATTATCGTTCCATCAATCCCGAATACGGTACCATGGATGACTTTAAAAAGTTTTTAGATGAGGCACACAAGCGGGGAATCAAAGTTGTTATGGACCTTGTAGTGAACCATAGCAGCTCAGAGCATCCATGGTTTATTGAAGCATCAGAAAACAAAGACAGCAAATATCGCGACTACTATACCTGGGCCGAGGATCAGAATATAACTGTTGGCGGATCAAGCGCTGCCGGTTCAGGAAATCCATGGCATGTATTGAATGGAAGCCACTATTTGGGTACCTTTTCACCAGTTATGCCTGACATGAATTTTGATAACCCGAAAGTTAGAGATGAATTTAAAGACATTGGCCGCTATTGGCTTGACCTCGGATTGGATGGCTTCCGTCTAGACGCTGCCAAGCATATTTATGAGAATCTGCTCACGGACAAAAGTCAGGAAACAACTGATAAAAACGTTGCATGGTGGCAGGAATTCCGTAAAGCTTTACACGAGACCCATCCTCATGCATATCTAGTGGGAGAAATTTGGGATAATAACGCTACAACAATAGCAAGTTACGTAAATGATGCAATGGATTCAGGATTTAACTTTGGAATGTCCAGCATAATGATTCAATCAGCAAAGTATGAAACAGATAGTAAACCTGGATTTACGCTCGAAAGAACTTACACCCTTTATTCCAAAATATCCAATGGCAACTTTGTTGATGCACCATTCTTAACCAATCATGATCTTGTCAGAATTATGACCCAGCTTGATGGGGACACCAACCATGCAAAAATGGCAGCCAGCCTTCTCCTGACACTGCCGGGAAATCCATTCATCTATTACGGTGATGAAATCGGGATGCTTGGCGCTAAACCTGATGAAAGTATTCGTGAGCCGATGCAGTGGTACAAAGGAAGCAGCGGAGAAGGGCAGACTACGTGGGAGCTTACAACCTATAATACCGGACAGCCAGGTTCCAGCGTGGAGGAGCAGACGATTGCCCCCGACTCCTTGCTATCACACTACCGCACGATCATATCCTTCAGAAATACTGTTCCTGCGTTAAAGGACGGAGATATTCGCAATTACTCATCCGGCGTAAAGGGGGTAACCACCTTTGTCCGTCTTACTGAAGTACAAAAGGTGCTCGTAGTGCACAATTTAACTGGAAGTGAGCAAATTGTCGAATTAACTGACGAACCTGAGAAATATAGTTTTAAAGATATCCTAAAGTCAACAAATAAAGAGGCGAAGCTAGAAGGAAGTAAGCTCACGATTCCTGCGTATTCAACCACTATATTAGAGTAGTCGTAGTACGATATAAGAAATTAGTGTTAATGCAAAATAGGACCGGACAGTGGCTATTAATCATACCACATTTACCCGGTCCTATTTGTTATGTGATTACTCTTTGTCTACTTTAAAGACACTGAGTGATTCCCTCAAGGTCTCAGACAGAACCTCAAGCCGATTAGACAGCTGTACCAGTTCCTCACTGACCTTAT
>RCUF01000178.1_pt1 | contig 29197 bp, 31 predicted proteins | sample 2166311 | NCBI WGS metagenome assembly RCUF01 (sample SAMN09932608, study PRJNA488358) | compost metagenome | feature: garden; material: soil; isolation source: compost soil in 4-hydroxybenzonitrile-enriched culture | place: Germany: Experimental Botanical Garden Goettingen | collected 2016-01-27
TAACAAAGGCTTTCAGCCGCAGAGCAAACCACCCGTTATACGGGTGGTTCTGATTCGTATTCGGGATAGCTGTCTTTCTTTATTCATTATAGGTGATCGTGTAAACGATATCCCGTTTCCATCTTCAAATCGAAGCAGGCTCGGGCACAGCATATACATTGTACATAGATCGTGATGAGGCTACTCGCTTGGACGTGATTATATTCATTGAGAATAATCCATGAACTTTATTGTCTCCTGACAGTTACAAATAATTCCTTGACTTGACCGGCTATTGTAGCTACATTGAGAAGGTTAGATTCAGGTTTCCTGAGTGTGGAACTTGATGAAAAGATTGGGGAGGAAAATTTAGAGATGAGAAGAGATGCGGCAGGTTTTTGGGTTCGATTTGGTGGTATTGTGTTAGATAGGATTATTATTCTTTTACCATTGAGTATTTTATTTGGGGTGATTCAATTAATTATAGATAGTGAAGGGAGTACGTTTAGTTCAATTGCAGGCATTCTTTATTTTTTTTATGTTTTGCTAATACCAATCTCCTGGAATGGCTATACCGTGGGAAAGAGGATTGTAAATATTCGAATTGTGAAGCATGATACATTAGAACCACCTACTATTGGTAACATGTTGATGAGAGAGCTAGTAGGATGGATAATTTATACAGCTTCATTTGGGATTGCTGTTATCGTAAGTTGCTTTATGGTTGCACTTAGGGAGGATAAACGGTCTATCCATGATATGATTGCAGGTACGGTCGTCGTGAAAGCTAATACTAGCTACATGGATGCTCCAGAAGGTATAAATCTCCAAAAGCACCCTAGTCGTTTCTAAGATATACCTAAGACTAATTGCTATATAAATTATTCGAATATAGACAACCCCTGTTCCCATATACATGTATCACAACGGGAACGGGGGTTATTTGTCATGCTTATTAATGGTGTATTTCAAGGCGGAGGGATGAAAGGCATTTCGCTGGCTGGTGCAGTTCGCGCGGCTGAGCAGAACGGAGTTGTATTCAATCGATTGGCCGGTACCTCCTCTGGTGCGATTGTCGCTGCCCTCATTGCCGCCGGATACACCGGAGAGGAAATGAAGGAGCTGATCCTGGAGACGCCTTTCGTTAGCCTGCTGCACCGCTCTCCCTTGTTCAATGTAAAATGGGTTGGACCCGCTGCGCGGATCTGGTTGAAGAAGGGATTGTATTCAGGAGAGGCATTAGAGCATTGGGTTCGGGAGTTACTTAGAGTTAAAGGGATTCGAACCTTCGGTGATCTTCCGCCAGGCAAGCTGCGGGTTATTGCATCAGATATTACGAATGGACGCATCCTCGTACTCCCTGATGATGTTGATCGTTTTGGGCTGGAGCCGCATGCGTTCGAGGTAGCGAAGGCCATCCGAATGAGCACAAGCATTCCGTATTTCTTCGATCCGGTTATGATCCGGCTCAATACCAAGCTGGCTAAGGGGCAGGAGTTCTCTAGTCAATTCGTCTATGTGGTCGATGGTGCCATTCTCAGCAATCTGCCGCTATGGCTATTCGATCAGGAGCGAGCGGAGAAGGGGAAGCGAGCGGAGGATATACCTACTGTAGGCTTTCAGATTGTGGGGAAAAACGAGACCAAGACGTCCTTCATACGTGGGCCACTCAGCATGTTACAGGCGATTGTGGATACGATGCTGTCTGCACACGATGAACGATATATCGAGCAGGAGAATCGCTACCGTACAATCAAGATTCCTGCCTTGGGCGTACGTACGACACAATTCAATCTATCGGCTGAGCAGGGAGAGCAGCTATATTCGTCAGGCCTGCACGCAGGTAATGACTTCTTCCGCAATTGGAGTGTTGCCGCCTACCAGACGCAGTTTAAGAAGTTCCAACGACTGAAGGACTCGGCTTTCGCAATGAAGTAACCATAATAGTCGCAACACTAAGCTTAAGAAAAACGTTGATCGACGTACATTCACAGAAGCCAGACCGCACTTAGCTGAAGTTTTTCTTGCGATAATCAAATTGTTCAGCCCTGCCGGAAACCTATAAATTCTATTATCTTAAGAAAAACGTTGATCGACGTACATTCACAGAAGCCAGACCGCATTTAGCTGAAGTTTTTCTTGCGATAATCGAATTGTCCAGCTCCGCCGGAAATCTATAAATTCTATTATCTTAACAAAAAAACGGTCGAAGCCCAGCACTCTACGAGTGTCTGGCTTTGACCGTTTTGTATGAACGCTAGTGATACTTGGGGATGTCCTCGTCTTCTTTACCTTTTTGCCCTTCAATGACGTAGAAAGGATATTCCTTGCGCTTCTTGGATTGTTGAGCCTTGCGATTGCTTGCTACCTTAGCCATGGTGCGTGCTGATGGCTTCACCTTGGGCATCTTCCGTCTGCGACCACCGGGAGGGAACTTATACAGCAGAAATACGACACCGAAGATGGCGATCGGGATCATTAGCATCATTAATGCACCGAAGTTACCCTGGATCAGGACGTCTACAATCCCCCAGGCTGCCAGTGCGATACTTACATAGAAGATCACCGCATGTCTGATCATCATTGATTCACCCTTTCACAGGATCGAGAGATGAGCTACTCCACTGTTCTTGCACAGGATTCTTCTCAAGCTCCGCATCCAAGGCAAGCATGCGCTTGAAGGAAGCAATCGATACCTCAACCTGATCATTGCTAGGCTCCTTGGTGGTGAGCAGCTGCAGCCACAGGCCGGGATATCCCAGATAACGAAGCACAGGAATGTCTCTAAGAGCGTTCGTAATTCTCAGCAGCTCGAAGGACAGACCAAGCACCAGTGGGAGCAACAATATTCGCTGACCCATCCGCTCCCAGATATTGTCGTAAGGGAACAAGGAATACACAATAACACCGATAATGACCGTCAACATAATGAAGCTACTGCCACAGCGATAGTGAAGTCGGCTGTACTTCTGAACCTTGTCAGGCGTAAGCTCTTCTCCCGCTTCATAGGCACTTATTACTTTATGCTCCGCACCGTGATATTGGAACAGTCTTTTAATCAGCGGAGTCTGAGAAATTCCCCAGAGATATGCGAGCAGCAAGATCAGCTTGATGACGCCTTCCAGCAGATTATGAAGCACCTGGCTTGTGAAAAGGCTGCCGAATATAAATTCCTCAACCATGACCGGGACAAGCGTCAGTACAATCTTACCAAATAAAAAAGATAAAATGCCGACAGCAGCCACTCCGATGATCATGCTCAGGCTCCACTTGGATTCTTCCTTCGCTTTTTGCTCTGCACGTTCCTCCGGATCAAGCTCATCATCTGCATAAGCGTCTGCCGAGTAATTCAGATGTCGTGTTCCTTTGGCACTGGAATCTATAATGCTGACAATACCACGCAATAATGGAATCTTGCGAAGCTTGCTCAGCAAGGGCTGTTCCTTACGCGGTACCTCTAAATATGTGATCTCGCCATTCTTGCGGCGTACGGCTGTGACGTTGACACGCTTGCCGCCGAACATCACGCCTTCAATCACCGCCTGACCACCGTAGATGGCGGGTTTGGATGTCTGAGACAAACGGTTCACCTTCCATTCCGGGATGCTGCTAGCAACATTCCCTGTCTGATTATGAATTTATTATCTTACGATCAGCAGCGTGTAAAAATGCTGTGCCTGCATTTATTGTATCGAATTTTCAATAACATTTCTAGCTGATGAACATACTACAAAAAATGATGTCGCTACAATTCAGGAGGTACGGTAACTAATGGAGCATAGACAGCATATCGGAAACAGGCAGTATGGTAAAACTAAACGGCCTCCGGGCATCGCCAATCAGGTATCGGAGGGAAAAACCTCGGTCGTTGGCTTCTCCATGTTGACAGGCTTTTTTGCCGGGGTTATCTGGGGTTGTGTACGCTGGTTAACCCACTATATGCATTTTACGCGGGTGGAGCCGGGTTTTCTGGCCGAGCCTTTTTTTCGCCATTCCTTCATCGTTAGCGGCGCTGGACAGATCACAGGGCTATTGTTCTTCATCGCCTTCTCGGTGCTGGCCTCACTCTTGTATGCGCTAACGATGAAGACTTTGAAGGGGCCTTATCCAGGCATGATTTACGGTGTGGTATGGTGGGCTATCCTGTTCGTACTGGCCGGGCCAAAGCTAGGCATGATGTCACCCGTTAACCGCTCCACCTGGGATTCGATATTCACGGATTTTTGCCTTATGTTGATCTGGGGATTATTCATTGGCTACACCATTTCAGTGGAGTTCACAGATGATCGGGTACGTGATACGGACAAACCGACGAGCTCCAAATGAGGGGATGAATGGCCTATCTACGGAGCACGTAGGAAGGAAGCGAGCGCAGGCACGAACAAAAACTTCTCAAGCATATGTATCGTGTGGTAAAATAGCTTTTGGTAATTTGGGGAATCTGTAAGTCTTGCAAGACCGAAAAGAGAGGATTGACCGATCATGAACAATCGTGTGAATCAGCTTCGTCACGCTATGAGTGAACGAAATGTGCAGGCTATGCTAATCGCGAGTCCTGTGAACCGGCGTTATTTGACTGGATTTACCGGATCAGCAGGTTATGTGCTGGTTACGGAGAATGACAGTATTCTGCTCACCGATTTCCGCTATATGACACAGGCTCCTGCACAAGCCCCTGATTTTCAGGTGGTCGAGCATGCACCACAGGTCATGGATACGGTAAGAGAGCTGCTGACAGCACGTAGTATTACGAAGCTTGGATTTGAGCAAGAGCACGTCAGCTATAGCAGCTATGCTGCTTATGGCGAGAAGCTGGCGCCAATCGAGCTTGTTCCGGTATCGGGCCTGGTCGAGGGATTGCGTCTGTACAAGGATGCAAATGAGATTGAATTGATGCAACGTGCTGCTGATCTTGCTGATGCTGCATTTGCTCATATTCTTCCCAAGATCAAGCCGGGAATTACGGAGCGTGAGCTGGATCTCGAGATGGAGTTCTTCATGAGAAGCCGTGGGGCTACATCCTCCTCCTTTGACACCATTGTTGCTTCAGGCGAGCGTTCGGCATTGCCACATGGCGTAGCGAGCAGCAAGGCAGTGCAGAAGAATGAGCTGATCACCTTCGATTTCGGGGCGCTGCTGGATGGCTACTGCTCCGACCTGACCCGTACAGTGGCAACAGGTGAGCTTGAGCCTAAGCTGCGCGAGATCTATGATGTCGTGCTGGAGGCGCAGCTTCACACACTGGAGCATATCCGTGCAGGCATGACAGGTCGTGAAGCGGATGCTCTGGCCCGTGATGTCATTACGAGACATGGGTACGGAGAATATTTCGGGCACAGTACCGGACATGGCTTGGGCATGGAGGTACATGAATCCCCTCGTCTATCCAAGCTCAGTGATGACGTATTGAAGCCAGGCATGGTGGTAACAGTGGAGCCAGGCATTTATTTGCCAGGACTTGGTGGTGTGCGGATTGAGGATGATATTGTCATTACCGACAGCGGTATCCGCATATTGACCAGCTCAAGCAAGGAATTTACCATTGTGTAAATGTGGCAGTGAACCTCAGCAGCATAAAGTGGTGCAGAGGGTATTGATGGACACCTTAGGAGGGGTATTTTAGTGATTAACGTTAACGATTTTAAGACAGGTCTTACCGTAGAGGTAGACGGCGATATTTTTACTGTGCTGGATTTCCAACACGTAAAGCCAGGTAAAGGTGCGGCCTTTGTCCGTTCCAAGCTGAAGAATCTGCGTAATGGTAATACTGTAGAGCGTACGTTCCGCGCAGGTGAGACTATTGGACGTGCTCAAATCGAGAATCGTGGCGTATCCTATCTGTACGCAAGTGCAGACGAGCATACTTTCATGGATAACGAGACTTATGATCAATTCACACTGGACAGCAAGCAGCTGGAATGGGAATTGAACTTCCTCAAAGAAAACATGAACGTTCACATTGTCAGCTATCAGGGCGAGATCCTCGGGATCAACCTGCCTACAAGCGTTGAGCTGAAGGTTGTTGAGACTGAGCCAGGCATCAAAGGAAATACGGCTACAGGTGCAACCAAGAATGCTAAAGTTGAGACTGGCCTGAACGTTCAGGTTCCACTGTTCATTAACCAGGACGATGTTCTGCTTGTTGATACTCGTGACGGAAAGTACATCTCCCGCGCATAGTTGATTGTTGCTTGAGACCTGCCTTGAAGAAGGCAGGTTTTTTTAGTATAAGCTTTTCGGCCTATTGGAATAGCGCTGTAAGGTTCCTATCAATAATAAGAATCGATAAAACTTCTGCAAAAAAACAATGGAACACGGTAATACTTTCGTATTATACTGTATTAAAGTTATGCCCGTGGATATCTATTTGCTCGGGATACTGCTTGGAAAACGCTACATAATGTGTAGTTTGAGGGAGTGAAATAGCTTTGTCTTTGTATGTTATGAAGTTTGGAGGCAGCTCTGTAGGAGATACGGAGCGAATGAAGCGTGTTGCCAAACGCATTGCGGAAAAACAAGATGAAGGGCACAAGTGCGTAGTCGTTGTGTCTGCTATGGGTGATACGACGGATGATCTCATTGATCAAGCCAAGCTGCTTAATGAGAATCCTCCTGCAAGAGAGATGGATATGCTGATGACGACCGGGGAACAAATCTCCATTGCTATGTTGTCTATGGCCCTGCATCAGTTGGGCAGAGAGGCAATATCACTCACTGGCTGGCAGGCTGGATTTGTAACTGAATCCGAGCATGGGCGTGCACGTATTTTGGATATTAAGCCTACACGTGTACTTGAAGCTCTGGAGGTAGACAAGATTGTCATCGTGGCTGGATTCCAGGGTCAGTCTGAAAGTGGTGAGATTACCACGCTGGGCCGAGGCGGATCAGATACGACAGCCGTTGCGCTGGCGGGTGCCATCAAGGCAGATGCGTGTGAAATCTATACGGATGTAGACGGCATCTATTCGACAGATCCGCGGATCGTGAAGGTTGCGCGCAAGCTGAAGGAAATCTCTTATGATGAAATGCTTGAACTGGCCCACCTTGGAGCAGCAGTACTGCATCCTCGTGCTGTGGAGTATGCCAAGCACAGCAAAGTGCCGCTGATTGTGCGGTCCAGTTTCAATTATAATGAAGGAACGGTTGTGAAGGAGGAGGCAGTCATGGAGCAAGGTGTAGTGGTTAGTGGCATTGCTTATGATAAAAATGTAGCGCGCATCAGTATCCTGGGAGTAGTGGATGTGCCCGGGGTCCTGGCTCAAGTATTCGGAGCGCTGGCGGATGCCAAGATCGATGTGGATATCATCGTTCAAAGCGGTGTAATGGAAGGGAAAGCGGACTTCTCCTTCACGGTGGCACTGTCCGATCAAGCTGCGGCTGTCAAGGTACTGGAAGGTATTCGTCAAGAGGTACCGTACCGTGAGGTGACAACGGAGGACGGACTCGTGAAGATCTCTATCGTGGGTGCCGGCATGGTAAGTCATCCTGGTGTGGCAGCTAGTATGTTCGAAGTATTGTCGAAGCTTGGCGTCAGCATCAAGATGGTCAGCACCTCGGAGATCAAGGTGTCCTGTGTCATCGATGGCGAGAAGCTTCATGACGCGATTAGAGCGCTTCATACGGCATACAATCTCGATACCGAAGAGCAAGTTAGCGTAGGTGGACCACAAGAACGCAGATAAGTAGATTACAACGATATTTGAATATTTTACGAGATTGGGAGCATGCTCCAGCACTAATGGTCTCGTGCTCATACAACGGTGGCTTTGATTCATTTCAGAGCCGCCGTTGTTTTTTTGCGTGCACCTATATTCTCTCTTTTGAATCCTGTCATATTCGCTCCGTCCAAGCATAGACTTGTCTTAAGAGATGGAAGTCAGCTAGAGCAGACTGCGGTTAGGAGGAAGCAAGATGGTAATGCAATGGCTTGATTTTATCCCGGAGCCTTTGAACATGATGCTGAGAAAGCTTCCGGCGGCTCTCTTTGACCGTCTGGAGGAAGTTAGGGTGAGAGAACAGAGGCCACTGGAAATAAATGCAGGAAGTGAGCATTATTTTGTCACTGAGGATGGACGAACGACACATGAAGAGCAGGAGGCGTACAAGCCCGGACGGGAGGATACGCACAGACTATTGGATCTAATCAGCAACCATTCTCTCTATACGCTGGAGGAGGAGCTGCGAAAAGGCTTCATTACGCTTCCCGGAGGTCACCGGGTCGGATTGGCCGGAAGGACGGTGCTGGGCGGAGGTCGGGTCGAACATCTGCGAGATATTAACAGCTTCAACATCCGTATTGCACGCGCCGTCCCGGGCGTAGCCGATAGAATCCTTCCGTATCTGCTCGATACCAAGACGAAACGTGTTCTGCATACTTTGATCATCTCGCCCCCACAGCAAGGAAAGACAACACTACTACGTGACCTAGCAAGACAGTTGAGTCAAGGCTGGCACAGCCGTAAGGGTGGGGTACCCATGGGAATGAAGGTGGGCATCATCGACGAACGATCCGAGATTGCAGGTAGCTACAAGGGACTTCCTGGCTTCGATGTCGGACCCCGAACGGATGTGCTGGACGGATGTCCCAAGGCAGAGGGCATGATGATGATGATCCGTTCCATGTCCCCTGATGTGCTGATCGTGGATGAGATCGGTCGTCCTGAGGATGCAGATGCGGTACGTGAAGCGCTCTATGCAGGGATCAGTGTCATTGCCTCAGTCCACGGCAGGGATCTGGCAGAGGTGGCTGCAAGGCCAGGGCTTGCCAGCGTAACGGCTCAGCAGATATTTCAGATGTATATCCAGCTTGAGCGGACGAGCCGGGGAGTATCGTTCCGCATAGCGGATGCCAAGCAGCGAATGATGACGCTCGCTGAATCGCCTCCAGGAGGCCGAGGGTATGGGTAAGCTGCTGGGAGCGATACTTATCATGCTTGCGGCAACAGTCGCCGGCTGGCACCGCGCAAGGCATTTTGCTGAGCGTCCGAGACAGATCCGGGAGATGATTCTGGGGCTGCAACGCCTGGTCACCGAGATTAGCTATGGCCTTACTCCACTGCCAGAAGCGTTGAAGAAGGCCGCGATACCGATGAGCAAGCCTTTGCGGGAGATCTTCGAACAGGCGGCAGCTGCCATGCAGCCCGCCTCAGGGCTGACAGCAAGAGACAGTCTGCATCAAGCGATTCACAAGAGCTGGGGAAGCACCAGCATGAAGAACCCTGAGCGCGATACGATGCTGCAGCTCGCTTATAGCCTGGGTCTTAGTGACAGAGAGGATCAACTCAGACATATTTCCCTAGCTGTGCAGCAGCTCAAGCATGAGGAGGCGACTGCCCAAAGTGAGCAGATGAAGTATGAGAAGCTGAGCAGAAATATGGGGCTGCTGATCGGAGCATTAATCGTCATTTTGATGTATTAGAGCATTTTGCATCTTCACAGACAAAGCGATCGACAATCCCTCAATATATATCGAAACGTGTAAGTTCGCCTATATATTGTACCTGATAGCAGGACTATTCCCAGGATGCAAAATGCTGGTATTAGCGAGGTGCTCGAATGAATCTGGAGGTTAACGCAATATTCCAAATCGCGGGAATCGGGATCATCATTGCGATGATCCATACCGTACTCAAGCAGATGGGCAAGGAAGACATGGCTCATTGGGTCACTGTGATCGGGTTCGTTGTTGTTCTCTTCATGGTGGTCCGACTGCTTGATGAGCTATTGCAAGAGATTAAATCCATATTTTTGTTCCAGTAGGTGAAGCCTGTGGAAATCATTCAGGTTGTCGGCTTCGGACTGATCGCTACGGTGCTCATTCTTACAATTAAAGAGCAAAAACCGATGTTTGCATTTCTGATAGCCACCGCGACCGGAATCTTGATATTTCTCATGCTAATCGGGAAGATCGGTAGCGTGATTGCCATGCTGGAGCGACTGGCCCGTTCCTCAGGCATGGATATGATCTATTTTAAGACCGTATTGAAGATTATTGGGATTGCATATATAGCAGAATTTGGTGCCCAGATTGTGAGGGATGCGGGACAGGACAGCATTGCCTCGAAGATCGAATTGACGGGGAAAGTGCTGATTATGGTGCTTGCTTTGCCGATCATCGGAATCATCATCGAGACGATTCTGAAGCTTATGCCGGTGTGATTGTCTGCACCCAAGGGAGAGCTGATTGTGAGATACGCTGCTGTAGGAGTACGGGTGATTATCTGCGTCTTCTTCTTGTCACTGTGGTCTGGGGGAGTGCTGGAGGCCAGCCCTTCAGATTCTGCTGTGAACGAATGGGTCAGAAGCCAGGCAGAAAGCCTGCCCAAGGATGAGGTCGAGCGGTACTGGGACCAGCTCATGAATCAGTATGGAGGGTTCTTCCCCCAGCAGCATACGCCTTCCTTCATGGATATGCTGTTGCCCGGCAAGGAAAAGCTCACGCTGGAGGGTGCACTGTCAGCGCTAGGAGCATTTTTGTGGCAGGAAATCGCACTGAATGCGAAGCTTCTGGTTACGATCGTGATGCTCAGTATTATGAGCATGGTACTCGAGACACTACAGACGGCGTTCGAACGAAATCAGGTCAGTAAAATAGCATACTCTCTATGCTATATGGTCATTGTGATCATTGCCATTAACAGCTTCACAGTGGCCATCCAATATGCAAAGTCAGCGATTGGCATGATGACTGATTTCATGCTGGCGATGCTGCCATTGCTATTCACACTATTGGCATCTATGGGCAATGTCATAACCGTATCTGTGACGCATCCATTGATTGTGTTCATGATCCATACGATTGCTAATGTCATTCATATGATTGTCTTTCCGCTATTCTTCTTCTCAGCCTTGTTGTATCTGGTTAGCTCCTTGACAGACAAGTACAAGCTGACACAACTGGCCAGTCTGCTGAGAACGATCGGCGCCGGTCTGCTCGGCGGTCTGCTGACCGTCTTTCTCGGAGTAATCTCCGTGCAGGGCTGGACCTCATCTGTAACGGATGGAATGACATTGCGTACAGCCAAGTTCATCACTGGTAGCTTCGTGCCTGTAGTCGGCAAGGCTCTGGCAGATGCAACGGACACCGTAATTACAGCTTCGCTGCTGGTCAAGAACGCCATAGGTCTTGCAGGCGTCATCATTATTCTGTTCCTGTGCGCCTTTCCTGCAATCAAGATTCTGACGCTGGCACTGATCTACAGTGTTACGGCGGCCATTATGCAGCCACTTGGGAACACTCCGATCGTAAGCTGTCTACAGTCTATTGGAAAAGGCATGATGCACGTATTCGCAGCTGTGGCTGCTGTCGGCCTGATGTGCTTTTTGGCCATTACCATAATGCTGACCGCAGGCAATCTGACGGTCATGATGAGGTGAAGTGATGTCCTGGCTCGGCGAATGGTTGAAGCATGTGATCCTGATTGTGTTGCTGGCTACCTTTGTAGATCTGATACTGCCGAGCCGATCGATGGAGCGCTATGTGAAGCTGGTGCTTAGCTTGCTCATTTTATTCACACTGTTGTCGCCGATTGTTGAATTACTCCAGTTCCGCGGCGCCCAGGAGTTGAAGCAGGCCCTAAGTGCGCAACTGGACAGGGGCCAGCGCCAAAGCGGGACACAGCCTTCGCTGGAGCAGATTCTTGCGGAGGGTGAGAAGATGTACCAGACACAGGAAAAAGAGGCGCTAGATTGGGCAGGTAAGCAGGTTGCAGCCATGATGAAGGAGCAGGTGGAGGAGCACACGGGCCAGCGGGTGCAAGCGGTCGAGGTAGCCTTCACCCCTATGCAGGACAAGGCGACGGGCGTTCGAACCGGGACGGAGATTACCGCGGTACGTGTACGAATGGATCACACATCATCAGCCGGCGTACCCAGGGGGAGTCTGGATGAACCACACACCCAAGCTGGGGGTTCTGATGCCAGAATAGACGGTGCCAGCGGACCCGATTGGAATACTGTTGGTACAGCCTCAGGCTCCAGTACAGGTGCAACTGCAGGGGGGACGGACGTGTTGCCTCCAAGGCAGCAAGCTGAGGCGGTTACCATTGCACCCGTGGAGGATATCAAGGTTGCGGTTAGCATTCAGACGACTGGCTCTGATCAAGCGCAGGAGAGTACTCCTTCAGGTGATGCCAATTTATCAGATAATGGGGGAGCACAGAGGGGGGGGCACCAAGAAAAGGCAGAACCCAGTCCGGCTACGTCGAATGAAGAGGACCTCAAGGGGGTCGCGGATTGGCTGGAACGGACCTGGGGACTGAAGCGTGGGATGGTTCAAATCCAAGGTGGATCACAGCTCTAGAAGTAGATCAAATCGGGAGGTGAAGAAGGTGGGAAAATGGCAGAATTGGCTGCAGCGATGGATTGGAGATGGGCCTGGCGGAGCCAAGCGCTCCAGCACGTTCCGCTGGCTGCTCATCCTGGGGCTGGTCGGGGTTGCGATCATGCTGTTCTATTCCTTCGTGAATGTCAAGACGATTGATCTGGAGAATGTAGGGCGTGAGCCGCCTAATCAGACAGGATCTGCTGCGGTGATGGAGCCTTCCATGACGGAGGAGAATCCCTTCGCTCCACTGGAGAAGACATTTGAAGAGAATATGAAGTCCATGCTGGAGCAGATTGTAGGCGTAGGGGCCGTAGATGTCATGGTAACTGTCGACTCGACTGAGGAGCTAGTGGTGCAGCGCAATGTCAAGGATTCGCAGCAGCAGACGGAGGAGACGGATTCGAACGGTGGAAAGCGACATATGACGCAGTATACAAGAGACGGTGAGATCGTGACTTATGAAGGCACAGGAGGCAATACCCCGATAATAACGAAGAAGATCAAGCCGCAGGTGCGCGGCGTACTGGTGGTTGCGAAGGGAGCTGAGAACCGGATCGTCAAGCAATTGATTACGGATGCGGTTCAAAAAGGACTGAACGTACCGACTTACAAAATCTCCGTAGTGCCACGCAAGCAGGGTGAGCCAGGTTCTTGACCAACATAATGACATACACTCTCCGTGTGTGCATTTACATTGTACAAGTGAATATCTGGGATTAAGAAGGCATACCGTCCGTACAGGACGCAGATCGTATGGTGTGATTAGGAGTTAGTAAAGGAAGCCAATCGCACCTGAAAAGCTCAATAAGTGCTGGAATCGATAATGAATTAAGGACAGGAGGAAGTAAGGAATGAATAACAAAAGACAAACAATATGGTTGGTGTCCATGCTCAGTCTCATGGTGGTGCTCTCTGCTTATTATCTCTTTACAGAAAGTCCTGCTCCAGACAACCCGCCGGTGGCTGACAGCGAACAGGTGACGGATCTGAATGCTTTAACTGCTCAAGAGACAACAACCGGTGATACTTCCACTCCGGAGGGGCTTGTCATTAATGAAGTTGTAACGGATGGAATTACGTCCACCAATCAGACAGAAGGGACTGCTGGAGCAGAAGCCCAGGGAGGGGGTGAATCACCAAGCACGGCTGGAGCTCAGGATCCAACCGCGCCGGATAAGACAGCGACAACAGATAAGGAAGCTACACCGCAGACTTCCGCGACAACAGAGGAACCTCAAGCGACGGCTAAGACAGATGATCAGGTGCTGAAAGAGGTAGCAGCAGATCAAAACGCCAAGCCGACGGCAGCAGCTGTCATTGACGATTATCTGCTTGAGCGAGATGTGAATAACCAGAAGAAACATGAAGAGCTGACTGCTGCAATGAACGACAAAGCCTCTGAGGATGCAGCTGCAGCACAGCGTGAGCTTCAGGCTCTGGAGGATAAACAAGCCAAGATTACCGGTATCGAAGAGGAACTGCAGCAGCAATATGCCAGTGCCGTCGTACGAGAGGAAGATAACGACAAGTATAAGGTCGTTGTCCTGAGCGACAAGATGGATGCTAAGCAGGCAGTAGGCATTGTGGATCGGGTGATGAAGGAACTGAAAGTAACGCAAGACAAAATCAGTGTACAGTATGTGGCCGAATAACCAGATTAGCCTCCACTGAGGTGCCCGGGGCGGGTTCTTCCCCGGGCTCTTTCCATTTTGAACTATTGTGATATAATACATAAAGCTATCGTGTTATACTGGCAACCATTACGCGATGAGCGGTCGTTGGCCGTTCTCCATTTGTACATACCGGTGTTGATCCGGGACACAGCTGCTTGACTCCCATAGTGGATGCCTCCATGATGGACAAGACTGTGACAGAGCCAGCAGAATGCTGAAGGAGTGAATAATTGACATGTTTAATTTGAATGAGATTAAAGAGTTGATCAAGTTGGTTGACGAGACTTCGGTTCAAGAGCTTGAGATTGAGAACGAAGGTACACGTCTGTCGATTCGCAAGCCTGGACGATCCGAGGTTGTGACTGTGCAGGCTCCACCTGCAGCTTTACCTTATGTTCAGACAGCAGCGCCGGTACAGCAGGCTCCTGCTCAAGTCGGTGGTGTACCAACTCCAGTAGTCGAGTCGAACGAGAACCTACATAAGATCGTATCGCCAATGGTCGGCACCTTCTACCGCTCAGCTTCTCCCGAGGCTGCACCTTACGTGAGTGCTGGTGACAAAGTGAATGAGAAGACTACAGTATGCATAATCGAAGCCATGAAGCTGATGAACGAGCTGGAGGCTGAAGTGAAGGGTGAGATCGTCGAGATTCTGGTGGAGAACGGTCAACTGGTTGAGTACGGCCAGCCGTTGTTCCTGGTCAAGCCTGAGTAAGCGTCTGTAACGGGCAGAGAGATATCAATGCTCTAAGGAGGAAATATCATGAATTTTCATAAAATACTGATAGCGAACCGCGGTGAGATCGCGGTTCGCATTATTCGTGCTTGCCGCGAAATGAACATTTCTACGGTAGCCGTGTATTCCGAAGCCGATAAGGATTCACTACATGTCAGACTGGCAGACGAGGCTTATTGCATTGGACCTGTTTTGTCCAAGGATAGCTATTTGAATTTTACCAACCTGATGAGCGTGGCTACATTGACAGAATGTGATGCGATCCATCCAGGTTATGGCTTTTTGGCCGAAAATGCGGATTTTGCTGAGATCTGCCAATCATGCAATATTACATTCATAGGTCCTTCCCCTGACGCGATTACTCGTATGGGAGACAAGGCAGTAGCCAAGCAGACGATGAAGGACGCTGGAGTGCCAGTTATTCCTGGCTCTGATGGACTGGTAGAGGATATGAATGAAGCGGTAATGATTGCCAAAGACATTGGTTATCCAGTCATTATCAAGGCTACAGCAGGTGGCGGCGGTAAGGGTATCCGGATCGCTGATAATGAGGAGATGCTCATACAGCAGATCACGACAGCACAGCAAGAGGCACAGAAGGCGTTCGGGAACGCTGGCGTGTATCTTGAGAAATTCCTGACTGGAATGAAGCATGTCGAAATCCAGATTATCGCTGACAAGCACGGTAATGTCGCGCATCTGGGAGAGCGTGATTGCTCCATCCAGCGTCGCCGTCAAAAGCTGATCGAGGAAGCGCCTTGTCCAGTACTGGATGAAGATACTCGTGCACGCATGGGCGAGGCTGCTGTTCGTGCAGCCAAGGCTGTTAACTACTCTGGAGCAGGGACACTTGAGTTCTTGCTGGGTCCAGACAATAACTTCTACTTCATGGAAATGAATACACGAATCCAGGTAGAGCATCCGGTTACGGAGATGATTACAGGCGTCGATCTGATCAAGGAAATGATCTCGGTCGCTGAAGGCAATGTCCTGTCCTTCCGTCAGGAGGACGTCGTTATGAATGGCTGGTCCATTGAGTGTCGCATTAATGCGGAGGACCCCGATCGCAACTTCATGCCGGCCCCTGGTAAAGTCAACTTCTACCTCGCACCAGGTGGTCCTGGCGTACGAGTAGACAGTGGAGCATATCCAGGCTATAGCATTCCTCCTTACTATGATTCCATGATTGCGAAGCTCATCGTATGGGGAAGCACAAGGGACGAAGCTATTGCGAAGATGAAGCGGGCCTTGTCCGAGTTCATCATTGAAGGTGTACCGACGACGATTTCATTCCATCAGCGTTTATTGCAGCATCCGACCTTTGTGAATGGCGACTTTGATATCAAATTCCTTGAGGAAAATGAAGTCTAAGATACGTCGCCCTAATTACTATCCACTGAATAGCTGGCAAAGCTACATTTGCAAAAATATTTGCCGGTTATTTGGCGGTATTAGGCCTTTGCAAGCTGCCCAAGAATGCTTGTGTGCGAAGGTTTGTCATAATGTTTACCAAATGATATAGTATGAATAATAAGTACATGCGTCGCATGAACGATGAACTTATGTTCCCGAAAGGTGTGTTGAGCGAATGAGCACTGTGCCAACTGAATTTGAACGTACTGAGATTGGCGAGATTCAGATCGCCCCTGAGGTCATTGAGGTGATTGCAGGACTGGCAACGGTAGAAGTTAAAGGTGTAGCAGGGATGAGCGGCGGACTCGCTGGCGGATTCGCGGAGCTTCTGGGACGGAAGAATCTGTCCAAGGGCGTTAAGGTGGAAGTGGGTCAGCGTGAGGCAGCCGTGGACGTCTCCGTCATCATCGAATACGGCAACCGTTTACCAGAAGTTGCTGCTCAGATTCAACATAATGTCAAGCGTTCGATTGAGACCATGACAGGATTGAATGTAGTGGAGGTCAACGTGCACATCCATGATGTTCAGTTCAAAGCGGCTGTAGACAAAGTAGAAGAGACCGATCTGACTGGACGGGTCAAATAAGCATTGTCACTGAAAAACCCCCGACCTATGGGTCGAGGGTTTACTCTAATTTTAAGGAGGCTGTGCTCTCGTGGCTAAAATTATTGACAGGCTCCTGCTGTTCATCTATAGCTTGAGCATCGGGGTAATATCTATTGCAGCCATCTTCCTCCTAAGCGGAATGGACATCGGCCTTAATCTAGGCTATCAAGAAGAGTACAACCTCCAGATTGCAGGGTATGTCATTGCGGGTGTGTTGCTGCTGATCAGTCTTCGCTTCTTTTACATTTCCATTCGGCGGGACAAGTCTTCTACCCCTTCGATTGATCAGCGTACAGAGCATGGAGATATCCAGATATCCATGGACACGATTGAGAATCTGTGTCTGAAGGCCGCTACTAAGCATCGTGGGGTCAGTGATCTGAAGGCGCGCATCAGGGTGGTGGAATCTGGCCTTGATATTACATTGCGTGCAGTAGTGGATGGTGACATGTCTATTCCAGCACTGACGTCGGATATCCAGAAGGGCGTACATGACCATGTAGAGGAAATCACTGGTATTCCCGTATCCAGTGTGTCTGTCTACATTGCTAATGTCACTGCTTCTCCAAGCTTCAAGAGCCGGGTGGAATAGAGGTGATCTCCCTGATACAGTGGAAGGAATTATGGGATCAATACAAGGGCCGAATTATAGGCGTTGTAGCAGGAATTTTCTTCGGCTTTATTTATTTGTGGTTTGGTTTTTGGGATATGCTGTTCTTTGTACTATTGGTGTTCATAGGATTTACGCTAGGCAGACGAAGCGATGCCAATCTGGGCTCCCTCATACCGTGGAGAACGATTGGTGAATGGCTGAATGACCGGTGGCGTCCGTTCAAATGAGACCTGTAATACGCTTTCTCCAGAAGGCCTGAGCCGCAGTTATGTTGTACCCCCTGAACCATGGAGAGAGCTATTACAGGTTTTTTTGTATAGCATGCTTGGGATGATGTGAGTAGGCATGCGAGTTAGAACATAATAGATGGAAGTAAACTATGATTCACAAGAGAATGGCAAGATATTAATGCAAGAGCAGATACTCAGGAGGCAATGTATGAAGAGACGTTTGGCAAGGGAATTGACGGTACAGAGCATGTACCATATGGAAATGAACGAGGTAAGCGCCGCGGAGGCTATTGAGATGCTGCTGCAGGAAGCGGCAGCGGATAATGAGTCCGAGGTGGTCCTGAGCGATACAGCGAAGCTGCGTGATTATGTACAAAAGCTGGTCGAAGGGGCATGGGAACACCGCAAGGCGCTTGATGAACTGTTGGCCGAATACCTGAAGGGTTGGCAGGTTAGCCGTCTATCCCGGGTGGATCGTCAGATTCTCAGATTGGCTGCATATGAGATGGTCTTCCTGGATGATGTGCCTGCCAAGGTAGCGGTGAATGAGGCCATTGAATTGTCCAAGCATTTCGGCACGGAGGAATCCGGAAAGTTCGTCAATGGAGTACTGGGTCGCATTATTCAAGAACTGGAGCAGCTCAAGAGCAGAAGATCTTAAAGGCTGCATTGTCATCGCTTAAACAAGGTACAAGGTAGAACAACACAGCAGCTACATGCATTGAATTGAGCACAGGTATACGAGTATTCAAGAGTATCCTATTCACAATCAGATGATATCTTGCGAGGGAGAGTGTACACCATGGCAGCACCTATTATTAATGGCAAACAAGTATCTCAGGAGATTCTTGGCGATATCGCCAAAGAAACAGCAAAGCTGAAGGAGCAAGGCGTGCAACCGGGGCTTGCTGTAGTGCTCGTCGGAGAAGACCCTGCTTCCCAAGTCTATGTCCGTAGCAAAGAGAAGACCTGTCTGGATCTTGGATATCATTCCGAGGTTCATCGTCTGCCAGCCGAGACAAGCCAGGAGGATCTACTGGCACTGGTTGCTGAACTGAATGCCAAGCAGGAAATTCACGGGATTCTCGTGCAGCTGCCACTGCCTGCTCATATGGATGAGAAGGCGGTCATCAATGCAATCGCTGTGGAAAAGGACGTCGACGGCTTCCATCCGATCAATGTCGGCAATCTGGTGATCGGGGATGACAGTCTGCTGCCATGTACACCAGCTGGGGTCATTGAACTAATTAAGCGTGCAGGCATTGATTGCGCTGGCAAGCATGCTGTCGTCATCGGACGCAGTAATATTGTGGGTAAGCCAGTATCTCTGCTGCTCCAGCGGGAGAATGCTACCGTCACCATGTGCCATTCCCGCACGGCCAATATGAAGGAGCTCTGCAGACAGGCGGATATTCTCGTTGTTGCCATCGGTCGTCCCAAATTCGTTGATGCGAGCTTCGTGAAGCCCGGTGCGGTTGTCATTGATGTGGGCGTGAATCGCCTGGATACTGGCAAGCTAGCTGGCGACGTAGACTTCGAGAGCGTACAAGAGATATCCGGTCCAATTACCCCGGTACCAGGCGGGGTAGGTCCTATGACGATTACGATGCTGATGCAGAATACCCTAATTGCGGCTCGCAGAGCAAGCGGCCTGAAGTAAGGGGCTCGCTATGGGAGAGCAGAGAATCTTCTCGATCAAGGATCTGAATCGATATATACGCATGAAGCTGGAGTCCGATTCCATGCTATCCGATGTATGGATTCGCGGGGAGATATCCAACTTCACCCACCACTCCAGCGGTCATATGTACTTTACGCTGAAAGATGAGAGCAGTCGGATCAAGTCGATCATGTTCGCTTCTCACAATCAGCGTCTTCCGTTCGTTCCGAAGGAAGGTGCAAGGGTCATCGCTCGTGGCAACGTATCGGTCTATGAGCGTGATGGGCAATATCAGTTCTACGCCACTCATATGCAGCCAGACGGGATTGGTAGTCTGTATCTTGCCTATGAGCAGTTGAAGAAGAAGCTGCAGGAAGAGGGGCTGTTCGCTCCTGAAAGGAAGCGTCCTCTGCCGCGCATCCCGGCTGTCATCGCTGTTGTGACCTCGCCCACCGGGGCAGCAGTACGTGATATTCTGATTACGCTCCGCCGCAGATACCCGCAGGCAGCTGTGCATCTCTACCCTGTTCTGGTACAGGGAAAAGGCGCAGCTCCATCAATCGTCAAAGCCATTGAGACTGTGAACCAGCTGGCCGAAGCGGATGTCATGATTGTTGGACGTGGAGGTGGATCACTGGAAGAGCTGTGGGCATTCAACGAGGAGATGGTAGCTCGGGCGATCTATAGCTCATCTATCCCTATAATCTCTGCAGTAGGACACGAGACGGATTTTACGATTGCTGATTTTACGGCAGATCTGCGGGCCGCTACACCTACAGCAGCTGCAGAGCTGGCTGTACCTGACATTCGCGAGCTATCTGATCAAGTGCGTCAGTTCATGTCGCGGATGAACACTGCAGTGCAGCGGCGGATAAGGTCTGAGCGTGAACGCCTGCAGCGGCTGCAGCGTTCGCCTGTCCTGGTATTCCCGCGCAGATATATGCTGCAGCATGCCGAGCGGGTTGATGGTCTGCGTGAACGCCTATGTCGTGCGGTCCAGGGGCGTGCCAGACTTCATGTGGAACAGAATGCTCGGCTGAGACATGCATTGGAGCGGCATAACCCCCGCGAGCAGGTGCAAGGAGCAAGGCGGCAGCTAGATGGTCTACGTCGCCAACTCGAGCATGCCATTCGTTCCGAGACCAGGGAGCAGACAGCACGTCTGACAGCCCATATCCGGCATCTTGATGCCTTGAGTCCGCTCAAGGTCATGGGTCGGGGCTATAGTCTGGTCTATGACGAGCAAGAACGTACACTCATCAAATCACTTACCGATGTGCAACCAGGAGACATGGTTAAAATTAAGCTGAGCGACGGGCAGCTCGACTGCCAGGTCTGGGGAATGAAGGAGGACGTGAAGAGCAGTGGCGAAGGAAACGGAGCTTAACTTTGAAGAGGCTATGGCAGCCTTAGAGGATATTGTCGGAAGGCTTGAACATGGAGATGTACCACTGGAGCAAGCGATAGAGCTTTTTCAGCAGGGCATGAAATTATCTCAAGTGTGCAGTACCAAACTGGAGCAGGTCGAGCGTAAGATTGAAATGATCGTAGAGGAGGATGGCGAGCTGCGCAGGAAGCCGTTCGGTGCGAACATCGAAGAGGGCGAGGGTGAGAATCTTTGAGTACGCAGCTGCCCTTTAAGCATTATTTACAACAGGCCGCAGAGGCGGTCGAAGGCACATTGCCGCATATTTTTCCTGCACAATGGGACGTCCCTGTCCTGCTCAAGGAAGCTATGCATTATTCCGTAATGGCTGGAGGCAAACGCTTGCGTCCAGTGCTGGTGCTAGCCGCAGCAGAAGCCTTTGGAGGTAGTCGGGAGGCAGCAATGCCGGTGGCTTGTGCTGTGGAGGTCGTTCACACCTATTCGCTGATTCACGATGATCTTCCTGCTATGGATGATGATGATCTGCGCCGTGGCAAGCCTACGAACCATAAGGTATATGGGGAGGCTGCCGCAATTCTGGCCGGTGACGCTCTGCTTACACATGCGTTTTACTGCATTGTTCAGGCAGGGAGACAAGCTGGCGTATCGGCTGATGTGCTTCTGGCAATCGTAGAGGAACTGGCCGAAATGGCTGGAGCCCGTGGCATGGTCGGCGGTCAGGTTGCAGATATGTCTGGCGATCAGGGGATTACAAGCCTCGAAGAGCTCCAGTACATTCATCTTCATAAGACGGCGGATCTCATTATCTTCTCTTTACTCGCGGGTGGGCGAATAGGTGGTGCGAATGACCGACAGCTAGAAGCGCTGCGAACATTCGGGCGTGATATCGGCTTGGCATTCCAGATTCAGGACGATATTCTGGATCTGACCGGAAGCACGGACAAGCTGGGCAAATCAACACAAAGCGATGTGAAGCAGCAGAAGGTAACTTATCCTTACTTCATTGGACTTGAGGCCTCGGCAGCGGAAGTCGAGCGACTTACGCTCTCAGCGAAGACAGCGATTGTGGAGGCAGGCATTCCAGACCCAATGCGCCTGCTGGAGCTGGCAGACTATCTGATGAAGCGCGATCATTAAGCCTGGGACAGTGTAAAGCCTCAACCACGAGTCGTGGCTGTTAGAGTCGCACATTTTTGTGTGATATAATATGGATTATGAATTACATCAGGCAACATTTGCAGATTCAACTATTTGAAGGAAAGCGGGGAGATTCGCGTGCTGCTTCCACACATAAAGCAACCAAGCGATTTGAAATCATTGTCTGTTGATGAGTTGGCTTCTCTCTCGGAGGAAATCCGAACATTTTTGGTGGAGAAGCTGTCTGTCACCGGAGGGCACTTGGCATCGAACCTGGGAGTGGTTGAGCTCACGGTCGCCCTGCATTATTGCTATGACAGTCCACAGGACAAAATGATCTATGATGTCGGGCATCAGGCTTATGTGCATAAGATCCTGACGGGTCGTATGGACCGTTTTGATACCCTTCGCCAGCATGGAGGATTGTGCGGCTTCGTTAAGCGAAATGAAAGCGAGCATGATGTATGGGAGGCTGGCCACAGCAGCACCTCCCTGTCCGCTGCAATGGGGATGGCGCTGGCCCGTGATCTTAAGGGGGAGGACAACAAGGTCATCGCCGTCATTGGTGACGGAGCCTTGACGGGTGGCATGGCCTTCGAGGCACTGAATCATATTGGTCATGAAGGCAAGAAGCTCATGGTCATTCTTAACGATAATGAGATGTCCATAGCCCCGAATGTCGGGGCTATGCATAATTATTTGAGCAAGATTCGATCTGACCGTCATTACCTAAGAGCGAAGGATGAGCTGGAGCTGCTACTGAAGCGTATTCCGGCAATTGGGGGCAAGCTCGCCAAGTCCGCAGGACGGGTCAAGGATAGCTTGAAATACATGATGGTTCCTGGTGTATTGTTTGAGGAGCTGGGCTTCACTTATCTGGGTCCGGTAGACGGCCACGATCTGCCAAAGCTTATTGAAGCTTTCCATCAGGCGGACAATGTGAACGGCCCGGTGCTGGTTCATGTGCTGACGACCAAGGGCAAGGGCTACAAGCCTGCGGAAGCAGATTCACATAAATGGCACGGGATCTCACCTTACAAGATTGAGTCCGGTCAGGTACTCAAGTCCGTAGGCAACCCGATGTATACAGAGGTATTTGGTCAGACACTTATCGAGCTTGCGAAGCAGGATGAACGCATTGTCGCAGTAACACCAGCGATGCCAGGTGGCTCTGGTCTGGTACCGTTCTCCAAGGAATTTCCCGACCGGATGATCGATGTGGGAATTGCTGAGCAGCATGCTGCCACGATGTGCGCAGCTCTGGCCATGGAGGGAATGAAACCTGTCTATGCGGTATATTCTACCTTCATGCAGCGTGCTTACGATCAAATCGTCCATGATATCTGCAGACACAATGCCAATGTCATGTTCGCGATTGACCGTGCAGGCTTCGTCGGTGCTGATGGAGAGACACATCACGGAGTCTATGACGTGGCCTTCATGCGCCATATACCGAATCTGGTCATGATGATGCCGAAGGATGAGAATGAGCTGCGTCATATGATGAAGACAGCCCTTGATTATAATGACGGACCTATCGCATATAGATACCCTCGAGTGAATATCGTCGGTGTCCCGCTGGACGAGGAGCTGAAGGCGATTCCGATCGGCTCCTGGGAATATTTGCGCCAAGGCGAAGGGTATGCAATTATCGCTGCAGGACCTATGCTGCAGGTTGCGGCGGAAGCTGCAGACGTCCTCAAGCGTGAGGGTCTCCAGGTGCATATTGTTAATGCGCGCTTCTTCAAGCCGCTTGACGAGGAGCTTCTGCTGGAGCTTGCCCGCCAGGGAACAAAGCTGGTTGTTCTAGAGGAGGCGTCCGAGGCTGGCAGTCTGGGAAGCGCTGTGCTGGAGTTCTATGCAAGACAAGCGAGCTTCGATATGCATATTCGTCTGCTGGGTATACCGGATTGCTTCGTTGAACATGGCTCCATCAAGGAGCAAAGGGCTGAAGCAGGACTTACGGTAGAGTCTGTATGTGCTGAAATACGATCTCTCGCTACAACCCAGACCTTCGGCTACGGACAGTCAGTATAAGCAAGAATAGGGGTTAAATATGTCAGTTCCTAAAGAACGTATAGATATTCTGTTAGTCGAGCAAGGCTTCTACGACAGTCGGGAGAAAGCGAAGGCAGCAATTATGGCTGGGCTTGTGCTGGCAGGAGGAGAACGGATCGAGAAGGCAGGAATGAAGGTTCCACGCGATAGTGAGCTGAAGGTAAAGGGTGCAGTACATCCTTACGTCAGCCGCGGGGGCTTGAAGCTGGAGAAGGCCATTCGTGAGTTCCAACTTCAAATGGATGGAAGAGTAATGCTGGATATTGGCTCATCGACGGGGGGGTTCACGGACTGTGCTCTTCAGCACGGAGCATCCTATGTATACGCTATTGATGTCGGATACAATCAGCTGGATTGGTCACTGCGCAATCATGAGCAGGTCTGTGTGATGGAGCGAACGAATTTCCGTTATACGCAGCCGCAGGATTTGACGGGGCCAGCTCCCGATTTTGCCAGTATTGATGTCTCGTTTATTTCCTTGAAAATCATACTTCCTCCATTAATAAACATGCTGAAGCGGCCAGCGGACATTGCCGCTCTCATCAAGCCACAATTCGAGGCTGGCAGAGAGAAGGTCGGGAAATCCGGTGTCGTGCGCGATCCAGCGACGCACCGCGAGGTGCTGACAACGATTCTGAACTATGCTGCTGAGCTTGGATTGTCCCTTCAAGGTCTTACTTTCTCACCGATCACTGGCGGCGAGGGCAACATCGAATTCCTTGCTCATTGGAGATTGGAGGAGGCCGGAAATACCAATGAAGACTCAGGTTCAGGAACCGAAGCTGAGTCTGATACTCATACAGATGTAATTGCAGAAAAAGATGAAGCAATTACCCAAAAGACTGCAGGTCACGACCTGAAGGAACTTATTGACCAGGTCATCAGGCAAGCTGGAGAGACCTTTCAGGCAAGTGGTTCACGCACGAAGTAACAGGGGTTCTCAAGGGTTCTCGTTATGGGCTCTTGAGAGCTCTTTTTTTTGCAAGGAATAAGTAATTCATCTTAGTGGTTGATTAAGGAACGCATGTTCGCTTATAATATGAATCAAGAGAACAAGGAATTCGGACGAACTGCCTAGAATGAATACTATGTGGGCAGCTAGATTAGTAAGATGGTTATCTGTATAAGGATATGGAAGGAAGCGCAGTGCATAGTGGTGAATGATTATACCAATGATGCAGTACGATCACATATTCTCTACGACATCTGGACATAGCTTGAGTAGAAGCGCTTGGGAGACGAGGTCGCAGATTGGCAACTCAGAGAAGCAAGCAACTGACTGCTAACTTAGCTGAAAAGGTGGATACAGTCGAATGGACACGGGTTATGATTCAATACTCATGGTGTGCATAGCTGCAGGCCTGTTGATCTGGGGCTATGTTGGACTGAGATACTGGTTAGAGCAGCCAAGACGTCGCCAAATGGAAGCGATCCCCCTTAATGACGAGGTTCAGCCGGGACCTGCAGTCGAGATATTGGAGAAGGCTGGTTATGAAGTGGTAGGCGGGAAGATGAGGATTCCGCTCGCTTTTCTCATCGATCAAGAGAAGGTGTACAGTCGGCTATATATGGATTACATAGCTGTAATGGATGACGACACATATATGGTTAAGACCTCAAGACGCAAGCAGCCGATGGAATGGAGCGGTCCGGAGATGCGGGACAAGTATCTGGCACTCATGCTGATCTACCCCAGCTGTGCGGGAATTCTGTATGTTGATACAGATCAAGGCAGCATCAAGCGTATAGTCCTGGCGGAGGACCATGGCCTGGATGAGTATGATACGGATTAGAACAAAATGAACACGGGAGGAATTATATGAAAGGCCAACGACATATCAAGATCCGAGAGATTATTACGAATCAAGAGATTGAGACACAGGACGAACTGGTGGATGCTTTGCGTTCTGCAGGATTTCAGGTAACCCAGGCAACGGTATCTAGAGATATCAAGGAGCTGTTGCTCATCAAGATCCCTATGGATGATGGCAGGTACAAATACTCGCTTCCGACAGATCAGCGCTACAATCCTGTACACAAGCTGAAGAGGGCTTTGGTAGACAATTTCCTGCATATTGATATTACGGGGAATCTGATCGTCATGAAGTGCTTGCCGGGTACAGCGAATTCGATTGCTGCTCTGCTAGACAACATCGAATGGCCTGAGGTCATGGGAACGATCAGTGGGGATGATACGATTTTGATCATTTGCCGCACAGATGAGAATAGTGTAACTGTTCGGGAACAGATTATGGCTTATATTTCCTGACACGCTAGGGGAGGACTAGACTTTGCTTGTATTATTGTCCATTCGTAATTTGGCTGTTGTTGAATCGGTAGATGTTCATTTTCATCAGGGCTTTCATGTCCTTACCGGAGAGACCGGCGCAGGTAAATCCATTATTATAGATGCTCTAGCTTTAATCGCAGGCGGGCGGGCGACTGCAGATCTGGTCCGCTTCGGTTGTGAGAAGGCCGAGATGGAGGCTCTGTTCGAATTGCCCTCCAATCATCCGGTCTGGCTTACGCTCGAGCGTCTCGGAATTCAGGGTACCCCCGAGGAACATCTGCTCATACGCAGGGAGGTTACAGTTCAGGGGAAGAGTACGTCTCGAATAAACGGACAAATGGTGAATCTGAGCATGCTACGTGAAGTCGGCGAGCAGTTGGTGAATATTCATGGTCAGCATGAGCACCAGAATCTGCTGCGGCCAGACAGCCATCTGGCGCTGCTGGATACGTACGGAGAGCCAACCATTGGACCCGTGAAGCAACGCTATAGACAGCAATATCAGTCCTTTGTACAGGCGGAGAGGGAGCTTAGAGAGCTACAGGCTTCCAGCCAGAAGTCTTTTCAATTGCTGGATATGTATCGTTTTCAGCTGGAGGAGATTGCTGCAGCTCAATTACAATCCGGTGAGGATGAATTATTAACAGAAGAACGGGTCAAGCTATCTCATAGTGAGAAAATGATGGGAGCCGTGGCAGGAGCCTATGATATATTGCACAGTCGCGGACTAGATGCCGCAAGTCATGCGGCAATCATGATTCATGACATTTCTTCATATGACAGTAAAGAACTGGTCCCAATTGCCGAGCAGATTCAGTCTGCATTTTATCAACTGGAGGATGCGGCTTTTCAACTGCGCTCTTATAAAGAGAACATTGAGTTCAATCCAGAGCGACTGCAGGATATCGAACAGCGACTGAATATGATTACGGGTCTAAAACGCAAGTACGGCGAAAGTGTTGAACATATATTGCAATATTATCAGCAGATCGAGCAGGAGACGGATACGCTGGAGAATAAAGATGAACGACTGGATCAGCTAACTCAGCGCCGGGATGATTTGCTGCATGAGCTATTAAGCACAGCAGATGAGCTTACACTAGCCAGAAAAATGATCGCTGGAGAATTAGCGACACAGGTTGAGCAGGAGCTCAAGGATCTTCAAATGGGACGAACATCTCTGCAAGTACGAATCGAGCCCATGGAGGACCCGAGGGGCTACGAATGGAATGGGCGGAGATTGCGTCCAACTAAGCAAGGGACAGATAATGCAGAGTTTCTGATCTCAGCAAATCCCGGTGAACCGATGCGACCACTTAGCAAGATTGCTTCTGGTGGTGAGATGTCCAGAATTATGTTGGCTCTCAAGAGCATATTTGCTCGTCATGATCAAGTGCCAGTTCTGATCTTCGATGAGGTTGATACCGGGGTCAGCGGAAGAGCAGCACAGTCCATTGCAGAGAAGCTGTGCCGTCTGTCTTCGATCTGTCAAGTGTTCTCCATCACACATTTACCACAAGTTGCCTGCATGGCTGACAGCCAGTACTTGATTGAAAAGAACATATCCGATAATCGAACGATGACGCATGTAGAGGAGCTATCCGAGCAGGGCAGAGTCAAGGAGCTGGCAAGAATGCTGGGCGGTGTCGAGATCACTGAAAAAACCTTACATCATGCGCAAGAAATGCTCAATTTGGCTGCGGCCAAAAAGGAGGAAAACAGGCACCGGGACAATGATTGACAGTAATAAAAGCCTGGGGGCGAGGTTACCTTATAGGTACGCAATTGGCGACGACCTTTTCTCGTCAAGCGAAAGAAGCAAAGGGAGCGTGACAGCCATTGAATTTCAACTCCAGGAAAAACCTGCCCGGTCTTTTGCTTGTCCTGCTATTATGTATGGTGGGTATCCTCATGTCCCAGCACGGCACTGCATCTGCCGCAGCAAGTTCTCATAGTGCCAGTACGTGGGGGACTATTCCGAAATTATTATTACATTCCAGTGGAAGCGCGGAGCTGAGCCGATTGCCAGAGCTAAAGGTATATCCTGGCGGACAGACGATTGGTGTCAAGGTAAAATCTGACGGAATCTTGGTCGTAGGACATCATCTGGTCAAAGGCGACAAAGAACCATTATCCCCCGGAGAAGCTGCCGGTATCCGCCTTGGGGACCGGATTACCCGTATTAATGGTGCAGTTCCAGATAATCTGATGCTGGTTTCTCAGGCTGTAGAGAAGGCTGGAAAACAACACACCCCGCTTCAAATTACGTTGCAACGCGGTAATGAACGTATACAAACCAAACTGATGCCAGCTTATGACCGTGAGGACAAAGCGTGGCGACTAGGCTTGTACATCAGGGATTCTGCAGCAGGGGTTGGAACGTTGACCTTCTTTGCACCTGATCATGGTGTATATGGAGCACTGGGACATGTCATTACTGATATGAATACGCAGTCTCCAATCGTCGTAGGCAGTGGTCAAATTGTACAATCTAATGTAACCTCCATCTCCAAGAGCCAGAACGGAGAGCCAGGAGAAAAACGAGCTCATTTTATGAAAAATAATAAGGTATTAGGCACCATTGAACGGAATACGCAATTCGGCATATTTGGTAAAATGGCGTTTCAGCCCGAGCATAGCTTGTATGAGCAACCGATCCCGGTAGGTTGGGCAGAGGAAGTAAAAGAAGGGCCAGCTGAAATCTTGACCGTTGTAGATGGTCAGTCCATTCAGCGCTTCAAGGCAGAAATCGTTCATGTAGCGAACCAAGGCTCACCAGCAACGAAAGGGTTGGTAGTTCGAATTGTAGATTCCAATCTTATTGCCAAGACTGGTGGCATCGTGCAAGGGATGAGCGGTAGCCCTATTATCCAAAATGGTAAGCTAATCGGGGCGGTAACTCATGTATTCGTGAATGATCCTAAATCAGGTTATGGCTGCTTCATCGAATGGATGCTACAGGACGCAGGGGTAGTTACACACAAGCAAGGAGCGCTCAAAAATCTTAAGGCGAGCTGATGCCTTAAGATTTTTTTTGTCAAAAGAAAACCATACGCTATGCGTATGGTTCGGGAGAGCTTTCAGCGAGG
>RCUF01000179.1_pt1 | contig 29136 bp, 29 predicted proteins | sample 2166311 | NCBI WGS metagenome assembly RCUF01 (sample SAMN09932608, study PRJNA488358) | compost metagenome | feature: garden; material: soil; isolation source: compost soil in 4-hydroxybenzonitrile-enriched culture | place: Germany: Experimental Botanical Garden Goettingen | collected 2016-01-27
GATCAAGGATTCCAGTATCAGCATTGGTCGTGGAAGGCTTTGCTGCAGGAGCATGGTGCGGTGCAGTCCATGTCTCGTAAAGGGAACTGCTTCGATAACTCGGTCATGGAGAATTTCTTCGGTCATCTCAAGTCGGAGATGTTCCATGGAGAGCACTTCGCAGATTTCGAGGATCTCAAGGTGGAGATTGAGACGTACATTGATTGGTACAACGTCAGTCGGCGTCAGGAACGACTGAAGGGTATGACGCCGATGGAATATCGATGCCATACCCTTGCAGCCTAAGCAGGACTATTATTTAGCTCGTCCAACTTTTGGGACCCAGTTCACATCGCCAGATGCCGGGGCCAAACTGCATAGTCGCTGGGATCGCTACCGCGATCGCCGGGGTCGATGCGATCATGATGGCAGGCAGCAACCACTTGCATAGTCCGACCCGCTGCCGCTTGGAGGAGAGAACCATGGCATCAACCGGTCCGTTACCGCGCTTCGAATTCGATCAGAGGCTGGGCGCCTTGCCTGATTGGAAGCGTGATGACTTGGGTTTGCGGGCCGCTTACCGTTTCGATTGCGCGAGCACGGCCTTGCAGTTCATTGTCCAGGTAGGCCTGCGCGCCGAGCAGGACAACCGGCATCCGCACCTGGAGTGGCGGGTTACCATCGTCGAGCTGCGCCTAACGCACAACCAGCCCGAGCATCTGGGAACACTGGACCTGGAATTAGCCCGCCATATCTCCATCGAGGCCGTCAAGCTCGAAGCGCAGGTTGTCACCGAGCACTGGTAGCCCCCGGCGTTCGGCCTTGGCGGCGGCGGGCCACCAGCAGCGAAATGGCGATGCTCTGCACCGCACCCACCAAAGCGCCCAGCGCCGTCATGGAAATGCGGTCGATGAGCAGGGACGCGGCCGGTTCAGGGCTGACCAGGTGGACCATGAGCAGTGCGGTGACCGTCATGAATACCATCCCCACCGCATAGTTGCGCAGAATCACCAGCTCGATGACGAACTGCGAGGCCAGCGCAGCGGCCAGGATTACCCAGACCGGGGAATCGAAGGCGAAAACTATTGCGGTCAGCGCTACGCCAATGCAGGTGCCTGCGCAGCGCTGCAGCCCGCGGGCTACCCGCGCATAGGCATCAGCGCCGGTGACTGCGGCGATCGCGCCGAGACTGGCCCAGTACCAGTGGCCGTCGCTGAGCAGATGCCCTGCGATTCCCGCCAGCAGCACGCCCGTGCCCATTTGGAGCGATTGGGCCATGGCCCGGCGCGAGGGCGACCAGGCGTATCCGGAGCGCAGGGTATGAAGCAGGTTGGCTTTGCGCATCGACAGGCCAAGCATCAGCAGCATGCTGAAGGCCATTGTTCCGCCGCCGGCCAGCAGCACCCCGGTGAAGCTTTGCGAAGTGGCCGGGATGCCCAGGCAGGCGCCGCCGGCGAAGACCGCGAAGACCGGTCCCGGCGGCATCCAGCGCGTGGCATGGGAGACGTAGTTGGCGCCAAAACCAATGAATGCCAGCACGAGCACGCGTACCGGGAACGGTGCCTCGATGAGCGAAAAATAGGTGCCCAGCAGCATTGCGGCCAGTTGCACGATACCTGCCGAGAGCTGCTGCCAGAAACGCGGCGCGTACGCGTCGAAACGGCCGAAGACCGCGCAGAAGGCGCCGAACGCTGCATACATTGCCCAGTCAAGGCGGCCAAGGCCGGCCAACAGGATCAGCGGCGCGGCCAGGCTGACCGTCGCCTTGGCTGCCGGGATGAGCGACGGGCGGTGTGGGGCCACGACGACGCTGCGCTGCACTATTTCTTCCAGGTGGCGCTTCACTGGCGTGCCTCGCCGTCCTGCGTAGCGACCAGCTGCAGCAAGGCGCGCAGCTGCTCCCGCTGCGGCTCATCCAAGGCGCCGAAGACCTTAGCTTCGTTATGCGAGGCAGCCTCCATTGCCCGGGCAGCGAATTTCCGGCCCTCGGGAGTCAGTGTGATGACGTTGCGGCGGCGGTCCTCCGGATCAACTTCGCGTTCCAGGATCCCACGGCTCGACAGCTGATCGAGGTAGGCCACCAGATGGCCGCGGTTCACATTCGAGCGATCTGCCAAGTCGTTCTGGGAGATGCCGCCGAACTCCTCCAGCGCGCAGATGATGGTGAAATGATGCCGGGACAAGGACCCGGATTCCATCAGCTCGGTGAGCTCCTGGGTGCCGATGCGTCCGGCTCGGGCGGTGAGATAGCTCAGCGAGTTCCATTGGAACTGCGGAATCCGGTATTCGTTCATCCCTTCAAAATATCATTTCGGCTTGAAACGATTTCGCCATGAAGCAGTTTATTCGATGAATCTCACACGCAGCTGGCGCGCGTTCCATCGCCAGCTGCGGTCCACGGAATCATCGTCTCTTGGAAGGTGAGGGCTTGTTCTCCTTGGCCGCCGCCATAGTGCGCCGCCTGTCAGAGCCGAAGATCAGCCAAGAGGAATTTGGCGCCCAGTTCGCCGATGAGGATGGCCGGGGCATTGGTGTTTCCGGTGGTGATCTTGGGCATGATCGAGGCATCGATGACGCGCAGCCCTTCCAAGCCGCGTACCCGCAGCTGCGGATCCACCACGGCCTGCGCATCCGTGCCCATGCGGCAGGTACCCACCTGGTGGTGGTAGGTCACGACGTTGTTCCGAATGTAATCCTCCAGCTGCTCATCGCCGCGTATTTCTTCGCCCGGGTAGATTTCCCTCGCTCCCCAGTCCCCGGCCAAGGCATCTTGCTCCACCATCGCGCGGCATTGCTTCATCGATACCAGGAATGCCTGCATATCCCGCGGATCATCCAGCGCATTCAAATCGATGTTCACCGGGTCATCCAGGCCAGGCCCGCCCAGGGTGATTTCACCGCGGCTGTGCGGGGTGACGATCCCGGAGTGCAAGGTGAACGCAGTGCCGCCGACCGGTTCCATGCCCGGGGAATACATGGGCACGGCGAAGAAGATCGGCTGGGTGTCCGGGCGATCCAGGCCCTCGCGGGATCGGGTGAACATGTGCGATTGCGAAACGGAGACCCCGGCACGCGGGGCGGGAATCGCCCGGGTGGTGGTTTCGGCAATCACCGGCGCCAGCAGGTGGTCATGCAGGTTCTTTCCCACCTGGTCCAGCTCATGCAGCGGAATGACGCCCGCGGCTTCGAGCTCGGCCGCCGGGCCGATGCCTGAGCGCAACAGGATTTGCGGGGATCCCAGGGCACCGGCGCTGAGCACCACCTCATCCGCGCGCAGCTCCTGCAGCTGCCCGCCGATCCGATAGCGCACGCCTACAGCGGATCCGGATTCGAGGATCACCGAATGCACCTCGGCGTCCGTGATGATTTCCATGCGCTCGCGCACCGGCTTCAGATAGGCCTTCCAGGTGTTGATGCGTTCGCCGCCAGCAACGTTGATCTGCTCCTTGGAAACGCCTTCCAGCTGCTCGCCGTTGTAGTCGGGATTGAACCGGATTCCGGACTGCACCGCGGCGTCAATAATCGACTGGTGGATCTCATCCAGCTCGTAGTCGTTGTCCACCGGCACCAGCCCATCGCTGCCGTGGAATTCGCTGGCGCCGCCAGAGAAATTCTCGATTTCCTTGTAGATCGGCAGGACATTCTTCCAGGCCCACTGCTCGCCGCAGTCCTTGGCCCAGTCATCGAAATCTTGCGGGGCGCAGCGCACCCAGATGGTCGCATTCAGCGCGTGGGAACCGCCGAGCACCTTGCCCCGTGGCAGGTGCATCGGCTTGTTCGCTGCCCCGGCCATCGGGACGGTGTGGTAATCCCAGTCGTCCTTGCTATGCCACAGCTCGCCCATGCGCGAGAGGTCGTGGATGGCAGGGTTGGTGTCCTCGGAGCCAGCTTCGAACAAGGTCACCCGCGCCCCGGCATCCACGAGCCGGCGCGCGACCACCGAGCCAGCCGAACCTGCGCCTACGACTATGACCGACTTGCTGCCCATGGGTTTTCCTCCAGTTAGGATGCCTGCGAAACTTGTTTCTCCCAGCCTGTACAGGCCAGCGGGTTTTCCCTTGGCATCCGGCGCACAACAATTGGCATCGCGTGCGCGTTTTTACCCTACGGGCCGCTTAGATCCCCTTCCGTGCCGCACGCAGTTCATCGACACGCACCAGCACCACGCCGCACACAATCAGCAGGCCGCCGAACAGCTGCACCGCACCCGGCAGCTCGGAGAGCAGCAGCCAAGCCCACAGCACCGCGAAAAGCACCTCGGTCAAGGAGATGAAGCTGGCCACCTTGGACCCCAGTTCCCGGGCGGCCATCACACCGGTGGTGTAGGAGAACACGGTGGCGATCAGGATCAGCCCGGTCAAGGCCAACCACCACGGGGTTTCATATCCAGCAAATGATCCGCTGCCGGCGGCCCACTGCATTGGAAGGATTCCCAAGCCGCCAACCAGCAGCATGGTTAGCGCGCCAACGGCCATGCCACCGGCCGACAGCATGATGGGTGGCAGCGCGCCATCGACCTTGGCGCTAATGAAGAAGTAGACCGTCAGGCCCACCGCTGCCCCCAAGCCCCAGAGCACGCCGATCGGATCAATCCGCGTGGTGCCGGTCAGATCCAGCACCGCCACCAGGCCCGCCAATGACAATAGGGTGCCAGCGATCGTTGCCGCCGACGGGCGCTTCTGGTGCTTGGCCCAGAGCACCAGCACGATGAGCACCGGAGCCAGATACTCCAGCAGCAAAGCCACCCCGACATCCAAGCGCTGCACCGCCAAGAAATAGCACAGCTGGCAGGCTCCCACTCCAAACAATCCGAAGAGCACAATCGACACCCAGTTGGTGCGCAGCAACGTCCAGCGGCCGCGCATCGCCAGGACCGCAGGGATCGCCAGGACCAGCGCGGCGCCGGCCATGCGTGCGGCCACGGCCGCAGTGGGACTCCACCCTGCTTCGAAAAGCCCCTTGGCGAAGGAGCCGGAAATCCCGAAGGCCGCGGAGGATGCCAGCGCAATCCAGATCCCCCGGGACTGGCTTTGACGCAGTACTGGACTGCCGGCAGTGGCGGCCGGAAGGCCGGAATCAGACAGGTCGCTCATGAGGGTCTTTGAAGTCTTTCGCGAAGAATTTCATGCCGCCGTTCAGGGGCAAATGGGGGTATGAGCATGACGATACGGTTAGGCTTGAGTGGCAGTCAATCTACCCAGCTTCCAGGAACGAATTATGACCTTTGCACCAGATATCGAAGCTTCATTGAAGTCCGTGGTGAACCTTCTGAATACCGAGGTGCAAATCGTGGATATGCTCTCCACCGTCGCTGATCTCGATGAGTTCCTTGATGCCGAGAATTTCGAAGGCTCCCGCGCGCACAACCAGGCAGAGCTTCGCTCCATTCGCCAGTTGCGTTCCCAGCTGAAGAACATCTGGATAGGTACCGAAGAAGAATCCGTCTTCCGGGTCAATGCGATCCTGCGCAACGCCAACGCCCAGCCTCAATTGATCAAGAGCGAATCGCTGGGTTACCACCTGCACGCCACCACCAACAGCACCCCGCTCTACGACCGCATGGCCGTGGACGCCGCGATGGCACTGGCGGAAGTGATCCGCTCCGGCGGATTGCAGCGTCTGCGGATCTGCGCCTCGGAGGACTGCGAGGCGGCCCTGCTGGATCTGTCGCGCAACCGCTCCAAGCTGTACTGCGATACCGGCAACTGCGCCAACCGCGAGCACGTACGCGCCTACCGTGCGCGCAAAGCCGGAAAACGTATCGACTAGCCAGAACCCCGACACTGAGCACACCAAGTCTAGTTTCGTCCGTGATCGGCCAGCGCCCCTGCGCACTTCATCGCCGCAGCGTGGCCGAGTAGCTCGCTGTGGCCTCGGGCCCACCGCCCATGCCCGTGACCAGCGCGGAGCGCCTGTCATGGCTATCAGGTTTCCTGCATGGGTGGCCAGCACGTGGCCAAAATGGCGTTGGGCGATGCCCCTCGCCTTTTACCTTGCCCGGGCCATATGATGAACACACAACCGGGATACCGGCAGTTGCAGTAGTGGAAGGGGCAGGTCATGACTCAGGAAACCCACGCTTCGGATGATTACGAGGCACGGATAGAAGCAGCTGAGAGCGGACCATTGAAAGCCGCGGCCCGTTGGGTTGTAGCTCTGGCTTCTGCCACGCTGGGCGATGCAGAGTACGAAGCGAACGAGCCCCAGGTAGTCGTGCATTCCCGCCAAGATGATTCGGTGCTTCTGCGCATGACAACCTCCAGCCTCGAAGAAGCTGAGCGGCTAATCGTCCAGATCCGCGCGGACTTGGAGGCTTTGGGCACCGAAGAATTCAAGGCGGAGTGGGAAGGCGCAGGCGACAAGCCCTAGCTAGATGGGCTAGCGGCTAGTTCTCGACAAGAATCCCGTCGATATCCGCGTACACCATCGCGCCCGGCCGGACCTTCACATCCCAGATGCTGATCACTTCATCCACCGAACCGTGCGAGCGCTTGACGGTTTTGCGCGGGTTGCTGCCTAGTGCCTTGATCCCGAGTTCCATTTCAGCCAGTGCCGCACGGTCGCGTACGGCGCCGCTGATGATGACCCCGGCCCAGCCATTAGCTTCGGCATTCGCGGCAATCATGTCACCCATCAGGGCGTAACGCAGGGATGCTCCCCCATCGACCACGAGCACTGCGCCATTGCCCGGGAAGCTCAGGATCTCCTTGACCAGGCCGTTGTCCTCATGGCACTTCACGGTACGTGCCGGCCCGTGGAAGGACAGCCGCCCGCCGAAGTCCTGGAATTGAGCCGAGACGGACTGCAGTGCATCCCCATGCTGGTCGTAGAGGTCGGCGGTGCTGATCGGTTCCTGGTGCATGGTGTTTCCTTCATGAGCTGCGATAGTGGTCCACCACACAGCTTAGCCCGCAGTGCCCGCAACCCCAGCGCATGACGAAAGTGTCAGAGATTCAGTTCCGCTTCATAGGCCTTGGCGTCCAAGGCGCCGAGGCGCGAATTGCGGCGGCCGAAGCCCAGATAGATCGCAGCTCCCACAGCCATCCAGATGGCGAAGACCAGCCAGGTGATGCCAGCCAGGTTGAACATCAGGAACAGGCAGGCAGCGATGCCCAGAATCGGGGTCACCGGATACAGCGGGACGCGGAAGGTCCGCGGGGTATCCGGCTGGGTTTTGCGCAGGTACATTACCGAGACACCTACCAACGAGAAGGCGAACAGGGTGCCGATGCTGGTCGCTTCGGCCAGTTGGCCCAGGGGAATCAGCGAGGCGGCAATGGCCACGACCGCACCGGTGACGTAGGTGCCGATGACCGGGGTACGGGTGCTGGGCGAAACCTTGGCGAAGAAGCGAGGGATCAAGCCGTCGCGGCCCATGGAGAGCAGGATGCGGGTCTGCCCGTACAAGGTGGTCAGCACCACCGAGACGATCGCGATCACCGAGGCCAGGGCGAAAGCCAAGACCATCCACTTCTGTCCGGTGATTTCGGAAACAATCTGCACCAGGGCGGCTTCCGACTCGGCGAACCAGTTCCACTCCCGGGCGCCAATGGCAGCTACGGCAACCAGCACGTAAATGGTGGTTACCAGCACCATGGCGATCATGATCGCCCGCGGCAGGTCCTTCTGCGGATTCTTGGCTTCCTCGCCGGCGGTCGAGGCCGCGTCGAAGCCGATGTAGGAGAAGAAGACCATGGACGCTGCCCCGGTCACGCCCGCGGCGCCCATGGGCAGCAGCGGAGCGAAGTTCCCGGCATTGAAAGCGGTGAAGGCGACCACCACGAAGAAGACGAGGATGGCGATCTTCACGATCACCATAACGGTGTTGGCCAGTGCCGATTCGCGGGCACCGCGAACGAGCAGCAGGGTCGCCAAGATGACCACGATCAATGCCGAGAGGTTGATGACGCCGCCGTCGCCCGGGCCGGCGGCCAGGGCTTGGGGCAAAGCCAGGCCGAAGATCTCCAGCGTCTGGTTCACGTAGGCGCCGGCACCCACCGCCACCGCTGCCGCGGAAACTGCGTATTCCAAGACCAGGCACCAACCGCACACCCAGGCCATGCCTTCGCCCAGCGTGGCGTAGGAATAGGAATAGCTGGAGCCGGAGACCGGGACCATGCCCGCCATTTCGGCATAGGAGACCGCCGAAAGCAGCGCGGTGATGCCGGCCAGCACGAAGGCGATCCAGATCGCCGGTCCGGCGACCGGAACGGCAGATCCGAGGATCACCAGGATGCCGGTGCCCAGGGTGGCTCCGACGGAGATCATGACTAGCTGGGTGACGCCCAGCGAGCGCTTGAGCGTCCCGAGCCCGGCGTTGTTCGCGGCGTCGTTGGCCATCGCCTGGATGGACTTGCGCCGTCGCAGCTGCTTGCCCAGTGGGGTGCGGCCATGCTGATCAGAGATACTCGTGCTACTCACTTGAAATCCTTGGTGCGTGCTTGAGGCGTCCTGCCTCGATCAATTGGCCCGGCAAACGACAACGCGCTGGGACTATCTGTGGATGGACAGTCCCAGCGCGTCATGCCGCGTGGCTAAGCTTTATTATCAGTCTTCAAACTTCTTGTCCGGGTTGGATGAGGATCGGTTTACCCCGGTCCCCTTTCCCAGGTCAGGATCATTGTCCTTGGCGGCCATGGTCATCACCGAGATGACCAGCAGGCTTGCGACAAAGGCGATGCCGAAACAGGCCAAACCGATATCGAAGCGCAAGGGATTCTGCGATCCGCCGGTGGAGCTAACCAAGCCGACCACGCCGGCGACGATGGCCAGGATCAGCGAGAAGCTCAGTGGGCCCTTGATTGACTGGCTCCACGGTTGCTTCTTCTTGTTGTTTCCCACCAGGAACTCCGTTTCTACTTTTACTGCAGACCTAAAGACTAGTTGCTTTCCTGGTCCGGCGAATTGATCGTGGTCGGGGCGGCTGCCTTCATTTCATGGCGATGGCCGAAGGCGGCAATCAGCGCGAAAACGGCCAGAACGATAGTTCCGCCGCCAATCAGGCCGAACAATGCGTGCGCATCCATGCCACCGCTGAAGCACAGCGAAATGGCCAAGATCACGCCCACCGCGCCGGTAACCAGCTGGTTCCTGAACGGCGGGAAGGCCTCGCGATGCTTGGCAAAGACGATGAGCTCGGCAATGCCTCCGGCCAGGAATGCAAAGGCACCCACATAGCCGACCCAGGCAATCGAGCTGACGAAGATGGTAGCAATACCAGCCAGAAGCATCAGTCCCGCACCCAGCGCGTAGGGGGCGCGCGACTTCTCCGGCGCGCTTTCCACAGATACGTACTGCCACATGAACACGCCAGTGACAACGAGGAACGCTGCCGTCGAGTAGGTGACAACCTTGTCATCTGCGCCGATCCAGAAAATCGACATCAGGGCATAGGCCAGGGCCGTCAGGCCGCGCAGGAAGACCGGGCGGAAAACATCTGAAGCTTGAACTGGGGTGGTTTTTGGTGCAGGCACAATTTCTATTCTACCGCTCATAGAACTAACCGCCACTTCGCCCGGGGTTAATCACATCAGCCACGGCGGCGAATCAGAGACTGGTCCAGATCCCCGATGCTCGCCGCGCCCATCAGCTGCATAGTCACTTCCACTTCCTTGGCCAGCAATTCGATGGCACGGCTGACGCCTTCCTCTCCCCCAGCCATCAGGCCGTAGAGGTAGGCGCGGCCAATCAGCACGAAGTCCGCTCCGGCACACAGCGCGGCGACAATGTCCGCGCCGGACATGATGCCCGAATCCATGATGATTTCCATGTCCTCACCGACTTCGGCACGCACTTCGCCCAAGGCCTCGAAGGCGATCGGCGCGCGGTCCAGCTGCCGGCCGCCATGATTGGAGACCACCAGTCCGTCAGCACCGGCGGCCTGGGCCTTGGCAGCGTCTTCGCTGGTGAGCACGCCCTTGACGAAGAGCTTGCCCTTCCACAGCTCGCGGATCCATTTCAGATCCTCGAAGTCCAGGGAGGAATCGAACATGGAGTTGATGATCGTTGGCAGGTCTGCCGACGTATCCGACAGCGATGCGAACTTCAGCGAATCGGTGGTCAAGAAGTTGTACCACCATTCGGGTGGGTACGACGCATCGAGCACGGTCTTCACGGTCAATTCCGGCGGGATCTTCATGCCGTTGCGGGTATCGCGGTGGCGTTGGCCGGCCACCGGGGTGTCCACGGTGACCAGCAAGGTGTCATAGCCCGCTGCAGCGGCACGTTCCACCAGCGCCCTGGACTTTTCCCGGTCCTTCCACAGATAGAGCTGGAACCATTTGCGGCCCTCGGGTGCCGCCTCGGCGACCTCCTCGATGGATCGGGTGCCCATGGTGGACAGGCTGAAGGGAATCCCTGCTTTCTGGGCAGCCCGCGAGCCGCCGATTTCGCCCTCGGAGTGCATGAAGCGGGTGAAACCGGTGGGGGCGATGCCGAAGGGCAATGCCGATGGGGCACCGGCAATGGTGGTGGAAAGATCCGACTGCGCGGTTCCGTGCAGGATTCGCGGCAACAGCTCAACGTTGTCGAACACCGCTCGGGCGCGGGTCGCTGTGATTTCTCGCCCGGCAGCGCCATCTACATAGTCGAAGGCCGCGGCGGGCGTGCGGCGCTTGGCGATCTTGCGCAGATCCCAGATGTCGGCGGCACCGGCCAGGCGGGCGGCGCGAGGGCTAGTGGAGGGGAGCTTGAACTTCATCAGGCTGACCAGTTCGGCCACGTCGGGCAGTTGGCGCTTGAGATTACCCATGGATTGTTCCTTTACTTCGGTAGAAATTGCCGGTCTAGTACAGGGTGCGCGAGCTTGCGCGGGTGCCGATGAAGATTGCAATGGCCGAGGACAGGCAGCACAGCGCCAGGTATCCCGCTGGCATCGCGATGGAGCCGTTGCCCGTCTGCAAGAGCGCAGCGGCAATCAGCGGCGAGAGCCCAGCGACGATGGCGCCGTTCAGTTCGCGCGCGATGGCAATCCCGGAGAAGCGCACCGAGACGGGGAACAGCTCGGTGAGGAAGGCCCCTTGGGCACCGGAAGTGCACGGGATCACCAGCGCGTAGCCGGCGGCGATGCCCAGGAATCCGAAGGCGAACTCGCCGGTGGAGATCAGTGCGAAGATCGGGAAAGCCAGGACCAAGCCTGAAATGTTTCCCGCCGCCAGCACCTTGGAAGCGCCGAACCGATCGGCCAGCCAGCCGCCCACCGGCGTGAGCAGTACGGAGACCAAGGAGCCCAGGGTGACCGCCAGCAACGCATGGCTGCGTTCCATGCCGCTGGTGACCATCAGGCTCAGCGCGAAGACCGCAAGGATGTAGTTCACCGCGTTATGCCCGGTGATGGCCAGGAAGCCCAGGGCCACGCGGCGCCAGTGCGCGGCGAAAACCTGCACGATGGGGAGCTTGGCCTGCTGCTGCTCGGCACGGGCCGAGGCCATGGCGGCGGCATAGTCAGGGGTCTCTTCCAGCTTGTTGCGGATGTAGATGGCCACGACGAACAGCAGTGCCGAGACCAGGAATGGGATGCGCCAGGCCCACCCGAGCAGTACCTCGTCACCGGCCAGCGAGACCAGGAAGAAGCACACGGTGGCCAGGGCGATGCCCAGCGGCGGGGTGGAGAGCACCAGCGAGGTGTAGAACCCGCGTTTTCTCGGCTCCACGTATTCGGCCACCAGCGTCATGGCACCGGTCAGTTCCGCGCCAGCGCCGAATCCCTGGATCAGGCGCAGCAGCACCAGCAGGCCCACGGACCACACGCCCCAGGTCTGCGCGGTCGGCAGCAGGCCGATGCCCACGGTGGCGATGCCCATCAGGATGACCGAGAGCAGCATGGCCGGGCGGCGCCCGAACCGGTCCCCCAGGTGGCCGATGAGCACACCGCCCAGCGGGCGGGCCACGAAGCCCACCGCGAAGGTCGCAAAGGACGCGATCGAGGCCGCCGCTTCTCCGGCTCCGGCGAAGAACAGCGGACCGATCACCACCGATGCGGCCGCGCCATACAGCGCGTAGTCGTACCATTCAATGGCCGTGCCGAAGACAGAGGCGAACAGGGCCCGGCGCCGGTTGCGCGCTTGCTGCGTGCTGGCAGAGTTCTGGGTGATCGGCACAGTCGTAGTCCTTGCGATAAAGTGGTGTTCCGTAAGATACCTGAAATATATTTCGTCCCAGACTAGAGTGTTGCCCAGAGCGATAGCTAGATCAGGTCGCCAAGTTACGCCCCTTAGGAATCGGAAAACCATGGCCAGCTCGCTCTCCGAACAGCTCACGCTCACCTTGCGCGAACGCATCAACCGCGGGGAACTTGCCCCGGGAAGCCTGATCATCGAACCGGCACTGGCCCAGGAGTTCGAGGTCTCCAAGACCCCGGTGCGCGAGTCCCTGCGCCAGCTCACCAGCGAGGGCCTGCTGCAGGTGCTGCCCAAGAAGGGCTATCTGGTTCGCGCCATCTCGATGAATGATGTCTATGAAGTCCTGGAACTGCGCAGCTTGCTCGAACCGCATGTGGCGGGGCAGGTAGCCAGCATGCATTCGGCGGCGCTTGTAGTTTCCCTGGCCGGGCACCTTGAAGCCCAGCAAAAGCTGGCGGTCTCCGACCCCATTGCCTCCATGCATGCCGCCCAGTGCTTCCATAGCGAACTGGCCGCGGCATCGCGCAACTCCCGCATTGTGGACAGCTTGGAGAACTGCTTCACGCAAACCGCCCGAGCCCACTACGTGTTGCCTTCCATGCAGCCATACATGTCCCAATCGGACGAGCTGGCCGAGCACCAGTCGATCTTTGCCGCCATACAGAATTCAGATCCTTCAGCGGCCGCCGAGGCCATGACGCTGCATCTGGAATCCATCCGCCGAGCCATGCTGGGACATCACTAGCGGCCAACCATTGATGCATCATGGGCAGGCACACAGCATCGCCGTGCTCGCCGGTAGATGATGCCCGATAACCGGAGTGAGAAGCTTGGCGGGCACGACGCGATCTTCTTCGGCGCAGTGGGGCAACCTCCTGCAATTCCGCCAGCCAGGGGACGTGGACTTCTTCGTGGTCCGCGAGAACATCTTCGAAGGCACCGAACGCGAGACCCTCGTCCGGGAAACGGCAATGACCCGTACCGGTATCGGCCGCACCCTCAGTCCAACGCACTAGTCGTTGCCCAGCCCGGATCCGGGTGGCCGAGGCACGACCAGTTCACTGCACCCATGCGGTCGCCCATGAGATTGCCGCCCAAGCGATGAAGCTCCAGGGTAATCGCTGGCGAGCGGCCCGGTGGCCTGGGTTCAGCTGCCCAACCGCATCCAAGCGCTGTTCCTGGCACGCAGGGACAGGCTCACGCCGCGAGCTGCCATGTAGCCGATGGCGAAAGCAACCCAGATCCACAAAATCGCTGACGTGGAATCCTTGGCAAAGACCTGAACCGCCCAGAGCATCGGCACGTAGAGAACAAGGTTGGCTATGCCCACCAACCCGAGATAGCGGGCATCCCCCGCACCGATGAGCACGCCGTCCAGCACGAACACCAAACCGCACAACGGCTGGGACAATGCCAGCACCCACAGCCCAACGGTGGTCAGCTGGCGGATCTGCTCATCCGGGGTGAAGATCATCGGGAAGACCCACGAGGTGGCAAGCAGCAGGATCCCGGTTACCACGCCGAAGCAGATGCCCCAGCGGCTCATGATCCCGGTGAGCTTGCGGACCTGCTCTGCATCCCCGCGGCCCAGCTCCTGGCCAATCATGGCCTGGGCCGCAATAGCCAACGCATCCAGTGCAAAGGCCAGGAAACTGAAGATCGTGAAGACCAGCTGGTGCGCTGCCAGTGTCTGGGTGCCGGCGTTGGTGGCGACAAGAACCGTGAGGAGCAACGCCGCGCGCATGCTCAGGTTGCGCAGCATCAACCAGGAACCGACTTGCCCGGTGGAAATGAACCCGGACCAGCTCGGCGCCATGGAAATTCCTTGCTTGCGGATTCTTGGCAAGATCATCCACAAATACACCACCGCCATCATCCACTGGGCGATCGATGTGCCAAGCGCGGCACCGGCTACGGACATATCGGCCCAGTAGACCAGCACGAAGTTCAGGACGATATTCAATCCGAAGCCAGCGGTGGCCACGATCAACGGTGTTTTCGTGTCCTGCATGCCACGCAGCACGCCGGTGGCTGCCAGGACCAGCAGCATCGCGGTCAGGCCAGGCATCGAGTAGCGGATGTAATCGACGGCGAATCCAGCGGTTTCCCCTTCGCCGCCCATCAAGCTCACAAGCCGATCGGCACTGAAGTATCCGAGCAGCGACAGCACCACCCCGAGGACTATGGCAAACCACATGCCATCACGCCCCGCCGCCATGGCCTTGCCGGGGTTGCCTGCGCCCAGGGCCCTGGCTACAGCTGGCGTGGTGGCATAGGCCAAGAAGATCATCAACCCCACCGCAGTGTGCAGCACCGTGGTGCCCAGTGCGGCGCCGGCCAGCTCGGCCACACCAAGGTGGCCCACGATGGCCGAATCGGCCATCAAGAACAGCGGCTCGGCGATCAAAGCACCCAAGGCGGGAACTGCCAAGGCAAGGATCTGCCGGGCCAAGCTCCGCGGGGATTCGGTGGGGGTTGAAGGATTCACAACCTCAACTCTACGAAGCAGAGTGGACTTTCACCATTTGCTTGCGCGCAGGAGGATTCCCGGTGCAGTCCTCTTTCCTGCGTCCGGAGCGAGTACTAGGTTTGGAAGCAAGCAGGGCACAGCCAGCACCGCCACCAGAAAACAGGTTTCCCATGGGACAAGAACAGATTGGCCATTGGCAATGCGCGGGCTGCGCCGTGGAATTCCCGCCGGGCCCCCAACCCACCGGCACCTGCCCCATCTGCGCCGATGAACGCCAGTACATTCCGGGCGGAATCCAGCGTTGGGCGCGCACCGAAGACCTGGCAGCAGCCGGCCACCAGCTGACGATCACTTCGCTGGAGCCGGGACTGAATGCGATTGCTTCTCCCGAAATCGGCATAGGCCAAAGCTCCTTGCTCGTGGAGACCACCGCGGGCAACCTGCTCTTCGACGTGCCCGGGCTGATTACCGGAGAAATCATTGATTGGCTGGATAGCCGCGGAAAGCTGGCGGCCATTGTGGCGAGCCATCCGCACATGTACGGGGTGCAGCAGCAATACAGCCAGGCGCTGGGTGATGCGCCGATCCTCGTCGCCGAGAAAGATGCGCAGTGGGTCCAGTATTCCTCAGCCGCCGTCAGGACCTGGTCCCAGCCTTTTGAGGTGCTGCCCGGGATCAGGCTGATGCAGCTCGGCGGCCACTTCCCGGGCAGCACTGCGGCTGTTTGGGAAGCAGGGGCCGATGGCCGCGGAGTCCTGCTGGCTGGCGACGCGATTTTCTCCGTGGCCGATGGCAATGCGACCTTCTTGCGCAGCTACCCCAACCGCATCCCGCTCTCGGCTGCCGTGGTGCGGCGCATGGCCAAGGATCTGGAGCCGGTGAAGTTCGACCGCCTCTACAACAACTTCGCCGCCTGCATCCAGGCCGATGCCCACCGGGTGGTCCAGTTCTCTGCGGAACGCTATGCCAGGTGGGTATCAGGAGAATTCGACGATCTGACCTGATATTTCGCGCAAAGTTGAGTATTCCGAATGCGGGATATGAATTATCCGCGAAGGGATGGGTCCCTTTTGGAGAGCAAGGAAGCCATGATCAGGGCAACCACCTGCAACGCGCCAACACAGAGCACGACGCTGGCCCAGCCGTAGTGCATGAAGGGGATGCCGATGAGCCAGCCAAGCAGTGACGAGCCCACGTAGTAGAACAAGTTGTACAGGCTGGAGGCCTGTGCCCTGGCTCCGGTGGCCAGCACCGGCACCCACCCGCTGGCGACCGCGTGGGCCGTGAAGAAGCCAGCGGTGAAGATCAGCAACCCGCTGATGATCACGACCAGGTTCCCGGCCAGGGTCAGCAGCAAGCCCAGGGCGCTGGTGAGAATGCTGATGCGCAGGGTATTTCGCCGTCCAGCCTTGGCGACGAGTTTGCTGCTGGCCACCGAGGTATAGGTTCCAGAAAGGTAGGCCAAGAAGACCAGTGCCGCCCACGAAGCAGGAATCAGGTAGGGCGGTGCTTCCAGCCGGAAAGCCAGGTAGTTGTAGACGGCCACGAATCCGCCCATGAGCAAGAATCCCTGGGCATAGACCAGTGCCATCTTGCCGTGCAATGCATGTGCGAACTTCTTGGCGATGCTGCGCAGGTCCTGGCAGTGGATGGGGTCGAAGCCCTGGGCGCTGGGCGCCTTGAACAGGAAGAAGAGCGTCGCCAGGCCGGCCATGATGCTCACTGCCGCGACCCCCCAGCGCCAACCGGCGGGGTCTGCGACAAAGCTGGCGACCAAGCGTCCGGCCAGCCCGCCAAGGGTGGTGCCGGAGATATAGGTGCCGCTGGCCACGGCAACGGCTCGCGGATTGACCTCGTCAACGAGGAAGGCCAGTGCAGAGCCGGGAACACCTGCCAAGGCAATTCCCTCGAAGAACCGGATCGCCACCAGGAACTCGAAGCTTGGCGACAGGCAGCTGAGCAGTCCCAGGGCAACCGAAGAGATCAGGGCGATGCTGATGACCTTGCGGCGCCCGACGCGGTCGGAAATGATGGCCCATGGAGTCACGGCCAACGCCAGCCCCAGGGTCGCTGATGAAACGGCAAGTGCCGTGTGCGAAGAGGTGATGTGGAAATAGCCGGCGATCACCGGCAGCAGCCCCTGCGCCGCATAGAGCTGGGAGAACGTGGCAACGCCGCCGGCAAAAAGCGCCAGCAGCATGCCCCGATAGGCGGGGGTGTTCGGTTCGAGTCCGGTAAATGCCACTGCCTAGGCTCCCACAGGAAGCAGCGGGTAGATCAGGTACACCACCAGCAGCGCTACGGCATTGTTAATGACATGCAGCATGTAGGAGTAGGCCAGCGACTTGCCGCTGAGGATGTAGGCAACACCCATCATGACGCCCAGCATGAAGTACGGCACGACTTCCAGCCAAGAGCCGATGCCCGCGCCAATGAAGTGGATGCTGGCGAACAGCACCGTGGAGATCAGTGCGCAAATCCAGACGTTGAGCTTGCGTGAAAGCTTGCCAATGAGCAGATGGCGGAACAGGTATTCCTCGACGAATGGGCCGAAGAGCGCAGTGACCACCAGCATGACCGGCAGCGGCACCGTTCCGGCCATGGATTCCAGGGCCGCCTGGTTCTCGCTGGTGGCCGCTTGGCCCGTCAAGGCGGCGATGATTCCGTTGGCCATGATGGTCAGGAACCAGCCACCGGGCAGCATCAGCCATTTGGCCCAGGGGTGGTAGCGCATGGTCTTGAACGACTCGAAGAACTGCGGACCGCACTGGATCATCGCGAGAATGAAGAAGGTGACATACAGGATCAGGTTGATCCCGAACAGCGCCTGTTCCTGGGTGGAGAAGGCGCCCATGTAGCCAGGGATCAAGCCGATGAGGCCTGCTGCGCCCCCGACAAAGAAGACGAGGTAGGCAAGAACTGTCCAGAAGTCGCCCTTGGTGAATTGCCCGGCGTTGAAGACGCGTTGCTTGGGCCGCGGAGCCGAATAGGGGTTCATGTACTCTGGCCGTTGTTGCATAAGACAAGCCTAATCGCCTTCCATGTGGATTTCCCAAGTTCATCGTTCCACGTGAAAGGACGAACCCAGTCCAGCCGACGTCGAAGTCTGCTGGACTGGGTTCAGCGAGCTGCGGTAACCGCGAGCTCCCATCATCTGCTAGTTCTTGTCGAAACCTTCGCGACCCTTGTCCACGAAGGCCGGGAAGAGCACCTTGTAGCTGACACCGGCAATGGCCGCACCGATAACCGGTGCCAGGATAAACAGCCATACCTGGCCCAAGGCTTCAGGGCCGGCGAACCATGCGACGCCCAGGGAACGTGCCGGGTTGACCGAGGTATTGGTGATGGGAATGGACACCAGGTGGATCAGGGTCAATGACAGGCCGATAGCGATCGGCGCGAAACCCTGCGGCGCGCGCTTGTCGGTGGAGCCGAGGATCACGTACAGGAAGATCGCAGTCAAAACGATCTCTGCGACCAGTGCCGCAACCAGCGAATAGCCATCTGGCGATCGCTCCCCATAGCCATTGGAAGCGAAACCGGATTCGACTGCGTTGAATCCGTCCTTGCCCGAAGCGATCCAGAACAGCACGGCACCCGCCACCGAAGCAGCGACGATCTGCGTGACGATGTACGGGAGGACATCCTTCCACGGGGTGCGCCCGGCAAAGGCCGTGCCCAGGGTGACGGCAGGGTTGAAATGGCCGCCGGAGATATGCCCTACTGCGTACGCCATGATCAGCACAGTGAAACCGAAAGCCAGAGCTACGCCCAGGAATCCGATGCCCATGTTCACGGTTTCATCTGCGATGACCTTGGCTGCGAAGATCGCTGAACCACAGCCACCGAAGACCAGCACGAATGTGCCCAAGAATTCTGCCGATAGTTTTGCGCCAACAGTTGGCACAGCTGCATCTGACATGCTTTTTCCTTATCCTCGATGAATTATGCGAGTTCAAGGCCAGCTTATGTCCTGCCGATGGGGCTGCGGTAGGCCTGCGGCTACTTAATAGATCTCGTTCGTCTTATTTTTCTTCTGGGTTCATGCTTCTGATCTGCCGCGCCGCAGTTGCGGCGTTTCTAGATCGTGGTTCGGGGCTGCCGTTCGAAAATTGAAGCGGCCGCAATGCCGACAACGACGCCGAGAAGATTTCCCATAGCGCAGTCCCACACCATCTGGGATCCGCTCTTCGGATTAGCCAGCTGAAGCATCAGGATAATCAGCGGCGTGAAAAAGCTGAGGGCAAGGCCGTAGTTCCGGACCATATAGGCCTCGGTTGGGAACATCAGCAAGATGATGCAGCAGCCGATCATCAGTTCGCTGGGAGTCAGGGCCGTGATCCCAAACAACACGCCTATACCGGCCACGGTTCCCCCGATGCGGTGAGCCCCACGTCGCAACCGTCCCCGGGCATTGCCGACGGCAAGCGGAACGGCCGCCCCGGCCATGGTCCATTGGAGATGCTCGACCTGCAGAGTAATCCCGACAGCTCCAGCTAGGAAGACAACTATCAGGTAGGTGCATGCCCTGCGCAGGATGCGGGGCCATGGAATCGCGAGGCCTTCCGAGCCGCACTCTTCCACTCGTCCGAAGCGTGCGGCTTGGCCGAGCAGGATGCTGAACAGAGCGGTGGCGACGAACGCGGCCAGGCCATCAAGGGCGGGAAGTTCCCCCACCGGCAAAGTTCCCAACGCACCAAACGCAAAGAGCGGAAAGAAGGCACCGCCGGGCTTGAGCCCATATCGATCAGCGATCAATGAGCTGAAGGCCGCCCAGAACATTCCTCCGGCAAGCAGCGTCCACCCGCGCATACCCAAGGGGGCCATGGCGATCCCGCAAATTCCCGCACACAGCATCAGTGCAGCTCCGAGCACCTGGTCCTTCAGTCGCTGCGAGCGATGCGGATTTCGGCCGTACATCCCGACAATGGAGCCGAAAACAGCGTAGGCAAGGAGGTCCGTTCTGCCAATCAGCAGCAGTGCAATCCCCGGAAGTCCCAATCCGAGGCCTACGCGCAGGGCCGGGCGGATCTCTGGGCTGTGCGAAATGGCGAAGAGCTGCCAATTCACGAGCGAACCGCGCGTGAATTTGAACTTACCAATGACTGTGGAGACCGGAGCTGCTCTGCCTGCCGTCAGCATGGAATCCCGAGTCGTCCTGGCAATTATCTGATTGCCTGCATCCCTCGGATCCCATGGTGCCTCAAGATGGTCAGGTTCCACTGTTCTCTCCGCTCCCAGTTGCACGGCCCAATTCCTAAGCGACTTGGGGTCTGGTTCTAGGTTCAGGGATTACCATTGATCAGATCCAATAATTAGATCCGATGATTCAGTAAGTGCTACTTATGATTCCTGCTGAGATGCATATCGACCGCAGGGAATGTGCTAGAAATTATCTTTTCGAGCGCCTGCGACATCAGGGTTAATGGACTGCTGTCTTCCATTACAAGAGAAATTTGCGAGGTAACTTGCGGATCATCCAGCCTGTAAAGCTCAATACCAGGCAGAGCTCCCAAGGGTGGCAACCACTGGCGCGGAACTATGCTGGCCCAGTTCCCGGTGGACACATGCGCGAGCAACGTGACTATCGAGTCGCATTCGATTCGCGGCGAGACTACCAGATCGTGCCGGCTGAGCGTCTGGTCGAGGACCTGGCGCCCTCGAAGAGAGGAGTCGAGGAGGCATAAGGGCAACTCCAACGCCGTCGCCCAAGCCGTCGTTGCGCCCTCGGGGAGCATCCCCGGCGCAGTGAGCAGCACATGTTCCTCGGCATAGAGCGGATAGACCAGCAGTCCAGCTAGGTCCTGCGGCTCCGCGTAGATAAGGCCCGCGTCAAGCTCGTAGTTCCTGATCTGACGGACGATGTCCGCCGAATGGAGACTCGCCTGGACGTTGATGCCCACTTGCGGATGCGCACGGGCAAACTTGTCGGTGAGGGTTGCAACAGTTGAAGAGGCAGCAGGAACCGTTCCCAATCGAAGTGTTCCATTCAGGCCATTCTCGTAATGGGAGATTTCCTGTCTCAGCGAGGCATGGTCTTTCAGGATTTTCCGAGCCCATTTGAGAACCGTCTCGCCTTCAACGGTCAGCCCTTGGAAGGCATGGCCCCGGCGGACCAATGGCGCGCCCAGTTCCTTTTCGAGTTTTCGAATGCCCTCTGATAATGCTGGCTGGGAGACCGCGCATTCTTCAGCTGCCCGGGCAAAATGTCCCTCATTGGCCAGTGCCACCAGATATTCCAACTGTCTAAGCATCATGTTCATATTGCATCATTTCCTGCAGGAACAAGTGCTATCGATGGCCTGGGGGCGTGCCGCAGCGGTTCGATCAGAAGCAGGCCTGGCAATGCAAAAAGACCCCGGCACCGGCAGTGAAAATCTACCAGATGCCGGGGTCTTCGCGACTCAAGGTCCTACTCGGTTTCTTCCTTTGCTTCCGGTGCCATGTCACTGGCCACCGTGGCTCCGGCCGCTACCGCGGGCACCGCAGCCGTATCCGGATTCGCATCCACGTCCTCGGCCGGGCCGGCGAACTGCGACTGGTACAGCCGGTAGTAGGCGCCCTGGGTCCCCAGCAGGTGCTCGTGGTTGCCCTGCTCCACGATCCGGCCGGACTCCATCACCAAGATGGTGTCCGCGTCGCGGATCGTGGACAGCCGGTGGGCAATCACGAAGCTGGTGCGGTCGCTGCGCAGCGCGGCCATCGCCTGCTGCACCAGCAATTCGGTACGGGTATCCACCGAGCTGGTCGCCTCGTCCAGGATCAGCAGCGACGGGTTGGCCACGAACGCGCGGGCAATGGTGATCAGCTGCTTCTCGCCGGCCGACACGTTGGTGCCTTCCTCGTCGATGATGGTGTCGTAGCCATCGGGCAGCGCGCGCACGAAACGGTCCACGAAGGTCGCCTTCGCGGCCGCGATCACTTCCTCATCGGTCGCATCCAGCCGGCCGTAGCGGATGTTCTCCATGATGCTTCCGCCAAAGAGCCATGCGTCCTGCAGCACCATGCCCACCTTCGAGCGGAGGTCAGCGCGGGAAAGGTCGGTGATATCGCGGTTATCGAGCATGATCTTCCCGGAGTTCAGCTCGTAGAAGCGCATCACCAGGTTCACCAGCGTGGTCTTGCCCGCGCCGGTCGGGCCGACAATCGCCACCGTATGCCCCGGATCCGCGTCGAAGGACAGGTCCTCAATCAGCGGCTTGTCCGGGGAGTAGGAGAAGGACACGTTCTTGAAGGAGACATGCCCGTCGGCACGGGCAGGAAGGCTGTCCTGCGCGTCGTCCGGTTCCTGTTCCTCGGCGTCCAGCAGCTCGAAGGTGCGTTCAGCCGAAGCCACGCCGGACTGCAGCATGTTCGCCACGCCGGCAATCTGGCCCAGCGGCTGGGTGAACTCGCGGCTGTACTGGATGAACGCGGTCGCGTCGCCCAGGCTCATCGTGCCCGAAGCCACGCGCAGCCCGCCCACCACGGCGATGCCCACGTAGGCCAGGTAGGACACGAAGTTCATCACCGGCATGATCATGCCCGAGACGAACTGGGCGCCGAAGCTGGCCTTGTACAGTTCCTCGTTGCGGGCGGTGAAGCGGTCCACCATGTCCGCTTCGCGGCCGAAGACCTTCATCAGCTCGTGGCCGGAGAAGGATTCCTCGATCTGCCCGTTCAGCGCGCCGGTGTTCTTCCACTGCGCGGTGAACAGCTTCTGCGCCCGGGTGCCGATAATGCCCGCGGCAGCTGCCGACAGCGGCAGGGCCACCAGCGCGATCAGCGCCATCTGCCAGGAGACCACGAACATCATGATCACGATGCCGATAACGGTCATGGCCGAGGAGACCAGCTGGCTCAGCGCCTGCTGCAGCGCATTCTGGATGTTGTCCACGTCGTTGGTCACGCGCGAGAGCAGATCGCCCCGCTGGCGCGTGTCGAAGTAGTTCAGCGGCAGCTTGTTGATCTTGTCCTCGACGTCCTTGCGCAGGTTGTAGACCACGCGCATGACCAGCTTGTTCAGCAGCCAGCCCGAGGCCCACGAGAAGAGCGAGGCAACGAAGTACATGGAGAGCACGATCAGGATGTACTGCGAAAGCTGGGTGAAGTCGATGCCCTGCCCGGGGACGAAGTCCACCTTGGAGAGCATGTCGGCTTGGGTTCCCTGCCCGGAGTCGCGCAGCTGCTGGATCACCAGCTCTGCGGGCGTGCCGGCCGGGATGTTCTTGCCGATCAGCCCGGCGAAGATCACGTCCATGGCCTTGCCCAGGATCCGCGGTGCGATCACCGAGAGCACCACGTACACGGTGATCAGCGCGAACACCAGGACCATGCCCAGCTTGTACGGGGACATCAGCCCGACCAGGCGCTTGGCCGATGGCCAGAAATGCTCGGCCTTGCGCACCGGGGCGCCGCCGCTCCAGTCGTCGGCTCCCGCCGCGGCATCGAATTCATTGACGTCCGCAAGCTCGCTTTCGAGCTGCTCCGGATCGATATTCTTCTGCTTCTTCGCCATTTAGGCCACCTCCTCCACGCTCAGCTGGGATGCCACGATTTCCTGATAGGTTTCCGAGGTTTCGAGCAGTTGCTCGTGGGTACCCCGGGCCACGATTTCGCCATGGTCCAGGACCAGGATCTGGTCCGCACCGGTAATGGTCGATACGCGCTGGGCCACGATGATCACCGCGGCGTCCTTGGTCGGTTCGGCCAGGGCCGCACGCAGCCTGGCATCGGTGTTCACATCCAGGGCCGAGAAGGAATCATCGAACAGGTAGGTGCTCGGCTTCGCGGCCAGGGCCCGGGCAATGCACAGGCGCTGGCGCTGGCCGCCGGACACGTTGGTGCCGCCCTGGGAGATCTTCGAATCCAGCTGGCCTTCGCGTTCGGCTACGAAGCCGTCGGCCTGGGCCACCCTCAGCGCATCCCACAGGTCTTCTTCGGTAGCGTCCTGTGCGCCGAAGCGCAGGTTGCTGGCGATGGTCCCGGAGAACAGGTAGGGGCGCTGGGGCACCGCGGAGATGTTCCGCGAAATGGTGTCTCGTCCCAGTTCCCTCAGCGGCACCCCGCCGATCAGGATTTCGCCTTCGGTGGCGTCGTAGAGCCGCGGGATCAGGTTCAGCAAGGTGGTCTTGCCGGCACCGGTGGAACCGATGATGGCAGTGGTCTGCCCCGGCTTGGCGGTGAAGGAGATATCGTTGAGCACCGGCGCCTCGGCGCCGGGGTATCCGAAGCTGACGTTCTTGAATTCCACGGTGCCCGGGGTGGGCAGCGCGATTTGCCGTTCGGCGGCGTCGAGCATGCTCGGCTCGCTGTCGAGCACCTCGGAGATGCGGTCGGCCGAGACCATGGCACGGGGAATCATCATGGCCATGAAGGTACCCATCATGACCGCCATCAGGATCTGCAGCAGGTACTGCAGGAAGGCGGTCAGCGCGCCGACCTCCACCTGGTTGTTATCCACCCGGTGCCCGCCGAACCACAGCACGGCGGCGGTGGACAGGTGCAGGATCATGGTGATCGCCGGGAACATCAGCACGAACAGGTTGCCGACCTTGACACCGAGGTCGGTCAGTTTCTGGTTGGCATCGGCATAGCGCTGCGTCTCATGCTCTTCGCGCACGAAGGCGCGCACCACGCGGATGCCGGTGATCTGCTCGCGCAGCACGCCGTTGATCCCGTCGATGCGGGTCTGCATATCGCGGAACAGCGGCATGAGCTTGATGACCAGCAGGCCCACGACAATGAGCACCAGCGGTACCGAAACCCAAACGAGCCAGGACAGTCCGGGATCTTCGCGGATCGCCATGATCACGCCGCCGATGGACATGATCGGCGCGGTGATCATGAAGTTCAACGCCATCAAGGTGAGCATCTGGATCTGCTGCACGTCGTTGGTGCCGCGGGTGATCAAGGTGGCGGCGCCGAATTTGTTGACGTCCTGTGCCGAGAAGGTCGAGACCTTCTCGAAGACCGACTGGCGGATGTCGCGGCCTACGCTCATGGAGGTCTTGGCCCCGAAGTAGACGGCGGCCACCGCGGTGGCTACCTGGATGAGGGCCACCACCAGCATCAGTCCGCCGGTGCGCCAGATGTAGTCGATATCGGCTTCGACCACGCCGACGTCGATGATCCTGGCGTTCAGGCTAGGGAGATAAAGAGTGGCCACGGTGGTGGCCAGCTGCAAAATGACTACGGCAATGATCCACCCCGTGTACGGCTTGGAGTGTTTCAAGATGAGCTTGAGAAGCATGTGGGAAATCCTCGCTGGCATCAAGCTCTCCGGCATGCTGGACCTTCGGATTAAGGGCAGCGTGATTGAAGAGCGATTGCCAGTCTAGCGCTCGCCTTGGACACTTTGAATCATCCTTGCGATTGATTTTTATCAATCACTGGCAAGTACCCGTATTCCCGCAGGATCCCGGGCATGGTGGCGTTAATCATAAACCGTGTATTTACCGGCAGGACAGGTGCCGGTTACTTGCCACCAGCTCCTCTTGCGGCGGACATCACCGTACTGCCTAGTCCGGTGCCCCGTGGCCCAGATAGGCCAAAGCGGCCACCACCTGGGTGCGGGTCGCGGTTTCCAATGTCGGGTTGATGGCCGGGGCGAAGAATGGCGAGTGGTTCGCCGGGATCTTCGAGGCGACAGTCCCTTCGGCGAGCGCTGCCTGGTAGGTCTTTGGATCGGCGCAGCCCACGGTCCAGTAGACGTACGGGATCCCGAAGGCATCGGGAATGGTGCTGAAGTCTTCCGAGGCGGTGGCCGGGTCAGCCTGGTAGACCTGCCCGTCGGCGAAATGCTCTTCAAAGGCCTTGGTGACCTTCTCGTTGGCCGCCGCGTCATTGCTGGTCAGCGGGAACTGGTCGTAGAACTCGAAGTCCGGTTCCTTGGGCGAGCCGGCCGCGGCGCATTCGCCGCGCACGATGCGCTGGATGGAGTCGATGACGCGCTGGCGCAGCTGGAGATCATAGGTGCGGATGTTCAGCAGCAGCTGGGCCCGGTCCGGGATGATGTTCGCGGCGCTGCCGGCGTTCAACGCGCCGACGGTCAATACTGCGAACTGCCCGGGCCGGGTTTCACGCGAAACAATGGTCTGCAGCTTGAGCACGATGGACGAGGCCAAGACCACCGGGTCCACCGAATTATGCGGCATCGAACCGTGCGCCCCGCGCCCGTAGACGGTGACGCGCAGGCTGTCGCCGGCGGAAAGGATCGGTCCCGCGGTGGTGCCGATTTTCCCGGCTTCGACAGGCATCACGTGCTGGGCCAGCGCCACATCGGGCTTCGGTATCCTCTCCACCAGCCCATCGGCCACCATGGCCTTGGCCCCTGCGGCGGTCTCCTCGGCTGGCTGGAACAACGCCAGATAGGTGCCGGACCAGCGCTCGCGGTTCCCGGCCAGGAACCTGGCCGCGCCCAGCAAGGTGGCCATGTGCATGTCATGGCCGCAGGCGTGCATGGCACCGGGGACCGTGGAGGAATATTCCAGCCCGGTGTCCTCGGCGACCGGCAGGGCATCCATGTCGGCCCGGGCCAGTACCACAGGCCCCTCGCCATTGCGCAGGATTCCGACGATTCCGGTACCGCCGATCAGGCAGGTTTCATAGCCCAGATCCTCAAGTTCCTCGCAGATTCGCGCCGAGGTCTCGTGCTCGGCCAGGCCCAGTTCCGGGTGCCGGTGGAAATGCTTATAGAGCTCGGCCTGCCAGGGCAGCTGCTGCGAGATCGAGGCGGTGATTTCCTGTGCGGTGCTGCTCATTGGCTTCCTTCCATCGCGCCCAGCATCTGAGCCCCTAAGGCCCCGCTGGCTTATCCGCTGTCAATCTATCCCCTGGCCGGCAGGACAGTCCAGAATCCGGCCGATTGCAACGGGAGAAATCGCCGGCTCATGCCAAGGCCGCTAGCGGTCCTGCTCGGTGCAGATGCAGAAGCGGTTGCCCTGGTGGTCGCTGGCTATGGTGAAAGCGGGAGCGCTGCGCTCATCGAGCACCGCACCTTGGCTCTCCAGCCGCGAAAGCACGCCAGCGCTTTCGGCGTGGGGAACCCACACATCAAGATGCAGCCGGGAGGGATGAGGCGTCGGGGTGCGCTGGAACCAGATGGCCGGCAATCTGCCCGCTGGATCGGCAAGGCTGCCGTCGGGCTGCTCGCGGTAGCCCAGTCCAGCGGCCCACTGTCCGGATATGGCTTGGGCGTCGTCGGTGTCGATGCCGATTTCCACCACCTTGATCAAATCCAGGCGCGCCTTGGCATGCAAGGCGGCGGCCCGCTGCGAGATTTCCGAGGCCAGCGCGAGGTCCCTTTCGGTGATGTCACCCCCGGCGTCGTGGGACACGGTCGAAACGAACAAGAGGTTGTAGCGCCAGTCCACATCCGGATGGTGGTTGGCCATCTGCGCTGCGCCAGCGATGTCGCTGAACAATTCAATGGCCTCTGCCGAGCTCTTGGTCTCGTACACGGTGCAGAGCTTGCCGGCCAGCTTGCGCCACTGCGGCAGAGTCTCCAGCCGAGAGGCCAATTCGGTGCTTTCAATGCGGTCGTTTACGGTCATGATCTCCTCCTCCTGGTGCAACTGTGGCACCACTTCCGGGCCGGCTCAAGCGGTCGGCCGCAACGCACAGGTTGGCAACAGCGCCAGCTGCTGCGAACTGGATGCCGCCTGTGAACCGGAACTCCGCTGGTCCTGGCGCAGGCGAATCGGCTTAGCCTCGATAGCAAGAGCGCAAGGAGGGCAGAATCCCATGCTGAATATCTTCCAGGCCAAGATCAGCGACTCGACGCTGGATGACATCACCTCGGAGGACAGCAATCGCAGACGCCGGCTGCTGAGCCTCGCCGCCCTGCTCGTGATTGCAGCCTTCGTACTGGCGGCTCTGCTGGGCGCATTCGACCAGAAGAAGAGCATGGAACAACAGGCCGACGGCTTCACGGTCCAGCTGCAGTTTCCCGCGGTGGTCCGTGCTGGCAATGAAATCCAGCTGAGGATTGAGATCACCTCTGCCGACCCTTTGCCCGAGACCATCACACTGGACCTGAGCGAGGACTATCTCGTGCTCTTCGAGGACTTCTCGGCCTTTCCCGAACCCGAGTCCGAGTCGAGCCGAGCTGACGGAACCATTGAATTCGAGGTGGCCCAGGCACCGGGGTCGCGGCAGATGGTTGCCACCCTCACGGGCCGGGCTTCGGACGAATGGTCGCCGAGCGCCAAGGGCGTGCTCGGAATTACGGTCAACGGCGAAAGCACCGACATGAAGATCAGAACTTGGAGGATCCCCTGATGGAAATAGTCATCCGCGCAGCCACCGCCTTCATCATCCTGTGGCTGGTCACGCGCGCCGCCGGCAGATCGACCCTGGGCGAGCTCAGTTCCTTCGAGCTGGTGCTGTTCGTCGTCCTGGGCGACCTGGTTCAGCAGGGGATCACCATGGAGGACCGTTCGCTCACCGGCAGCCTGCTGGCAGTATTCACTATGGTGGTCTTGGCCGCTGCGCTGAACTTCGCCAATATGCGCTGGCCCAAGCTGGGCAAGCTGATGCAGGGCCGCCCGATTGTGCTGATCCGCGACGGGGTCCTGGACCGCAAGGCCCTGCACAACGAGCGCATTGGGCTGGACGAATTAAGCATGCTCGCCCGCCAAGCAGGCATCGAGAACTACAGCAGCATCCGGCTGGCGATCCTGGAAGCCAGCGGCAAGATTTCCTTCTTCACCCAGGAAGCCGAATCCCGCCCGTGACCATGGGATGGCAATGGCAGAAGGGGCATCCCTGCACGGGATGCCCCTTCTGCGGTTCTCAGCCCACCGGTGCGCTACTGCTGATCGGGTGTTTCGCGCTGGTCCGGCAGGTTGGCGGTCCGCTCGGCGTCCAGGCCTTGCTCGTCATCCTGGTCGGGGTAGTCCAGCAGCGTATCGTCGACCGGACGCTGCCCGTCAATCGGTTCGGGAAGCAGCGTTTCGGGATTGAGCGCCAAGGGATCGCCGTCGTTTTCCTCCAGCACCCGGTCTGCTCCGCGCAATGGATCCTCGGCGTCCTGGGCCTGGGGTGCATCCGATGACCCAGCCGCCGGCTGGCTATCGCGCCCATCCAACGGCTCGTCCGTGTCCGAGTCCTTGCGCACGTCGTCGAATTCAGAATTATTCAATGACATTCCAGCTCCTTGTCGTGTTTCCAATCGGTAATGATTTCCAAGGTGGTCTTCAGCTTCTGCCGATGCTGCTTGCGCATGAATTCCAAGGTAGTCCCTTCGAAATCCGGGTCGGCCGATGCGGTGGCATCGGTGGCCACCGCCACCGGCAAGTTCGCAGCGAAGGCATCGGCCGCGGTGGCGGAGATGCACGTCTCGGAGGAGACCCCGGCGAGCACCAGCGAACTGGCGCGGTGCTGCAACAGCAGGTCCTTGAGCTCCGTATCCCAGAACGCGCTGTCCCTGCGCTTGACCACTTCGATGGCCCCGTCCAGTTCCAGCTCCGCCAGGTACGCGGCCTGCTCCGTTCCTTCGAACAGGTAGCCCTGGTCGTCTTCGAGCATCTTCAGCGTCCAGGTGGATTTGTCTTCCTTGTGCACGGTGCGCACGCTGATCACCGGGTA
>RCUF01000180.1_pt1 | contig 29022 bp, 27 predicted proteins | sample 2166311 | NCBI WGS metagenome assembly RCUF01 (sample SAMN09932608, study PRJNA488358) | compost metagenome | feature: garden; material: soil; isolation source: compost soil in 4-hydroxybenzonitrile-enriched culture | place: Germany: Experimental Botanical Garden Goettingen | collected 2016-01-27
ATTCCTGCCCTATCGAAGGTTTTAATAAACAGGAAATCGAACGCATCCTCTCCGAAGAAGGCATTATGGATGCCGAGCATTTCGGTATTTCCTGTATGGTGGCATTTGGATACCGTCTGAACGAGCCGCGCGGCAAAACCCGGCGATCTGTAGATCAGGTTATTGAATGGGTGTAAAACGCGGAATATCCTTCTTTAAAGCAAAGGGCGCTCCAAGCCATTTCCATGGCTAGGGGCGCCCTCTTTACATAAAACTCAGTTCCTAAAAGTGTTGTCACTTCATAACGCCTACTGATAATTTACTTCTTCTGCAAAGTAAATATCCTTCAAACGATCCTTTACGCGTTGAATTTCATCTGCTGTTAAAGGAGCCGTTGGACATAGCTTGAAGTTCCTTCCGCTGACATAGCTTACGTCCGTGTGACCATCCAAGTTGTAGGCCATCTTCGGAACCGGTTTTCGGGTATAATCGGTAAAGTCAATAATGGACCATGCCGCATCTCCATCCTCTTTGGATAAAATAATCCGCTGTGAGGCATTTTCGGTCCACAAATAGCGTAGATTCGCTGGTGAATTATTGGAATCCATAGCCGTCTTAATACCTGAGCCTCTAAACATGAGCGTAAACTCCGTATGATCATTATTGGATCCTGCTACCGATTCATAAATCTGTTTCAGCCCGTCCACGCCTACAATCTCAACCTCACGGTCAACAGGGAAGTGATTCACAAAGTTCTCCCATATTGGGCCCATGTTATGGGTGTTGGCAAGTGCATTAATGTCCAAAATAATGGACAAGTAGTTGACTGTATTTATACGTTGATAAGGGTTATCCAAATATTGCTGTACTATATACAGTTGTGGTGCCGCATCCGTCTCCGTCACATACGGGTCACCCGGATGAAGAGTCCAGCGTGAGGAATCTTTGGTATAGCGTGATCCAATCGGATCAATCGTAACCGAGTTCATGAATACGGTACCGCTATTATCAGCAATTCCTTGTGCGGGAACAATCGGATTGTCCTTATGGGACCAGTAAGGCATCAAGGGTGAGCCCTCACCATACATGCCGTTGACATTATATTGTGTAGCCGACCATCCCATCGCGGATGTAATCCGATAGTGATCTTTAAGCCATTGAGTCTGTTCGGGATTCACCGTAAAGCTGGTCAATGATTTCGGAAGATACTTCCGATATTGGTCTGTATCCATGCTTTCAAACACGGATGGTGATCCCATTGTACCGGATTGGTGCAGCTCATTGAATGCATTGTAACGATACATGTATAGCCACTCACCCATCTTTGCTTCCCAAACAGGAAGCCCAGGCTCGGACTGGTTCGGGTACCCCGCCAGAATTCCGACTTCATCTCCATACTGATCGACGAATGCCAGAACCTGTTTAAGCTGTGGTCGATTCGCTTCTACAAAAACAAATCCATTTTGCAAGGCCCATGTCACTTTAATGTTGGGACCAAAGTGATCCATTAGCAATTGACGAGATTGCTTGATTTGGTCTACCGTAGTCGCGCTTCCCTGCAGCATGATGGAGACAGCAAAATATTGCTTTTTGCGTTCTCCAGGTTCTACCGTTAATTCCGCATCGGATGTGAGGTGAATTCCCTGGGATGGTGAATCAACTTCAATCTTTAATGGAATGACCGAGTTCACTGCCGGAATCAAATGCAGGTTGGCAATCTTTCCATCCTCGTCAAATATTCCTCTGGAATCCTCTACCCGAAGCTTCAAGTCTGACGGCAGTAATTCAGGAGCTATAACCTCTCCTTTAGCATTATGAAATACGTAGGACATATTCCAAGCAGCAGGATCTAAGGTTGCGGCCTCTGAAATGGTATACGTGGCCAAGTATACGGACCTGATTACGTTTGAAGGCTCTGCCGGTGGAGTCTTCCCTTTCACGATCAGCTTGGTCTGAGCTGTAAGGACCTGATAAGGTTTGGCAATAGTGACCTTCATTTCTACAGGAATGAGGCTGTCCGCAGCCGGAATATTTTCGGGATGTGCGATTTTCCCTTGTTCATCAAAAATACCTAACCTATCACTAAATGTGTACGTAACACTTGTGACGCTGGCAGCAGGAATGCTTACTGGTCGCCCTCCATTGTAGAGCTGAAAGGATAGCTGATACGAAGGGTACCTTTCCGGCTGATTTACCAGCTCCTGCGCCTTGATTACGACCTCATCTACCAGAAAATCCGAAGAATGATCCGGTGGAAGCACTGGTGGATCTGCCGGAATTACTGGTGGTTTGGGGTTAGGTCCCGGTGGTGTAACTGGCGGTTCCGGCTTCGGCTCCGGTGGTGTCACCGGCGACTCCGGTGAATCGGGGCTTGGGCGATGCTTTTTAGGCTCCTCAATTTCCGAATTCACAGGTTGTTGACTAATTTCCGGTGTCAAATCGACCGTGATCTTCTTCGATTCTTGTTGGCTGGCCGTCTGAGGTATCGCTACAGTTCCACTTCCTAATAACTCCAGCAAACGCTTGGCACGTTCTCTCAGACCTCCACCGCCTAACCATATCCGATAAGCAACCAGCGTGGCGTCCTGCCGTCTCACAGACTCTTTAGGATGGAAATAGTGATTCGTATCTCCCTCGATCAGTTCCAGCCGTTCCATCAGCCATACGCTCGTTTGTGCATAATCTGATATATCAGATTGATCCACAAAACTGGATATACCAACCGATCGGGTATCTTCAGTAACACCAAAATAGCGGGCATACCAAACGGCCATATCCTGACGAGTCATATTATGCTTGGCACCGAATAATTGATCACTAATTCCTTTCGTAATTCTCTCTTCCTGTAAGGCCTGTACATAAGGTAGAGCCCATGGTGACACATCACGAAAAGAAGTTACGCCTCTGTTATTCGATGTTCGCTTTAAGGTTTTAGCGAAAATGCTTGCCCATTCCTGTCGCGAGATAAAATGTAAAGGTCGAAAGCTCCCATCCTGATAACCCGTAACATAACCTTGAGCAGCCATGGTCTCAATCGCATCAGCTGCATAGGAATGTTCGATATCATTAAAGGCTCTGTCCGCAAAAACAGGCGCACTATGTATACAGAACAACCAGACAGCCAGTAAACCAGCCATGTAAAGCCTAATTTGTTTTAACTTTTTCTCATAATTCATTATTCGAGATTATTACACCTCCTTTACGAGATAGCACTGGGCCACTTTCACCTGTACCTTCATATCAACTTTGAAAATTAATCTCTTTTGTTTTCAAACGGTTTTTCATTACTGTTAACACCAAACTGTATATACTTGAATTATCGGAATAATCTCCCTAGGATTGAATAAAACCAGCAAAAAAAGTGGTTTTGGCAATCTAATGTCCTGTTTATTCACCATGTTTTTTTAAGCCGTAATTCCCTATCACTAAACAATGGTTTTCATTGGTAATTAAATATTTATCACCTTTTTGAGTTACTATGTTGATCCCGTATACAAATAAAAAAAGAGATAACATCTGTATCCGCATTCGCTTGGAGAATACAAAATGTTATCTCGTTCTCGTGTACATATATACTTATTAATTCCTGTCTGCTCTTTTAATTCTCTTTAAACTCAGAACCCTTATAAACATAAAAGTAGCCGTTTAAAGTTCCGTTTTGCGGATAAGCAGCAGGATCTTTGTCTTTTATTTGGCCTACCAACTCTCGATTTATAAGCGTAGGAGGGCCTTCCTCAATTAGTGCTTCAGCAGACATTTCAGTGATTGGTTTTACTGTGCTGGACCAGAATGTAACTAAGTAGACATCGTCAGCATTAAAATGATAGCGTCCTTCACTTGGAGTTCCCTCATAAAACAGCTCTGCCAAAGAAGCTGCCTCAGACCCTCTCATAAAAATTCGAATCTCATCGGTTCCGTTCCATCTATAAGGAACTCCGCCTTTTGGATTAACGTATTCTACAGTTTCTGGCTCCTTATTGCTAATAAAATCAACAACTGCATATTGATAAACCTCATCCGTTACACTCTTGGTTGCAAATTCAGTTGTTTTTTCTGTTCGATAGCCACTGAACTTTCCATACACATTCGGGGTTATGCCAATAGCAGCTAAGGCCTTTTCCTGATCCATAAATCCAGCTCTTCCAGCTACTGGTGTCAGCCTGTAGGTCTTGACTTCAGTCCCCTTGTACTGATCCCAAGTGTATTCGTAATAATATTTCGCATAAGATACTCCACTGTTCCAGCCTACGGATAACAGCATGAGAATACCTATCATGAATACTAACGGCCATTTTTTCAACTTCATACCCTCACCCTCTTTTCTCCAAGTACACTCAAATCATCATTAGCATTATAGCTTTTCAATAAATCTATCAACAGTTAAATATTAGAAGAAAGTGTGGATAAATTATGTCCTTGATAATTTACTATTTGCTTGTGTTTTACTGATCGGTTGCAGCTTTGAGACGTTTTTCCATTTCTGTAGACACCATAATGTTTAATAGCCCCATAAGATTATTGGTCTCATCTCTTGCTTTTTGATAGGCCGCAGCGAAGGCTTTTTCATTCGCGGCAGGGTTTTTAATGTCACTTAGTTTCTTCCACTCGGGCTTAACGCGTTGATCGTACATATCGTACAAGCTGATGTCTGTAGGTGTCTGGGCAACAGGCATCATAGACTCAAATTTCGAGGCAACCTTAAAAAATCCCAGCGTATTTTGGACCGATGGACTAGAATAATCATGCGTCTTCATCGCTTCTTCTAAAATATGAAGTCCCTCCCGTGACAAATAGAGCATTTTGACGAGTCCTCTTTCTGTATTAGAGGTTTCCTCCCACTTCTTGTAGGACTCACCTGGAGCAACTCCCTCTGTAAAAAAATTATAAGCTTCATGAATAAATTCATCTGTATTCAGGTGGATGGGTTCTTCTGTGTATAAATTCACGACAGAATCACTGTAATTTGCAATGTTTACATGTTTCCCGGTTGGATCGGAAACCCGCCGAATCGGATGATCCTGTACTCGTACCAGTCCATAACGATCGGCAAAGGTAAGAAGCTGCTCCTGCGTCGTATTTAACCCTATTTGTCCTGCTGGCTGATCGGGTTTCGTTGCTTCTTTAGCCACGTCGGAATACGTCTTTCCATTACTTTTTGTAGCTTGGTCTGTAGTATTGCTCACAACACCATCCACACCAGCCTGTGCCGCATTGTCCGCCTTGGCATTCTGGGTAGTCGTAGTGGTTGCCGTTGCTGCTCCAGTCGTAGATTCACCTTCAATTTGCTTCTTGGAGTCACCGCATGCGGTCAGTATAGCAGTTAAACTTATTACAGCAGTCAAAAAAATAATATATGCTTTTGCCTTCATCAGTATCTTCCTCATTTCCTTATGTATCATTCTTTATACCTTCGTGGTTTGATAGTAGACTTCAATAATATGGAATTAATCTTATCAAAAATAAAAATGAGAGAATACTGGACCATACTCCTGATTATCTTCGATGATTCTATAGTAATTCGTTGTTTTCTGAACTAAAGTCATGGCTCTCAACCTATATAATGGGCAAATTGCCCGTCGACTTTCGGAATACTTGATCCTCGGTACTACTCCTGCCTGTTCAAGTTTCATTATAGTTGGTTCCTAATTATCTAAAACCGATCGTGCTGTTTTAAATCAGTAGGTTGTGTAAATCGAATATTACAAACGAAAGCACCTGTAATTCATATAGAAATGGATGAATTACAGATGCTTTTCTATTAGTTAGTAATGAGACTCCCTATTTTATTGTTTTTATGAATATTTTCCGTTCCGGCATCCAATGCAGTTTTGTAATAGGAGCATTTATGTTCAATAACTTCCATTGTTTTTTTTAGTTCTTTCATTTGTGCTTCTACAGTAGCTTTTCGTTCCATAAACATGTCATATCTTTGTTGTAGTGTGGAATCCCCACCAGAACACCAATCAATGAAATTTTTAATTTCTTTGATCGGCATCCCGGTGGATTTTAGACATTCAATTATTTTTAAAGCGTCGATATCGGATTCTTTAAATAATCTTGTTCCGCTAGATGTCCGTTCTACAAAAGGCATAAGTCCCTCTTTGTCGTAGTAACGCAAAGCGTATGCTGTAAGATTCAATTCTTTTGCAACTTCGCTGATAGAATACGTCTTCATCATGTATCTCCTATTCTTAATGACATAGACTTCGAGTTAACTCTATGATATAAGGGGGATTCTATCAAGTTATTTGTAGAATGTCAAAGTCCCCTTATAGGAAAAGTAGAATCAGATGCTATCTAACGAAATATAATTAGCAAGAAAACAACATTACTGAATAGAGGCTTATAAACCTGCGCTTGACTTAGAGTTAACTATAAGGATTAACATTGATTTGCAAGAGAAAAAGTATAAATGGAAATGAATGAAGGGGAACTTCAACCGACTTCAGCTAGTTTTCAATTTATACCGATATAACTGCATTCTCTTGAAAAATAAAAATAATTGGAGGCTATTTATGATAACTGCTAAAGCACGAGCTGTCGATGGCCCAGACAAACCGTTTCGATCGGCTGAAATTAAACGACGGGATCTTGATTCACACGATGTTCTGATTGAAATTAAATATGCCGGCATATGCCATTCTGACATCCACACTGCTCACGGCGAATGGGGCCCAGTGAACTACCCTCTCGTACCTGGACATGAAATTGCAGGGATTGTCACGGAGGTAGGATCTGAGGTTACAAAGTACAGCGTTGGTGACCGGGTAGGGGTTGGTTGTATGGTTGATTCCTGTGGCGAATGTGAGAACTGTCGTAAAGGAGAGGAACAATACTGCCTTAAAGGAAATGTCCCTACCTATGCTGGTGTTGACAAATACGGCGAGCCTACACAAGGCGGATATTCTACCCACATTGTCGTAACTGAGGATTTTGTAGTGAAAATTCCAGATAACATTGAGCTTGACGTGGCTGCTCCATTACTTTGTGCAGGTATTACGACTTATTCACCGTTGAACCGCTGGGGTGCTGGTCCAGATAAAAAAGTGGCCGTTGTGGGCATGGGAGGCCTTGGCCATATGGCTATCAAGATTGCACATGCTATGGGTGCTGAGGTAACCGTTCTATCCCAAACATTAAAGAAAAAAGATGATGGCTTGCAATTTGGTGCGGATCACTATTATGCTACAAGCGAACCAGAAACATTTGAAAAACTTGCTGGGCACTTTGATTTGATTATTAACACGGTAAGTGCTGCCATCGATATGGATGCTTATTTTGCACTACTCAATCTAGACGGAACTTTGGTGAATGTCGGTGCCCCTGGGGAGCCGTTGTCACTAAATGTGATGTCCCTTATCGGACATCGCCGTTCATTTGCTGGTTCAATGATAGGAGGCATCCGTGAGACACAGGAAATGTTGGATTTTTGTGCAAAACACAATATTGTTCCTAAAATTGAAGTAATTTCGGCCGACCAGATTGACGAAGCCTACAAACGAGTGTTAGCTTCTGATGTGAAGTATAGATTCGTGATTGACATTAGCACAATGTAAGCTATGTAAATCATAAGTTGTACAAGTGATTTTAATTGTGAAGGTGTCCCCAAAGTATTACTTGGGACACCTTCACTTTATTCTGTGTACCATCCTATTGTCCATTTCCTCTTTTTGTATTTATTTGTAATCCAAAGATTCTATCCTTAGAATATAATACATTAGGAATAAATAGGAAGGGGGAACTTATCTATGTTCAAGAAAATGGATATATACCGAATCCTCACTTTAATATTTGCTGTAGTTGTTATGATCTCTTCCTTTTTATCACTCGCATACCCAGACACCTATAGGGACTCATACAAAATCGCGCAATTTTTTCTAGGGTTTATATTTTTATTTTCTGGAATTACAGAGCTTAAGGCCAATCGTAAGAGTGTAGCAATAATCAACTTCTCCATTTTCGTTCTCACTTTTTTTGTATCTATATTTACACTTGTAGTGCGAACAGGATAACCACACGGTTCTATACCTCAGTAACAACCCTTCCATAGCTCCTCCCTCGTCATGTAAAAGAAAAGCCGAGCGAACTCAGGATCATCTGAATTGCGCTCGGCAAATGTTACGTATTTAGCAATCTTTTAGTTTTCCTCTAATTCTTCAATTCTCTGCCGCTTTCCTATGCCAAAGACGAAATATCCAACAATGACGATCGCCATGAATGTTGCCCCGACAATCAACGACAAGCGTGTGTCTGGATTAAACCACATTCCAACGATCACAAGCAACAAAAAGACAATAGTGATGTAATTACTGATCGGAAAAAAACGAGATTTAAAGGTGTGATCCTTCATTTCGTCCTTCCACTTTTTCCTGAATTTAAATTGACTGATGGCTAATGCAAACCACGGTACCATGCCTGGAAGAACACTGGCGCTGTAAATATACAGAAACAGTTTGGAATCAGGCGTTAAATAGTTAAATAACACCCCTACCAGCAGCAAGGAAATGGTCGTTATTATACTATTTCTAGGGACGCCGCTTGGAGAAACTTTCCCAAAGAACTTAGGAGCTTGTCCGTTCTTAGCCAATGTATATAACATTCTGCCCGCACTGTAAATACCACTGTTACAACCAGACATCGCAGCTGTAAGTACAACAAAGTTAATGATACCCGCAGCAGCCACAATTCCTACCTTGGCAAAAGTCAGAACAAATGGGCTGCCGATCTCGCCTATTTGGTTCCAAGGATAAATCGTAACAATGACAAAGATTGCACCCACGTAGAAAATCAAAATACGCCAGATGATGTTTTTAATGGCTTTTCGCAGTGTCATCTTCGGATTTTCAGCTTCACCTGCCGTAATACCCACCATCTCTATCCCTTGGTAAGCCGCTGTTACAATGCAGAGTGCAAATAGGAACCCTTTCAAACCACCTGCAAAGAAGCCTCCCTGGCTGTACAGATTGGATAGACCTATCGGTTGTCCACCGTTACCGAGTCCAAAGAAGATCATCCCCGTACCAACTACTAGCATGAAGATAATGGCGACAATTTTAATCATCGCAAACCAAAACTCAAATTCTCCATAAAATTTCACAGCCGCCAAATTGGCCAATGCAATAATAATTACACCTGCCAAAGCCGGCAACCATTGCGGGATATCTGGGAACCAGTAGCCCACATATACCCCAATCGCAGTGACTTCTGCCATCCCTACGGTAACCCATAAAAACCAATAGCTCCAGGCGGTCAAGAAACCGGCTAAAGGGCTGATATATTTATGAGCAAATGTAGCGAATGAGCCTGTCACCGGTTCAAGAATCAGCATTTCCCCCATGATCCGCATGACAAAAAACATAATAATCCCAGCTAAGAGATATGCCAACAGCACTGAGGGACCTGCCCATTTTATCGTACTTGCCGACCCCATAAACAAACCGACGCCAATCGTACCTCCAAGCGCAATCAACTCAACGTGCCGTGGCTTTAGCCCTCTCGTTAATTGTTTCGATTCCAAAAGAACGCTCCCCTTCGTATATGTTCATCATCAAACGCTAATGATCCGGAAAACTGTCCCCAAACATTATTAATTTTTCAGACTGACGTGGTCGTGAGTGAACGACTACAAAGTAGTTCCACGATTCGTAAATATACAAGGAAACCACGTCCTATTTACCGTCCAAACCTTACTGTTTCTAAGACCGAGTCCGTAGCATTAGATGCATTGTATGACAAAAAACGCCTAAATACAACTGCTAATTAGCAGACATTTTTAGGCATGAAATGGAAAGGAAGGCTATTCATATTTTCTGAACAATGGTCAATTTAATGCAATGCATTAGAGTGCTAAACATACATATTTTTTCAATGATAAATATCACGATATTAAGCCTATTTAAATCTGTATTCATACAGTGGAAAACATGAAATCCGAATGAAAGAGCAACATTTCAAACATTACCTTGTGATATAAATAGTGAATATGTATTTATTTGAGATTTTTTATAAAATTTTTTTGATCCTTGGTAAACATATAGCCACGTCGTTCGTAGAACCTGTGAGCCTGTATCCGACTTGGATGAGATAACAGTTTGATCCTGGAAAATCCATGGGACTTCCCCCACTGTTCAAGACGCTCAATCAACATGCTACCTACACCTTGATTTCTATACTTTTCTTTAACAACAAATCCTAGTACATTTACCAAAGATTCAGAAAAAAGTAATTCATGTGGGCTTCCATGAATATATCCTAACACCTCGTTATTTTCTTCATAAACAAAGATCACATCTTTTGATTTTTTTATAATCATTTCAATCTTCTCTTTTACTTTTTCTTCAGGAAATAGATATAGATTGGGGTTAAAATCTTGGTTCAACAAATAAATATCATGATAATCAGACACTCTAATTTCCCTAACATTTTTTTCTTTCACTTTTAAAATGCCTCCTTTTTTCACCATACGATGCTTGATGTTGAATCATTAATCCTCGCAATCATACCCGTTAAAACACTTCAGCATCTCGATGAACGCTTCAAGTTTAGAATCCTCCCATGTTGAAATACGTTGATAAAACTCTTTTTCTTTTTCTTTTAAAGCTTCCAAGGCTTTTTCACGACCATTGGCTGTCAGGGATATCAACACTCCCCGACGATCCTCAGGATGAGTTTCACTTTTTACATAATTCAAGTGTTTAAGCTGAGTAACAAGCCGACTAACAGAGCTTCGATCCATAGCGGTGGATTCCGCCAAAAATGTAGCGCTTGCCGGACCGTACGAAAGAAGGCAGCGTACGATCAGAAAAGCCGCAGGTTGTAATGATGGATCGAAAAGTGCCGCTGTTCTTACATTGAGTGCATGTGACGCGCTTATAAGTGCATTAAGTTGTTCACCAAGATTCAGTTCTAATTGCTCTCTTGTAGAATCTGGATGTTGAGTTTTATTATCCATATGTCTCCACCTTATTTGAATGAGTTCGAATATATATTTGACATATATCAATCAAAATACATATACTTGATATATATCAATCATATTTTCAACTTTGGTAAGTGTCAAGCAGAAGATCTACAGTATAAAGCATCCACAACCGTAAAGCGTAGACATGAATATGGATGTAATTGGATCAAGAATTTGGAGGATGATCTATATGTCGACATACCCGATTATTGTAATCACTGGTGCTACTAACGGTCTTGGACAATGGGTAGCAATTGAATTAGCCAAACGTGGGGCACATCTAGTCTTAACAGCCAGAAATGAAAAACGTGCTGAAACGACTAAAAATATTTTAAAAGATCTGGCGCCCAATACAAAGGTGGACTTTTTTTTCGGAGACCTGTCTCTTATGAAAGATGTCAAACGTATGGGGGATGAAATTAAAGCTAATTATCCAAAGATTGATGTATTAGTGAACAATGCTGGATTACATGGATTTGAACAGCGAATAACCTCAGAGGGTTTGGCAGAAATGATAGCCGTAAACTATCTTGCACCGTGGCTGTTAACACATACACTACTCAATTCACTCATGGAATCCACAAATGCTAGGATCGTCAATGTGGCTTCTGAAGCATCACGCAACCATGGTGAATTAAAATTACCGGAGGATTTAACAGATACATCTGCATTTACCGCAAGAGGTTCATCTAAGATATACGGAAAGACCAAGCTTCTTAATATCATGTTTACAGAAGAACTTGGACGTCAGCTAGATGGAACTGGAATCGTAGTTAACGCACTTAATCCAGGCTTTAACGTTACCGGCCTTGGCCGTGAGTTAGGATTTTCTTCGATACTTGCAAAAATATTGAACGCTTTGCATATCGGAGACCCACGGAAAGGAGCAGACATCATTATTCGTTTAGCAACAGAATCCCAATATCAAGAAGTGACAGGCGGATATTTTAATGTTGGTACTGGTAAGCCGATTGTGCCGACATATCCTGGTGGGGATATCAAGATGCAACGCCTACTTTGGAGTACTACAACCGAATTGTTACGGCAAAAAGGCGTTATGGAATGAAATAGAATCTAATATTGAACAATGCTCCTCCAACGAATGGTTCATTTTGTAAACTAAATCTCTCTTTTAACCGATAAATACATATGTTGGTTCTGTACTTAAATATCTCCTCTCATCTTTACATATTCAAGTACAAACGCGTATTTTTCCTAAAAGGGGGCTTTCTATGAACTATCTAGACGAGCATATACTTAGCCTCAAAGCTAAAATGGTGGATCAGAAGACAGCTAATAACGATAATGTGAAATCCATCCCAGCTCAAACTCAGAAATCGGAACAGGACGGTTCCATGTTTGAAGAAACAAAGCTACTTCATGTTGAAAATGATTATCTCACGTTGGAGCCCATTACAATACTACACGGAGAGATTGGTTTCTACATCCCCAAGTCCTTTACTCCTATGCCAATGGAGCAAGCTATAATCAAATATCCTTCAGAGCATCGACCAAAGGTCATTTATACCTCATCTGAGGAGACCATCAATATCACTTTTAATCCTACAGATACCGCTCTGGAAGCGGAAGAACTGCCCGATTTTGTAGAGCAAATGGCGGATATTCTACGGTCTGTACAACCGATTCGCAACTGGTTAGGTACCGAAATGGTCACCAACTGTTCCGGACTTTCAGTTGGACAGATTCGTTTTGTGGCGGCGGGGATCGACGGTAATCTATACAACGAAATGCTGCTCTTTATCCACAAAGGACGAGTTGTCATAGGTTCCTTTAGCTGTCTGGAGGCAGATCTCGAAGTCTGGTTACCTGTAGCGGAATACTGGGTTCAATCCCTTTCTGTCCTTCCACCCTCCGCCTATTCTATAAATGAGAAAGGAATGACTACACCATGAGTCTGGGATACGATCAAATTCAAATTCACCCTTATGAACAAATTGATCTGGAGGAGCTTACCTTAACGAAAAAAGTTAACGAGCATACTCGGCTTTATTTTACAGGTATCATCCCCGAAGACTTACAAGACAGTTATGTGGAAACGACAGAAAAGAATACCATCATTGAAGTCAGCCAACAAGATGAATCTGGCGCAAGCAAGCCGCTATTTAGTGGGATTGCCCTCTCGGTCGAGGTAAAAGTCGTGCGAGGTGTGTACTATCTGGAGGTGGAAGCCATTTCCCATACATACCGGATGGACATGAAGCAGCGTACTCGTTCTTTTCAGTATACGAAAATGACGATTCCTCAAATGCTGGAGCACATTGGTAAGGACTATGAAGGACTGGATGTGATCGACGGGGCTACCGGCGGAGAAGCCATCGGACGACTTGCCATTCAGTATCAGGAGACAGACTGGGCATTTTTAAGACGCATAGCCTCCCGTTATCATACGAGTCTGATGCCTGTAGCCCGTTTTGACAGTCCCAAATTTTATTTTGGTATTGAGGACAGCCCTGCACAGGCGATACTGGATCATACCCGTTATACCGTACGTAAGCAATTGCTTCCTTTTCGTTATTTTCAGGAGAATGAGCAAACCCAACTGAGTGAACACGATTTTATTTTTTATGAGGTAGAAACGGATGAGGTACTCGACTTGGGCGCTCAGTTGAATTTTCAGGGGCATAACCTATATGTGATGGAAGCCTACACCGCCATGAGTCAAGGACTGCTGCGGCATCAGTATGTGTTGGGTTCTTACCAGGGATTTCGGCAAAAAAGCTACTACCAGGATAAGCTGGCAGGAGCCTCATTAAGCGGTATTGTGCTGGACGTACGTCAGGATCAGGTGCGCATTCATCTGGATTGTGATGAACAACAGGACACAAACCAAGCACACTGGTTCAACTATTCTACCGTGTACAGTGGCGGTGGCCATACCGGCTGGTACGTCATGCCAGAAAAAGGCGATTCAGTTTCCCTCTATTTCCCCGGTAGTCGGGAAGAAGACGGCGTAGCAGGTAGTGCCGTGAGACGGGCAGATCGCAAGAGTACGCATAACCATTTTTCCAATCCGCAAATGAAAATATGGCGTACCCCGCATGGCAAGGAAATTCGACTGGGACCGGATGAACTGGTCGTTACAGGTAAGGACGGCGCTATTTATATCAAACTGGACGATAAAGAAGGCATTCATATTGCGAGCAGCAAACAGGTGAATATTACGGCGGGAGGCAATCTCAGCCTGTCTGCGGGGAAGACGATGAGTCTATCCGCAGGTAGTCAGCTCCGTATGGATTGTAATGGCAGTCATATTGAATTAAGCGGATCGGCGGATATGAAAGGCAGCGAAGTGAAGTCGAATTAAGGATGATTAGAAATGGAAAAGCAAACAGATGTGTTAGATCAGCAACAAACAGCTCTTCATCAAGCTTGGTCTTTCATCCGCAAAGAATGGGCGTTGAAATGTAAATCAACACAAACACAAAGATTACAGCATATAGTAGAACATTTTCGCGCCTTTTGTGAGCTGGTTCGGCAAAAACAACTCACCGGTCGTAAAGGTCATATTGGTTACATCACCTACTCTATGCTACGTACCACATGGCTTGAACAGAAGCCCGTTTATCTTGTTGAAGCTACGGATGCCTTATGGATGCTTGATGCTGAGCCCGTTCAGTTGGAGTACGATGCGAGTTGGATTTTTCTCTATTGGACTCAATTACGTGAACAGCTTGGGGCTGAAACTTTGAAGCAGCAAGTCTCCCTTTCCGAACTTGAATTGGAACAGATCATGCTGGAAGCAGCGGGATATCTTCATACGATGATCGTTAGTCTGGTTCGTCAGGCTATGAAGCAAGCAGTCGACCTACCAGAGTTTGAGGCGTTGGATCGTGAAGAAGCTTTTGAGATTCGCGTCGGAGAGTATATGGATCATAGTGTCTCTGTGTATCGGGAAGATCGAAGACCCATGGATGCAAACATAATAAAGTCTTGGCTGGAGGAAAAAGAAGAATCGACCTACAGCTACCAAACACTGTCTCAAGTTCAACTATCGGATGGAGATTACAGCTCCTTGGATTTTCGCTATACAGTCTTTCGCCAGATCGGGATGCAACAAAGTCGATTGCATCACTGTATCCTCGTAGGCACGGTATGGCAAGAAGCTCAGCTAGATGGAACCGACTTTTCGCACAGCCTGCTTCACGGAGCCGATTTCAGTGGCTGTTCTCTGCAAGAGGCTGTACTGGACGAAGTTATAAGCAATAGTGAATATGGATCGGATGCTTGGCTGGATTGGGAACCGTTAGGATTGGATGGAGTGAATTTTACAAGAGCTAATTTACAGGGAGCTAGTTTTCAACATGCACAGCTTCAAGGAGCTGCTTTCCAAGATGCCGCGCTGCAAAGAGCTTTATTTAACGGCGCGGATCTAACAGGTGCCTGCTTTGTAGGAGCCGATGTTACTGACGCTTCGTTTATAGGTGCATGTTTAGTAAACGCTAATTTTACAGGAGCAAAACTACACCGGGTAAGCTTTACAGATGACCAACTAAGTGAAGCCATTGGCCTTGCTGCTATAGAAGCGCCCCTGGCTACACAGATAACAGATGCAGTGAGTAAAGGGGAGTGGATGTCATGAGGTATTACCGACTCATGGTGGACGAGCGCGTAAAGCATCGGGTGGAGACTGCGCCCCTGTCTCCCTTGCAGGTGGAAGAACTCCTTTCAGGTCATACCATTCAGGCGGAGGACACTCCCCTGTTTTTAGCAGTACATACAGATCCACGAACCGTATATCCGGATTTTCTGGAGTTCCCTTTGCCGCTGGTTTCAGACTCCATGAAAGCCCTGTTGGAAAAATACATGCCAGAGCTGGAATGGAAAGCCGCTATACTTACCGATTTTCAGCAAGCGAGGCAGGATGTGTACTGGGTACTGCGTCCACCTGTGGTGGACTGTCTTTCCTCACAAACCGAGTGGTATCCCGACCATACCTTGAAGCAACTGGTACTTAAGTACGGGAAAATCGAACCGTCTATATTTCGGATCGCCGGCTTGTTGGAAGCACATGTCTATATCAATCTCGCGGTAGCGGAAAGTCTGCTGCGTCGTCCATTTACAGGTGTTCGTGTGCAAAAAGTGGAGATGGCCACAAAGGAGGAATAATCCGTATGGAAGAAGCAAGTGTACAGCCTGGAACAGGCGCGAAAAAAAGCTACGTCGTGGCAGGTGCAATTTTAAGCTGTAGTTACGGTACACAGCCTACGCGTTTGAAGCGCCCTTTTAGCCACGGGGTGTATGTTAAAAATAAAGCACAGATGAATATTGGAGATTATGTACCTGGAGTGAACATAAAATCTTTTGGGAATTGCTCCAGTCCGCTGAATCCGGCTGTGCAAGCCAGTGAGATGGTTGATATTTATGGAGTGAAAAAGGCTCCGTGTATTCCTGTCCTTACGATGCCTTGGTTGAACGGAAAAAGCGACATGCGCATCGAAGGCCAGCCTGCTCTTACGCAGAACTGTACGCATCAATGTCTTTATTGCGGGCACATACAGATCGAAAATGACGGTCAGGAACTGGATTAATAAGGTGCAACCTACCCCTATAAAAACAAAATGCGTTGGTGAGAGATTGGCTATCTTCTCCACCAACGCATAATATAGGTTATCTTCAAATCGTTCGCTCCACATCAGGTACCACAGTAGGTTCGATAAGGACAGGTGGATTCCTCAGGCAATGTAGAGTAAATTTCCTGTTCGGTAGAGTAGGCATAAGGGTTCGAAAGAACTTCAAGAAGCTGCTCCATCACACGGTAGTCTTCTCGTTCCACCGCAGCTTCTAGCGCTTCTTCTACCCGGTGGTTGCGTGGGATGATTGCAGGATTACTGCTGCGCATCAGCTGACGCGAGGAGGCTTGTGATTCCTGCTGTCTGCCCAGCCTCGCCTGCCACTGCTCGTGCCACTGGGTGAATTCCGCAGTGCTGAACAGAACCGTATCTTCCAGCTGGTTCAAAGTTAGGGCACGGAAGGTATTGGTGTAGTCGGCACGATGCTTCTGCATGATACTCAGAAGCTCCTCAATAAGAGATTCATCCTCCTGCTCTTCTTTAAAGATCCCTAGCTTCGCCCGCATTCCTGCAAGCCAATGATGGTGAAACATTTTTACAAAATCTGAAATTGCATCCTCAGCCAGTGTGACAGCCTGCTCCCTGTTGTCATGCAGCAGTGGCAAGAGCGTCTCAGCAAATCTCGCGAGATTCCACGCAGCAATATGCGGCTGATTGGCATAAGCATAGCGTCCCTGCCTGTCGATGGAACTGAACACCGTCTCAGGATCATAGGTATCCATGAAGGCGCAAGGACCATAATCAATGGTTTCTCCGCTAAGGGTCATATTGTCGGTGTTCATCACCCCGTGAATAAAACCAACCAGCTGCCATTTGGCAATCAGCTCGGCTTGACGCTTAATCACTTCCTGAAGCAGTGAAAGGTAACGGTTTTCGTCATTGGCAACTTCCGGGTAGTGTCTTTCCAAGGTATAATCAGCTATAGCACGGAGATCTTGGGACGTGCCCCATGCTGAGACGTATTGAAAGGTGCCGACGCGAAGATGACTGCCAGCCACACGGGTCAGAATGGCTCCGGGCTGCTCGGTTTCCCGGATGATCGACTCACCCGTGGATACCACCGCCAAGCTGCGGGTGGTAGCAATATCCAGCGCATGCATCGCCTCACTGATGATGTATTCGCGAAGCATCGGACCAAGTGCCGCACGGCCGTCACCACCACGGGAGTATGGCGTTCTGCCTGAGCCCTTGAGCTGAATATCAACCCGTTCACCCAAGGGGGTGATCTGTTCGCCAAGCAGCAGAGCACGCCCGTCTCCTAACATGTTAAAATGCCCGAATTGATGCCCTGCGTAAGCTTGAGCAAGAGGTGCGGCTCCTTCTGGAACCTGGTTTCCAGCCAGCTCCGCTACGCCATCATTCCTTTGCAGCGCTATACCGTTCAACCCCAGTGATGCTGCCAACGGATGATTAAGTATAATCAGCTTGGGTGAGCGGACAGGAGTCAGGTTGAGCTTTGTAAACAATGATTCCGGCAAACGAGAGTAACTGTTGTCGAAGTTCCACCCTATTTTATCTGCTATTTCTTTTTTCTCCGTCATAGTGTCTCCTTTTCTGCTGCGGTATCTTAGGTTTTCCCATTTTAGTTTTTACTTCTGCCCATTTATTATCCAATTATGAAACATGGAACATGCTTTTTATTATAATCGATTATCAAACATTAATTGTATTTGAATACCGAACGGGTCTTCAATAATACCGTAGGCTTGGCTAAACACATTATTTGATAAAGGCACAATAATTTTCACTCGATCATCTGTAATTAAGCTGTTATAAAAGTGTTTAATTTCTTCTAGGTCAGCACTTTGAATACATAATGAAGTGTTATTACCCACTGTATATTTTTCACTGATGTTCATTGTATCTTCTGCTATCATTACTTTTGATTTTCCGATGGATAAGACAGAATGAGAAATATAATTTTTATTTTCATCAGTAAGCTGTATGGAGCTGTCACGTTGGGCCATGTCTTGATACGTAACAAGAAACAATTCCTTTGCGTTGAAATGTTTTTTGTAAAAATGTATAGCTTCCTTTGCCTTTCCGTTCATGGATAAGAAAATAGCTACTTCCAGTGTTGTACTCATGGTATCAATCTCCTTTTATATGTGTAGATATCTTATGAATTTGATATATTCCCTTGAACTTATTATCATATAAAAAGGTATCAAAATATGACACCTTTATAAGGAGATTTAGATGAAGAAATCAGAAAGATTAAATGACATGATCAGATACTTAAACAGTCGAGAATTTTTTAATTTAAATGACCTAATGGATAAATACCATATCTCAAAAAGTACAGCTCTACGTGATATTAGTTCATTGGAACAATTAGGTATGCCTATTTTTTCGGAACATGGCAGACATGGACGATATGGTATCCTAAAAAATAGATTGTTATCCCCCATTATTTTTACGATGGACGAAGTGTATGCTCTGTACTTTGCAATGTTGACGTTAGAAGCTTATCAATCCACCCCCTTTCACTTAAGTGTTAATCAACTGAATGAAAAGTTTGAACACTGTCTTTCTAAAATACAAATAAACCAGATTCATAAAATGAAAAAGGTTCTACAATTTGAAATATATCAGCATAATCATGTTAGTCGCTATTTAGATAAAATTCTAACAAGCATTCTTAATGAGAGTACGTGTAAAGTTAAATATGTAAAAAATAATCAGAACAAAAGTTACTATGTTCAATTTTTCAAAATTTCCGCTAAGTTTGGCCAATGGTATGCTACTGGAATAGAGTTACATACGAATAAATATAGAGTTTTCAGATGTGATCGAATCACCTTTGTAGAAGAAGAGGAGAACAATTCTCGCTTTTCTATAGATGAACTCCTTAGTCGTTCATTAGAAATGTATCAATCCGAGAAGAGCATTGACTTTGAAGTAGAGATTGTAGAACAAGCCAAGGATATTTTTTATAAAGAACATTATCCTTCTATGAAAATAGAAAATGGTGATAAGACAGTCATTAAGGGATTTTATAATCCTGGAGAAGAGGAGTTTATCGCTCATTATTTTATGAGATATGGTCATTATGTACGATCAGTGAAGCCTAAATCTTTAAAACAGATTATTAAAGATAGTGTAGAAAATCTCTTACATCACTATCAAAAATTATAAGATTATCGAAGGTTTGTTCAAAATTCTCTCTCCATTTTAGCAAGGAAAAGAAGGCTCAAGCTCCTTTTCCTTGCTAACTATGACATTTGAATTAAGGCTTCCGTTTGGCGATAACAGCATAGGATACCGTTCTTGTGAATCCAGTTGGATTCCATGCAGTAAATACCCATCTGTCTTCGGCCGCGGAATAATTATTGAGAAGAAACCCTTGTTCATTTCCAGAGAAAGTCCATGCACCGCTAATCAGATTGTAGGCGTTACCGTTAATCGTAGTGCTTCTAAAGCTATTAGGAGAAATAGTGATCGGAGCGAAAGTGAAGCGTGCGAATCCATCTCCAAGTTGAGTTACACGAATGGCTTTTTTAAGATTCATAATCACGTGACTTCTTTTTTTTAGCTTTCTTCCCAACTTTGCTTCCGCATTTTTAATTTTCATTAAGGTTGCCTTTCTCAAAGAAATCATCTCCTTAATTGTTCTACTTATAGTTAATGATGAGGTAGATACTTTTGAATGGACAAAATCCCCAGTAAATTAGCTTGATTTTCTGGAGGTGCTGAAACAAAAAGCCCTTCCTTAAAATAAAGGAGGGCTTGATACCGCTACTTCTCATTATTTTCCGTTCCTATACCGATTTTGTTAAGCCGATATGGGTGATCATGGTGTCATACGGATCTAATTCCATGGTTTGTTTGCCATATTCCGTTTCAATCGTCGTTCTTTGAAGTTCATCGCTATTGTTAATAACAACCAATATTTTACTTTCTGGATAATAAGCACACTCTGTATATAGGTTATCTGTAATGTACTTCGTTTCATGTAACTCATTGCCTGCAAACCGAATTATATTCAGCAGCAACCTTGTGTTTTCCCAGCTGAATTCGAAAGAAGGAAGGTAGATCCCCTTTCCTTTACCAAAGGCATGAGTAGACAGTGTTATCATACCACTCGTTTCCTCCACTACCGCAGCTGACCCATCAGTAAGATAAATGCTGTTCTTTGGCGTTATACTGACTCCTTCAGGCACCAATCCATGCTCATCCCTAACCTCATAAGTCCATCTTCCATGACCTACTCTGGAGCCTGTATCCTCATCCAGTCCAAGAACATGTGCCATTCTGAAAAAGCTGTCGTGGCCTTCGACCGCAGAGGGCTGGTTGATGCCAATAAAGGTACCACCCTCATAAACCCATTTCGTCAGTAAGTCCACACACTTGTTGTCATTCCAGTGCTCCCCACCACTCCATGCTGAACCAGCAGAGCCGGCATTGATCACTACATCACAATCCTGTAGAATTCCCTGACGGATATCTTCAAAATCAATGAATTGCACTTCAATCGGCAATCCGGATAAAGCTTCATTGACATGAATCAAATCATGCATATACGTTTCATGGAAATGCCCGGACAATGTCCACGATCTCCATTTTCCCCAGCTATGCAGAATAGCTACCTTCGTCTTGATGTGATAGGGTTTGCCTTCATGGTGCAGTTCTTTAATTTCTCTGAATTCATTGGCAATCTTTTCGATGTAATCGCAAAAATCCGGGTAAGGCTCTACAAGGTGCAAATATCCGCCCAATCCAATCCGGTCAATAGGCTCCCGCAGCAAGGCGCGCCGGATATTAATCCAATACTTTTTGGCATCCAGCGTGGGGTTTCCCCCTTCCATAAAGGTAGGAAGCCCGCCTAAACCAACTGGAAATAAGTATGGATGCAGCCGAATCTCATGCGTATTCACTTTTACACCTGAACAGAGCCTCGCCTCGTATCCTGAGAATACACATTTAATCAACCCGTCAAATCCAAACTCTTGAAAACGGTCATTGTAAGGCTCCATGCCAACCCAACTGTCATCGTAGAAAACATAGGCCAGCTTGTCGTGCCTATGCACAATGTCAATTAATTTCTTGCCAAATTCGATTACAAAATCATTGATAAATGCCATCCAATCCAGCTTGCGCTGCTCAGCCGGGATATGACTGACACGGTATTTCCCGCCATTCACAAAATCCTCGGCAGTCATCGAATACCCGTATTTCTTGGCAAACAGATCAAGCGCTCTTGAACTTACCGTAAAATCATATGAACCCCAGTCAGAGAACAGATGGCGATTGCGCTCATTACTGCCCCAGATCCAGGCAAAATTATAAAATAAGGAGGTAAACCGAACAACCGTGGTTTCCTTATGCTGGAGACACCAATCTTCCATCCAATCCAGCAGATAATTTTGCGTTTCTGCATAGATGGGATCAATCTGCATCAAATGCTCTTTGTCCCAATGATTCGTTGTGTGATTGTACATGGAAATCTCTTCCCAGATCCGGTAGGCCATAAAGCTTACCGTGTATTTATGCCAAGGAACAATTCCGGTAATGACCACATTTCCGGATTCCCTTTCATAATTCCACTGTTCTCTTGGAACTTCCTCTCCGGTCGTTCTGTCAAAAACCTGCCAATAATTAAACGCCTCTTTGGAATCATTAACTTTGAATTGTTCAGCAAAAAAATCCTCCATCAGATAGATGGATACATAATCTTGTACAGCTACCTTCGGATTTGTAATTAAAAAACACTGCTGCAGCTTATCCAGATGGTGGGACGCCCACTCGTTATGATCTCTGATGATACAGATTGTCGAATATATGCCGTACCCAGCGTTAATAATCTCATCGGACAATTGCGTGCCGTCACTATCACGGATGACATCGGCACCCCACCGTTCAGCTAATTTCAGGGTCAGCGCCTCATAACCGGATTCTCCCGGTAGTGTAAAGGCCCCCGTTGTTTGTTTGGACAACTTGGCTCCCTCCTAATTCAACATATCAGACAGAAAGGCCAATGCCAGGCCTTGACCCCAGCCCTGAATCCAGTCTTTTGGAATATTGCGATACCCATCCCGATCTTTCATAACAGCTGTGCCGCCCGAAACACCTAGTACCCGTCCGTCCTCGCTAATATGGTTCAAGATGCCCTCCAATGCCTTTTGCACGTATTTGGTATGCAGCGGATTGCCGTTATTGATCATGGCCGCCGCGATTCCGCAAGATGCAGACACTTCTTCGTAGGACTCCTCGTCATCCAGTACCGTCCGCCACAGGCCGTTCTCCGTTTGAACCCCCTTCAGTGCCGCCAGTTGATCCCGAAGTGAACACTCCACGTCCATGCACTGCGGATATAAATACCAGTCTTTCAAATGAATTTTAACTTGCGACATGGTATATGCTCCCCAAGCATTCGCTCTCCCCCAGAAAAATCCGGACATATGGTCTTGCCTGACATTATTGTAGCCATGGTACCAGAGACCGCTACTAGGGTCTTGCAGGTATTTGATATGCCAGTAATACTGATTTAAGGCATCTTGGATCATTTCCTCATCCTTTAATTTGGTTCCTACACGTAGCAGAAAAAATGCCGCCATAAACAACGTATCCGCCCATGCCTGTTCTGGAAAATCATTAGCAACGGATACCGTATGCTGCAAAACATGGTCTCCAAACCTGAGAGCATGGTTCCGAATATAATCCACCTTGCTCATCACAATATCCCAATATTTCTGGTCCCCTGTTTCTTCATACAATGTGATCAGCATATGGCCCATAGCACATGTGTTTACCGTCCAGTGCGGCAGACCCAGCTCGATATATTCATCCGCCCACTGCTTAAGCATATTCAAATAGTCTTTATTTCCTGTTTTTGTATAGGCCGTGGATACACCATAATAAGCCACACCGCAAGGCCAGTCCCACGTCAAATCCATCGCCATTGTTTTTCTGACGACTTTGTCGATAACTATTAACATCTCTTCCTTGTCATAAGTTAATTGAAGCATCTATGTTCTCCTCTCTTTCGCACACGCCCCCAAAGGCGCTTGAGAGCTGTTCGTCACTGTTTTGAAAACGCTTTACTTATTCCATTGTACGCAGTAAAATAGTCTCCATCTAAGCATATTCGCAACAAAACTGCGCAATTCTAATCATTTATGTATATCTGCTGGTTAAAATCAAATTCATGGGGGTATTGAATATGCCCAGAAAAAAGAAGCCCGTTATAGAATATCGGCACTACAGCTTGCCTATAAATTTCCCTGTCTTGCTATTAAGCGGTGAGCGTTGGAAGATTTCAGATATTAAAAGTGAGCATCTCCATTTCCATAACCATTTGGAGATTGGTATATGCTATTCAGATAGCGGCATCATGGAGATCAAAGGAGAATCTGTACCCTTCAAAGCGGGCGATGTGACCTTCATCCCCAGGTATCTTCCTCATACCACGTATAGTTCGCCAAATACAGCCAGTCTTTGGTCTTATATCTTTTTTTCACCAGAGGACCTCTTTCAACATTCATTTAAAAGTGCTTACAGCAACTTCGAGCCGAATTTGTGGGTGGTGAAGGGAATGAACTGTATATTGAATAAGGAGCAACATCCCAAGGTTTATACACTTGCGACTTCAATCGTAGAGGAATTAAAGCAGCAGAATCCTTACTATCAGGAAAGTGCCTACGGCTTATTGCTATCCCTTTACATAGAACTCCTTAGAATTCATTCCAGGAATGAACTGTTGGCAGATCAAGAAACAGAGCATAGCCTGAAAAGCGATTTTGTCATTTCTCCGGTTCTGGAGTACATCACGAAAAACTATATGAACCCCATTACCATGGATTTTTTGGCCGATCTGTGCCATTTAAGTACAACTCATTTCCGAAGAAAATTCCATGAAATTATGGGGACGTCACCTCTCGATTTCCTAAACAGCACCCGAATCGAAGAGGCTTGCAAGCAGTTAAAAAGCACGGAGGATTCTATTCTTTCGATCTCCGAACAAGTCGGTTTTCACTCCATTTCCAGCTTCAACCGTTGCTTTTCCAGGCTTATGGGAAAGCCGCCCAAAGAATGGCGTAAAGGGGCACAATCCGAAGCGCAATCTGCGAAAGCGTCTATACTGGAGTTTACGGGGTGGGTTTAGCATAACAGCAGAAACTTGATAAAATGAACTCAATATTCTGGATATCAAACTAGCCATTTTCTGCTTTATATGATTAATCACATTTTGCAATGGATCTAGAAAAAGCATAAAATTCAAATCTTTTAACAACTCCATTCCAGCAAGCCCCGTCATATAGCCATCTTCGACCTTGAAAATTAATTTATGTAATAGCAAAGTGCCTAAAAATAAACGTAATGATGAAATCGGTGAATCTCACAATATGACAACAGATGTTATATTATACTTTGGTTGAAGTTAAACAAAGGAGATGGAGATGCTTATGATGAATCAAGAACCAAATCAGCAATTAGGCGAGATTATTGAGCAGTTCATACATTCATTAATAGCAGAAAATAATAACATTCGATCTCAAAAAGTAATCAACATTGCAGATGAGGATACGATAGCTCATTTAAGGGGAATTGGTTTTCCGAAAAAAGGAAGACCGATACAAGAGGTCGTCGATGAAATGAGGAAAAACGTCTATCCTCACCAAACCTTCATGCAACACCCTCGCTTTTTCGCATTGGTTCCTGGTCCAATGTCTCTTTACTCGTGGTTAGGAGATATCATGACCAGCGCCTATAATACCCATGCCGGAAGCTGGATGCTGAGTTCGAGCGCAAGCCTTTTAGAGGGGGAAGTGATCCGGTGGATGTGTGACCAAGCAGGATATCCCGATACTGCTGGGGGCTTATTTCTGTCGGGCGGATCGCTGTCGAATTTGACCGCTTTAGCGGCTGCACGCAATGCAAGGTTATCCGAGCAGGAATATGCCATTGGAACTGCTTATGTTTCAGATCAAACTCATTCATCGGTCGCCAAAGGGTTACGCATCCTCGGATTCCGCAGTGATCAAATCAGGAAGGTTCCAAGTGATACAAATTTTCGTATGGATGTTTCAGCCTTAGAAAAAAAATTAATGGATGATCAAGCGGCTGGGATGAAGCCTTTTGCAATCATTGTCACGGCAGGCACAACCAATACGGGAAGCATTGACCCATTAAACGAAATTGCTGACCTATGTGAAAAACATAATATTTGGTTACACGTGGATGGAGCTTACGGTGCGTCGATTTTGGCTTCTTCGAAATATAAGTCTCTTTTGAGCGGGATATCGCGTTCAGATAGTATCACCTGGGATGCACACAAATGGCTAATGCAGACCTATTCCTGTAGTGTGGTTTTAGCCAAAGAAAAGCAGCACCTCGAAAATTGCTTCAGCACCCATCCAGAGTATTTGAAAGATGCCGAGACTGATGAAGAACATATGAATTATTGGGATCTGGGTCCTGAGTTAACCCGGCCTGCTCGAAGTTTGAAACTATGGGTGACACTGCAAGCTTTAGGAACGAATGCTGTCAGTGAAGTTATAGAGCATGGAGTTCAACTCGCAGAATGGGCTGAAGATGAAATCAAAAAACATAATCATTGGGAGATTGTATGCCCCGCACAGTTAGCGATTGTTAATTTTCGATATGCGCCAACTGGGCTATCGGATCAGGAATTAGATTCACTCAACAAAAGGATCTCCCAAGAAATGATGACAAACGGATACGCCTCTGTGCTTACGACACAACTCAATGGAAAAACTGTCCTCCGAATCTGTGCAATTCACCCAGACACTACGGAACATGAGATAAGAAATACAATTCAGCTTTTATCGAATATAGCAAGATCATTAAATGAGAAAAAAGTTTTTTTGCGATGAAAAATTATGAAACGAATTGCTACGATTTCTGTAAATAAGTGAAAATGATCAGCATCACACAAATAAGAGGGGCACGCCGCCCCTCTTAACTTTTTTCCTGTACATCTTCCAAACTATTTGCCATTGTGCAATACAGTAACAATGAACAGCACTCAATCCTAAAACGTTATTTGAAATGCAGGAATATAGTCAAATTGCAGTGTGGACGACCCTGACACGACGTGCCCACATCATTGAAAGTTATTTATTTTCATAATGTACTACGCCGTAACTCATAAAAATACTGCACACTGGGATGCTTTAACTTCTTCTTCTCGGTCATGCTTAATATTCGTTTTTTTCCAACTCGTCTGTCCACTAAAGCTAGAATATTCAATAAGATATCATTACTCTCTAAGCTGTCCTCTATAGAAGTAGTTAAAAACTTATTAGCTACAACATTAAAATTAGACTTGCTTAATGAGGCCTGTGCTGACAAAAGCTCCTTTGCATGTTCTGATATTTTTCTACCTCTTGCAATTACTTGTAGACGATCCTCCGGAACGTTCCCATTAGTATCTTTTCTGACCGTTTCAATTTCTTCATTGCTGATAGGAATTTGGATATTGGGATCATTCTTGATTTCCAACTCCGTCTGATACCATTTGATTGGACTAGTGATATCATTCATATTGAGTATGTTCTTCTTATCTACAGTTATATAACAAATTCCAGATTTATCAGGTAAATAACAGTAACTGGTAGCTCGATATTCGACCCTTCCGTCTAACGCAGGACAGCGGAAGCTCTCCAGTTGTTGCTTCAATTTACTCCAGGACATATATCCTCCTATGTTTTCAATGCCTACTAACAGCCCGTCCCCCAACTTGGCAATTTAATTTCCACGTTCCTCTACCTCATCATGATCCTTGCTTCCAAACTCATCAAGCAATGTACGCACTTCACTTGTTGATTTGGCGTTCATTAAGCTGTTTCTGAGTTCACTTGCCCCTCGGAATCCACGGACATATATTTTGAAGAAGCGGGCGAGAGGGCTGAACGAACGTGGCTCCTGCGCTGAATAATGATCATGGAGATCTAGATGAAGACGCAGCAGTTCAAGCAATTCCTCACTGCTGTGTTCCTTCGGCTCCTTCTCAAACGCAAATGGATTCTGGAAAATACCACGCCCAATCATAATGCCATCCACTCCATATTGCTTAGCGAGCTTCAAGCCGGTCTGACGGTCTGGAATATCTCCGTTAATGGTCAGCAGTGTATCTGGTGCCACCTCATCACGAAGTTTCTTAATCTCCGGAATCAGTTCCCAGTGAGCGTCTACTTTGCTCATTTCCTCTCTTGTCCGCAGATGAATGGACAAATTCACAATGTCTTGTTTCAAAATATGGGTCAACCAGTCGCGCCATTCGTCTACGGTAGTGAAACCGAGCCTTGTTTTTACACTGACGGGCAGTCCCCCAGCTTTTGCGGCCTGAATGATATCCGCTGCGATTTCGGGACGGCAGATCAGGCCGCTTCCCTTCCCATTCTCGGCTACATTCGCTACAGGACATCCCATATTAATATCGATGCCTTTGAAGCCTTCTTTCGCCATACCGATGCTCATTTCACGGAAATATTCCGGCTTATCTCCCCAGATATGGGCCACCATGGGCTGTTCATCCTCTGTAAAAGTCAAACGCCCGCGTACACTTTTGTTCCCCTCCGGGTGACAATAACTCTCTGTATTCGCAAACTCCGTAAAAAACACATCCGGTCTGGCTGCTTCACTTACGACATGGCGAAATACAACATCCGTCACATCTTCCATCGGTGCCAGTATAAAAAAAGGTCGTGGCAAATCACGCCAAAAATTATTCATCATATCAAAAACTCCTCTATAAATACCAGGACAAATCTTTGGTCCCAAAATGGTAAATCTAACCTGTCCATGTCCTTGCTTCTTCTTCACATATAACACGTTTAAGCAACGTATTTCAAACGGCAGTATATGTTTAGCATAGACATCTAAATGAGTATATCATACTCAATAAAAGAGCATACTCCCCAAAAGACTCGCAAAAAAAGGAAGAGCGCCGCCCCTCCTTGCCATCTTCTATAACGTACTGCGCCGCAGTTCATAGAAATACTGCACGGCATAACTTCCCCCAGCTTACGCCGTTCCCATACGGATGGCTTAAAAAAAGAGCCGAGGAATAATATCCTTGACCCTTTTCGTCAATTTCTACACATGAATACCCAAAATTTACATCTGATGCCACATGAGCATATTTATCAACATCTACACGATTTCGGTACGTTTCGATAATCTTATTGATGTTTTTATCAGTAAGTTTGTTTTGATTTTCACCTTTTTCAAACGCCAATACACCTCAACTATTAGTCTTTCCTGACCAACAGTGAACAGCACTCCACATGTGTCGAGACGATGGAAAGAATATACTTATGATCAGAAATAGCATGTCTATCGAAAAGAATAGAATCATTGATTAATCGGGGCTGTTCTCTAAACATAGTCTATGACTACAATCCGAGGCAATCAGATAACGTGAGTCTCTGACAAGCGAGCATAAATCCATTGGTTGCCCTTCTGTAGCGGACTCATCATGTTCACCAGCAAAGATGAATACCAACTTCTACAAGAAAGGTTATTTTC
>RCUF01000181.1_pt1 | contig 28827 bp, 27 predicted proteins | sample 2166311 | NCBI WGS metagenome assembly RCUF01 (sample SAMN09932608, study PRJNA488358) | compost metagenome | feature: garden; material: soil; isolation source: compost soil in 4-hydroxybenzonitrile-enriched culture | place: Germany: Experimental Botanical Garden Goettingen | collected 2016-01-27
CATCGGCTCCCTTTATACGGCTTTATTTGAGTTTGGACAAACCTACTTCGCTAAAATGAAGTTCATGCCATCTGATTACAGTGCTTTAGTCCCTTTTTCAAATATATGTCTCTCATCTACGAGCCCTCCTTAGGGCCTCAGACAACGCTTCTCATGCTGGAGCAACCATTCTTTTCTCCATAGCCCTCCTGCATAGCCCGTTAGTTTCTGATTGGAACCGATAATTCGGTGACATGGAATCACAAGGCTTAGCTTATTTTTTCCATTAGCACTGCCTACGGCTCGGATCGCTTTTTCATTCCCAATAGCAAGAGCAATATCTTTATAAGCTGTCGTTTTACCGTACCCCACGGACACCAGAGCATTCCATACTTTTTGCTGAAAATCCGTACCTTCAAAGGCATAAGGAAACGTAAACTCAAAGCGCTCACCTTTAAAATACTCGTCAAGCTGGGTAGCGCATTCCGCTAATACTTGGATTGGAACCTCTTCTATAGCCCTCGTTAAGAGCTCATTCCGATTAGAGAACATAATAGAATAGACAGCCTCATTTGTGCCCTGTATCTCTATCTCTCCAATCGGCGATACATACTTCAATACGTATAGTTCGCTCATAAAAGGATACGACCTCCTTCCTTTTCTAATCCTTACTCAACTTCCTATACTCACTAGGAGAACAATGGTTCAAGCTGCGAAACGCCTTATAGAAATGGGAGGGACTTTGGAAGCCCGTCTCATAGCAAATCTCAAGATTCGTAAGATTTGTACTTTTAAGAAGATAGGCTGCCTTATCTACTCTTATTTTTTCCAAATACGTACGTGGGGTTTCGGCGGTTTCCTGTTTAAAGATCCGATCCAAGTAAAAGGAGCTTATTCCGATATGGTCCGCAATATCCTGCAATACAAGTTTTTCCTTGTAATGATTGACCAAGAAGGTTACTACATTCTGCACAAGTCTGATATACGGCGAATGGTCTGTATGGGGCTGGCATCTTTTACAAGCACGAAAACCCGCCTTTTCCACTTTGTCCAAATCAAAGTAAAACTCCACATTTATTTTTTTCGGCTTTTTGGATCGACAGGAAGGTCGGCAGTATATGCGGGTTGTTTTCACAGCGGTAAAAAACAACCCGTCATACTTACGATCACACGCTATAATTTTCTCCCACATTTCTTCAAAAGAAAGACTAAGGTTAGCCATGATCGAATGCTCTGTCCTTTCTATAGTTCATATTCATCTAGCTCAAGGATTTTGCAAAATCCTCATATAAATGTGATGTATCTTGAAGCTCTATCAACTGTTCGGCATTCTTTTGCAAAGCAACTATTATCTTATCAGAAAATGCATTTCCAAAGCTAAACCGTTTAACACCTAACTGCTGAAGCTGGTGGACATTCGTCAGACTCGGCAGGGATAAAACATTAAGCGGAGCATGTATATGAAACACAACTTCCCTGATCTCTTCATCACTCTTTAATCCTGGAACAAAAATTCCGCTCGCACCACTATCCACATACGCTTTGGCCCGCTCTATGGTCTCTGAAAGTGGGGCATCCATCTGCAAATATGTATCCGTTCTTGCGTTTATAAAAAACTTTTGAAACCCACGCGCATCCAATGCTGTTCTTATTTTGGACAACAGGTTGCTGTGCAGGCCCACTTCTCGAAGCCCCTTTTGCGTTTTCAAAGAATCCTCAATATTAATCCCTGCAACTCCCACATCGGCTACCCTTAAAACATGCTCAACAATCGTTGCTGTATCCTCCCCATATCCTGCTTCAATATCTGCCGACACTGGAATTTGAACATGCTCTACAATCGTCCGAATAACGCTTACATGCTGGTCAAAATCAATAAGCTCTCCATCTGAGAATCCAAGCGTATTGGCAATTCCCCAGCTCGTCGTACCTATCGCCTTAAAGCCTGCCTTCTCCAGAGCCACCGCAGATAGCATATCCCAGGCGTTCCCTAAAAATAAAAGTTCCTCTGATGTGTGAAGTGCATGAAACTGATGAATTTTGTTCATAAATATAGCCTCCTGATATGTGATGTATCTCATTTTATCAAGAGACTATCTTTGTTTCGTCCTCATTCTTGCACTTATGGTCTGTAGGAATCTAGGAACAACTAGGTCCATTTATTCACATATAAATCATAATTTTTGAAAAAAACGGTTATTTAAGCTCTATTCAATCCTATGCTTCTTATCTATACTCTTGCTAAATCAATTCGAGTTAGATGCAAATCTACGCTTTTAGTCTTTCACAATTACATTATTATAGGAGGAGTTATATGTATAAAACAAAGTTCCTTATGATCTTGCTAAGCTTTACTGTAATCGCTTCTTTCTCTAGCTTGTCCATCCCTTCACCTAGCAAGGCTTTTGCTGAAGAGAATGGAACTCCGATACAGAAAACGATCGATTTAAATGAGGGCTTCGACCATTCAAATGAAGCTAGTATAGAGCCATTATCCCTTACCAGCGAAGAAGCTACTAGCCAAGCAACGGTTACAGCTATTGATCATGATGCTAATTTCTCACCTTCAACACTTCAGTTTCTGAAGGCTAATACAGGACTCGACGGTGAGCAATGGGATAATATTATGAAGCTAGTGAACAAACCGGAGCAAGATTCTTTGAAATGGACTGAATTCTATGGCTATGCTGAAGATATCGGCGATAATCGCGGATACACAATCGGTATCTTTGGAGCAACAACAGGCGGCTCAAATGATACAGGACCCGATGGTCCGGACTTATTCAAAGCTTTTGATGCTGCTAGTGGAGCTAGCAACCCTTCCATTGCAGGTGGATTAACACGTGCTGGTCTGAAGGGGAAAATGAGTGGTTCGATTCTAAAACTCAGCGATAGCGATAGTGTAATCAAGAAGAAGATCAACGCTCTCCAAAACAATGAAGCTTGGAGAGAAGCCATGTGGCGTACGTTCTATGACACCTATATCGAATATAGTGTACAGCAAGCACAGAAACGCGGTTTTAATACTGCTCTGACGATTGGATCATTTGTCGACACAGCACTCAATCAAGGCGCTACTGGTGATTCAGGTAGTCTTGAAGGAATCCTCTCACGCTCAGGCAGTAGTACGAATGAGAAGAAGTTCATGACTAACTTCTATGCTAAGCGTACATTGGTTGTCGATACCAATGATTATAACCAACCTCCCAATGGTAAGAATCGTGTGAAACAATGGAGCTCTCTCTTAGCTTCTGGCGAAACAGATCTTAAGAACGCAGATGCAGCTGTGATCAAAGCAACGAATTGGGAACTGAAGTAAATATAATATACGTCATTAGGAGGGCATATCGTATGTCCTCCTTTATCTATTTTTCATGAACATTGAGTTGGCGATGACTGCTAACAACATCCCATTCTCCCATACAGTTCCTCTCATCATTCGAGTATGTAGGTCGCGTGTACCAATAGAGAGACTGTCCCAGAAGCCCGAAAGTTGCAAGCTCCTGAAACAGTCTTGTAAAATGGTTTATGAAGTCGAAATAAGGCTGTTAGATGATTCGATAGCCAGATGGCAGTCTACCGCTACTGCGGATATTACGGATTTGCTGCAACGTCAAACGTTGATTGGTAGAGATAATAGATTCCACATCATTCCCGCGAATCAGATCATCCAGGTCGGCGATGTTGCGATTGCCTCTAAACACACGGAAGTTACCTCTAAACCGCGTGCCAGTAAAGAGTACAAGTGTAGCATTGCTGCTGGTAGAAAAGAAACGCAGACTTTCGATGCCGTCGAGAATGTTATCGGTATTACGAATGCCTAGGTTTCCTCTGAATACTCTCCTGGAACCCCGAAAATTTTCTTCGTTGTAGACTGTAAGACGTGGATACGTTTGAGATACATATGCTTTGTTATCCATGTTGTAATTCCTCCTTTCAACTTTATCTTATGCTTCACCATCCGATTGGCGCGGGCCTCGCAGCATCCATCTAAAAATGGTTATGTGATTGAATAGAGCAGACGCAGACTTGAAAAAGGAACATATGTTCTGTATAATCTAGCTTAGCAATTTGGAAAATCTTGAACTAACGGAGATGCGGACATGGACGATAAATTTATTGAGGAACTACGTGAAATTAGCAGAAACGACAAGCGAAGATCCGAATTTCTTATTAAGGGTATGAAGGAAACACTTCAGGAAAGAAAAGAAAAAAACTTTATCGAAAGATGGATTTGGCGACAAAAAAATAAGAAGCTTATAGCGCGGAAGTTTAAATCCTAGTAGATATAACAACTGGATCTTCATAGCATTTTACTTTTCATAGCACTTTACAAGTGTTTAGGTCATAGCTCATTTCTGTCCTAAATATAAAAAGCCCTCGGGCGTTGAGGGAATGATCCGACAATCCATCACAGAGGATGTACAATTAGTTGCCCAGTTTCTAGCTGGTTTTTCAGAAGAGGCTTTAGGTAGTTCTATTGATCCGGTTAGTCAAATATCGGTTGCGGAGAAGACCATCAGGACAGGAAATTTGTACCTTTGGATAGTAAATAACATGCCCGTATCCATGGCTAATATTGCTCATTCAAATCAAACAAGGCCCGCAATGTTATCCATCGCTGGGCCTCCTCTTCACTTATCTATGCACTTTACTCCGTAACACCCAATCCTGTGTGAACTGAGGATCTTCGTGAAAGTAAATATACAGCTACAATGGCGATGACGACACCGGCTGCTCCAAACCAAGTGATGGAAGCCAGCGAAACCTGACCAACAACTACACCGCCGATTCCGGCTCCGGCTGCCATAGCAAGCTGCATCGTAGACTGATTGAGACTCAGCATCACACCGGAAGATTCAGGCACAAGTGTGACCAGATTATATTGTTGAGTAGGTCCAGTTGTCCAGGCTGCGAACGACCAAAGGATCAATAAAGCAAATACTGCGATCAGGGAATGAGCGGCAAAAGGAAGTAAGAGTAAGGAAATACCGTGCAGCACCATGCCCCCGAATAATGTAAAGGAAATACCCTTTTTATCTGCGCTGTATCCACCGATTTTCGACCCGATCAGACTGGCGATTCCGAAGGCAAGTAATACTGAACTTAGCATATTATCCCCTACCCCTGATACATTCAGCAAGTACGGTGAAATGTAAGTATACGCGAGGGAATAACCCCCTCCCCAAAAGAAGGTAATAGCCAATCCCAAAGCGACTTCAGGCTTTTTCAGAAGAGCAAACTGTTGTAGTAAGGGGATCGGTTGATCTCCTTTCAAGCGAGGAAGCGTCATAACGATAACCATCAAGGCAATAATCCCTGTCAACGCAATGCCGAGAAATACGGTTTTCCAGCCATACGCAGAAGATATCATTCTTCCAAGTGGCACCCCGATAATCAGCGAGGCTGTAAAACCCATAGTGACTGTAGCAATAGAACTGGCCTGTTTGCCGGCTGGGGCAATTTTTGCTGCAATGCTCAGAGCTGTAACCACAACCATCCCCGCTCCGAGGGCCATAAGAATACGTGCAGCAATAAACATTCCAAAGCCCGGCAGTGCAAAGGACAGAACATTGGCAACTGCAAATAATCCAAGGGAACTCAAGAGCAGTTTGCGTCTGTCCCATTTAGCGGTTACTGCCATCAGGATCGGTGTTCCAATCGCATAAGCCAGAGAATAAACGGTAATCAACTGACCTGCAGCCGCCACTGTAATTCCCATCGTCGCCGAAATCTGATCCAAAATACCTGCGATGATATATTGAGATGTGCCTACCAAAAAACTAACAATGGCCAAAATATACACTTTCCACGTGCTCTGCATTTTTAAATAACGCCTCTTTCTTTTGATATTTTTATATTTTTACAAATATCGAAATTAAGACTAAAAAAATTTATGTTATTAGGAACGGGGCATATTTCTGCGCTGCTTCCACATCCAAGCTGTAATAAATAAACGTCCCCTCTTTACGGTATGTGAGCAGCCCCGACTCTGCCATTTGCTTCAGATGGTGCGATAGTGTTGAAATAGCTACACTGTTCAGCTTCTCGCCCAGCACAGAGCAGCATTGGTCACTTTCCTCTTTTAGCAGAAGTGCTATCTTGAGACGAGTCGGTTCTCCAAGTGCTTTATATATTTTTACAGCCTGCTGCATCTCTGTTGTATCTTTCACCCTGTTCGGCTCCCTTCTGTTCCAGTCTTAATTTCGATGTTTGTCGAAATAAAGTTATCACAAACATTTGTAAAAGTAAACCCGTTTATTATAAAGGTACAGCTTTTTTACACTCTGAGATGGAAATGATGGTCTTTCTCATTCGATAAATACCCCCCATCCATAAAGGATGGAGGGAAAAATGACTGAGTAGAGAGGGGAAATCTTGGACGCCATGGCGTTAATTCGGGCTTGCCGTGGGTCTGACAATAATTTCATTAACATCTACATCCGCTGGCTGCTCCATGGCATACAGAATGGAACGGGCAATGGCATCAGGCGAAATCGAAATACGACGGTACTCTTTCATTCCTTGCCGGGCCTCTTCATCTGAAATACTGTCAGCAAGCTCAGATTCGGTTACTCCTGGCGATACCAGCGTCACACGAATATCTCCCCCCACCTCCATACGCAACCCTTCAGAAATTGCCCGAACCGCATACTTCGTTGCGCAATACACCGCCGCAGTTGGGGTTACACTATACGCGCCAATAGAGGCGATATTAATAAACTGACCAAATCCTTGCTTTTTCATAATCGGAAGCCCTGCCGCAATCCCATGCAGAACGCCCCGTATATTTACATCAATCATGCGATCCCATTCCTCTACCTTCAGGGCTTCTAATTTTGAAAGAGGCATCACTCCCGCATTGTTCAAAATTACATCCACACGCCCAAATGTTTTTTCCGCGTACTTAATGAACGCTTCCATCTGGTCCCTCTTAGTCACATCCAGTTGCTGATAATCAGCCGATCCACCTTTAGAACGAATCTCGGATGTCAGAGCCTCTAGTCGCTCTGTGCGTCTGGCACCTAATATTACATGAGCCCCATGGTGAGCAAGTAAACGGGCAGTAGCCTCACCGATCCCACTACTTGCCCCCGTAATAGCTACGACTTTCCCTTTAATATCCAACATGCTTATTCCTCCTCTAGTTTAAAATGTCACTGAAAAAAGATAAAATAGATTACTTTTTCTCTTCCCTGTAAAAAACCATCCCTGCATGATACAAGACACCATCTTTGAATTCACCATCTGCCGTAAATCCAGTGTCGTCCACATATTCGATATAGTCATCTTCTATGATATAGCTGCCTGTATAGGCACTTTGTCTCTGACCCCGTGCTTCATCATAACGGCCATTAGGCAAGAGTTCTTGACGGATATCTCCGTCTTCAGTTACCCACATCCCTATATAGGGATGCTGCGAAGCGTGTACACTTTTTTCCGCTTTGCTACTCTCCATAACTCCCACTCCTTTGCCCTTCTATTTTTTCTCAATTGCTCATTAGGTGTTGTATCTGCATCTTATTATGAGAGGAATGTCCATCAGCCCGGTAGAAGAATCAGAGCAAATTATTGCCTAATCCTCCAAAGACCCTTAATATGTAATAAACTACTGAAAATGAAAACGGGCTACTTTGCAAAGAAGGGATGTGTCATGATGGGGGCAACCAAAATAGAGGGTTCTACCATGGAAAAACAAGCCGAGTTGGCAAGGCTCATAGAACGATTTTCAAATCAGGACGGAGTTCTCACTACAGCCATACCTTCGCTTCACTTCGTCCGAAGTTCAAATACAACCGTTCCGATACATCAAGTCCATGAACCTGCCTTATGTATTGTGGCACAAGGCAAAAAAGTCGTGATGCTCGCAGAGGAAAGTTACCATTACGGCACATCCGACTACCTTGTTGTGTCGGTGGATTTGCCGATCTCGGGGCAGGTTATCCAAGCGTCAGCAGAAGCTCCTTATTTGTGCCTCCGGCTCAATTTTGATCCGTATCAGGTTTTGGATCTGATCAAGGAATCTGCTCTTCCCACAAGCCCAATGCCTGATTCCAGACGAGGCTTGTATGTAAGCCAAACCAACTCTCTACTGCTGGATGCCGTGATAAGGCTAGTGCATCTTTTGGAAAACCCGCAGGATGTTCCGGTGCTGGCTCCATTAGTCATTCGTGAGATACTGTATAGGATTTTACAGGGTAATCAGGGGGAATCCTTAAAACAACTGGTCATGACCGGCAGCCATTCCAACCGGATTGTAGAAGTCATAAAGCGGATTAAGCAGGATTATGATAAGCCGTTGCGTATTGAGGAATTGTCCAAACTAGCGAATATGAGTCCTTCGTCACTGCATCGACATTTTAAAGAGGTTACGGCTATGAGCCCAATGCAATATCAAAAACAATTACGTCTACAAGAGTCCCGCCGCCTGTTGTTATCCGAATCAGCGGATGCGGCAGATGTCGGTTTTCAGGTAGGTTACGAGAGTCCTTCACAATTCAGCCGCGAATACGCCCGCTTGTTCGGCCTGCCTCCAATTAGTGATATCAAACGCTTGCGCTCGGATCAGGATCACCCGACCATTTGAATCGTTGTTAGATGAACATCTGAAACTACTGGTCCTACTAACGCTTATCCCAATCGTACATGGCAGAATGTAAAAAAACAGCACAAAACAGCCGCTCCTCCGGCAGAGACGCGGCTGTTCGATATATTCCTCTATGCATGTGGTCATCACTATTTGAGCATCAATACGGATTATCCAGCTTGACGAACAAGGCTCGAATGACATCTTTCTCTGCCGAAGTTAGCTTTTGTCCTGCCTGCCATTGTTGAATCTCTTTCTTGACTTCCTTGGGTTCTCTATAGCTGAGAGCATACCCGATGCTTCCTATACCTTGTGTGCGGTTGGTTTTGTCCATATTTGCCAATGCTCGGGTCATCGCAGTTCTGTCTCTTGTAAACAAATCTCCCATAAGACCAGCATAGCTTTCGCTTAAAGCTCCATCCAATCCATCAGAAGCCTGGATCACATTTGCAAAGCTTTCCGATGGAATAAAAGCACGCTGCCTATACAGATATTCGATAATTTCCAGGCTTTGATGTTCATTGATTTCGTTCATCTTTCCCCATTGAATTCCTGCTAAATGGTCCGTCATATGACGGACTTTTGCTTCATCACTGAGGGATGAATTCTTATAAAAGGACAGCACTAGCTCCTCTTTACTTTGCTGGGTATGCTGCGTATTGACTGCAATTTGCTTGGACTCTCCATTGTTTGCCCCGGACGGCGCCGCAGTTTCAGCATCCTGTCCCACTGGCTGGGGAGTGCACCCTATGGTTACAGCCAGCAATAGTGCAGCACAAGCTACAGATACAAACCTATTACCTTTTAACATGAATCCACTCTCCTGTCTGAACAAACAATGGTCGTTATAATTGCCCAAAATCCACTCATACCCTACTACTCGTCACGTCCCACCGTGGGCTTACGGATCACAGAGACGCTCGATTCCCTCACGATCAGACGAGGCTCGAATTGCACACGCTCATAATCCCCAGGTGTCTGTTCCTGAATCCGCTTGAGCAGCAGCTCCGCAGCCAACCGTGCCACCTCTTCCCCCATGATGGAAACTGAGCTGATCTGAGGGGTCGTTACCATAGCCCACAAATTGTTATCAATACCGACTACAGCAACCTCATCTGGCACCTTTACACCCAAATCCTTAAATCGATTGACGATCCCTATCGCCACCATATCATTAACCGCATAAATAGCATCCGGCATATGTTTCAGGCTGTAAAAATAATCGGCTGCACGCAGCCCTGTCTCAAAGGAGAAATCATCGCCAAAATAAACGAGTGAAGGGTCCACATGCTGGAGAGACTGCTCATAAGCGAAGTATCTCTCCTCGATTTTGTCCTTCGCAGCGCCTGCATAGGCGATTCTTGTTCTGCCGATTTTAAGTAAATGCTCCATCACGAGTCTTCCCTCTTGTCGGGCCAGACTGACAATATCCGCTTTGACATCTTCGCCCAGCTTCTTGCCATAGTTAATAATGGACACGGGAACGCTGGCTTTGTTAATCAGATCTACCAACATTTTGGGATACGCCAGCGGCATAATGATGAGCCCGTCGACATGCAGCTTCTTGACCTCACGAACTGTTTCAAGCTCCATTCTGGCATTCCCAGCGGTATTGATTTGCACGACCCGGTAACCATGCTGCTTGGCGGCTTGCTCTACGGACCAAGCGATCTCTGGAATAATCGCGTTACGAATGTCTGGCACGGCCAGTGCGATTTGTCGTGTCTGACGAACTTTCAAGCTCTGAGCCGAGGTGTTGGGCGTAAACCCCATCTCTTCAATCACTTGCAAAATCAAGGCTTTCGTTCTCGGGCTGATGCCCTCACTATCGTTAATAGCTCTGGAGACAGTCGCAATACCGACTCCTGCCCGCTTAGCTACATCCTCTATGGTTACTTTCTTTTGATCTGTCACGCCCAAAATCCTTTCAAGAACGGAATCGTTTTCTGACTTTCTAAAATAAAGTCTTAATGTTGATATTATACCACAGAATGAGTGTCTAAAAATTGAAGTCGTTTTCTTCTTGTCTTTGCCTCACCTAAAAAATTCGCAAAATCTCTTTGTATGAAAGTAAGGAGCCAAATATAGCACTGTAGTCACAAGTGATTATATTCACAAAAAAGTCAAGTGTTTTTTGCATTAAATTGGTTTGACAATGTGTAAAAATTGTGACATATTATTTTTCGGAAACGTTTCCTAATTCATTCACTTTTATAGAGGCAATGATCATATATTCTTCAAGGAGATGACAAACATGCAAGCATTGAGATGGCATGGAGTAAAAGACTTACGTTTGGAAAACATTGAGCAGCCCGCTGCTCTGGCAGGAAAAGTAAAAATCAAGGTAGAATGGTGCGGCATTTGCGGAAGTGATCTTCACGAATATGTAGCAGGACCGATCTTCATTCCCCAAGATGCTCAGCATCCATTGACTGGCGAAAAAGCGCCGATCGTAATGGGACATGAATTCTCTGGACAAGTTGTCGAAATCGGCGAAGGTGTAACCAAGATTCAAGTTGGCGACCGTGTAGTTGTAGAACCGGTGTTTGCATGTGGAGAATGTGATGCATGTAAACAAGGCAAATATAATCTTTGCGATAAAATGGGCTTCCTCGGTCTGGCAGGCGGCGGTGGTGGATTTTCTGAATATGTCGCAGCTGACGAGCACATGGTTCACAAAATTCCAGAAAGCGTATCTTTCGAGCAAGGTGCATTGGTAGAGCCTTCGGCCGTTGCTTTGTATGCTGTTCGTCAAAGCCAACTGAAAGTCGGCGACAAAGCTGTAGTATTTGGCGCTGGTCCTATCGGATTGCTGGTTATTGAAGCGTTGAAAGCTTCGGGCGCATCTGAGATTTATGCAGTAGAGCTTTCCGAGGAGCGTAAAGCTAAGGCTGAAGAGCTGGGTGCTATCGTGATTGATCCTAAGACTTATGATGTGGTGGAAGAACTGCACAAACGGACCAACGGCGGTGTAGATGTAGCCTATGAAGTCACTGGAGTACCTCCTGTGCTGACTCAAGCTATTGAATCTACTAAAATTAGCGGACAAATCATGATCGTCAGCATTTTTGAAAAAGAAGCTCCGATCAAGCCTAACAATATCGTTATGAAGGAACGCAATCTGACTGGTATTATCGGCTACCGTGATGTATTCCCAGCTGTTATCAGCCTGATGGAAAAAGGTTATTTCCCTGCCGACAAGCTGGTTACCAAACGTATTAAACTCGAAGAAGTGATTGAGCAAGGTTTTGAAGGTCTCCTGAAAGAGAAAAATCAGGTTAAAATCCTGGTATCTCCGCAAGCCTAATTCAGAAAATAAATCAGATGTCTGCTCCTATGCAGACATCTTTTTATAAAAAAACGCTCTCCTTCCTGCGACATGCTGTCGTCAAGATGAGTAGCGTTTTTTGATTACCATTTGGATTACTGAGTTACATTTTTCAAAACATCGTCGATCATTTGACTGTTTGCTATTGTACCTGTATACAACCAGCTAGAATCCTTACCAAAATCGTATACATGGCCTTCTTTAATGGCTGGAATTCCCGCCCATACAGGATCTTTTACAATATCTTCTTTACTTACGTTTTTGCTGTTCACGATAAAGATATAATCCGCATCCAGCTCGGCCAGCTTCTCCAGCGATAAATTACTCCAGTTCGCCTTAGCCGTTTTGGAAATCTCCTGTACGACTTGTGGAATCTTGAATCCCAAATCCTTATACAATACATCACCGCTGGATAGATTCTGGTTTACGACATACACATTTTTATCCGTTACCCACAATGCCGCCGCAGTTTTTTGTCCTACCGTCTGACTCAGCTTGGCTTTAGCCTCTGCTGCTTTTTTGTCGTAGTTGCTCAATGCCTGCTTCGCTTCACTGCTCTTATTCAGCACCTCACCCACGGTCAGCAGCTCTTGACGCCAATCATTGTTCATATTAGTGCCTACCACGTAGGTTGGAGCAATCTTAGAGTATTGATTATATTTGTCGCCTTCCACCATGCTCGCACTGTCCATAATGATTAAATCAGGCTTGAAGTTCAGAACCGCCTCAAACGGAAGATCTGAAGCAATGGTAGGAACGTCCTTCAGTTCTTTTTGCAGGTAACCTTGAACTGAATTTTTCCCTACCGACCATTGGGCTACAGGTTTAACCCCCAGCGCAACCAGATGATCCTCCAGATAAGAAGCGATCACACGCTGAGGCTGAGCCGGAATTTTCACCTCATGCCCAAGTGCATCCTTCAGCACCCTTTCCTGTGATGTTGGTTCCGCTGATGTATTATTGGTCCCTTGGGAAGCGCCATCGGTTGTCGTAGGACTTGATGTGCCTGAGCACGCGCTGAGCAGCAGGGTAAAACTAAGCAATAAAATAAATGCCATGGAATGCTTTGCGTTACTATTCATTCGTAAAATCCCTTCATCATGATTTTGATAATGATTATTATCCTCAATAACAGTATGCAGGGCGCCACTTATCGAATCAATGGAACATTCAGACATGCTTAATGGATTATCCAGACTGGTATCTCTCACAAAAGCAGATGAATATAGGCTGTCCCGGTAATGAACCGGGGATACACCCGTATATTTTTTGAATGCCCGGCTAAAGAAATAGACATCCGGGTACCCCACACTGACAGCGATATCCTGCAAAGTCGCATCCGTCTTCCGCAAAAGCTCCTTCGCCTTGTCCATTCGCAGTTGAATCAAGTACATAATCGGGCTACAATCCGTTTGTTTTTTAAATAACCGGGTCAAATGTCTCGGACTGCATTCCAACAATCCGGCCAAACGTTCCAGCGTTACGGACTCCGCATAATGATCCTGCATAAATCGAATCGCCTGTGTCACGATATCCCGCGCAGAAGTTCGAGCCTTCGGTTCCTGCAATTGCCGTATACATTCATATGCAAAATCATAGAACCGACCCTGAGCCTGAATCTTGGATAGCGCCTCTTGATCCTGCCATGCGTCATCCAGTAGTTGTAGCTTTTGATACAGTATAACCGGATAAGGCGGTGCAAAACCATGAACTATCGAAGGATGATTATACACCGTATGTCCAGATAGAGAAGTCGCTTTATATAGTACAAGGATATATTCAATCCCGCATTGCGAGGGTTTCATATTCAGTTCAAAGCCTTTGCTGCCATGCAGTACGTACCCTGAATGTGGCGTATCCTTCCAATCACCATCCAAACGCACGCTACCCTGCAATACAAATACAAAAGCCTGCGCTGGAAGACGATACGGTTGAAGCAACTCTTCCGGCTCCAGTCGAATATGCCGGACATCCATGACACGGATCGACGAATGGAGCCATAGGGACAGCAGTTTGTTTAACTCATCAGCTTCATGTCCCTTGCTCATCCCGATATAGGAACCTGCCTGCTTTTGCCGATCCTGCTTCACGTATCAAAGCCTCCGCTTCATAAATATCATACTTTTTTTCCAAACCAACCTTATTATATATCATCTTTTACTGCGTCTACCATGAGACAAATATTCCTGCACGAAACAAGGTGAATATACCATTTCCATGGTACAATTTGTATAAATACAAGATTTAAAATACATAGGGGGTTTGACAGCATGAGCGGTTCCAACATTGCATTGAGTACAGGAGCTAATGCACCATTCGGTAAGGAAGATACAGTGCGGGTCACCATTACATGGAAGCATGCACCTGCCGAACTGGATGTTAGCTGTTTTATGGTAGGAGCAGACGGAAAGGTTTCCTCAGATGACTATTTCGTTTTTTACAATCAACCCGCTGACCCGCACGGCCATGTACGATTACAGCGTCCAAATGACAGAACCACTGAGTTTACTGTAGCGCTCCAGGAACTGGAACGAACCGGGGTGGAAAAATGTGTGTTTGCGGCCACAGTGGACGGCCCAGGTACTTTTGCCGATGTGGTCGGCTGCTCAGTTACTGCTCAAGGCAAGCAATCCCATATCACCTACAACATCACCGAAGCCACCAGTGAGACATCGCTTGTGCTGGCAGAGGTGTATCGTCATACTTCTGGCTTTAAGCTTCGCGCAGTTGGACGTGGTTTCAACGGAGGACTAAAGCCGCTTGCCGAGGCTCACGGTGTTACCGTAGAGGAAACGGAATCGCCAGCAGCACCGTCAGTGGATAAAGCTGACATGAAAGAAACTTCTCCTGTGAGTGGAAGAATCAATCTGCACAAGCAGAATGTACAATATTCACTAAAAAAGAAACACCTAGACTGTGAAAAGGCACGGGTAGCGGTTGTATTCGATGCTTCTGTTTCTATGTTCAAATTGTACACGGGTGGGACGGTGCAAAAAGCCTGCGAACGTGTGTTGGCTGTAGCCGCCTGTATGGATGACAATGGTGAAATGGATGTATGGTTTTTTGCAGACAAAGCCAAGCGTGCTCCAAGCGTCACAGAGAGGAATTTCGAGAATTACATTCATATGAATTATGCTGAGCCTAGTGAAGATAGTGAGCTAGGGTGGGGAAATAACGAACCAGAAGTCATGAAGGATATCATACTAAAATATACAAAAGAAGATCCCAACGATATAATCCCGACCTACATTATCTTTTTCAGTGATGGAGGTATTTATGAACAGAAAAAAATAGAACAACTGCTGATTAAAAGTTCAAGCGCCCCGATTTTCTGGCAATTTGTAGGTCTTGGTCAAGCCGATTACGGAATCCTTCGAAAGTTGGATAAGATGCGCGGCCGCGTAGTGGATAATGCTGATTTCTTTGCCTTGGATGACATTGACTCCGTGACAGACGCAGAATTGTACGACCGTCTGCTGAATGAGTTTCCTGGTTGGCTCAAGCAAGTGCGGGCTAAAGGAATATTGCGGAGCTAATCCTTCACCGCAATGCGATACTCCTACATGATCACTTAAATATCCGCCGAGCAGAGCAATAAAGGCAGAATGACCGCAGATAGAGCAATCATCAGCGCCAGCATTCTGCCTCTGTTTTCTTCAGTTTGTCCTCTATCGATTTCAATCTCCCTACCAGATCCTATTTCTTTCATTTCCTAATTGGATATTTTCATGTAGTATAAGTCTAATTGAAGTAACCCTGTTTGGGCTATGCTGAAGCTATACACTATATGAAGGAGGATTTCATATTGAAATCAAATGAAGCAACTTTGCACAAAAAGCTGCTCCCACGGCATATTACCTTTATGGCTATGGGTGGAGTCATCGGAACGGGAATTTTTAAAGGAAGTACCGAAACGATTAGCTTGGCGGGACCTGGAGTTATTTTATCCTATGTCTTCGCGGGACTCCTGCTCTTAGTCGTTATGGGCGCAATTGCCGAGATGGCTACCGTCTATCCCAACATGAATATGAAAGATTTTATTCGCAAAGCTTTTGGAGAACGACTGTCCTTTATTATCGGCTGGTTGTATTGCTTCATGTGGCTGGCCGTCTGTATCATTGAGGTCATTGCTGCGGGAAGCTTCCTGCAATATTGGTTGCCAGATGTTCCTCTATGGGTACTCAGTTTAGCGAGTGCGGCTTTCATTATTGTCGTCAACATGCTGAGTGTCGGCGGTTTTGGGGAGCTAGAATTTTGGCTTGCGGGTATTAAGATTGCCATGATTATTATCTTCATCGCCTTGGGTGGCTGTATACTGTTCGGGATTATTCCCACTGAAACTCCACCTTATCTAAGCAACTACGCGCAGCACGGCGGATTTCTACCCAATGGCTGGTTGGCTATCTTTTCAGCGCTGCTGGTCGTTACCTTTTCATACGGCGGGTCCGAGCTGATTGGACTGACGTTGACGGAGACAGAAAATCCGGAAAAGGTACTGCCTAGAGTGGTTAAAAGCTTTATTCTTCGCGTTGTTTTGTTCTATACGTTGCCAATTCTCATCATTTGTGGCTTGATTCCCTGGAACCAACTGGATGCGAATACCAGCCCGTTTGTACAGGTATTGTCTTCTGTAGGGCTTCAAGGCTCGGCTCATGTCATGAACTTTATTCTGATCACTGCTGTACTGTCTGCCGCCAATTCGGGAATTTACGGGGCTACACGTATGCTGCATTCGCTGGCTATCAATGGAGAAGGTCCCAAATCACTCGCCCGCTTATCTTCAAACGGGGTTCCGGTAAATAGTCTCAAATTGTGCGCGGTAGTCCTGATTGTCGGTTCCATGGTTGCTTATCTCGCTCAGGACGGACTGTTCCGTATTTTGATGGCTGTACCTGGCTTTGTCGTGCTGCTCGTCTGGAGCTGCATTTGTCTGTCCCAATTGAAATTGCGCAAATCTTATCCAGTGGAGCCTACTTTCAAGATATGGGGATTCCCTTATGTAACGGCGGTCACAGTAGGATGCCTATGGGTAATTGCGTTCCTATTCTTGCTGGACCCGCAAAATCGCATTAGCATTAGCGTGTGCCTGGCTTTCATGGCATTTCTGATCATCTGGTCTTTGGTGAAGTTCCGGAGAAAGCAGGCGTAAGCAGCACATGATTCAATCGTATCTATTTCCTGTTTCGTATGCCTTTCTTGCGTTTCCTTTTGCTGCGTTATTGTTTACACTGCCTTTTCTAATCGTGCAATATCGCAGGCATGGCTATATTCACAAAGCTAGAGCATGGCTGCTTTACTTGATGCTTTTATACTTGATGAACGTCTTCTTTCTGGTCATACTCCCGCTTCCGGCATCGCGTCATAATGCTGCATTAGCCGGGGGAGCGTTGCAGTTGATGCCCTTGCAGTTCGTTCATGACATTATAAGAGAAACATCCATCTCACCCGCCCATCCCTCCAGCTATGTTCATTTGCTGAAGGAGCGCGCTTTTCTGCAAGTCGTTTTTAACGTTGTGATGACCGTGCCTTTCGGTATGTTCTTACGTTATTATTTCCGTGCACGATGGGGATGGTGTCTGATTCTGTCCTTTATCCTCTCCCTCTTCTTTGAGGTGACGCAGCTGACAGGACTGTATGGATTTTTTGACCATGCGTATCGCGTGTTCGATGTGGACGATCTATTGGCTAATACCTTGGGCGGCATGCTAGGCTTTCTATTAGGCGAATGGTTTTCACGCTTCCTGCCCCGCTTGGAACATCTGGACAAGCATGTGGACATGGCAACGAAGCGAGTGTCCTATACCCGACGGGGCGTAGCCTTTTTCGTGGATTCTATCATATGGATCGGGCTACTCGGCATCATGGAGTCTCTGCATGTTCCTGCTGCTTTCTGGGTTTCCAGTGGAGTCTACTTTATGGGGGTCCCTTACCTGACGAATGGACGAACTCCTGGGAAATGGCTGGTGCGTATTCATCTTACAGGGACGGGACAACGGATTTCCCTGTGGGGGCTCTTCAAGCGTTACATTCTCTTGTATTGGTTGTATTTTGGACTTAATTACGTACTGGGTGGACCCGTGCTGTGGTCTCAAGTCTCTCCATGGGTAAGTGTTCTGATCAGCCTTTTGTTGTTGGTGATGAATGGATGGTTCTTTTTCCATCTGGTCATACGTCTAATCAAGAAAGCCCCGTTATTTTATGAGGAGCTTAGCCATACTTCGCACCAAATTATATGGCCCAAGCATTATCATCACCTTCAGAATGACACCGCTGATTCGGCAGAGACGCCGGGAGGAAATACCGTGACATGATAACCGAAAGACTGACAACGTGATAAGCACCCGCGATCTACGTTGCATCCAAGCAAATAAAAAACAGGCGAAGCAAAGGAATTTCCTTTGTCCGCCTGTTTTTTTATGTTGTGTATAGATGTTAGTTCGTTTTGCTTATTTCCACTGTGCAATTTGATCAATAGGCAATCGTGTGGACGGATGACCATCGTTGATACCTTTACCCATGGAAATGAGCATAACAGGGACATAACGATCTTTTTCCAGACCAAAGGCTTCAGCAATTTGATCCTTTTCAAAACCGCCAATAGCGTTAGTATCATAACCATGAGCGCGCGCTACCAGCATAAGCTGCATGGATACCAAACCACCGTCGATCAAGACCGTTTCTTTGTTCACAACTGGATCAAGCGCTGCAAAATGGGCTGCTACTTTTTCCTGTTGCATTTCTTTGACGTCTTTTGGCATATAGCCCAGTTCTACAGCTTCTCCGAAAATTTGTTCGAAATTATCAAAGTTGTTCAAATCTCCAAACACAGCGATCACTGCCGAAGATGTTTCTACTTGACGTTGGTTGAAACGGGCCAATGGTGCCAGTGTAGCTTTACCTTCAGGGCTGTCAATAACGAGGAAACGCCAAGGTTGCAGGTTAATGGAGGATGGCGCGCGTGTAGCTTCTGTCAAAATCTCTGTCATTTCCTCGCGGCTGATCTTCACGGACGGATCGTATACTTTTACAGAACGGCGTCCCAGGGCGATTTCTTTAAAATCATTCGTTTTTACAGTACTGGATGTATTCGTATTATTCATTCCAATCTCTCCTTGTCCCTCTGTGGGTATAGTAATGTTAAAAAAATGTTGTCAGTCCATATCGGATATATGGCTATTCATCACTTGCAGCATATCAGCTAGCTGGTGTCGCTGGGTCTCGTCGAAGCTCTGTAGCAGCTGAGCTACAAACTGCGAGCGCTCCTGCTTAAAGATGACAATGCGTGCACGCCCATAATCGGTCAGGCTTACCAAGGTAACCCTGTTGTCCTCTGGCTTCGTGCGTCGTGTGACCATTGCTGTCGCTTCCAGTTGTTTCAAATGGCGCGTTACGGCTGCAGCGTCAATGCCAACCTCTTTTTGCAGCAGAGTTTGACTAATCTCCTCCACTTGATACAACTTGCACAATAGCTGCAATCTGGATGCGCTGACTCCTGCACAACGCTCAAACTTGGAGCTAATCTGCTTGTTCAGCAACAACAGCATGTCAAAAATATACTCAGGCTCGGATGGTGTCTGGGTGATATCAATCTCTCCTCCCTTAAGCATATCGCTGGGCTTCATGATCCGACCTTTGATCCATCAATTATTGATCTATCAAGTAATATACATCCTCTTTAAAAATAAATCAAGTCCCTGAGAAAAATAAAGTGCTCTTTGCAAATAAAAGCTGAGCGACTCACACAGAGCCACTCAGCTTTTGTTTCATTAGCTTACTTGTTCAATCATCAATCATCATGTAATAGGAGATAAGGGTTGGTATACCGTTAAGTTAAACAATCCCGTGGGACAGCATTGCGTCGGCCACACGCACAAATCCTGCGATATTGGCTCCGACAACCAGATTGCCCGGCACACCGTATTCCTCAGCCGCCTTCACGCTGTTAGCATAGATATTTTTCATAATATCATGCAGCTTGGCATCCACTTCCTCAAAGGTCCATGACAGGCGCATGCTGTTCTGCGACATTTCAAGCGCCGAGACCGCTACTCCGCCTGCATTGGCTGCCTTGGCTGGCCCGAACAGAACTCCATTGCCCAAAAACACTTCAATGGCCTGTAGCGAGGATGGCATATTGGCACCTTCGCCTACAGCTTTTACGCCATTGCTTACCAGCAACTGGGCTGCTTGCTCGTCAATCTCATTCTGTGTGGCGCATGGCAGTGCGATGTCGCATGGGATCGACCAGATCCCCGAACAGCCTTCTGTATAGATTGCGCCTGGACGCTCTTGAGTATACTCGCTAATCCGCAGACGGTTCACTTCTTTCAGCTGCTTTACCAGCTGCAGATCGATACCGTCTGGATCATAGATGTAGCCATTCGAGTCACTACATGCCACGACTGTAGCACCGAGCTGCTGTGCTTTTTCAATCGCATAAATAGATACGTTCCCTGAGCCCGACACGACGACGCGTTTTCCTTCAAAGGACGATCCCTGAGCCTGCAACATCTCGTTTACAAAATATACACAACCGTAGCCAGTCGCTTCTGTACGTGTGAGACTGCCTCCGTAATGAATGCCTTTACCCGTCAGGACGCCACCTTCATGCCCTCCGCGAATCCGCTTGTACTGCCCGAACATGTATCCGATCTCACGTCCGCCTACACCAATATCCCCTGCCGGAACGTCGGCATCTGGACCAATATATTTATACAACTCCGTCATGAAGCTTTGTGTAAAACGCATGACTTCGTTATCTGATTTCCCTTTGGGATCAAAATCCGAGCCGCCTTTACCTCCACCGATGGGAAGACCCGTCAATGCATTTTTGAAAACTTGCTCAAAACCCAAAAATTTGACGATTCCCAGATATACAGACGGATGGAAGCGAAGTCCACCTTTATAAGGCCCTATCGCACTGTTAAACTGTACGCGGAAGCCGCGGTTGACCTGTACAACCCCTGCATCATCCACCCAAGGTACACGGAAGGTAATGACTCGCTCCGGCTCCACTAGCCGTTCCAGAAGCCCCTGCTGCATATACTTAGGATGCTTAGCCAATACCGGAATTAGCGAATCCAATATTTCCTTGACGGCCTGATGGAATTCATTCTCATGAGGATTGCGCGCGATAACCTTCTCAAAAACGGACTGTACATATTCGGCTGCTGCTTGTTGACTCTGCTCTGGACGGATCATGGTCATTATTTAATACACCCCTTTTATAATTAGCCCCTCTGTTAAATGACGGAACGACGTTATTCTGCACCTTCGAGAGTGGAACTTTATGTATTCATAAAATTTAGTTAACTATACATGATTTTTTATAATAATACATCTAATTCGCCTATAAAAAATTTTTGTATCCTTCATCAAATAACTCTATGAACCTCTCATTGCCTGTTAGTTTCTTAAAGCTAAATCCCTTGATTCACGGGCTTTTTTCACGATTTATAAGTGCTTAACACCTTACCCTATATGGCATTATAATGTGAACAAATTGAAACTAAAACATACAGCACATCTGGAAAATATGGAAATAAAAAAGAGGCTGCGCGCAGGGCGTAGCCTCCTTTCCCATTCTTTTACACATAAAAGGCTTCAAGCTGACGCACAATTTCTGCCTCGTCATGCTCTACCACCTGTTGATGCTGCGATTTCGAGAATAATTGTTCAATTTGCGTCGGGAACTCCTGCTTGATGTCCACCAGACGGATAGCTTCATCAAATTTGGCCGGATGTGCTGTCGCAAAGGTCACACATACTTCGTCCGCGCCATTATACGCCTCATACGCGGCAATACCGCAAGCCGTATGCGGGTCGAGCAAATAATCGTATTCGGCTTTGTATTTTTTGATCAGCTCCAGACACTGCTCATTCGAAGCACCGAGCGCTTCAAAATCCTGCTGTACCCGTTTCAAATCCTCTGCACTGATCACAATCCGCCCCTCGGTCTTGAGGTTATTCATGTATTCAGATACCTTGGCTGTATCCTCACCGAGGAAGTAATACAGGTATCTTTCGAAATTGCTCGCCACCTGAATATCCATCGAAGGACTGTATGTGCTTTTAAAGTCACCTGGCTTGTATTCGCCTGTCTTCACAAAGCGCTCCAAAATATTATTTTCATTGGTTGCAATAATCAGCTTATGGATCGGCAGGCCCATTTTCTTCGCAAGAAAGCCGGAAAAAATATTGCCGAAGTTGCCAGATGGCACACTGATATTGATTTTTTTCGTACCCGCAGACTCCTGCGCCCGGAAATAAGCATAGAAGTAATATACGGTTTGCGCCAAAATGCGCACAAAGTTAATCGAGTTAATCGCTCGCAAATGATGTTTACCTTTGAAATAAAGATCGGCAAACAGGTCCTTAATGACTTTTTGACAATCGTCAAAGTTCCCTTTTACGGACAGATTCAATACATTTTCATCGTCTACCGTCGTCATTTGCAGCTCTTGTACCTTGCTCACCTTTTGGTGTGGATGCAAAATACAGATTTTAATGCCTTCCTTGCCACGCACGCCCTGAATAGCTGCTGCCCCGGTATCGCCCGAGGTTGCACCCAAAATGTGAATGATCTCATTCTGCTTTTTGGACACATAGGAATAAAACTCACCCATAAATTGCAGCGCCACATCCTTGAACGCGAACGTAGGCCCGTGGAACAGCTCCAAAATAGACAGGGAATCGTTGATCTTCTTCACTGGCGTAACTTCCGGGTGACGGAAGCTCGCATAACTGCGCTCCACCAGCTGCTCCAAATCTTCACGAGGAATCTCATCATTGATATACAGCGCAAAAACTTCCAGCAGCAGCTCTCTGTAGCTCAATGTAGCCCATTGCTCTAACGTAGCTGCCGACACGGTCGGAATCTGCTCCGGTACCATCAGACCTCCATCGTCAGCTAACCCCATAAGCACGGTATCAATAAATCCCTTGGCTTCTACTCGACCTCTAGTGCTAATATATCTCATATACATCCCCCAATAAAAATTCAATTCGAACCTTTTTTCGAATATATTATTGTCTATAATACCCTGTCGCTGTGCTGTAACCAAGCATTTTTTTCATATTTCAAAGACTTTCTCCTACTTTACCATACCTCGATGCATCAGGCATCTGTCATCGCTAGGCAATCGGAACGTCAAAAACAGCCCGTTAGTCTGAAAAAAGAAGGCCGCTCCAGTCATTAGGAACCTGAAATCGAGAGTTCAGCCAGCTTGAGCGAAGGGGATGTGCAGCTTCCCGTAAAACGCAAATCGTTGCCAACTTCCTCTACCTGCTGCAACACATCAAAGAAGTTACCCGATACGGTGATCTGATTGACCGCTCTGATCACTTGCCCCTGCTCAATCCAGTATCCCAGACAAGCCAGTGAAAAATTACCGGACGCCGTATTCGTACCCGCATGCAGCCCTTGCAGCTCTACGATCATCAGCCCGCGATCCGTCTTGCGAATCATGTCCTCCAACGTAGACGTGCCTGGTTCCACATACAGATTATGATACGACACACCAATTTTACCGTTATAGCTGCCCTTGGAAGCATTAGAGGTACTTTCCACCCCAGCCTTGCGGGCTGTCTTGCGGTTATGGAAATACGTCCGTAGTTCTCCGTCCTTGATGATCTCGTTACGATGGGTTGCGCTGCCTTCGGCATCAAACGTACTGCCTGCGGGAACGTTCTCCATCAGCGGATCATCAATCAGCGTAATATGCTCACTTGCCACCTTTTGCCCCAGTTTCCCAGCCAATCGCGAAAAGCCTTTATCCACCGACTCCGCTGAAAATACCGACGTATACGCAGCTAGCAATTGCGCTGCTGCATCATGACGGAAAATGACCGGATAGTTATCCGATTGGATCGTGTGCGCACCCAGCTTGGAAACAGCCTCTTTTACGGCTTTATGCGCCACATCCGCAATATCGATTTCTTCCACACTTCGCAGGGAATAATCATGCCAGCCTCCGGTAACGGTCTCGTCATGGTCTGCTGCAATCACATACACATAAGCGCTTGCCAGACTTTTGCGACGATGGCAGTGCAATCCTTTTGTATTTACTATCAGGACCTCATTTTCACGAATGCTGACCGAGCAATGCCGAGCCATCACAATACGTGGATCTGCGGCAAGCGCTATGCGCTCCATTTCCAGCGCCGCTTCGATCAGAATCTCAGGAGCCGTGTCAGCCAACGCTGCGGCATAGGCAGGCTGCTCAGGGTAGCTCTCAGAGCCTGCGAACAGCTCATCTTGTTCCTCGCTCTCCAATATGTCCGTATTGCTGCGTGCCTCTTCCAATAAAAAGTCGATCACGTCCGGTTCCAGCTTCTCTGTAGAGGCATAGCCCATTTTCCCGTTAATGACACCCCGAAAGGAAAGCCCACCGTTCTCCACGATGGTATATTGGTCAATCTCTCCCTTCAGTACCTTCACTGAGGTAGAGCGTCCATTTACATAGTAGATTTCCATATCCGCGTAGCCAATTTCCCGACCTTTGGTGAACAACGCTTCCTGAAATTGCTGAATATTCATCGACTATTCCCCCTTCCGTCCGCCAACAGTCATCTCGGACACGCGAATTGTCGGCTGTCCGCAGTTGACCGGAAGACTTCCGCTGACCGAACCGCACATCCCCTGACCATGATCCAGATTGTTACCGACCATATCAATATTTTGCAGGGTTTCGATGCCTTTGCCGATTAGCGTTGCGCCTTTGACCGGCTCGGCAATTTTGCCGTTGCGAATCATGTACGCCTCTTCGACTGCAAAATTAAACTCGCTCGTCGAGGTGTTCACCGAACCACCGCCCAGCGATTTGGCATAGATTCCGTACTCCGTATTGGCAATGATTTCTTCACGGGTCGAATCTCCGTTCGCAATAAACGTATTATTCATACGGGAAGCAGGCGCGAATTTATAGGACTGTCTACGTCCTGACCCTGTCGCAGGCACACCCATCTGGCGCGAGCCCATGCGGTCGATCAGATATCCTTTTAAAATGCCGTTCTCAATCAGTACGTTGCGCTGTGTCGGCGCTCCTTCATCATCGATATTGAGCGAGCCCCACGCGTTCGGAATCGTTCCATCATCTATAGCCGTGACAAGCGGTGAAGCCACCTGCTGCCCGATCTTATTGGCAAACACGGAGGTCCCATGGGCCACCGCCGTAGATTCCAGCCCGTGTCCACATGCCTCGTGAAAAAGAACGCCGCCGAAGCCGTTCTCAATTACGACCGGCAGTCTGCCGCTAGGTGCATATCCCGCTTTGACCATCGTGGTCGCAATACGGGCGGCGTGTCTCGCATTTTCTTCGATATTCAGATTCTCCAGGAATTCAGTTCCTGCATACGCTCCCGGCCCGCGAAAACCAGATTGTCTATGCTCCCCAGCGGTCGCAATGGCGCTTATTCTCATGCGTGTATACGTGCGGGTATCCTCCACCAGCAGCCCGTTGCTATTGGCGATCAGCACGTTCTGGATCGAGTTACTAATCCCAATAGAAGTTTGCGTGATGGAAGGATCGTATTGGCTTGCCGCCTCATGCGCCCGTCTCATCATGTCAATCTTGGCGCGTTTCTGTGAAGCGTCAGGAATGATCGCAATCGGGTGGTGGTTAGGAATCGCGTGGGGATGGAGTGTAATGGTGTGTGTACCTGGCGCTCCACCGCCGCGAATGGCCTTGGCGGCCGATTTGGCCAGTCGAATCAAGCTCTGTTCGCTCATATCACTGGTGTAGGCATACACCGAAAAATGCTCCTTCATGATCCGAATACCAATCCCAAAATCCCGGCCTGACAGCGCCGTATCCACGACGCCTCCGGTCATGCCCAGTTGTCCATTGGTACGGTCCTCGACGAACACCTCTGCAAAATCTCCGCCCGTCTCCAGCGCGGCTTGCAGCATATCCTGAATCTGTGTTGGATGTATCATCACGTTCCTCCTCGTTTTTGCCATGTTTCTTATTGTACGGTTAAACGTTCAAGATAATATGCGGGTTCATATTTATTTCCCATAACTTTACTATACATGATGTTGGGAGTGGGTGTAACTATCTGGGTGGCAAGTGGTTTGGAAGGGAGTGAAGATTTATGCGCGGGGATGGAGGGATTGAGATGAGAAAACCCGATCAGACCGTGAAGGGTCATGTCGGGTTATTGAGCAAATTGATTACTGGGTGGATTGAGCAAGTACGTGCATATGAGGCCGCTACGTAGACGGATCATTCTTCCGATCGCTGTTGCCCCAGATTTTTTTTTTATATTTTAACGAAAAAACCCGGTGGCGGTTTATGCTAACAAAGCAGCTTTCTCATAGAAAGCTTCAGGCTGTCGAGAAACCCCCTGTTTTTTTGCAGGGGGTTTAAAACTGTCTTAGTGGTCTAAAAACTAGGGTCCTCAGATCGTTTTAAATCGATTTTTGTTTTAAAAGATGCGTCTCCCCATATAAAAATAGAAGTGTCGAAAAGTCCTCTAGACTTTCTCGACACTCTGCAGCTTTCTCATAGAAAGCTTTCAGCTGAATGCTCCGCTTCTTCAGAACGATCCGGTCCCCTACGCCGCTATGCTTGAATTTGCTTCATTTTGTTCGCCAAAATACTTTTTTTCAAACGAACTTTAAACAGTTCTCTTCGTAAATCCAGTTCCATGATATGAAGATGGTCTGCTGCTTCTTTGACGGTTTCCATGTGCAGTACGCTTGCCTTTTGAGAAATAATAGTTAGCGCATCCAAAATGAGCTTTGTGCATGTTTTAAGTCTCTCTATGTGTTCGTCTTCCTGCTGTACCAAACTTTCGTATTGCTCAGCCGTATTTTCAGATGGGTTTGTATGTTCCACGCTCTTTAGTATCTTGGGTTGAGTATCCAAGTTATCATCTCCTTTTTATTCAAAGTGTAGCAAAGGATGATGACGGATGTGGTACGTAGATACGTAGCAATGAGAGAATAATAGATAAGATTATTAGAACAATTTAGTATGCAAGATAAAATAAGACTCTTTGACATTCCAAGATAAGGATTATTTCAAACTTAGAAGCTATAAAAGTACAACTAAATGAATAAATATTATTTCAATACCTTAAACCTCGCACTGTTCTTCAGTCTGTCGCTACATTATATTTTCAATTACATAAGTATCATTTCTATTCAAAATCATTAGTCCCGTAAAATAAATTACCTGATCTTTCTCACCAAATGGCTGTACCTTAAAAGAAATACCTTCTTCACAAAATAAGCTTCAATTATAATAATTGAAAAAAGAGCTGTCGAAACAGCTCATGGATACTTCATAATCACATGCTTTATGTTACTTTTTTTGAAATGGGGATCCATATTTCACTTTTGAAAGTCGGTGAGGTTATATCTTTACTCTCATTCCATAGGATTTCCGGGCCTTCTATTTGTTCATAGTTTGAGGATGGGAACCATTCGGAATAAATACGTCCCCACACATCTTGTAGCGCATCAGGAAATGATCCGATTGCTTCGAATACTGCCCATGTTGAGGCAGCAACTTCAAGCTGTGTTAGGTTATGCGGACACTCCTTTGTTGTTGCAACGCCAATATAGTGATCAAGCTCCCCTTTTTCCTCCATTCTACCTTCAGAAAAGTTCGTGGACGCACTAAGCAACCCCATAGGCTCGACATTAGAAATTCTTTTAAGATTATTGATCGTTTCACCATCTAAACTTTCCCACATCGCAGCAATCTCTGGATTGACTCCGTTGAAAATAATGGGAACTCTTTTTTGGGACCAACGATGCAAAATGCCCCTTTTTCTTCAATTCGATAGTTCATTTCACTTCCCCCTTTAATTGATAACTGGAAGGTCATTCGTGGATATGCTTTAAGTGAACGGCCATTAATTCTGGCTTCAGACGGCGTTAATCCATGTAAATTTTGAAAAGCTCTTGTAAAAGAATCTGGTGAATTGTACCCGTATTTAATCGCGATATCAATAACCTTTACATTGATATCTTTAAGCTCAAATGCTGCAAGAGTGAGGCGTCTGCGGCGGATGTATTCTGATAACGTAACACCTGCAAGAAAAGATAACATCTTTTTAAAATGAAATTCAGAGCAGTAAGCCAACCTTGCTACCTCTTTAAAGTCAATATCATTAGTCAGGTTTTCTTCAATATACCTTATTGCTTCATTCATGCTCTTAAGCAAATCCACTATATGACCTCCTTCATCAATAGAATAACAGTAGTTGAATGTATCCATCCGACAATTCCTGCACAATATTGTAGGGTCTATTTTTATTCATAAGTTTAGTGCACAAACATATATATCATAACCCATTCGCATATGTATCAGTTTAACTTTCCAATTCAGCCTCGAAAAAAACTTGATATCCTCAATTACATTTGAATCAGCATGTAGCAGATGAAACCATCGAGCTTCACATTCTGGCGTTTGAGGTACTTATCAGGAATAGATGGCTACAGGCCCTTTTCCAGCAACCGTTTGACTGTCATGGAATTTTAAAGTCGTATACATTCGAGATGATGGGGAGATTCTTGCAAACAAGCCCGAATTAGTGGAGCAATGTTCTAATGCAGAGCAAGTAGGAGAAAATTTATTTAAAACTAAAGAAGGACAAGCTATCACTGCTCCAAAGCAAACATCGATCTTACACAATCTATCTCAATTCAAAGTGTTTCATGTGCTCCTTGCTATAATCAATCTATTAAACGATCGACAACTATAGCGTCTACAGGTTCTTCTCCACATTCTGGATCGTTTATTAACGGAGTTCACTGGTACAATTCTTATATTGGCACAAGCTCAACAAATAATTCTCCGTGGACTACATCGTCACAAACTGCAGGATACTGCAATGTACCGAGTTCGCAAGTTACAGCTTCATTTATTAATCCTGGTGAAGAAACTGTAAATATTAGAGTTCCGTAAATGTTTGCAACAAA
>RCUF01000182.1_pt1 | contig 28723 bp, 25 predicted proteins | sample 2166311 | NCBI WGS metagenome assembly RCUF01 (sample SAMN09932608, study PRJNA488358) | compost metagenome | feature: garden; material: soil; isolation source: compost soil in 4-hydroxybenzonitrile-enriched culture | place: Germany: Experimental Botanical Garden Goettingen | collected 2016-01-27
ATTTATGTACTCAAGAGTCCAATAAATAAAGAGTAAGAGAAAAGGCTGTCCCAAAAGTTATCTAAGGCAAGATATCAGGAAAAGGATGCAAAAATGCAGCTTTTTCAAAGTAACCAAGAAAGGATGAACAAAAGGATGCAAAAGTGCAGGAATATGGTTCAGAATAGACTAGTTTGAAGAGAATCCTTAGAGAAAGCCTGTACATTTGCAGGAATTTAGGGCATTTAGAGACTTTACATAAACAAAGCCTGCACATTTGCAGGAATTTCAGGAATTCCGAATCATGACTCTATTACAGATGGGATACAGTCATAGAATGTAGCACAAGCAAGCGGTGCAGGAATTGTCTTCCTTGCACCGCTTTGCACCGCTAATTCTAGTGTTGACACTAAACCTACTTCTGAGGACAGCCCTTTCTCCGTTCATGTAAACTATATGAAAAGATTAATGCCGGATTCATCTGCTTTGCCCAAGTAGTAGCCGACACCGCCGATTTTGACGCCATCGATCAGCTCTTCTCTGGTGATGCCCATAACGTCCATGGACATTTGGCAGGCCACAATTTCAACACCTTGATCCAGAGCTGTCTGCATCAGATCCTCAAGTGAAGAGATGTTTGCATTGTTCATCACACCACGAATCATTTTGGCTCCAATGCCCATCATGTTCATTTTGGACATTGATAGCTTGCGGCTGCCACGGGGCATCATCGCTCCAAACATACGACCAATCATGCTCTTATTCACTTGAACCTTCTCCGGTCGACGGATGACATTTAACCCCCAGAAGGTGAAGAACATCGTTACTTTTTTGCCGCTTGCGGCAGCTCCATTTGCGATAATAAAGGATGCGATAGCTTTATCCAAATCCCCGCTAAAAACGACCATCGAGCTGCCCTCAGGCTTTTTTACATCAGATGTAGCTGCATTTGAGGTAGAAGAGGGTATCACTTCCTGACCCGCTCCTTTACGAAGCAAAGCTTCAATCATTCCATCGCCATTCTTCTTAACATCAAGCAATTGATTTTTACTCATCTTTACCCAAGCTTGAACATCCTCATAGAACCCTGGGTCAGATGCGATGACCTGCAAAACCTCGCCGTCTTTTAGCTGCTCCATTTTCATTTTCAGTTGAATCAATGGACCGGGGCAGCAGAGACCACAAGCGTCAAGCTTGGCATCGATCCTCACATCCTGATCTGCATGAGCAGCATTCGGTTGAGCTTCTGTTGCCTCTGCTGTAGCTGCAATTTGAGACTGGGCGGATAACTTCCCGTCACCATCATCTAACTTTCTGGTTCCCGGTTTATAGTTAGCCATTACATAGGTTTTATAACCCCCGGTCAGGTTTTTAACCTTGTATCCTTTTTGCTGCAAAATTCTTGACGCTGTATAACCGCGCAAACCAACCTGACAATATACCCAAATTTCCTTCTCACGATCCAGCTCTCCAAGACGACTACGAAGGTCATCCACTGGTATTAGCAAGGAGTCTGGAATATGTCCATTAGCATGTTCTATTTCACTACGTACATCGACAAGAATTGTTGTTGCAGGATCTCTAGACTCTAAATCTTTAGGTACAAAAACATTTGTTCGACCAGACAATACGTTCTCAGCAGTGTAGCCCGCCATATTGACCGGATCTTTGGCTGAAGAATAAGGTGGTGCATATGCCAGCTCAAGCTCGGTCAGATCACTAACCGTACCTCTGAAACGGATTGTAGTTGCGATATCGTCAATGCGTTTATCTACGCCGTCAAAACCGACGGCTTGAGCACCGAGTACAGTGCCTTCATCATTAAACAGCAGCTTGATTGTTAAAGGAGTAGCGCCTGGATAATAAGCAGCATGAGAGTTCGGATGTACATAAGTGACATGATAAGGCAGACCGAGTCTTTGAAGTGTTTTCTCGTTGTTGCCAGTGGCAGCCCCCGTCAATCCAAATACCTTGATGATAGATGTCCCTTGTGAGCCTTTGAATGGTGTTCGAAGACCACTAACATTATCAGCGGCGATCCGTCCTTGCTTATTAGCTGGTCCTGCAAGCGGAATTGCAGTTTTTGTACCATTTACAAAATCAGTAACTTCTACAGCATCACCAACAGCGTAGATATCCTTTAAATTTGTTTCCATGTATTCATTAACTAGTATATGACCGCGTGGGCCAAATTCCATGCCACTGTCCTTCAAAAAAGAGGTGTCAGGAGATACGCCAATGGCGAGAATGACCATCTCACTTTTTACGGAAAGACCACTCGCCATTCTGGTTTCGATCTCGCCGTTCAATTCTTCAAAGGATTGAACCATTTGGGAGAAAAGAAGACGTACACCGTGATCCTCCAGCTCCTTGGCGAGAACGGAGGACATTTCAGAATCGAACGGGGCAAGAATTTGCGGCCCACCTTCGATTAAAGTAACGTCCAGACCGATATCCCGCAGGTTTTCGGCCATTTCTACACCGATAAAGCCACCGCCGATGACGACAGCTGACTTTACGTTCTCTTCAGTGACACGTGCCTTAATTCGATCCGTGTCAGGAATATTGCGAAGCGTGTGAATTCTAGTACTTTGTATGCCTGGTAAATTTGGACGAATTGGCTTAGCACCAGGGGAAAGGATCAATGCATCATAACTCTCCTCATATTCGCCCTTTGCTTTGCTTCGAACAGTGACAGTCTTATTATCTGGATTCACAGCGATGACTTCACTTTCAATACGGACATCTATGTTAAAGCGCTTATACATCGCTTCCGGAGTCTGTACGAGAAGCTTGGAACGATCTTTAATATGATCTCCGATATAGTAGGGCAAACCGCAGTTTGCGAAAGAGATATAGGAATCTCTCTCGAACATGACGATTTGAGCGTCTTCGTCAAGACGACGCAGTCTGGCTGCTGCTGATGCGCCGCCGGCTACTCCGCCGACAATAAGCACCTTTTTACTCATTATGGTTTTCCTCCTCAAAAAAAATACGGATTAGTTTTTTGATTCTTTCATTTGCTACGTGATACTTGATTTCAAGACCGCTACGTTCGGTTTCGACGATTCCCATGCTGCGCAATTTCTGCAAATGCTGCGATACAGTCGATTGGGGAAGGTCAAGACATTCCTGGATGTAGGTGACATTACAGTTTTCCTTTTGCATCAGGCCTTTTACGATACAGAGCCGAACCGGATGAGCTAATGCTTTTAAAATATCGGCTACCTCGTTATAAGATTTGAAATCCTTATCCAATACTAGATCACCTCATTCAATAAATCGTTATATCGTAATATTAGGATATAGTGATGTAAAAGTCAAATCCAAATTACACAAGAAGTAATCTCTGATTAAGACAAGATGTCATATGAGGATAACTACAGCCGTAAAATGAACTAAGGGAGCATACTAGGAAATTGGCTAAAGGGAGATTTTTATGATAGGATGAATGTTGCAGTTTGTAATTTTTTACACTATAAATATTGTCTACAAACGCTATTGGAAAGGAAGATCGTGCAGACTATGGATATGATCATATCAATTATTAAATCTTTTATTCTCGGTATTGTGGAAGGGATTACGGAGTTTTTACCCGTATCATCGACAGGTCACCTCGTTATTTTTGAAAATTTTCTAGGTTTTGAGAGTACTACTCCTTCTTTTGTGGAAATGTACACCTATGTTATCCAATTGGGCGCAATTCTCGCAGTGATATTCTTATACTGGGGTAAAATTAAAGATACGTTGATCAACTTTTTCCCGCAAAAGGTTGGGTTTGAAAAATCCGGATTCAGATTTTGGCTTATGCTAGCTATTGCTTGTATACCAGGCGGGATCTTTGGAGTGCTGCTTAATGATTTGTCGGATAAATATTTGTTTACTCCTGTAGTAGTAGCGTTCACTTTGTTCTTCGGTGGTATATGGATGATCTATGCGGAATCGAAGTTTAGAAACAATAAGCCAGGCGGCGGTGGAGATGAGCTGAATGTTACGGTTAAGCAGGCGCTGATCATCGGGGCATTTCAGGTTCTGGCTATCATTCCAGGTATGTCGCGTTCAGCTTCAACAATTATCGGGGGATGGGTAGCAGGACTCTCAACCGTAGCTGCGGCAGAGTTTTCTTTCTTTCTGGCTATTCCAGTAATGGTAGGGATGAGCTTCTTGAAGATTGTGAAAATTGGAGGATTTTCGAATCTTACTTCTGAAGAAATCATTTTGCTAATTGTTGGATTTGTTGTATCGTTCCTTGTGGCTATGGTTGTGATCAAGAAATTTATTGCTTATTTGCAAAAGAAATCGATGAAGGTATTTGCTTATTACCGCATGATTTTTGCTATTGTCGTTTTGCTCGCAGGTATTTTTGGCTTTTTTGGTTAAGAACAGTATAGAAAAGGGACGGATGACACATGCCTATTCAATCGTTGCATATTGCACAGGCAACAATTGCTGACCTGGAAGACGCGGCTGTTTTGTTCGACCAATACAGAGTGTTCTACCAACAGGAAAGCAATCTGGATGCTGCTCGTAGCTTTTTGTTTAATCGTTTTGAACATCAGGAGTCCATTATTTTCTTGGCAAAAGAGAATGATGCGAATGGGAAAAGCATCGGTTTCGCTCAGTTGTATCCTGTATTCTCCTCCATTTCAATGGAACGCTCGTTAATTCTTAACGATTTGTTTGTAGATGAGCGCTATCGCGGTCAAGGAGTAGGAAGAAAGCTTCTGCAGACTGTTTCGAACTATTGCGAGCTGATCCATTCCAAAGGAATTGAATTATCAACAGCTACGACAAATACAGCAGCACAGAAGCTTTATGAGCAGGTTGGTTATGTGAAGGACGAACAATATTTTCACTATTTCAAGAAGGCCGATACCAAGTAGTAGGCTCCGATTACAATGAGCAACACCGATGATGACACGTTAACAAAACGAATAGCTATAGGTGATAACAAGTATTTACGAAAATAGGCGACTCCAATACTAAGCAACATCCACCAAAGGGCAGAGCCCAAGAAGATTCCTGTAATAAATTGGAGAGATTGCTGAACACCATGATTGTTTGCAATCACACCTGAGCCACCGAGCAGAGCAGCAAACGACATGATCGTCATCGGATTCGTTAAGGTTAGCAGAAAAGTAGAAATAAACGCCTTCCAACAACGCTGTTCCGGTTCATCGGAATGGCGTTGTTGTATTTCTACTTCGGCATTTGCTCTATGGAACTGCAGCGTTTTGAATATGGTCGTAAATCCGAGATAAGCTATAAATAGCCCGCCTAGAATCCGCAGCTGAATCTCATACAGCAGGAACAGACTGGAAAGGCTCGACAGTCCAATGGCGGCAATAGCAGCGTAGAAAGCATCCGCCAGAGCTACGCCTAGTCCAGAGCTAACTCCTGATCGGATTCCGCCTGACAAGGCTGAACGGATGCAGATGAGGCTGATCGGACCAACAGGTGCAGCGATCGACATTCCAATGATGATATTCTGAATCAAATATACATTGTTCATATCGTCAATGACCTATTCTTCCTTTAAAGTGGATAGGGCAATGACGGTTTTTGTTTTTACGATACCAGAGATTTGCTTCAGGTGGTTGGAGATAAATTGCTCCAGTGCCTTGATGTCCAATACAGCTACCTTCAACAAGTAATCGTCTTCCCCGGCCAAGTGATGACATTCTAGTACTTCCTTCGATTCTTTGATCTTTTCGGTGAACTCAGGTATGCAATCAGGACGCTCAAGCGTCACAAATACAAAGGCCAGCAGGCCGTTTCCTGTTGCTTCCCGCCCCAGCTTAAGAGTAAATCTTTCGATAATACCTTTTTCCTCAAGCTTCCGTATACGTTCAGATACAGCAGGGATAGATAGATGAACCATCTTGCTTATTTCGGAGCTGGTCATTCTGCTGTTCCATTTTAAAAGTTCAACAATTTGTTCATCGAGCTTATCCACGTATTTCATCTCCTAATTAATTAAATACAAATATGAGTTTTAGAAAAAATTATTAATAACATTATAGAACACAAATTAATTATTAGGATTGAAATAGATAATTTAATTAATTATTTAAGTTTTGGTACGGGAATGTTTATTTATTTAACTCCTTTTTGCATTAACAAACATTTTTAGTTCCATATTTTTATATGCAGATATAGAAATATTATATTTATAAAGATTTTATATCGAGTTAGTATAGAAATATACTTATATAAAGCTATAAGGAAGTTTTAGTGATTGCTGTTCTTATGTTGTTGTACTGAAAAAAAAGGGGGAATTTTCGATTCACATAATACGACTACTTGAAAAGGTAATGCATAAGGAGACTTCATAAAGTGGAAAAACGATCAGGAACATTCAACAAAATTTATGCCATGCAGCTTGCTACCATATTTATCGGCTTTGTTATTTTCGGCTTCTCAGAAAATATAAAAGGACCTGCGATTCCCCGTATTCAGTTCGATTTTATGTTAAATGAGTCACAGTTAGGTTCCTTATTGTCTCTTAATGCGTTAGGCTATTTGCTTGCCTGCTCCTTCACAGCCTATTTGACTAGAATTTGGGGAATCAAGATTGTAACGGTTATATCTTTTGCCGCAATGGCAATGTCAGGTATATTCATTTTTATTTCGCAACATTATGCTTTGTTCTCTGCATCTTACTTTCTAATGTATATAGGCAACGGAATGCTGGAGATCGGCTTGGCAATTTTAGGGGCTCGTATTTTTGTTAAAAACACGGGAACCATGATGAATTTGACTCATGGCTTTTATGGCCTTAGTTCAACAGTCGCACCACTTATTGCGACAGGGTTAATGAAGGTTACGATTAACGGATATACGCTGGACTGGCGTGGAATGTATCTGGTTATGTTATTGTTATCCATTATTCCGATTATTTTTGCGCTGCTGAGCTCCTTTCCCAGGGATGAAATTTCACATGAAGATCGTGTACCTCTAAAAACACTAATAAAAGATCCTGTTTTATGGCTCATGGTACTTATTTTATCATTTGGTGTTGTTTCCGAGTTGGCTGTAGGTGGCTGGCTCGTTAACTTTCTAGAGAAAGCATACGAGTGGGACACCGTTTCAGCTTCGGGAATGCTGTCTGCATTTTTTTTATGCTTCTCGCTTGCGAGATTGTTGCTTGGACCGCTAACCGATAAATTCGGTTTTACATTATCGTTAATTATTTTTTCAGGCGTATCAGCCATTTGCACTTTTATTGCCATCTTTGGTGGAGAAAAACTAGCTTTTCTCTTTGCAGCATCAGGCATAGGCATTGCAATGATTTATCCAACGGTTATGGCTTTTGTTGTTAAAAGATATCCCAACGGGAGTGACACGGCAATTACCTTTACGGTAACACTCATGGGGGTAGGTAGTGTAATTGGCAACTATCTGATCGGGGCAGTTACAGAACTGACAAAAGGAATTTTCGGAGCGGATACTCATTTAGGACTATTTCGTGGACTTCAGGCTGGATATGGATTTATAGGTTTATGTGCGGCTTTATGCTCGGTTGCAGGAATTATTTTATATTTTTATTTATCCAAACGAAAAGAAGTCATCTAGAACGGTAATCAGGCAGTCCCCAGAACAAAATTATTTTCTGAGGGGCTGCCTGTATTCGTGGATTTAGAGCAAAGGTTAATGATTGTTGCCGTTCATTCGAGCATATCGAGCTTTGCCAGGCTCAGTAAAATAATACAGTAAAGCAATGACCGGCATAAAAAGACCCGCCAGAGATGCCAGATACCAGCCCCCTTGAGCATACGCCCATCCTCCCAATGAAGAGCCCACGGCTCCTCCAATGAAAAATATCGACATGAACAGGCCATTCAAACGACCGCGCGTCTCGTTTCCCAATGAATAGATAATACGTTGGCCAAGAACCAGATTGCCCGAGACGGCCATATCCAGTGTGATCGCCGAAACAAAAAGCAGAATAAGTGAGAGAGTTGAATGGCTGGAAAAAACATGGATGAGTAAAAAAGACAAGACTGCAACGACCATTGCAACACCCGTTAATAATTTGGTCCATCCTTTATCTGCCCATTTTCCTGCAATAGGGGCTGCAACAGCTCCGGCAACACCTACTAACGCAAACCACGCAATTCCACCTTGAGACATGCCGAAATCGTCAGTTAACCGCAAGGGAACCACCGTCCAAAAGAGACTGAATGCTCCAAACAGACATGCTTGATAAAAGGCACGGCGGCGTAGTGCCGGGGTTTGCAGAAACAGTGTGCCCAGTGAGGCTAGCAATTTGCCATACGAAATTTCCGGCGATGGCTGGCGTCTCGGAAGTAGACGCGCAAGCAGTATAGTCAAGCATGAAATCATGATTGCGGACATTACAAAAACGGCTCTCCAGCTCCATAGTCCGGCAATAAAGCTCGCTATCGGTCTGGCGAACATTATACCCAGTAGAAGTCCGCTCATGATCGTTCCCACTACACTTCCACTTCGTTCCTCGGATGTCATATAGGAGGCATAAGGGACCAGAATTTGCGCTACAACTGAACCGAAGCCGACCAACAATGCCCCTGACAAAAATACTGCTGCATTAGATGCGATTGCCGCCGTCAGTAGACCGCCGATAGCAACAAGGAGCGTTACGACCGTTAGTCTGCGATTTTCAATAATGTCGCTTAATGGAACGATGAACAGCAATCCAATCACATACCCGATTTGTGTCAAGGTGACAATTAATCCCGCTGCTGTTGAGGACAGATGGGTATCCAGCCGGATAGGACCAACAAGCGTTTGGGCATAATACAAATTTGCGACAATCAAACCGCAAGCGGCTGCCAGCATGAATATGATCTTGTCTGAAGTATGCGTATTCTCCTTAACATTGTTCTTTCTCATTAATGCTCCTCCTCACGATGGTTCCCAGTGCTTTTTCGACTGGGCCAAAGTTTACTTTTTAATTACTGAACGTAACGTTTATTAATTATGAATTAAATATATACTAAACGTATCGTTTTGTAAATAGGGTGATATTGCATTAATGTATTTTTCTTTTGTAAACTATACGTATAGTTTTAACTAAAAGACTGTTAAAGGCGGGGTGACATATGCAAGCGAAAAGAGGACGTCCTCGCAGTACCGAGACGCAACAATCGATACTGTCGGCTGCTTACGAATTGTTGTTGCAGGAAGGATTTGCTGCAATCACAATTGAGAAAATGGCGGAACGCGCTAAGGTCAGCAAAGCGACGATCTATAAATGGTGGCCTAATAAAGCTGCCGTGGTGATGGATGGTTTCATGTCTGCTGCCTCGGAACGATTGCCCGTTCCCGACACAGGGTCTGTGTTCGATGACATCACAATTCATGCTGTAAACCTGACCCGGTTTTTAACCAGCAGAGAGGGTCATATCATTACACAATTACTTGGTGAAGGGCAATTTGATGAGGCATTGGCCGAGAGCTACAGAATCCGATATTTCCAGCCTAGACGTTTGGAAGCCCGGAAATTGATAGAGCAGGGTGTTCATAGAGGGGAGCTGCAGGAAAATCTGGATATAGAAATATGTATTGATCTGATATACGGACCGATTTTTTATCGGTTGCTGGTAACCGGTGCTGAATTGAACGATGCCTATGTACAGCAATTGGTCGTTAAGGCATTCGAAGGAATAAGCGAGTGCGATTAAGCTGGTCTGCTATGTATATATTTCTCAAGTGATAAGGCTACGGTTCTCTGTTTCTGTTATAATGTAGGACGTATAAGTGAAAACACGATAGGTTAAAACATACAGAGTACGAGGTGTGCGATAGATGAGAAATTATTTGGATTTACTACAAGATGTATTAGATAACGGAGCAAAAAAGGAAGATCGGACAGGAACGGGGACCATTTCTGTATTCGGCCGACAGCTGCGGTTTGATTTAAGCAAGGGTTTTCCGCTTGTAACGACAAAAAAGATTCATTTGAAATCAGTCATTCATGAATTGTTATGGTTTTTGAAAGGCGATACTAATATCTCTTATTTAAAAGAACATGGCGTGCGGATTTGGGATGAATGGGCTGACGAAAATGGCAATCTTGGTCCTGTATACGGTTCTCAATGGAGAGCATGGGAAACAGCGGATGGTCGTCATATTGATCAGATAACAAATGTCATTCAAGCGATAAAAAACAACCCGGATTCTCGCCGTCATTTGGTAAGTGCGTGGAATGTTGGGGAAGTTGATCATATGAAGCTGCCGCCATGCCATTTTGTATTTCAATTTTATGTTGTCGAAGGCAAGCTATCCTGTATGCTGACTATGCGGTCGGTTGATACGTTCCTTGGGCTGCCTTTTAATATTGCGAGCTATGCACTTTTGACTCATATGGTAGCGCAGCAATGCGATCTTGAGGTTGGAGAGTTTATTTGGTCCGGCGGTGATGTTCACATTTATAGCAACCATCTGGAACAAGTCAAAACACAGCTTGAGCGAGAGCCTTATCCATTGCCTAAGCTGGTTATTAAACGTAAACCGGAGTCTATTTTTGACTACGTTTATGAAGATTTTGAGTTTGAAGGCTATCAGTGTCATCCAACGATAAAAGCTACAGTGGCGGTATAGATCAATAGATCACTACAAGGAGGATGAGTGTGTGGGAATCACCTTAATATGGGCCATGTCCCGCAATGGAGTCATTGGCGTTAACAATCAGCTGCCTTGGCGAATACCTGCGGATTTGAAGTTTTTTAAGGAACAGACGACTGGCAAGACGATGATCATGGGACGCAAAACCTGGGAATCGCTTGGATGCCGTCCTCTTCCGAATCGTCGCAGTGTTGTGCTTACTGGTGATTATGCTTATGAAGCAGAAGATGCCGATGTGGTCCATTCGGTGGAGGATGCGCTTGAATATGCCCAAGATGGAGAATTAATGATCATTGGAGGAGGAGCTGTGTTTCAGCTTTTTCTGGAATATGCTGATACATTACTCGTTACTTTAATTGATCAGGAGTTTGAAGGCGACGTGTTTTTTCCGAAAATCGATTGGACAGAATTTAGCTTGGTTAGTGAAATTCAGGGGATTCGTGATGATAAGAATCCTTATGATTACAGATTTTTAACTTATAACCGACAAAAGAATAATGCGCAATAGTGCAAATTATCATATCAATAATCCATTAATAACTTTACCCGTGTGGTGCTAACATCAAGATACACTGAAATGTGAGAGTTCCAATAGTAATGGAACTATCGATGATACGGATGGGGGAAGTTAATAATGTCTACACCAACAGGGTTTATGGAATTTAATCGTCAGCTTCCAGGAGATCGGAGCCCTTCCGAACGGGTGAAAGATTGGCAGGAATTTCATAAGCATATGTCGGATGAAGAGCTGCGAACGCAAGGGTCCCGTTGCATGGATTGCGGTACACCTTTTTGCCATACAGGGATAGATATGACGGGAGGAACTTCCGGTTGTCCGGTGCACAATTTGATTCCAGAGTGGAACAGCTTGGTACATCGCGGATTATGGAAGGAAGCGCTAGACCGTTTGCATAAAACGAACAATTTTCCAGAGTTTACAGGTCGTATTTGTCCAGCTCCATGTGAAGGTTCATGTACGGTTGGTCTAATTGGACAGCCTGTTACAATCAAAACCATTGAACAGGCAATTATCGACAAAGGTTTTGAGGAAGGCTGGGTTGTTCCAGAACCGCCTGAGCATCGGACAGGACGCAGAGTGGCAGTAGTAGGTTCAGGGCCTTCAGGGCTTGCATGTGCAGCACAGCTGAATAAGGCAGGACATGAGGTTACTGTATTTGAACGCTCCGATCGGATCGGCGGCTTGCTGATGTACGGAATTCCGACGATGAAGCTGGATAAGGCAGTGGTTCAGCGCCGAGTGGATTTGCTCGCTGCTGAAGGAATTAGGTTTGTTACGAACACCGAAATTGGTCGCGACATTATGACTCAGCAATTAGTTGATGAATACGATGCGGTAGTCCTTTGTGGTGGAGCTACTAAACCTCGTGAGTTTAATATCGAAGGTACAGAATTGAACGGAGTACAATACGCGATGCCATTCCTGAACCAGACAATCAAGAGCTATCTTGACTCTGGTCTGGAAGATGGACAATTCTTATCAGCAGAAGGTAAAGACGTTATTGTCATCGGTGGTGGTGATACCGGTTCTGACTGTGTTGCTACTGCATTGCGCCATGGTTGCCGTTCGATTACTCAATTCGGTACACATACGAAAGCACCTTTGGAGCGTGATCCAATTCAAAATCCTTGGCCACAATTTCCAAATGTGTATACACTTGATTACGCACAGGAAGAAGCAAAAGCTCTGTATGGCAGCGATCCTCGTGAATTCTCCATCATGACAACTCGTTTTGTTGGAGATGAAGAGGGGAACCTTAAAGAGCTTCATACGGTTCAAATTAAGCGCAGCGTAGATGAAACAGGACGTAAGAGTTATGAGCCTGTTCCAGGAACAGAGCAGGTATTTCCGGCACAACTGGCACTGATCGCTATTGGTTTTGATGGGCCTGAGTCCACTATCATTGATGAACTCAAGCTTGAGACGGATCGCCGTAGTAACGTTAAAGCACGTTATGGCAAATACAATACCAATGTAGATAAAGTATTTGCTGCTGGCGATATGCGTCGTGGACAGAGCCTTGTTGTATGGGCAATTCATGAAGGTCGGGAAGCTGCTCGTGAGGTTGATAAATTCTTGATGGGTGCTACAGTACTTGCATAATTACAGAAAATATTAAGTTATGGTATAATATAAGTTAGCTACAGGGCTGCGCGGTGCGCGGCCCTTTTTAATCTTGAAACAGAATCAAGAAACAGACAACGTTTTTTTAGCGAGTAGAGAGAGAAAGCGGGGCTCCATTAGAAAATGAAAACGCTCGTTATCGCGGAAAAGCCGGATATGGGACGGACGATTGCTGCTGTCATTGAGCCGAGAGCAAAAAACAATCGATCATATTTGGAAGGAGAACATTATATTATCACTTGGGCGATCGGTCATTTGTTAGGTTTAGCCGAGCCGGATGCTTATGATGACAAATATAAGAGATGGAATTTTGGTGATCTGCCCATTCTGCCACAGCAATTCAAAATTGTACCGAATCCGAAAACCAAGGATCAATTAAAGACGATTGGCGAATTGTCCAAACGCTGCAACGCGGTTGTTAACGCCTGTGACGCCGGACGAGAGGGACAATATATCTTTGATCTTATTCAACAGCATATTAAGCTGGATCAGCCTGTCAAAAGGTTGTGGATTTCAGATCTTACAGCCGAAAGTATTGCCAAAGGCTTTGAGGGACTGCATGAGGGTACGGAGTTTCATAATTTGACGCTTGCCGCCAGAGCGCGAAGTGAAGCGGATTGGCTGGTCGGGATGAATGCCTCCCGCGCCTTTACGACGAAGCATAATACACTGCTATCGGTTGGCAGAGTACAAACGCCGGTATTAGCTCTTATTTATGATCGTCAGAAGGAAATCGAGAGCTTCGATTCACTAACATACTATGATATTAAAGCTGTATTCCAGCAATTAGAAAGATCCTATACGGGGACCTGGCAAGGCGACCGGCTGACAGATGGGGAAAAGGCCGCTTCGATTGCCGAAAAAGTACGTGGAAAAGCAGGTGCTATTACTAGCTATGAAGTGAAAGAGACGAAGGAATATCCTTATAAGCTGTACGATCTTACACTTCTACAGCGTGAAGCGAATGCCAAGTATGGTTATTCAGCCAAGAAGACGCTGGATTTGGCTCAGGCGCTTTATGAACGTCATAAAGTCATTTCATATCCCCGGACAAGCTCGAACTACGTAAATGAGCAAAATATCGATGGCATGCATAAAGCGTTACATATGCTGAAATCCACCTCATATCGCGATTTGGCTGAAGGTGCTAATCAGAGCATTGTAAATGTCAACAATAAATCGGTATGCAATCCTTCCAGGGTTGAGGATCACCATGCAATTCTCCCAACATTAAGACGCGCCGGAAATTTGAGCAAGGAAGAACAGGATATTTATGATTTGGTCATTCGAAGGTTTCTATCTCATTTCTATCCACCGGCAGAATATAAGCAGCATACCGTTCTGACAGAGGTCGAATCGGAGACGTTCAAGACAAATGTGAAGGAGCTGTTGTTCCTTGGATGGAAAGTATGTCAGCCAAATGAGGATAACAGCAAATCCTCAGGTAAAGGTCGTAAAAAAGAAGAGGATGATGAGGCGGAAGAGCTCGTAAGTGAACCTTTCCATATCAATCCGGAAGAGAAAGTTCATTGTAGTGAGGTAGAAGTAAAAGAAAAGGCAACTCAGCCGCCCAAGTCGTATACAGAAGGTACTTTGCTGAAAGCTATGGAAAGCGCAGGCAAGCAGCTTGAGAATGAAGAGCTGCGCGATGCGATGAAGGAAGGGGGGCTAGGAACACCTGCCACTCGCGCCGCAACGATTGAACGTCTCAAAAAGGTTGGCTACATTACGATGCAGGGTAAAAGAATCACTGTCACTCAAAAGGGTCGTACAGCGATTGAGTTAATCCGTCTCGCAGGAGTTGAGCTACTTACTTCTCCTGAAATGACGGGGCATTGGGAACGAAGGCTGCACCAAATTTCCAAAGGTGAGGCTGCGGGAGAGAAATTTATGGAGAGCGTGAAGAAATTTACGATTTCCATTATTGAAAAAGTGCGGACCCAACGGAAGGCGGATGCCTCAAGGTTCGAATCCCCTGAAGAGGATAAGACCAAGGGGAAAAGTAAACGTAGTTCAGGCTCGAGCCCTAGATCCACAACAGATTCATCGAGATCACGGCCTTCATCAGGGTCAACGCCACCCTCTGGGGGCTTACAACCGCTTGCACCTTGTCCAAGGGATGGCTGTGGGGGACAGATTATTGAGGGACGTAAAGGCTATGGTTGCTCTCATTTCAAGCAAGGCTGCGGCTTTGTGATTTGGAAAGAGTTTTCAGGAAAAAAGATTTCACATGCCATGCTCCATACATTGCTGGAAAAAGGGCATACACAACTTCTGACTTTTAAAGCCCCTGAAGGGGAATATAAAGCCCGAATCTCACTTGCCGACCGAATCAGCGGTAAATTGGAAATTGATCGAGAATAGTAGTAAATAAACCTATGGATGCCAATTGATAAGATCAGCTTCCATAGGTTTATTTTTATAAATCATTTATATAATTTAATTAGCAACTATAACAACCGGACCTGATTTTAGTGGCTCGTAAGCTTCCTCATGAAACCCGCCGTATAACTTAACATTTGAAAACCCCGATTGAGAAGCTATAGTACATAATTCCTCACCATACAAGGGGAGTAAAGGTACGGAGCTTTCATAGTACGTTTCTTCATTGTTCACAAGTTCAACGAGCTTTGTCTCAAACAGGATCTTGTTATTCGTCTCATCTAACCGATAATTTCGTTCAAACCGAATGTTTTCTTCCTTACGTTCTATAGTGGGAAGGCTGCGAATTTGATTTGTAATAATCCTGTTATAATTGACGGCTCCAATGACCAGTCTACCATTCGGTCTCAAGAGTTGACGACAATCTGCAATCATATTCATGACATCTTCTATACGATCCAAATGCACTATGGAGTTGCCAATGCAGTAGATCAGATCAAAACAGCTGCCATCATAATAATCACGAATTTTGGTCATGTCTCCATGAATCCAGTTCACTCCGGTGTCCTTACGTGCTTTCGCTTGTTGAATCATGCCCCTGTCTAAATCAAGTGCCTCTACCTTATGGCCAAGACTTGAGAGTGCAGCCGCATAACCACCGGTAGCACAGGCTATATCCAGTACACGTGCACCTGCGGGCAGATCTTTAGTCAGGAAGCTAACTGTGTCCATATTCACAGGAAATACTACATCATAAACTTCACTTAATTTCTCATAAAAATGAATGCCAATCCCTCCCTTGTTAGATTGTTGTCATTTTATTGCTGATGACATGAGGGACTTCAACCAGGGAAGCTACGGTGTACATTGAATGATTCGGCTCTTGATTTAATTCAATAATGTTAAACGTCCATTCGTCAGGATGCTTGATGTAGATCGAGTTAATCCCGGCAGAGAGAGCAGGGGCGATATCTGTTCTAAGGCTGTTGCCGATCATCCAAGTCTGTTCACGTGAGAAATAGCGTGATGTAAGTATTTCTTCAAGTGCCTCCACATTTTTGTGCTGACGAATGAAAATACGATCCTGAAAATAATCCGCGAGCCGCATCTGTTCAATTTTTCGCTGTTGAATCACCGTTTCTCCACCCGTATACAAGAACAGCTCATGCCCCTGTTGCTGCAATAGGCTTAATGTGTCAACCATTCCAGGATAGGGCTCAATTTCCTGCTCATATACGCTCATGCCGAGCTGCATCAATAAATCTTCTTCAGAGACCTCAGTATTTCGATAGAGTTCATTACAGAAATATCGGTACGTATCGATCAAGGATTCCGGAAAGTGGTGGCTCGCAAAACCGATTTTTTGTACACCAGCCACATCGATTTCTATCTGCTTGGAACGAATGTCTTTGGTTGTTATCCGATCAGATGCAAGCCAATCAGTAAGCATATCCGCAAATTGAGTAAGGATCAGTTCAAAATATTTGTTGCAGTATACAAGCGTGTCATCAAGATCAAAAATGATTTGTTGTTTAAATGAAAAGCTCACAGCAGGTCACTCCTTTAAGCATGAGGCACATCTCTCTATTTTTCTATATATCATGATCCATTTTAAAGTCGAATATAAGACTCCAGGAACATTTGCAGCTCGGAAGCACCATCCGGTCGGATGCTGAATTTTTCCGTATCATTGTTGATAAGGTGAACTCTTAGCAGACCTGCGACACGAAGGCGCATCAAGTGATGCATTAACTGATCTTCGGTTTCGTTTAAATCATGGATAATTTCCTGAAGAGACTTCGGTTGATCCGCGATATATCGAAGCAAGCGGAGCCGTTCAGGCTTAGCAAGAGCACGGGTTAATCGTACAAGATAAGTAGGTGGCTCATCTTCATCCAGCTCAGGAATGTCAATTGGATATTGAATGAATAGTGTTCCATGATAGAAGTAGTAAGTGTTTATTGGTCTAAAATGAATCGAAGGCAGCAGCACTACACGCTGGATCGGTAAATGAGGCTCCAGCACCAGGCCACCAGAAGCGTATTCAATTAAAGCCTCAGGGTCCATTTTATGTAAAAGCAATTCCTTCTCAGCAGCATCTTCTTGAAGCAGGTTCTCATAATGAGAACATAACGGCTTAAAATACAATTCATTCCAAGTGCGCAATAGTGGAACATAATATTTTTTGATCCGAACGATATCCTCACTATTCACAGTGTCAATATAGGGTTTAACTTTATGCAAAAGTGAGACTTCATCTCTTTCATCCAGATCGGCCAAGAAGTCTTCGATACGGTCTAAACCGTTACGTTCAATAGCAAAGGCATATAAAATATCGTAGTCTGTAAAGGGCAAAGCAGCAGCTTCAGCAAAAGAATGGCGAGTTTTTTCATTAATGAGTGGCTTAATTTGATCCATCCATTCAGATCCTACATCTAAATTGTCAACCCATTTTCGCGTCGTATATATCATAAAGCTGCTTACAAGTTCGTAGACTGGTGAAACGTCAATTTTTACCTCATAAGTCATAAATATACCTCCCACAAATCAAAGCATTCATGTTTATTATGGCTTGTTAGGGAGGGGCTTGTCTACTATAATGTGTTTATCGGATGAACAAAGTATACTCCTGTTTGTACAAATAAATCGGATAATAATCTTTGTTGCAAAAAGTCGTCGAGAATTCTGACGATTTTTCTTTATTTTATAGGAGGCTTAACCCATGACTTATCTTCTATCCAAGACCAACAAACGTATCTCTCCACTTGTTATTCTCTTATCTGTTATCGTTCTCGGGGGAGTCAGCCAAGGGCTGTTGCTGCCTTTATTATCGATTTTTATGGAGGAGCAGGGAATTCCCTCTTCTGTTAACGGTATGCATGCTGCAGCATTATATATTGGCTCTTTTGCTATGTCACTTGTTGCTGAGAGAGTGCTGGGCGTTACCGGCTTTAAGAAGCTGCTGCTAGGCGGACTCATCGTTGTTCTGATATCTCTTCCGTTGTTTCCTCTGGTTACAAATTTGAAACTATGGTTTATTTTGCGACTACTTGTTGGGATCGGAGATAGTGCTATTCATTTTACTTCTCAGCTGTGGCTTGTGCTTGTGTCACCGCCTGAGCGCAGAGGAAGAAATATTTCATTATACGGAATGTCTTATGGTCTGGGATTTAGTCTTGGCCCGCTTGGTATTCATTTGCTGCCTTTAGGAAAATTGCTTCCGTTTGTTATTCTGGCGGTATTGTTTGTTGCCATGATCATGATTGTGATTGTTAGAATGCCAGATATGCATCCAGAGAAGCTTGAGCCGGAGGAAGGCGCAACAGAACGGAAATACACTCTTATTTATAAACTGGCTTGGTTTGCGCTGCTTCCATCGTTGCTGTATGGCTATATGGAATCATCCATGAACAGTAATTTCCCTATATATGGACTTAGAATAGGGCTCAGTACGGGTGAGATTTCTACCCTGCTGCCATTTTTCGGAATCGGAGGCTTGATTCTGCAGCTTCCACTTGGCATTCTCAGTGACCGTTTTGGCAGAAAAGGGATTCTTATGGTTGCAGGACTTCTGGGGGGCCTGATGTTTCTGTTTGTTCCGTTATGCGGAAATCAATTCTGGGCACTCGTCATTTTGTTCATGTTGGCAGGGGGGCTCGTAGGTTCTTTCTTCTCATTAGGTCTTGCATATGCAGCGGATCTTTTGCCAAGACATTTGATTCCGGCTGCAAATGTCATAGCCTCGTTCCATTTTAGTTTTGGAAGCATCATAGGTCCAAATCTGGGCGGACAGGTGATGGAAATGGGCAGAGCAGGTCTGCTTTTCACACTTCTGGGTTCCGCTTATGTCATATTTTCGATTGTTGGCTTGGCATTTCGCAAAAATTCGACTAAAAAACTTGAAATATGAAGATGCTGTAATGGATTTTCAATGCTATTTCCAATACACTATATAGAGGTAGTTATTTTTTGGACGTAATAGATATTGTCTACCCGTAAAGGAGAACAGCTCATGATAACAGTGAACCACTTACACAAATCAGTGGACGGAAATAAGAAAAAAATACTGAAAGGTATCGATATACAGTTCCGGCAGGGAGAGATGATCGGTGTTGTAGGTCCTAGCGGCAGTGGTAAAAGCACACTTCTTCGCTGTCTCTCACTGCGAGACAGATGGGACCAAGGGGATTATACATGGGATGACGCTAACGTCATTCGCGGTGGTGGACGTGGATCGCAGAAATATCGTTCGAAATGCGCATATTTAGAGCAGAATCCTTCTTTTTATCCTGAGAAAACGGCATTAAAGAACGTACTGATTGGACAAGCCGGTCAGACGCCTTGGTTTAGACGATTGACAGGTATGGTTCGTTCTGATGATTATATGGGAGCAATGGATGAACTGGAGCGATTCGGATTGATTGATAAAGCCCACATGAAAGCAGGAAACCTGAGTGGTGGAGAGCGGCAGCGTGTGGCGATTTGCCGTGCACTTGTGCATGGAGCTGGTTTTCTTGCAGCGGATGAACCTGTCATAGGGCTAGACCCACATTCAGCCGAGCGTGTTCTTAAGACTCTTCAGACTTTGTGTACAGATCATAATAAAACGGTGATCTCGGCATTGCCGATTGAGCTTGCAGAGAAATATTGTACAAGAATCTGGGGAATTTATGATGGAAAGCTTAAAATCGATGTCACCGGAAGAAGACTCACTGTAGAAGAGAAGAGAGCGATTGATTTGATATGAGTAATGAAGAGAGTGATGATGATGGCCGGAAAGCGCCTAACTGCCAGACTAGCCGGTTGCTTGCTGCTTATAGTCCTTAGTGGCTGCAGCTTAATTAAGGACCCGAAATCGTTAATGGAAACTCCACAGCTCACCTCTGATAAAGAATCACTAATTAATGTCATTAATTCTGAAATCAAAGGGGCTAACATCATTCGTCCGAGAGATGTTAGCGACGTCAGTTCGATTCGGACACCGGATTTGAACAATGACGGAGTTAAGGAAGCCATTGTGTTCTACGAAACACCGGATGCTGCTGTCAGAATTCATGGATTGATTCTGGAGCACCACGAGGATACCTGGGTTCCAAAAGTCCATTTCGATGGAGAAGGTCAGGTGCTGGAGACTTTTGAAATTCGTGATATTACCGGGGATGGACGCCCTGACATCATCGCCGGATTTACTAGCGGTGATGAAGATTTGCAAAAAGGACTGGCGGTTTACACTTATGACGGTAACAAGGTAGATAAAGTGCTGACCTTGCCTTATAACCACTTTTTGCTTGATGACCTTAACAATAATAATCTATTAGATATTACCGTAGTGAACCTTAAGCGCGATCAGAACGGTACGGTTACGACTTATGAATTCGATAATGGATCATTTAAAGAAATTGCTACTATACAGCTGGATGATCCGATTAAAGAATACTACAACACGGTTAGCGGGAACATTACACCGAAAATCAAAGGAATTATTCTCGATGCAGCCTTTGGTACTCATTATGCTTATTCCCATGTCATTGCGATGATAGATGGTAATTTAGTGGATTTGCTTCCATCTCAGGATTCCACCTTCAAAAACTTTCCGGTACTCAGCGGAGATGTTGATGGAGATGGCATACTGGAAGTCGGGCGCTCTGAAAAGCCAAGGGGCTGGGAATCCTTCTCATATGACGACATTCCGTTATTCTCATATTATCAATGGGATGAGAAAGAGAAGATGAAGTTTGTCATGCAGCAATATATGGATCTGTCCGGTCGGTTTTATTTCAATTTGCCTAAGGATTGGTGGGGCAATGTAACGATCGATACCAAATCCGATCCTAATGAGCATCTTTGGTTTACTAAAATCGATTCTGGAGAGAAAGTAGCAGAAATTCGCTTCTTCTCCATATCGGAATGGGAAAGATATAAAATCGATTGGCAGCTGCTCGCAAGAGATAACGATAAAGTGATCGGTTTCCTAAGCTATACTGAAGCAAAGATTAATAAAGGTGAGAAAGAAATCAAACGTTAGGGGAGGAGAACCAAGTTGAGTAAAGTTCTAATTTTGGAAGATGAAGAATCCATTCGCAGTTTTATCGTGATTAATTTGAAACGCAACGGGTTTGAAGTCCTGGAAGCAGCCGATGGGAATGAAGCGCTTAGTAAGCTGCAGAGTATCCACGATATCGATATTGCTTTACTGGATGTAATGGTTCCGGGCATAGATGGCTTTGAGGTGTGCCGCAGAATAAGAGAAACAAATGAGAAGCTCGGTATTATATTTTTGACGGCGAAAGTACAGGAGCAAGATAAAGTTTATGCACTGTCCGTCGGAGCCGATGATCATGTCAGCAAGCCGTTTAGCCCAACGGAGCTGATTGCCAGAATTCATTCATTATTAAGAAGAGTTAATGTTTACCGTGAGAGTAATGCAAAGGTATCATTCACATCCGGACCGTTCTCACTTGATCTTATTTCTAAGCAGTTTAAGAAAAATGGACAAATGATTGAGCTTACACCTACCGAGTTTTCATTGATCCAGTATTTTCTGGAGAAGGAAAACACCCCTTTAAGCCGGGATGTTTTGCTTGATCAGGTGTGGGGCAAAGATTATATGGGTGATCCCAAGATTGTGGACGTTAACATACGTAGACTTCGGCAAAAAATTGAGAATAATCCTTCCGAGCCAGCCTTCTTGCAAACCGTGTGGGGACACGGCTATAAGTGGAAAGGCGAGGGACAATGATCAAAAGAGGGATAGGCCGGCAAATTGTTTTACATTATTTTATCGTAGTGTTTGTAACACTCTTTATGGTCGAGGTGATCTTCTCCCTGGCGATTCGGATGTATTACTACGATACGATTAAAAATCATATGTATGTTCATTCGACATGGGCATCTGATTATTTTCAAAAATTTGTCAGGCTTAATGCAGAACGGGACCCGGATTATTTCACAGAAATGCTGCGTACCTTTGAGCTGGATAACACGGAATTGCTGATCCTGAACAATAAAGGTGAAGTGCAGGCAAGCAGTAGCGGTTTCCAGGCTGATAAAGCGATTCAGACTAGCGATGTACCTCAAGCTGCTGCCGGTAATGTTGGTACATGGATCGGGAGACAGACCTCTACGGGCGAAACTGTTATGGCTGTGTCCACGCCTCTTCAGGTGAGGGGAGAAACCCGCTATATCGTCAGGTATTTAACCTCACTCGAGTCGGTAAACTCTAAGCTGATGAATCTGACATTGGTTTCTGTGGGCGTAGCGGGAGCGGTGTTGGCATTAGTAACCTTGTTTAGTATCGGGCTTGCCAACTCGATAGTTAAGCCCATTAACAATATCCGTGCGGTATCTGCCCAGATGGCAAAAGGGAAGTTTGATGTCAGAATTAAGGGGAATTACAAATACGAGCTTGGTGAACTCGCTGCCACGCTAAATTATATGGCTCAAGAAATTGTGAGAAGCAATCAGATTAAAGATGATTTTATTTCTTCGATTTCGCACGAGCTTCGCACACCACTAACTGGAATTAAGGGCTGGAGCGAGACGCTTAAGCTAGGTGGATTTGATCCTGAAGAGACAGAGCTTGGTATGGGCATTATTGCAAAAGAAACCGATCGCTTAATAGGTCTTGTTGAGGAAATGCTCGACTTCTCCAAGCTCCAGCAGAATGAGATGAAGCTCGTCATCACTGTGGTAAATTTGAAGGAAATTCTTCAGGAAACTATGCTTAATGTTTGGGCGAAAGCGGAGCAAAAAGGGATTCAGATCAAACTGGACGACCATATTGAGCGGGGAATTTATGTCAATGGTGATGGAAATCGACTGAAACAGGTATTTCTTAATCTTGTCGATAATGCGATTAAATTTTCTGCTGAAAATAGCTGGATTCATTTTGTGATCAAGCAACAATCGGACACGCAAGTGCTTGTGGAAGTAGTAGATAGCGGGATAGGAATAAGTCATGAGCATCTGAGCAAGGTGAAGGATCGCTTCTTTCAGGTCAATCACCAAGGCGGTGGAACAGGTCTTGGCCTGGCGATTAGTCAACAGCTTGTTGAGCTGCATCATGGTCAAATGGACATTCATAGTGAGCTTGGTGTAGGTACAACCGTTTCCGTTATGCTGCCTATTCACGAGATCAGGGATGAGGGAGAGGTGTCCAGTCCAGATGGATAACTACTTGGATCAAATTTCTTGCGAAGCAGGACTATTTCAAATACGTCAGGCAAACTCCCATGATTTTGACCTGATCCGCTCCTTGCTGATTGAAGCTGCATCCTGGATGGGTACTCTAAGCTTTCAGCAATGGAAGCCGGAGCAATTTACTGTGGAGGAAGTTCAGTCCTATTTTAATAGCCGTGACATTTATATACTATGCAGTAATCATGAGGCGGTTGGCATGTGTACGATACAGGATGATGATCCCGGATATTGGGGACACCTGAATGAACCCGGCTACAGCTATTTGCATCGACTGACTCTTCGTACCTCTTATCGAGGGAAGAACCTGAGTAAAGAGATCATTTATTGGGCTGCCAGACGTAGTAAAGAGCAAAATCGCAAAGGGCTGAGACTGGATACCGCAGCGCAAAACGACAAGCTGAATTCGCTCTACCAGAAGCTGGGCTTTGAGCCCAAAGGTAAGGGACAAAAAGGTGATCGTCATTATGTTCTGTATGAAATGAACTCAAAATTGTATGATCAGCTCTAAGTAATAAATGATATATAACATTCGAAGGGGTTCTTCACAGGCTGGTATTACTTTTATCCTGGGAAGAACCTCTTTAGTTATGGAAACGTATGAGGATTTATGTTAACTGCTCTTCAAGATGACAGTCCTTCAGCAAGCAGTCGATTAGCGGTATCGTATACTTCCTTAAGCAATCTGGAAGGCTGCGGAAGAACCGCTGGCTTGGAAGTAACCGTCTCGTTTGGTCCAACTACGAAGATATCGTGACCAGTTCCTTTGATGACCGCTCCGTCCTTGATAACTGCACCTTCACCGATAATTGCCCTTTCAATGTGTACATTCCGGCCGATCGTTACATTAGGCATAATGACGCTGTCCTTAATTTTTGTATATCGCCCGATTTCTGTTCCTCCAAAAATGACTGATCGCTCTGCATAACCTTGCAAATCGGATTGCTCATGTACCAAATTGTTTTTGGCCTGGACTTGATCAAGACGTAATGAGTCATTTCCTCTATATTGACCGCTCGTATACATTGGCCACTTTTCATTTATTAATTTCCAGCCAGTATCCCCTGATAACAGATCCATGTGAGCTTCCCATAAGCTGTGGACTGTTCCAACGTCACGCCAATAGCCTTTGAATTCGTAAGCATGGAGCCGATGATTCGCCTCCAGCATAGCCGGGATAACATTTTTACCGAAATCATGGCTCGAATTGGCATCTAAAGAATCCTCAAGTAAATGCTGCTTAAGAAAATCCCATTTAAACAAATAAATGCCCATAGAGGCCAAATTGCTTTTAGGCTCCTTCGGTTTTTCGGCAAATTCTGTAATACGTGATTTTTCATCCTTGGACATTACGCCGAATCGATGCGCTTCCTCCCAAGGCACAGGCATGACCGAAATTGTTGCACTTGCTCCAGACAATATATGAGATTGCAGCATGTCTCGATAATCCATGTGGTAAATATGATCACCAGACAAAATAAGTACGTTTTCAGGATTATGCCCATCGACAAAATCAATATTTTTATAAATGGCGTCCGCTGTTCCAGCATATTCTGGAGAGCCCGTATCATATGCAGGTAGGAGGGAAATACCACCCGTATTTGATCGAGGGAGCTTCCACGCATCTCCGTCGCCGATATGATCATGAAGTGATTCCGCTTCGTATTGTGTCAGTACACCGATCGTATCGATTCCTGAATTGACACAGTTGCTGAGAGGAAAATCGATAATACGATAATGACCGCCAAAAGGAACCGCTGGCTTTGCCAGCTTCGATGTTAAGGGTGATAATCTGCGGCCTTCTCCTCCTGCCAGTAACATTGCAATACAGTTTTTTTTAATCATCTGTTTTCCCCTCCGTGTGGTTTTGTCTGAGCAGTTTTTACATAAACTAGATCATGTGGTTGAAATTAAAAATATGAAAAACGGAAGAAAATATTACATTAATTTTTTTCAAAATGCTAAATTATAATCTTTATTGGCAATTATGTGTAAGTAATGGAATAGAACTAAGAGTAAAAAAGAGCAGGTGATGAGAGCTAATGAATCCAAATTTGAATGTTGTATCGCAAACAGATATTTACCTGTTTCACCAGGGAACACTATTCTACAGCTACCGAACGCTGGGGTCCCACCTATGTGAAGAAAACGGTGTACAGGGTGTACGATTTACGGTATGGGCTCCGAATGCGCGTCAAGTCTCCATAGCGTCCGATTGGAACGGATGGAGAGGAGAGAACGATTTATTATATAAGGTTCCCGATTCGGGAATTTGGAGTCGCTTTTTTCCGAATGTACACGAAGGCAGTTTTTACAAATATGAAGTGACTGCTCAGGATGGCAGCACTTTTTTAAAATCCGATCCGTATGCTTTCTATGCAGAAGTTCGACCCGCGACCGCTTCGATTGTGAAGTCGATAGAAGGTTATCAATGGCATGATTCATCATGGCTTGCAGGGAAATGTGCCCCTTACCAGAAACCACTAAACATTTATGAACTGCATTTCGGTACCTGGAAGCAAAAAGAAGACGGATCTTACTACAGCTACCGTGAAATGGCCGACCTCCTAATCCCTTATGTGGTACAGATGGGATACACTCATATTGAAATTATGCCCCTATGTGAGCATCCTTATGATTTATCGTGGGGATATCAAATTACAGGTTATTTTGCCCCGACAAGCCGGTATGGAGAACCAATGGATTTGATGTACTTTGTAGATTGTTGTCACATGGCTGGAATCGGGGTTTTGCTGGATTGGGTTCCTGGACATTTTACGAGGGATGCTCATGGTTTGAGGTTATTCGACGGAACTCCTTTATTTGAATACAGTGATCATCAAAAGGCTGACAAGCCGGGCTGGGGAACGTTAAGCTTTGATTTTGACAAGCCGGAGGTTCGATCATTCCTTATCTCCAATGCAATATACTGGCTGGATCAATATCATTTTGATGGACTTCGAATTGATGCGGTGACAAGCATGCTGCGGCTTGATTTTGAAAAGGAAGAAGGGAGGTTTAGGCGAAATCATCATGGCGGTGTAGAGAATCTGGAGGCCATCGCTTTTCTTCAGCAATTAAATCAGGTTGTATTTCAATACTTCCCGAATGCACTAATGATGGCCGAGGAATCAAGCGCATGGCCGCTAGTATCAGCTCCTGTCGAACAAGGCGGATTAGGGTTTAACTACAAATGGAATATGGGCTGGATGAACGATACATTGGCATACATTGAGACACCGTTTCGGGATCGGCCTGGACATCATAATCTGCTAACATTCCCGATTTGCTACGCTTATTCAGAAAATTTTACACTTCCGTTATCTCATGATGAGGTAGTTCATGGTAAAAAATCGCTTCTGGATAAAATGCCTGGCACGTATGAACAAAAATTTGCCGGACTACGACTGCTCATCGGTTATCAGATCACTTTTCCGGGGAAAAAGCTGATGTTTATGGGAGGTGAATTCGGCCAATTTATAGAGTGGAGAGATCAGCACGAACTGGATTGGCTTTTGCTCGATTACGATAGCCATCGAAAGATGCAGACATACACAGCGGCGCTCAATCATTTCTATAAACAGCAGCCGGCTCTCTGGGAGTTGGATCATGAATTCAAGGGGTATGAATGGATAAATCCGGACGATAATTCGCAGAGTGTAATTTGTTATTTACGTAAAGGAAAAAAAATAAGCGATACATTGCTCATCATAATCAATTTTCAACCGGAAATTTGGGAAAACTACCGAATAGGGGTTCCAAAGCGTGGTGTTTATTCAACAATTTTCAATAGTGATGCCCAGGCCTTTGGAGGTCAAGGTGAAGAGAAATATATTGTGAAAGCTGAAAAAGTCCCTTGGCACAATCGAACACATAGCCTCACATTAACTTTACCGCCATTAAGCATGTCGATCTGGCAAATCACAAGAGAACCAAAGAAAAAATAAAGGAGAACGACTCCATGAAAATATTGTTCGCTGCCGCAGAAGTCGGACCGTTCATCAAGACCGGAGGTTTGGCTGATGTTATTGGTGCGTTGCCCAAAGCTTTGAAGCAGGCAGGACATGACGTTAGAATTGTGCTGCCAAAATACAAGGATATGAACAGAGCCCATTTGTGTAACCTTGAGCTTGTAGCGGAAACAGTTGTTCCAGTAGGCTGGCGCATACAATACGGAGGGATTCAGTTCCTTTATCATGAGGGTATTCCTGTATATTTTATCGATAATGAGTACTATTTTGGACGTGATGGCGTATACGGTCATTGGGATGACGGAGAACGTTTTGCTTTTTTGAACCGGGCGATCCTTGAAATATTGCCTATCATTGATTTCATTCCTGATATACTGCACTGCCATGACTGGCACACAGCGATGATTCCATTATTGCTGCGTGAGCATTATCGGGATCAAGACAAGTACAGGAAGATTCGCACCGTGTTCACGATTCATAATTTGCTATATCAAGGAGTTTTTCCGTACGAGGTTCTGGGTGATTTGTTAAGTTTGCCACATGATTATTTTACCTCCGAGGGTGTTGAATATAATGGCAACGTCAGCTTTATGAAGGCAGGGCTTGTATTTGCCGATCATGTAACTACCGTTAGCCCTACATATGCGAATGAAATTCGAAGCGAGTACTACGGATACGGAATGGATGGTCTTCTACGATCCTTAGGAGGGCGGTTATCCGGCATTGTAAACGGGATTGATACATCGATTTATAATCCGGCCTCAGATCAGGATATATCGGTAAGATACCGGACAAGTCTGACGAAAAAACGAGAAAATAAGCTTTTGCTTCAAGCTGAATTAGGATTGCCGGTTACGCCTAACGCACCGCTTGTCGCTATGGTTACACGTCTCGTTGAGCCTAAAGGCTTGGAGCTTGTGATCAGAATGATGGATGAATGGCTCTATTATGACAATGTCCAGTTTATCATTTTAGGAACAGGCGACAGAGCGTATGAGGATTGGTTCAAAGAAGCGGTTTATCGCCATCCCGAAAAATTGGCTGTACGCATTCAATTCAGTGAAGGATTATCTCGCAGATTTTATGCTGGAAGCGACATGTTCCTGATGCCTTCAAGATTTGAGCCATGTGGAATCAGTCAGCTATTGGCGCTGCGTTATGGAAGCATTCCTGTCGTTAGAGAGACTGGAGGGTTAAATGATACCGTACATTCCTACAACGAAGTTACAGGCGAGGGTAACGGTTTTACATTTCGGAACTACAACGCCCATGATTTAATGTATACACTGCGTAGAGGAGCTTCTTTTTACAATCAGTCTAAAGTGTGGAAAAACATCGTAAAAAATGCATTTAGCGGAGATTATAGCTGGGATCGTTCAGCGCAGCAATATGAGGCTATCTATGAACAAATCAGAGCAAGAGAATAATGATTGTTATTTATTCA
>RCUF01000183.1_pt1 | contig 28635 bp, 20 predicted proteins | sample 2166311 | NCBI WGS metagenome assembly RCUF01 (sample SAMN09932608, study PRJNA488358) | compost metagenome | feature: garden; material: soil; isolation source: compost soil in 4-hydroxybenzonitrile-enriched culture | place: Germany: Experimental Botanical Garden Goettingen | collected 2016-01-27
TTGTAATACTTTCGGTACACCGCGGGCGTTGTGCCTTCATACTTTTTGAATATTTTAATGAAATACCCCGGCTCATTGAAGCCGAGTTCGCTACTGATCTGGGATACCGGAATATCTGTAGCTTCGAGCAACTGCTTCGCCCATTTAATCTTCAGGCGGGAAAGATAGCTGGAAAAGTTCTCCCCCGTTTCCTTCGCAAACAGCCGACTAAAATAGCTTGGGCTAATGTGGCACAAGTCAGCCAAGGCTTTCAGAGAAAAAGTTTCACCTTTGTGCTCAAAAATATATTCGAAGGCGGGTTTTAGTACGGGATTTCCGCACGAAATATCCACATCTCCTGAGGAATTCAGATAGGCATCTGCTAAGAAATTATTCATTTCTTTCTTAAGGTTTTCGATATGCTCCAACGAGTAGCCAGGAAGGATCTCGGACAACTGTGGAGTGGACTGTGTGGCCGACGCCTTCTCGAACATTTCTGCGAGAAGATTTTTGTTCATCGCTTCTTCAACAATATAATTACACAATAAGGATAACATGCTGGAGATCGTCTGAATTTCCTGATAGGTCATGGACGGTAGATCGGCGTAGTCGTTCTTAAGTTCTTCCCATTTGGAACTGTACAGTTTTTCATTTTTTGAGGTGAGGATTTGCTCGAGATGTAAGGCGCTCGAAGGATCGGCTAAGCGGACCTGACCTGCCATGACGGCGCCGATGTACTTATCGTCGATAATGATCGGTACCGCGATGTCGATGATATCATAATGACAGAGATAAATATAAGGTTTGTTGGAACGCACCGCTTCAAGTCCACCGCGAGAGTCACATTTTTGGCAGTAGGGAAGGAGATTCTCATCTTGGCGAACCTTCTTGCAAAACGATTGGCATTGGCTGTGGCTAGTTACGGGATTCCCTTTATAATCGACGGTGAGAATGGCTAATTTGGTAACGGATGCTAATGAATCCTGCAACTGCTCCCACTTTTTCAAATCAAAGATTTTCTGGATGCTCAAATGTTCACGTATCAAGATTCTCATCCCTTAATGGTAAATTATCCTGTAAGCGATAACAAAAAAGTACAATTTGTGATCTTCAGTGCAAAAAAATACGATTGTAGATTATAATATATTCCTTGATTCCTCCAATGTAAAGTTTACATGGTTCGGTTATAGTCTTAATCAGAACGAAGCCAACACAATCATAAGGAGGAATTATAGATGAGAAAAGCTTTTATCAGCCCAAGCAAATATGTACAAGGTGAAAACGAATTGTTGAATTTGGGTTACTATGTGAGCACCTTCGGCAAATCCGCTTTACTGATTGCGCATCCTGACGATGTGGCGCGGGTAAAAGATAAGCTTGATTCCACTTTGGGTAAATATAACGTAACCTTTATTGAAAGCGGTTTTATGGGTGAGTGTTCCAGACAGGAAGTGTCCAGACTTCAGGAAATTGCTACTGCAAACGGATGCGATTGTATCGTAGGTCTCGGCGGTGGAAAAGCGATCGACGCGGCGAAATGCGTGGCTCAAGGGGAAGCGCTAATCATCTGTCCGACGATTGCTGCGACGGATGCACCGACAAGCCACTCGGCCGTTCTTTACACCCCAGAAGGCGCTTTCGACGATTACGCCTATTTTAAGCAAAGTCCGAGTGTCGTATTAGTCGACACCACCGTTATCGCTAATGCACCAACCCGATTCCTTGTATCAGGTATGGGTGATGCACTGTCAACTTACTTTGAAGCCCGTGCGACTTCTCGTTCTTACTCCAGGGTCAATGCCGGACTGCCTAACGGAGTGCGCGAAGGACAGTGTGCGCCAGCAGTAGGTACGAATGCGGCGACTGCACTTGCAACGCTATGCTATGAAATGCTGTTGAAAGATGGTGCCAAAGCAAAAGCGGCATGTGATGAAAACCAAGTTACGCAAGCACTCGAAAATATCATTGAAACTAATATTTTACTCTCAGGCCTCGGCTTCGAAAGCGGCGGACTTGCGGCGGCCCATGCAATTCATGATGGACTCACGATTTTGGAAGGCACGCATCATTATTATCATGGAGAGAAAGTTGCATTCGGCACGATCGCACAGCTGGTGCTCGAAAACGCACCCACGGAAGAATTACATCAGGTCCTTGATTTCTGTTTAGCCGTCGGTTTACCGGTCTGCTTGGCTGATATCGGCGTCGATCATATCAGCCAGGAAGAACTCATGGAAGTAGCTGCAAAGGCTTGCATTCTGGAGGAATCGATTCATTCCATGCCGTTTCCGGTCACAGTGGAGCAGGTTGCAGCGGCAATCGCTGCGGCCGACCGTATCGGGAGCCAGTACAAAGCGGAGGTAAAGTAGCATGAAAAAGGTCATCAACCGTGCGGAAAATTTGGTCCTTGAGATGTGCAGTGGTATTGCGCTTGCGCATCCCGAATTGGAATTTCTGCCAAAATACAAAGTGCTCAAGAAAAAGGAATTGAACGCGGAGAAAGTAACGCTCATCAGCGGCGGTGGCAGCGGGCATGAGCCCGCCCACGCCGGCTTCGTTGGCAAAGGGATGCTCGATGCCGCGGTCTGCGGTGATGTCTTCGCCTCTCCCTCACAAATTCAAGTATATCAGGCCATCCGAGCGACAACCGGGAAAAAAGGTGCGCTGCTGATTATTAAAAATTACAGCGGCGATATTATGAACTTTAGAAACACCGCCCATTTGGCCACTGAAGACGGTCTGGAAGTGGACTATGTAAAGGTTGAGGACGACATCGCTGTAGAAGACAGCCTATATACAGTCGGACGGCGCGGGGTGGCGGGAACGGTACTCGTCCATAAGATCGCGGGTGCAGCGGCGGAAGAGGGCCGGAGTCTGGCGGAAGTTAAAGCAGTGGCCGAGAAAGCTGCTGCGAATGTACGCAGTATCGGATTCGCCCTGACTTCGTGTACCGTGCCGGCGAAGGGCACGCCAACATTAGAGCTCGGGCATGATGAAATCGAGTACGGCGTCGGCATTCACGGCGAGCCTGGGACCAGCCGCGAGAAGCTGACGGATGCGGACACGCTGGCAGGCAGAATGGTAACCGATCTCCTTCGAGACATGCAGATCGAAACTGGCTTCAGCGGAGAAATCGCCCTGTTGATCAATGGTTTCGGCGGTACGCCTCTGCAAGAACTGTACCTTTTCAACCATTCGGTCACTCGCGAACTAGCAGCGAAGGGGATCACGATCGATCGCACTTTTGTCAACAATTATATGACGAGTATCGATATGGCAGGTATCTCGGTTTCCATCATGAAGCTGGACAACGAACTGAAAACGCTCCTTTCCCATGAAAGCAACGCACCTGCGTTCAAGGTGGCTGGACCTGTTGATCATGTCGAATTCATGGATATTTCAACTGTAGTAGACGAAAATCGGCAAGTATCCTTTGAGGTAGAAACGGACCCTGCCTTCGCGGTTATTGAGAACAACAAAGTTACGTTGAACAATCTTATCTATCTAGTCGATAAGATGAGTGAGGTTATCATCAAGAATGAGGTATCTTTCTGCGATCTTGACTCTCATGCAGGTGACGGCGACTTTGGAATGAGCGTTGCTAAGGGATTTCGTCAGCTGAAACGGGAATGGAGAGACATCCTGAATCAAGATTCTTTGACGATGGGAGCCTTTCTTCATTCATGCTCGCTCGTCATCATGGAGTACTGCGGTGGGGCTTCGGGTCCGATCTGGGGCTCAGCATTTCGCGCAGCGGCACGATCTGCGGGCGAACTCACCGAACTCACCGTTTCTGAATTCGCAAATATGATGCAGGCTGCGGTGCAAGGCATACAATCGACAGGCGAACGTTCTTTTGGCAGAGGAGCCGCCGTTGGCGATAAAACGCTTATAGATGCATTAGTGCCATGTGCGGATAGCTGGGCGGAGAGCGCGAAATTAGATTTTGACGTGAAGACAGCCTTTGTAAGAGGTGCTCAAGCCGCTGTATCAGGGGCCAAAAAGACGGAAGACATCGTGGCGCGCATGGGCCGTGCTGGAACGGTAGGAGAGAGAAGCCTTGGTTATCCAGACGCGGGGGCTTATGCGCTTGGAGTGATTTTTACGGAGCTTGCTGCATGTTTGAACTAATTCTATAAATCCAAAATTACTGGCGCGAACACTTCGTTTAGATATCCATTCCTGCCTGTAACACTCGCTAATTCTTAAAAATTCAAGGTTTGTTCATTGCAATTGATGTGCATTAGGTTTATAATTTCAGACGGATTCAAAGGGCTTATCCCGGAATCCATGGGAGTTCATCCCATCTGAGCTAGCTTACTGCATGCTCAAATATGAATTAAGCGAGGGATTTACAATGAAAACCTGCTGCACCATCCAAGTTGACGAAGACAGTTTAGTTATTGATTTGCCAGAAGAAGGAACCACGCTAGAGTCCCTGCTCGGTGATATTGAGAGCTGTGGAGGTAGTGAAGAACCTTGGCTGCAACTTATTGACAAGGTAATAGGTAACTCATCTGAGACTGTACTGACAGATCAAGCGACGGATGGCGGCGATATGAAGGAAGATCAGACGACCAAAGAACCTCAAGCAACTGCTCAGGGGTAATAGGGAGATCCTACGTTAAGACGAAATTTGTAACATTATTCGATCACATATAAGATCATCTATAAGACTGCTACCGAGCCAAGGCACGGGAAGCAGTCTTTTTTTATCAAACAACTAAAAATTCTCCGAATTTTGCTATCGGTAAATGAGTCTTTTGTCCCTTTAGTATTCTATAGTAGCCAACCAAGCAGAACACATCCCAAAACCGTGACTTCCTGTTCATTTTCTATCATAAAGTCGAAATGTAACATGAAACTAACTATAATAGTAGTATCATCCATATACAGGTAAGTGACATCGATGTTTGGACCTGATCCTCTTGTTGTATGAAGGAGGGGGCGAAAGAGCGGAGAACAACGTACTGATAAGTCTCATCTACTTTATAAAAAGGAAGGAATGTGTAAATGATGAATGGGCAATGGGTCCTGCCAAGGATCGCAAAAAGAGTAGCGGTGATGCTAACAGCAGTATTGCTATTAACGTTAACGAACGGATTCAACTGGAATACGCAAACAGCGGAGGCTGCCGGGACGACCCCTGTGGAACGTTACGGACAACTTTCGGTAAAAAATGGTAAACTGGTGGATAAAAACGGTAAACCTGTACAACTCAAAGGGATTAGCTCTCACGGCGTCCAATGGTTTGGGGATCTGGTAAATCAGGACTCTATGAAATGGCTACGGGACGATTGGGGCATTTCCGTATTCCGGGTTGCACTGTACACTGAAGAAAATGGTTATATTGCCAATCCTTCTTTGAAAAATAAAGTGAAGGAAGCGATTGAGGCAGCACAGAAACTGGGCTTGTACGTCATTATTGACTGGCACATTCTTTCAGATGGCGATCCGAACATTCATAAAAATGAAGCCAAAGCTTTCTTTAATGAATTTTCGACTCAGTACGGCCATTTGCCTAACGTAATCTATGAACTTGCCAATGAGCCGAATGGGAATGTGAACTGGAACAATCAAATCCGACCTTATGCGTCTGAGGTATCTCAGGTTATTCGAGCTAAGGACCCGGACAATATTATTATTGTAGGAACAGGCACATGGAGTCAGGATGTACATGATGCAGCAGACCATCCACTTCCAGACAAGAATACAATGTATACCGTACATTTCTATGCGGGTACGCATGGACAGTACTTGCGCGATCGGGTCGATTATGCGCTGAACAAAGGCGTGGGCATATTTGCTACCGAGTGGGGTACAAGCGATGCTTCGGGTAACGGTGGTCCGTTCCTAAATGAATCCAAAGTATGGACTGATTTTCTTGCAAGCCGTGGAATCAGCTGGACTAACTGGTCGCTGGCAGATAAAAATGAGACCTCTGCTGCGCTGTTGCCTGGTGCTGACCGTAAGGGCGGATGGCCTGATTCGCAATTGTCGGCTTCCGGTAAATTCGTAAAACAGGCGATTCTGGAAGGCTCCAGCAACAATGGTGGAGGCGGAAACAACGGTGGGGATAACGGCGGAGATGGCAATACTGGCAATACTGGCGGTGATAACGGTGGTGGCAACAACGGCGGCAATAACGGCAACGGAGGAAGTACACCAGGCAGTAACGATCAAGGAATTGTGCTTCAGTATCGCACTGGTGACACGAACGCCAAGGATAACGCAATCCGTCCTGAATTTAATATCAAAAACACAGGAAAAACAGCTGTGAAGCTGAGTGATCTAAAAATTCGCTACTATTACACAGATGAAAGCAAACAAGCTCAACAGTTTTTTGTGGACTGGGCTAGGATTGGCACTGAAAAGGTAAAAGCAACATTTGTAACATTGCCGAATCCAAAGGCCAAGGCTGATAAATATGTGGAGATTTCTTTCACAGATGGAGCGGGAACGATTCAGCCCGGCGGGGAAAGTGGAGAGATTCAACCCCGGATTCATGCTGCAAATTGGAGCAATTTTGATGAGACCAACGATTACTCCTATGGTGCTACCCAAACAGCATTCGCAGACTGGGACCATGGCACTGTATATCAGCAGGGTAAGCTGGTTTGGGGTATAGAACCTTAGAATTTAACCGTTACTAACTTTATCGAAACGAGTAAAGATATGGGACTTTAGGGTGCAATCTTTCCAAGCTTTGGAGTATAAAGCATACGTCTTTGGTATATGGATACTGGAACTTTAGGAGTGGACGACCCACCCTTTAGTGTCGGTTTATGTACTACTAAAGTACCATATGATATTCGACTTTTGTGGTGCTTGAATTACTTCCATAGTGCAGAGGGGTTGGTTCCAATGAACCCTTCTCTACGACAAACCCCCGCTGTTGCCATCATAGGCAGGCGGGGGTTTTTTATGTTTCTGAAGCTCAGCCTCCGTTCAACTGCTGTCTATACCAAATCAAAAGCTTTGGCCAGCAGACGGTAGGACTGAACACGTTTATCAAAGTCATGAATGGATGAAACGACCAGTAACTCATCGGTACGATACTGTTCAGCCAGTCTTAGCAGCTGTTCCTTACACTGTTCAGGGGTACCAACAACGCGCCAGGCTGCAGACTGACGCAGCCGCTCACGATCCAACTCCGTGTACGGATAGGACATTGCTGTTTTCACCGACGGAAGAGAACTCATTTCTTTACCTTGCATGAGCAAAAGGAAATACAAACTAGCACTGGACGCCAGCTGCTCAGCTTCCTCTTCGGTTTCCGCGCAGGCCACCGTAACTGCCGCCATGGACTGGGGCTTATCACCCAGGATCGAAGGCTGGAATTGCTCGTGGTAACGTGCGGTAGCTTCTACACCACCTGGAGTCCCGAAAAATTGGGCAAAGGCATAGGAGGCACCCATCATCGCGGCCAATCTGGCGCTCTCTCCGCTGGAGCCGAGCAACCATAATTCAGGAACGGTCGATATCATCGGGGAGGCATGAAGACCGGCAAATCGATGATTGTCAGGCACCGAATCATGGAAGTAATCGATTAAATCGAGAATCTGCTGTGGATATTGTTCGACAGATTGATACTTGCCTTCCTGCAGGGCACGAGTAGCCAGGGGTAGACCACCGGGAGCACGTCCTATTCCCAGGTCGATGCGTCCTGGATGGAGCGCCTCCAGCAAGCGGAAGTTTTCGGCGACTTTATACGCGCTGTAGTGTGGCAGCATAATACCGCCTGAACCCACACGAATGCGTGATGTGTGAGCAGCCAAATGCGCAATCAGCACCTCAGGGCTGGAGTGCGCTAGTGTTTTGGACGCATGATGTTCGGATACCCAATAACGGCTATATCCCAGTTGATCAGCTTCACGCGCTAAATCTGTTGTATTGGATAATGCATCCTGAGCAGTACCGCCTTCAGGAATATGAGACTGGTCCAGTATACCCAGTTTAAGCATTTATAATCACCTCTTACACAACTGTATCAGACACAACTCATTAGGTCAAAACTCAAAAATGGATAGGTTGGAGTTTGGGAACCTTTTCGTTATAATAAAGGATGTGTAAAGGATGAGAGAACATCCTTGCTTATGGAGAGGGGATTAAATTTGTGTTAAGAACACCTTTGGGGCGTGTCCGACTCATGCTCTGGATTCAAGCTATAGCTTATTTGGCGATACTATTCACCCACCAGCCCCTGCAAGCTGCGGGCATGACCCAGGCGGTTATGGTGATTGGTAACATATACCGGGTGAGCTTTTTGTTGCTCCTCGTTGCTTTAATCTATGGAAAAACAGCACTGCACTGGTCTATACGGCGGCCTCTTTTTATTATGTTTGCCTCCTTCATCCCGTTTGGTCTGATGATTATGGATTTTGTTTGGGTGCGAAAATGGACAGGGGATTCGGCAGCAGAACAGCGAGCTACATCGTAATCTTAGAAGATTTGTTTCGTGTGAGTTGTCGAGGAGTTTGTCGGGCGTAAGCGGGACTGGCCCCGATGCAGTAGAAAAGAACATTACGCAGTTTGATGCGTGGTGTTCTTTTTTTGTGCACCGGAGGAATCATTCTATATATTGTACTTTCGAGCGTTGGAAATCGAATTAAGAAAAATGCTGAACTAAAAATTCTGCCGTTTTGCGTCTTTGAAAGCCTTCAACCCAATGTCCGGTAAACGGATAAATTTCAATCGTTCTCGGTGATTCAATACGGTTATAAGCGGCGAAAATCGTCTCTGGCATACACACCGTATCCTTGAACCCTACCGATACCATGATCGGGATACGAATACGATGAGCAAGATTCATCACGTCAAAATAACTTAATGTATGTAGTACCTGCTCCAAATGCTCCGGAAATCGGTTGGCGAATTCAGCTGCTTCCGTCAGGGAACTGGTAGAATTCATCATACCAAAATCCATATGACACATATTGGGGATATCCGCTACCGTAATGGCAGCTTTATCGCTGAGCGCAGCCACCATTAATGAAAGCCCGCCGCCCTGACTGGCGCCACTGATTGCGATTTTAGCCGAATCGACATCCGACTGCTCCGCTACCCAATCTACGGCTCTAAGGGCATCGGTTGTAATCGTTTTGTAGTAGCAGGTATCCTTGTCCAATATTCCTTTCGTTACCCAGCCTTTAACCGTACCATGAGGATCACCCAGACGGTCTCCCGTTTCTCCTCCCTGGCCACGCACATCTACGGCCAATACCGCAAAGCCAAGCATGAGCCAAGAGGAATAATCTTCAGGATAGCCTTTTCCGCCTGTATAGCCATGAAACAGAACGATACACGGCAACTTTTGATCTCCGGCAAATCGGGGGCGTACATACCAGGCATGCAGAGGCGTATCATCGACACCCTCAAAAGTAACCCGGTAAGCAAGAATATGAGGATATGGCGTTTCTACGAGAGTTTTGAACGCATGTACAGGTTTGGCGTGAACTTCTTCCAGTGTATTGGCCCAGAATAAATCTATATCCTTCGGGGCGGTAAGATCAGGCCGATATTGCTTCAATTCGGCAATTCTTTTTTCAATAACATTCATAATTAAAATTCTCCTTCATATAGAATGAACTTCTCCTTAAGTTTTACCCGGTAAAGTTGACTCCTCCAGCTCTCTTAGCAGCTCAAATGCTCTTTCATTAGTGCTTCCACACGTATCCTCATCAGCATGGAATCCACTGCATACAACTGGGCGCTCAGGTTTGCCAAACAATCGGCAACGGTAATCGGAAGTTAACTGAGGGCAAGGAACACCAGCTGGTTTTCCATCTGGCATGCCAGGAATAGGGGAAGAAATCGTAATGGCAATACAGCAGGCGGCACATCCTACTCGACACTCCAGTTGGGGTCACTCCTTAATTAATCTGTTATTTTTGTAACTTATGCATGAAGTGACATTAATGAAGCCATAATGTGAGGATGGCACAAAAAAAGCAGGAATACAAGGATAAGCGCACATTAGACACACTTTTTACACTAGGGGTGTATAAATAGTCGTAGAGGCACGTAGGATGGTATCAAGCCCCTAAATCAGTGTTTCGTTCGGTGGTAATATTAACCATTTGTCTTCTGTGTGTTCAAAAGGAGTTCGAGTGGTTAATAATAGAACACAACGATAAAAACTTAAACGAGGTGACGCAAAATGAGTTGGTTATGGGCATTGATTGTTGGTGGTATTATTGGTTGGTTGGCAGGAATTATCGCAGGTCGTGATGTTCCGGGTGGCGTGATAGGTAACATCATCGCTGGCTTTATCGGTGCATGGTTGGGTAGCTTGATTCTGGGAGACTGGGGTCCTGAAATCGGATCGTTCTACATCGTTCCTGCATTAATTGGTGCGATTGTGCTGGTCGTGATTGTAAGCTTGATCTTCCGTTCCGTTGGACGGAGCAGGGGTTAACTTTACGAATCATTGAATAGACTAGCCCCTATGGGGATTAGGACTAAAATGAAAAAAGCTGCTTCCGCAAGGTTCGAAAATGAACCTGTGGGAGCAGCTTTTTTTGAGGAAAATGACGAATTTTTCCTATTGAAACCGCCTGATATGAGGAACACTTAGAACGCCCAGCACGATACACATGCCGATGGTTGCAAACATGCCAATTGTGAACATACCACCAAGCTTATCTGCCACAGCACCTACTGCCAGATAGCCGACAGGGAGCAGGGCAAAGGAAAACATTAGATCCAGACTAGCTACACGTCCAAAAGACTCGGCTGGGACTAATTCCTGGAGGCTTGTCTCCCAGATAATCGCAAATATCATAATGCCAAATCCTTCGAGCATCATGCTCATAATCAGTCCTGGCATCCAAGTGACTACAGACAACAGTAGTAAAGCAAGACCGCTGACAAAAGCTCCTAAGTAAGCGAGTAGACCGCGATGCTTCCAATGCTTGCGTGATCCATACACAAAGGCCCCCAGCATAGCGCCAATGCCGCTACTTGCCATCGCAATGCCGTATACGACTGGACTGTAGCCATGATGAACCTTGAACAGCCACGGAATGAGTACAGCGATAATGCCTGAATAACAAATATTAATGAAGGAAAAGGCAAGAATCGTAATCCATAGCCAGGGGTGGCTTTTGAGAATGATAAAGCCTGCGATAAAATCCTTGAGAAAATGCTGTCCACCCTGATCTTGCTGTTCTGGATCTACCTGACCTTTGCCGATGATGGAGGCCAAATGAGCGCTTAACATCCAAAAGCAGGCAAAAGATATCAGATAAGCGATAGAATCCAGTCCAAAGCCGACACCAGGTGAGGAAAAAGATACAATGAAGCCTCCTAACGGAGGGCCAAGTAGACGGACGGCTTGTATACTGATCTGGCTAAGTGCGTTGGCTGCATTGCGTATGTCCGGTGTGAATACCTGTGCACGTAAGGCAGAATAAGCAGGATTAAAGATACCGTCCATCAATCCGTACAACGCTAGGCCAACGAATAGAACCGGCAATTTCATTCCGCCTGTAAACATCAGCACCGCCGCAATGAACATCAGTCCAAACCGGGCGATATTCGTAAACAGAAGGAGACGAATTCGGTCAATTCTATCCACGATCATGCCTGCGAAAGGCAGAATAAGTACGTTAGGCAACATATAAACAGTCATCGCCAGTCCCATAATAGTAGTCGAGCCTGTTAGGGAATAGATAACCAGTGGCAAAATGACTGTGGTGACTGAGCTCCCCAACATTGCGATCCAATGTCCAAGCCACAACAAAGTGAACGCTTTGGATTGTTTTAAAGGTGAAGTGAAGGTAGCCCAGGCCGAGTGACTTCCTTCAGGTGATGTAGAGGATAAGGTTGAATTTTGGGTATCCATGATCACACTCCGGTATATTTCTAAACTGCATATTAAAACCTATTATACGAAATCTCTAACGTAAGGGTACAGAAAAAGTTGCAGTGAGGGGAGTTATAATGAATAGCCTGCCAATGAAAGAGTCAACCTAGAATAACTTTAGGCTGCAAAGATATATAGCTTACCTTTTGCATAGGGATTATTGGATAAAAGCATTGACGCGTGAAAATGAATGATGTACTATTCAATGACCAGCCGCGTGCTAGGTTATCAAGAAAAAGGGAAAGAGTGTGGATACCATGAAAAAATTTAGTTTTTTGCCGATTGTACTCATCGTGATGGCATTGCTGGTTTCGGCCTGCGGTAACAACGATAAAGGCGCCAGTAACAATAATGCATCTACCGGAGATAACGGATCTAATAATGGAAAAGCAGATACTACTGCTACAGCTACTCTTGAATCTGTAAAAGCAAGCGGCAAGCTAAGAATTGGCACGGAAGGCACCTATGCTCCGTTTACCTACCACGATGCTGCAGGTAAACTGACAGGCTTCGATGTCGATATTGCGACTGAAGTGAGCAAACGCCTGGGTGTACAACCGGAGTTTATCGAGACGCAATGGGACGGCATATTCGCAGGGTTGAACTCCAAGCGGTTTGACACGGTGTTTAATGAAGTATCCATTACAGATGAGCGCAAGCAAAAATATGATTTTTCTGATCCGTATATTGTCTCCAAGGCAGTTCTGATCGTAAGCGAAGACAATACAGACATCCAGAAATTTGCTGATCTAAAAGGGAAAAAGGCTGGGCAGTCCCTGACCAGTAACCTGACTCAAATCGCGAAAAGCAACGGCGCAGAAATTGTGGCAACAGAGGGATTCAACCAAGCCATTGACCTCCTGACTTCCAAGCGGGTGGATGCGACCGTCAATGATGGATTATCCTATCTTGATCTGAAAAAGCAAAAGCCTGACGCACCAATTAAAAAGGTGGACGAATCTTCAGATGCTTCACACAGCGCAGCTGTATTCAATAAAGGCAGCGAAGATTTGATCAAGGAAGTAAACAAAGCGCTGGCTGATATGAAGGCTGACGGTACGTACCTGAAAATTTCCGAGAAATATTTTGGAGCTGACGTATCCAAATAATAAATGAAGACCCAACGTTCGCCAAGTCGAACCGAATCTTCCCAAACCTATCTTTTCAAAGGATGTCTGTACAATGGATGATCGCCAAATACAAATCATTATCGATTCATTATTGCCTCTGCTTAAAGCAGGGGTTTCTTTTACGATTCCGCTCACGCTTATCTCCTTTGCTCTTGGACTCGTGCTGGCGCTGATTACAGCGTTGGCCCGGCTGTCCAAATGGAGAATACTCAAGCTGATTTTCGGCTTCTATGTATGGGTGATTCGAGGAACTCCTTTGCTGGTGCAATTGTATATCATTTTCTATGGTTTACCTTCCGTAGGTATTACACTGGACCCGTTTATTGCTTCAGTGATCGGCTTTACTCTCAGCGTAGGGGCTTATAGCTCTGAAATTATACGTGCGGCTATCATATCCATTCAGGAAGGCCAATGGGAGGCGGGGTACTCCTTGGGGATGACGCGATGGCAAGTATTGCGTCGTATCGTGCTTCCGCAAGCATCCCGTGTGTCCGTACCTCCGTTGGCTAATTCATTCATCAGCTTGGTGAAGGATACCTCACTGGCTGCGACCATCACCTATGTGGAAATGTTCAGAACGGCTAACCAGATTGTAGCTACCACATACGAACCGCTATTGGTGTATACCGAGGCGGGAGTTATTTACCTGCTGTTTAGCACCATTTTGACTGTGCTGCAAAATTACCTGGAGAAGCGACTAGGCCGTTTTTCCGTCAGATAAAGGAGATTGTACCGGTGATCCAAATTCGGAATATACACAAATCGTTCGGCTCGCTGGAAGTGCTTAAGGGTGTTGACGTGACGTTGGATAAGGGGAAAGTGCTTGTTATCATCGGTCCTTCCGGCTCTGGTAAAACAACGCTTTTACGCTGCTTGAATTTGCTGGAGGTTCCTGACCAAGGAGAGATCCAAGTAGGGGATATTGCACTGAATTTTGCGAAAGGAACGAAGCTCCGGCAAGAAAACATTTTGGCGCTGCGAAAGCGGACAGGGATGGTATTTCAATCCTACAACCTCTTCCCGCATATGACAGCCGTACAAAATGTGATGGAGGGACAAGTCACGGTTCAGAAAAAGAGCAAGGACGAGGCGCGCAAACGTGCATTGGAATTGCTGAAAAAAGTGGGGTTGGCTGATAAAGCGGAATCCTATCCTCATCAGTTATCGGGAGGACAGCAGCAACGGGTCGGTATTGCCCGGGCAATGGCTGTCGAACCTGAGGTACTATTGTTCGACGAACCGACCTCTGCGCTTGATCCTGAGTTAGTAGGTGAGGTGCTTAAGGTCATAAAGCAACTGGCTGCTGAAGGGATGACCATGGTTATTGTCACCCATGAAATGAAGTTTGCAGCTGAGGTGGCGGACCATGTGATTTTGATGGATCAGGGTGTAATCGTTGAGCAGGGTACGCCGCATGAGGTTCTGGAGCAGCCCACCAGTCCACGGGCTATTCAGTTTTTGAATCGTCTAAGCGGGGAAGCAGAATAAAGGGAATTTGAGTGTTTGTTAAATATAAGCGATTAGACAGAATAAAAAGGCAGCTACAGGCGGGCGTTGAAAAATAAGCCCCGCACCCGTAGCTGCCTTTTACTCATCAGTTGTCCTCTTTTATTTCATTTTTAATGTAAGCAAAAAAGTACCCAATAGAATACAACAGCCTGCTATGAATGGTGCGAACATATTTGTATCAAATAAAAATCCCGCTAGAGTGGGGCCGACAATATTCCCGACACTCATATAGGCATTATTCATACCAGCTACATATCCTTGCTCATTCCCTGCCATCTTCGATAATTGTGTATTAAGAGCTGGACGAAGCATAGCGGTAGCAAAGAAAATAAGGGAAGTGAGAAGAAAGATACTCCAAAAATCTATGGCGAAAAGAAACAAAATATAAGCAGCTGAGGTGAAAAGAAGCGAACCTTTGATCACCCTTTGTTCACCAAACTTATTAATTATTTTAGCAACAACTAGTGCCTGCATACCGACTCCGATCACAGCACCTGCGGTTAGAATAATTGAAATATCTTGCGGCGAGAATTGGAAGCGGTTCGTTACATATAAACCAAGAACAGATTCAAAATTAGCGAGTCCAAAGGTCATCACCAGAACAAGTACAAAGAGCATCGCATACTTTGACCTTAACGATCTCACATATTGTTTGTACATAGATTCCTTCCGAGAAATTCTTGCCCGAGCTGCCTTCATTTGTTCTTTCGTCAAACTTTCAGGTAAACAAATCATTGAAAAAATAACTGCAATAATAGCCGCACCCGTTGCTATATACAGCGGCACTCTCGTTCCATATCCTGCAAGAAGACCACCAAGTCCAGGACCGATGACAAATCCGAATGACATGGCTGCGGCTAGCAGGCTATTTCCTTTGGCACGTTCTTCGGTTGTTGTAATATCCGCCACATATGCCATCATGGGCGGAATAATCAGGGCTGCTGCCATTCCTTCCAGAAGTCTTGAGGTATACAGCATCCATAACTCATCTCCGATAGCAAAGATAAATTTAGCTACAGCAAAAACAATGCCACCTACGACGATGAATGCTTTTCTCCCATATCGATCAGACAGTTGCCCAGTCATTGGAGAGAGCAGGAATTGTGTCACTCCATAGGCTGCTACCAATAAACCGATCGCCCGCCCACTGGCACCAAATTCAATGATCAGTTCTGGCAGGATGGGGGTAATTAAACCAACGCCCACCATAACGATGAAGATATTAATCATTAGGATTCCAAGTATTCTTTTCATGCAAAAAACCTCCTGATCCATTGGTTTCTGGATAGGAGGTAGACGTACGAACAAGAAGATACACTGCTCCCGTCAAAGAAGCAATGCGCTTATCGTGAATACCCAAAGCCTACACTAATCCTATCCAGAAAATTCGTAAGATTACGATTTTTTCTTTGGTGGAATAGGATTAGTAGATCATTGGCTTAAGGTCACCCTTTCGATACTTTATTGTTTATCAATATAACATAAATTTCTTTATAAGGCAATGAGAGGATAAATCAGAAGAACCCAACACGTCCTTCGGCCACATTTTTTAACCAGTCCTGCTTACGGCTCTTATCGAGCTCGCCTCGCATACCTTTGATAATCAGTTCAATATCGGCTTTTCCCTGCTCATGCCACTCCAGAGCCGTGCTGACATACAGTTCTCCGAGCTGAGCCAGGGAAAAACCGTCAGTCATGGCTGCCGCCTTCTGTGTACCTGTTTCCCCTGCAAAAACAAGGAAGTTACGCAGCTTGAGATATGCCAGTCGCAGCGCTTCGTCAGGCAAACTGATTTCATAGGCCCGATCGAAACGCCCTGCCCGGTTCATCAGACCCGGGTCGATTTTTTCGGGATAATTGGTCGTTCCGATCAGGAAGATGCCCTCCTTGGATGTAGCACCGTCGAGGGTATTCAGGAAAAAGGAACGCACCTCTTGAGGCATGGAATCAATGTCCTCAATGACTAGCACCATCGGAGCCAGGCGAGTAGCCGCCTCGAACACCTCTTTGACCGATTCACTGGTTGTATACTCCGTAATTTGCCAGTAGGCTGCCGGACCCGGTACACTGCTGGCAATAGATTTTACAAGTGTTGTTTTACCGTTGCCCGGATGGCCATATAGCAAAATACCACGCTTATAAGGAATGTTATAAGTCTGATAGAAGGTACGATCCGCTTCAAAAAACTGATCGAGTGATCGGAAAATATCCCGTTTGATTTCCGCTTTCAAAATCACGTCATCCCGCGTAATTGCGCGGGTTATCGGCTCTGCCTGCCGAGAAAGTCCACGGCTTGTGTCGGTAAAAACGGTGACACGCTTCATATTCTGCTTACGTTCACGACCGCGTACTCCCGCGAGGAAGCCTTGCAGCTCCTGGTCGCCTATCGCAAATACGTAATCTTCATTGTACACGCCATTCTCACGGAAAAAGGGAACTCGCGCCAGCGCGATGCCCCACTTGGGGTAGGCGAATACATTATTACGCATCGACAGATGCACGCCGTATTCAGGAGTCGGTCCGTCATCGTCATACTGGATGGTGCGTTCCTCCAAACGATCGAAAACCCGTGCCACATGTTCCAGATCGGGACTGCCTGAACGAATATCTTCCTCCAGCAGATCCCAATACTCAATATTGGGATCATCGCTGGCATACAGCACGTATTTTACGCCGTAGCGGTTATAGAGTGCTTCACTGATACCGTCGATTAGACGGGCATAAGCGGCATAACCGGTAATGCGTCCATCTGTACGTTCATCAAATTCGTAAATAGCTGGGATGTCTATACTCAAATTATTTGGCTCCTTTCAGGGCGGCCAGCGGCTTGCATTTGGCTACAACTGCTGCGAGTCCTGCCCCGGTGACACTTTCGATAATATCATCTACATTTTTGTAGGCCTGTGGAGACTCGTCGATAATGCTTTCCAGCGATGCCTGATTGACCACAATTTCATCGTCTGTCCCTACACCCAGGGCCCCTGCAAAATCCTCCACACTGACGAGTCGTTTGGTCGCAGAACGCGAACGAATCCGGCCTGCTCCATGGCAAATGGAGTGGAAGTTATCCTGACCGCCCGGTAAACCTACCATAATATAAGAGGCTGTCCCCATAGAGCCGGGGATCAGGGCTGGATGCCCTGTCGCCTGATAAGGCCGCGGATTGTCGGGGTGTCCTGCTGGAAGAGCACGCGTAGCACCTTTACGATGCACAAACACGCTGCCGTGATCCGGATGGGATTCCTCCCAAGCATAATTGTGCATTAGATCGTACAAAGTACGCAACTCGCACTTTGTACCAAAGACATCGCGGAAGGCTTCACGCACGGAGTATGCGATGAGATGTCGGTTCACCACAGCATAATTCAGCGCCGAATACATCATATCGACATAATGTGCAGCCTCGGGGTGATCCAGCGGTGCGAATACTAGTCTCGGGTCGGAGGTACCGAGCCCGAGACGGCTCATTGCCTTGGCAATGGCAGATGAGCTGGCCTGGCTGACTGCTCCACCCCAAGCCCGTGATCCCGAATGAATCATCACAGCCACCTGACCGTCGAACATACCCCAAGCTTCAGCTGTTTCGCGGTTTTCCTCCGCGATTTCAATCGCCTGAATTTCGACGAAGTGATTGCCTCCACCCAGCGTGCCGAGCTGTCGGTGAGCCCGATGCCACGTACGATCTTCGACAAGATTCAGCACCTCCTCGTCAAAGGAGAACTTACTGTGCTCTACATGGGTGAGTGAGGTGGATTTCTTAGGAGTGTAGCTGTCCGGAATATATTTGTTGGGTAAGCCGTGCAGACCCTTGCGTACAATATGCTCCAGTCGGATATCCGAATAATGCCCGCGCTGGTGGGCTTCCATAGGCAAATATTTGTCGATGGTTTTGACCAGCTTACGGCGCAGCTTGGTTTCCTTCAAAGCATCCTTGTGCAGATTGGTCAGGTGTACGCGCATGCCGCAGCCAATATCACTGCCAACGATGGAGGGAGATACATAGCCGTCCTCTATTCCCCATACAGCAGTCGTACCGATGCAGGTTCCGACGCCTACATGTACATCTGGTGTGTATCCCATATAGCGGATACCCGGAATTTGTAAATTGTTATTAGCCATCTCGAACACCTTGTAATCTAGTGAGGAGAAAAGTTGCTGAGAAGCATATACGGTCAGATCACCTGCCGGAAGCTTCATCAGATGGCTGTATGGTCCTTCATGCAAGGACGAGTCGGTTGTATGTTGTATATTCATATAAATGGGTAGTTCCCTTCTTCAAGTAAATTCATAAATACTTGCATAAAAAGATATAAAAAAAACAAAAAAGCCGCAGACTTGTCGTCTACGGCTTCCTGCACCGAAAGTGTCATTACATTTTATGATCAACACATCATAAATACGTAAAATAACCTGTTCTTCCAATAGCATAAAAAAATAAAAAAGCCTGGCTAATCACGCCGTCAGACAGCGTGATATCACCCATCATGTCGCCCGAACGGGGCCGATGAGACGAAAACTCAAATATGTGGTTGTGCTATGCTGCCTGTCTGTCGTTATCATGTAAAGCTCAGTCATGTCTGTCGGCCCCCTTTTCTTAAAGTTAATTGCTATGTTAATGGAAACCTGTGGAAGCTGTCAACCCTGAAAGGTAGAAGTGTGGGGAAATGTGACTTTACTCACGGTGAAGTGTGAGTAACATCATAGTTCAATTGGCCCAAAGCTGATATTGTACTAAATATTCAAATATTCAGATATTGTTGAACGTTTATAGGACAATTCTGTGAGGGGGACGGAGCAGGCATGGAAGGAGATCTCCAGAAATTTAAGGCCGACTTTTTCAAAGCATTGGCTCACCCTCTGCGCATCCGCATTTTGGAGGTGCTGAGTGAAGGGGAACGGAATGTGAACGAGCTACAGACTGCGCTCGGTTCCGAAGGTTCTGCCGTATCGCAGCAATTGGCCGTTTTACGAGCCAAAAATTTGGTGAACAGTTTCAAGGAAGGTACATCGGTCGTGTATTCACTACGTGATCCGCTTTTGAAGGAGCTGCTTGCGGTGGCGCGGCGGATTTTTGACAATCATTTGGTCGAAGCGATCTCGTTGCTGGAAGGTATACGTAACGAGAAGTAATGCTATTACAGAAAAGAAGGGTTACAGGAATGAAGTGGATAGGAAGGTTCGAAGGCTATAACGCAGGAGCTTTGCGTAAGGATCTCATTTCCGGAAGTATTGTAGCGATTGTGGCGATTCCGCTTGGTATGGCGTTTGCCATTGCATCAGGAGTAAAGCCGGAATATGGGCTGTATACGACCATTGTTGCGGGAATTTTGGTTTCGCTACTGGGAGGGTCAAAATTCCAGATCGGAGGACCTACGGGTGCATTTATTCCGATTTTGCTGGCTATTGTCATGCAATACGGTTATGAGAACCTACTCATAGCTGGTTTTATGGCGGGCATTATGCTCATTTTAATGGGTGTGCTAAGGCTGGGGGCACTGATTAAGTTTATTCCCAAGCCAGTAACAATTGGCTTTACGGCCGGAATTGCCGTGACGATATTCAGCGGTCAGATTGCTAACTTTCTCGGCTTGCGCGGGGTAGAGCGGCATGAAACTTTTCTGCCTTCCATGGCAGAGCTCATCCATCGACTTCCTTCACTGAATGTATATAGTATCCTGACGGCTTGTATCTGTCTTGCCGCGCTTATTTTGGTGCCTAAAAAATGGCCCAAGATACCCGGCTCACTGGTTGGTCTACTCTTGTCAACACTGGTGGCAGCTTTACTTTTTCCAGGGCAGGTGGCTACGATTGGCTCTGCGTATGGCGCAATTCCAGCATCTTTGCCTGAGCTACATATTCCTGTGATGACGTGGGATTTGATCGTGAAACTCTTGCCGCCAGCACTTGTTATTGCAATGCTGGGAGCTATTGAATCTTTGCTTTCAGCGGTGGTAGCTGACGGTATGACGGGAGCCCGGCATAACAGCAATCGTGAACTGGTTGGACAAGGGATAGCTAATTTGCTGACACCGCTGTTCGGCGGCATTCCTGCGACAGGTGCAATTGCCCGCACCGCCACAAATATCCGTAACGGTGCTGTTTCTCCTATGTCAGGCATCGTACATGGGTTCGTGGTGCTCCTCATCCTGGTGCTTTTCGCACCTTATGCGTCTAACATTCCGTTGGCCAGTATGGCTCCGGTGCTGATGGTAGTAGCTTGGAATATGAGTGAGCGCAAGCATTTTGCGCACATTCTCAAAACGCGGACAGCGGATTCTATTGTGCTGGTTGTCACCTTTTTGCTGACGGTTTTTACGACGCTGACAACGGCTGTGGAGGTGGGTTTAATTCTGGCGGTTGTATTGTTTGTTAAACGTATGAGCAATACACTTTCAGTAGACAAGGTACTTCCTGATCCTTCTGTAAAACATGAAAAAGTAGGCGCCCATATGGTCACAGATCAGCATGATTGTCCACAGGTGGCTATTTACAATGTGGAAGGCCCTTTATTTTTCGGTGCAGCCTCGGTATTGGAAAACTCAGGTGTGGGAGGTCGGACTGACCACCTACAAGGGATTTTGTTGTTGCGTATGGGGAAGGTCCCTTTTATGGATATGACGGGAGAAGGTAACTTTACCGCATTAATTCAGAAATACCGACAATCTGGCGGAACGGTGCTTGTTTCCGGGCTCCAGCCTCAACCGCTGGCATTACTACAGAAAACCGGATGCTACGACATGATTGGACAAAAGCATTTTTTCGAACATACAGGAGAGGCCCTGACGGCTGCCCTTGCGCTGGTGAATCAGGATCATTGCTGTGGATGTAGGCAAATGGCTTTCCGAGAATGTACGAGTCTGTGCCGCAGATCGCAGCAAACCAAATCTTCCTTTGCAGATGGAGCCGTTTCGGTTCCCATACCTGTAAATAGCGGCAGATAAAATTTGTTGCTGAATGCCGAAAAATCTCTTCCAATCCCCGAAATCAAGTGCATAATGAAGACTTGCATTTGCTTCGAAAATGGAAGGGATTTTTCTCTTCTTCATGAAAAAAAGGAATAAAATTCAAAAAAATGCTTGAATATCTGATTTTATGACACTATACTAGATTCAAAAGATACCATATGTTTCATTCTTTTGTTTTAAATTGTATTTTAATACTTGCACATTAACCTCCTCGATTACTTCTAAATTTCTTATCCTACCTTTCTCTTCATTTTTTTCACTTTTCATTTTCAAACTTGTCCACCTGTTTCTACCCGATGCTCGTTCTTTACGGTCTGCACCAAGGGTTGTTCACCTCAGAATGATGACCTATGGATATCACCCCGGCGGAATCTATATTTTTTAAAGGAGGTGAGTACCAGAGGCTATTTTGTGAGCTTTTGACGTAGCTGCCCGGAAGGTTGTCCTTGAGAATTAAAAAACCAAGTAAAGGGAGATGAAAAGTATTGATTAAGTCGAAAAATATCAAAAAGACGCTGTCGGTCAGTTTTACCGCTCTTCTTGCTTTTTCTCTGATTTCTCCGGTATATGGTGATTCCAGCACAACCACCTCAGCAGGAGCATCGACGATTTCCGCCAAGGTTTCTGCCAAGCTGAACCAACAATTCAGTGCCAGTGAGTATGTCACCTATCTGGTTAAATTAAAAGATCAGGTGGATACGGAGTCAGTTGCCAAGCATGCTTTCCAAAAGGCCTCTGCAGAGCAAATTTCACCCGCTGCTGCTAAACTTTCTGTACGTACAACGGTTGTGAACTCTCTCATGGATACAGCAGAAAAAACGCAACAATCTGTGGAGGAATACTTAAAGAAGGAAGTCAATAACGGAAACGTCAAAAAGTACAAGAGTTACTTTATCGTGAACGCATTTGCGGTAACCAGCACCAAAGAGGTCATGGATAATCTCGCCACACTTCCTGAGATCGACAAAATTTTACCGGATGAAAAGCGGGAACTGCAAAAGGTAGAAATAGATAAGGATGCCCAGCCCGTAGTTGAGGAATCTACAGCTGACCAAGCGGTTGCAGATCAGGCCGCTGTAGATACGGCTGTGACGGAAGAGAATGCGCAAAAATCGGTGGAAGAATCCGTGTATAAGGATGCGGTAACGCCAAGCCGTGTCGAGTGGAATATCTCTAAAATCAAAGCACCACAGGTTTGGGCCAAAGGCATCGACGGCAAAGGCATTGTAGTCGCCAATCTGGATACAGGCGTTGAATATACTCACCCGGCGTTGAAAAGAAAATGGCGTGGTCTGAATGCTTCCGGTCAGGTCGTTAATCCAGAACTGAGCTGGTATGATGCGGTTGATGGAGCATCGCTGCCAACTGATTCAAATGGACATGGTACACATACGATGGGTACGAGCGTTGGCTCGGACAGCAACGGTACGAATGAAATCGGTGTTGCCCCTGGCGCCAAATGGATTGCGGTTCGAGTATTCAATCCAGATACGACCGACTCCATCTTACTGGACGGTGGACAGTGGATTCTTGCTCCTGTAGATAAAAACGGTAAAAAGCACCCTGAGCTTGCACCGGATGTGGTGAATAACTCTTGGGGCGGCGGACCTGGCCTGGATGAATGGTATCGTCCAGTCACCAAGGCGTGGAGAGCGGCTCAGATTTTCCCTGAGTTCTCCGCAGGCAACACAACATTGTCCAATCCGGGCGGACCTGGGTCTGTAGCCAATCCGGCAAATCTGCCGGAAGCCTATGCGACAGGAGCCACGGACGTTAACAACAAGCTGGCCAGCTTCTCGCTGCGCGGTCCTTCTCCTTATGGCGAAGTGAAGCCTGAGATTTCGGCTCCTGGTGTCAACATCCGTTCTTCTGTACCGGGCGGAGTGTATGAGGGGGGATGGAACGGTACCTCCATGGCAGGCCCACATACTGCTGGATTAGCGGCATTACTGCTTCAGGCCAAGCCATCTTTGACTGTGGATCAACTGGAGGATGTTATTTCAAAAACAGCGACGCCGCTGACAGACAGCCAGTATCGGACTTCACCGAACAATGGTTACGGATATGGTCTGATCGACGCGCTTGCTGCGGTGAACTCCGTACTTAAGTGAGGATTTTGCAAAAATCCCATAAGCGACTTCCAATGAACAAGATATAGAGCGAAAAATAGGATTAAGAAAGACCCCCGAAAATCCCTTTGAGCGGCTCGTACAGAGATTGCATATACCTGTTAACCGTGTAATGCACTACTACGTAGCCGCAAAAAAGGGGTTTTCGTACATAAAAGAATATAAAAGTCATAGAATTTCAAGAAAAATGCAAAAAAATGACTTGTATATCTGTTTTGATAATTTTATACTATTCCATAATATATAATTATATATCAATTTTTAATATAAACTGTAATGATATAACATGTTTTTCTTCGAAGTTCTCCTGCTTTTTCTCCTTGGTTTCTACTGAATTTCATCGCTTCCTATTGGGATAGTAAACTCACCTATGAAGTACCACCATCTATGAACAGCCAAATATTTTTGTGCCTCTATATTCTATGAAGGAGGTGGTCGCCAACCACATCGTGTTGCGCAACCCGTGTGTTTGATGTGTAAGGTATGAGGTCTTACTCTGTACAGGTTATTCCAGAAACATTAAACCTAGTAAAAGGAGTGGAGAAGTAATTGATTAAACCTAAACGATTCAAGAAACCACTATCTATCGGACTATCTTTGCTAATGGCCTTTTCCTTTGTTCAACCTGCTTTGGCGAATAACACACCGGATGGCTCCAAGCTGGAGCTGAAATCAGCCTCGCACAAGGTCACGACCGCGAAGGTATCCCCGAAACTGACCAAACAGTTTGAGGAGAATAACTATGTTACCTATCTGGTCAAATTAAAAGAACAGGTAGACACCAACAAGGTTTCCAAAAATGCTCTCCAAAAGGCCTCACTTGAGAAAATAACACCTTCCGCTGCCAAAATGGCTGCGCGCAGCCATGTGATCAGTTCTCTGCGTGAAACGGCTTCAAGAACCCAATATGGGCTTGAAAATTATTTGGATAAGCAATCAGAGAGCGGCGGAGTGAAGGAATATAAAAGCTTTTTTATTGTCAATGCATTGGCTGTAACAAGCACCAAGGAGGTGCTGGATCATATTTCGCAGTTGCCTGAGGTCGATAAAGTCTTGCCGAATGAAACGCGTTATCTGCAAAAGGTGACGGTTGACAAGCAAGCAGAGGGAGCAAATGCCAAAACGGCTGAAACAGCTGAAACAGCCACAGCAGCAACGGCGAAGTCTGCAACGGTAGAGAAGGCTGTTGAGCTGGAGAAGGACGATGGCAAAACATCGGCTAAGCCTGGCAATGCAGGTAAGAACGCTGTAGACCCATCTACGGTGGAATGGAACATATCCCATATTAACGCACCACAAGTGTGGGAAAAGGGAATTGACGGAACCGGAATCGTGGTTGCCAATCTGGATACAGGTGTAGATTATACACATCCGGCCCTTCATCGCAAATGGCGGGGGCTGGACGCGGCAGGCAATGTCGTGAATCCCGAGCTGAGCTGGTATGATCCGCATAGTCATGCGACGCTTCCGGTCGATCAGGAAGACGATTCCCATGGTACACATACGATGGGCACGATGGTCGGCTCTGAGGAAAACGGAACGAATCGAGTTGGCGTTGCACCTGGTGCGAAGTGGATTGCGGTTCGGATTTTTAATCCGGAAACGACGGATGCGATTATACTGGATGGCGGTCAATGGCTGCTTGCGCCAAAAGATGCCCAAGGGAATCTTCATCCCGAGCTTGCTCCAGACGTAGTGAACAACTCGTGGGGAGGCGGACCGGGTCTTGATGAATGGTTCCGGCCTGTGGTTCAGGCATGGCGGGATGCTCAAATCTTCCCCGAATTCTCCGCAGGTAATACCTCTCTTTCCAATCCGGGCGGACCTGCCTCGGTAGCCAATCCGGCAAACTATCCGGAATCCTTCGCTACTGGAGCCACGGATAGCAATGATAATCTGGCCAGCTTCTCATTGTTAGGACCATCACCCTATGGTGAGGTGAAGCCAGAAGTTTCCGCACCGGGTGTTAATATCCGGTCATCTGTCGCTGGTGGCGCCTATAAAGGCGGGTATAACGGTACTTCCATGGCGGGACCTCATGTTGCGGGCCTTGCAGCTCTGTTGCTGCAAGCGAATCATTCGCTTACCGTAGATCAGCTTGAGGAAATTTTGATGAACACAGCTACACCGCGCACGGACAGCACATATCCTACTTCGCCAAATAATGGCTACGGACATGGTGTCATTAATGCGCTGGATGCAGTCGGTTCGGTCATGCAAGGTCTGGGCTCCGTGTCTGGTAAAGTTGTAACGGGTGGCGACGATCTGGAAGCACCTGTTCTCGAGCATACACCGCCCGCAGCGGCATTCGAGGGTATTGATATACCTCTGACTGCTCATGTAACGGATGATGTCGGCGTGACAGCCGTTGAGGCCTTTGCCAAAACAGCAGGTACGTCAAACTATGTATATATTCCGTTGGAACGGACCTCCGGCGACAGCAAAGATGGTACATATCAAGCGTCTATCCCGACTTTTTTGGTGGACAGCGCTGGTCTGGAATACTATATTCGTGTAAATGATTATGGTAATAATGGATTTGAAACTGAAGTATACAAGGTTAAAATCTCCAAAGGTGTAAAACCAGGCTACACACAAGACTTCGAAAAAGACATTGCCGGTATTAATATCGGTGGACAGGGCAGTGTTTGGAAATGGGGAACTCCGACAAGCGGCCCTAAAAGCGCACATTCGGGTACAAAGGTCATCGCGACTAATCTCGAAGGCCAATATCAGGCCAACTCCAACAGTTATTTTATGGCCCCTCCGATTGATCTGACCGAGAGCTCAAAAGGGGCACTGGTCAGCTTCAAGCATTGGTACGATCTTGAAAACAATTCTGATTTCGGCAAAGTGTACGTAGCAACCACAAACAATCAGAATGCGTTTGAGCAGGTATTATCGTTTACCGGCACCAGCAATGGCTGGAAAACACAATATCTTGATTTGCGGGCATTCGCGGGTCAAAAGGTATACCTCCTGTTCAACTTTACGAGTGACAATACGGTTGTGAAAGATGGCTGGTATATTGACGATCTGTCGATTCAGGAGCCAGACACCGTTGCACCTGCTGCGCCGAGCAATTTGACTGCTGAAGCAGATACTGTGGGCAACGTCACACTGGCCTGGAATGCTTCCTCCGATGAGGATGTAAAGCAGTACAAGGTGTATCGTTCTACCCAATCAGGCAAAAATTATACTTCCATCGGTACAACCTCAGCACTGACACTCACAGATACCATCACGGTCGGTGGAGCGACCTATCATTATGCAGTGGCGGCTGAGGATTATAGTGGCAATGAAGGAATCAAGTCGAATGAGGCTTCTCTGAGAGTAGACGTGCCAGATACGCTGTATAGCGATCATTTTGACGGCAGCTCGGATAATGGCTGGACTCATTCCGGTACCAAGGATGAATGGGAACGCGGCATTCCCAAGGAAGTAGGACCAGAAAACGCAGCGTCCAGACCCAATGTGTGGGCAACCGATCTTGATAGCAATTATGAGAACGGAGCTGAATTTTCGCTGGTTTCTCCCAAAATTAATTTGCAGGCTGTACGCAACGCAACACTGACCTTCAATCACTGGTTTGAAATTGAGGCCGGCTATGATTACGGTTATGTGGAAGTGTCCAAAAACAATGGTGACACGTGGAGCGAGCTGGGCAAATTCTCTCACAACACGAATGGGAAAAAGTGGAGTCCAGTTTATTACAATCTGGATAGCTACACCGGCAATGAGATTCAAATTCGCTTCCGTTTGAAATCGGATAACAGTGTGAACAAGAACGGCTGGTACATTGACGATTTCCGTGTGCTGGGCATTCCAGCTGCGACAGTGACCAAGGACATCGTACCTGAGTCGAATATCAAGCTGGAAAAAGCGGAAGAACAATTCCCGCTGTACAAAATTACAAGCACTGAAAAGAGTGAATTCCAGGAGAAAGTGAAGCCGGCAGAAACAACGGTGGATAGTGGACGTGTCGGGCTCGACAGTCTTCCAGCCAGCGCTACGGTTACGGTATTGGAAACCGGACGTTCGGTGAAAACGGATCCGACCACAGGCAAATACAGCTTCACTCATGTAGCGGGCGACTATACGCTGAAGGCTGAAGCCTATGGTTATGTGCCTCAAACGAAAGCAGTCACGATTGAGAATAACAAAGTCATCAGAGCAAACTTTAGTCTTCAGGCCGTACCTCACGGTACGATTCATGGGGTCATTACCGACAAGCAATCCGGTGAACCGATCCAAAAAGCGAAAGTGTTGGTGCTGGAGGATGCGCGTATTGCTCCGGTAGAGACGAATGAGGCTGGAGAATTTACGCTGGACGTGCTGGAAGGAACATACACATTGTCCATTTCAGCTGAGAATTATTATAGCGACAGTGTATCCGTTACTGCTCCTCCGAACGGTAGTGTGGTAGCGAATGTCACGTTGAAACCTTTTATCGGGTTCCAGGGAGGCATTGCCTACGATGACGGGACAGGAGAAAATGCTAGAGCCTTTAACGCGGCAGGCAATTCATGGGCAGTCAGAATGACGCCTGAGTCGGAAGTGGCTCAAGTGACAGGAGCATCGCTTTTGTTCTGGAACTCTGCCTTCCCGAATCCGGGAGGAACGGCATTCCAATATTCTATCTATGACGCCTCCGGTGCGGCAGGAGCACCTGGACGATTATTGGCTGGTCCATTCGACGGGACTGCCGTAAGGGATGAGACACAATGGACGACGGTGCAGCTTCCAGAGCCGGTGACGGTTCAAGGTGACTTCTACATCGTATATACACAGTCTGCTGTAGGCACACAGTCGCCAGGTCTTGCTACAGATGAGAGTGGCCCGAATGCACTTCGCAGCTGGCAAGGTGTAAGCGGAGCATGGAGCCAATCACCTGAGGAGGAAGGGAACTACATGATCCGGGCTATCGTCAGATATCCGGTGAATGCTCCAACGATTATGACTCCTACGAAGGCTACGTATACGCAGGAAGAGTCGATTACCGTAACAGGAACTTCCCCGGCAGAAGGAGCCGATATTCAGCTCTTTAACGGTAAGGA
>RCUF01000184.1_pt1 | contig 28329 bp, 20 predicted proteins | sample 2166311 | NCBI WGS metagenome assembly RCUF01 (sample SAMN09932608, study PRJNA488358) | compost metagenome | feature: garden; material: soil; isolation source: compost soil in 4-hydroxybenzonitrile-enriched culture | place: Germany: Experimental Botanical Garden Goettingen | collected 2016-01-27
ATTTGCAGGCTTTTGTTCTTTATCTACAGAATGAGCTGAAAAAACTGCACTATTACAACTTTTCTTATCAACCTGCTGAATACGAATGATTGCAAAATGACATGCCTATCGCTAAATCCATCAGAAGACGGAAAAACTATATAAAAAAGCCACCGCCCATAGACGGTGACCTCAATCATCTGAGAATCAGACGTTTCATACTAATAATCAATCGCTTCCCTTAATCCCGACTCCAAATTTTAGCCAGCAAACGAAGCATTTCAATGTACAGCCACACCAAAGTAACCATCAATCCAAATGCACCGTACCATTCCATATATTTAGGAGCACCTTGGCTAGCGCCATTTTCGATGAAGTCAAAGTCCAGCACAAGGTTGAGTGCAGCCACGATAACAATAACTACAGAGATTCCGATCCCGATCCAACTGCTATCGTGAAGATATGGCATATTAATACCGAATAGGCGAAGGACAAAGCTCAACAGGTACACCAAACAAATGCCGCCCGTAGCCGCAAATACGCCCAGCTTAAAGTTTTCGGTCGCCTTGATCATTCTCGTCTTGTAAGCAAGGAGAAGAGCAAAAAATACGCCCATGGTCAATAATGCCGCCTGCAGAGTAATTCCATAATATAGATTCTCAAAGCTGGCTGAAAGCGCACCAAGGAACATACCTTCAGCTATAGCGTAAACCGGCACCAGGATAGGAGCCGTTGTAGGCTTAAAAGAAATAATCAATGCAAGAACAAACCCTACAATTGCTCCACCAATAGCAAAAGTGGTTACATTGTACCCGTCAAAAAACATCATCCATGTACTGAACGCGCTTGCCAAAAGTATAGTAAGCGTAATAAATGCCTTGTTCACTGTACCATTAATTGTCATGCTGTCCTGTCCTACATATTGCCCAGATGGTTCAAAAGTATTGTCATTTAAAGTAGGATTCCCGCTTCGTCCGATCAAGGATAGATCACCTCATTAGTTATTTTGACTCAATAATATCATATTTTGAGGCCCTATCCCATATTTTCCCTCGATTGTTATAACAAAAAGCTGGCGACAACCGTGGTGACGATCAGTCCAATCAACACAGGCTTCAAATTGCGGCGAGCAAGCTCAAAAGGACTCACCCCACAAATAGCTGCTGCTGGAATCAATGCCCATGGAATCAAAGTACCGCCGCCAACCCAGATGGCAGCAATTTGGCCAAGTGCCGTTAACGTAGCTGTCCCTGAATGCGTAGCAACAGCAAACAATTTAGCGATCGATCCAGCGAGGGAAATGCCGGAGAATCCAGATCCATCCAGCCCAGTAATGGCTCCAGTCACGACCGAGGTAACTGCTCCAACCGTGCTGTTTAACGGTACATTGTTAGCCAATGCGACCCCCAGATCATTCACGATTCCATGTGAGCCTTCTGGTAATACTGTACCGAATAAGTCTGTAAAGGCTGTATCCCCAAGATAGAAAAATGCCGCTATAGGAATGACTGGTCCGAACACCTTGAATCCAAAAACAAAACCATCGATCAAATAGGAGGTTACCTTCTCCAAGCCCTGCTCTCGATGAGCCAGCAAAGTGACTGCGATCAAAATAATGACTGCTGTTCCACCTACTAATGCTGTCGCATCGCCACCCTGCAGTTTGAGCAAAAACATAGCTGCAACATCGCCAAGGAAGAGCAGTGGTATTAAAATAGCCAGACACCTTTTCGCCAATGGAGCGATTTTTACAATACCTGCATCTTCAGTTGATGACAGTGCATTTGCAGCATTTTTACCGAGGACCAGTCCATCTCTCCATGTCCCATTCTTGATATCTCTTCGCATCATCCAAAAGGCGGCCACTGTCGTAACCAATCCCATTACTATAACGAGCGGAATGCTAGCCTCCATCACACTGCTTACCGGTATACCCGCTGCGTCCGCAGTCAATTTTGGAGCACCCTGAATAATATAGTCGCCTGACAGTGCGATCCCATGCCCGAACAGATTCATCGCCATTGCGGCTCCCAAAGCAGGCAGTCCCACACGAATGGCTACAGGCAGAAGGACAGCACCAATCAGGGCTACCGCAGGAGAAGGCCAGAAAAACCACGAGGTAACCATCATAATAATACCGATTCCCCAAAAGGCTATTCCCGGTGAACGCATAAACCGGGTCAGCGGCGCCACCATTATTTCATTAATCCCTGTACGGATGAGTACCCTGCTCATTGCCACAATGATTGAAATGATCATAATCGTACCCAGCAATTCCTTCGTCGCATAAATAAAGGAATTGAACACACCGGAGACTGATCCTTGAAGAGTCTCTGTCGCAATCCATCCCAGCACAAAAATACCAGCTACACAGATCATCGTCGTATCCCGACGTTTGATCAGAAATCCCAAGATTAACACTATAAACGCTAGATATACATAATGGAGCGCAGTCAGTTGAATCCCCACCATACACCACACCCTCTCCTCGCTTAAGCGTGGTATATGCTATGCAGGGGCATGGGCATTTGTTCAATACTTGGAGACTCCACAACATCGCAAAAAAGCCCCCCATTCGCTATTTTAGCGACTGAAGGACTTGTAGTATCCAAGTGATATTTTCTATCAAAATTACCAACTCAGGCCTCTTCCGACACCGTCTTCCCGTTCCTGCCCAGACGAATCTGCTTATAGGATTCTTCTGCGATCTCATTGAGTGTCGTCTGATGAATCAACTTGTATGTACTGATTTTTAAATAATCGTCCCTGTTAATTTTGCCTTGCTCCAGAATTTGATCCAGTACAGGCAGCCGAAAGTCTTTTGTGGGCAAATATGAGATAATGATGTCCTCTTCCTCGGTCTTAATAAATATTTTAATGCCTGTTAATCGAGGAAAAAAAAGAGATCTATAATCCAGCTTGATCACCAGATCCTCTTGTTTGGCATTTTTTAATGTCGGTATGTTGCTCGGCAGGGATACAAAATAAACAATTTGCTCAAAAGAATAATCAAGATCTACTATATTTAAGCCCAGAGATTTTGTAATCCTCACAGCTACAGACTTCATTTCAACAAAACAAAAGAAACGGCTGCTAAGCAAAAGGAATCCAACAAAAACCAAAGTAGCGACTATTACACTGAATCCAGTCACGCTTGTCCTCCTCCTAGCATACAACCTTATTTTTACCAGCTTCCTTTGCCCTGTAAAGAGCCCTGTCAGCAATATCAACCAGATCGAAGGCGATTGATGACTGCATCTCTTCGGTAGAAGCTACGCCCAGACTAATGGTTAAGCGCCCTGCGGGTTGTTTCTCTCCACAGGGAAACGAAGTATTCTCTACATTCATACGAATACGCTCAGCGACTTGCACAGCAGCCTCCTTGCTTGTAGAAGGAAGAAGCACCACAAACTCTTCGCCACCAAAACGAAAAGCCAAATCCTGATTATCTATTGAGCTTTTAATAACATCAGCCAACTGAATCAGCACCTGATTCCCTAGCAAATGGCCATTCGTATCGTTAAAATGCTTAAAATAATCGATATCGATCAAAATCGTGGATAGTGGAGACTGTTTTCTATGTGTCCAATGCTGCTCCAATACTGTCTGAAATGCTCTTTGATTGAACAGAGCTGTTAACCCGTCCTTCAAAGCCATATCTTCAATCTTACTATATAAACGTGTATGTTGAATGGCGATAGCGGCTTGGTTAGCAAGTGGAATAACACTTTCTATAGCAGTAGCAGTAATAGGCTTCTTATTTACCGGATTATCGACTATTAGAATCCCAACCTTCGTTCCTTGGCTAATCAGGGGGAAAACTGCCAATTCGCTCATATTGAACTGTTGGGCAAATAACTGTAGGGCCCTGTCATTTTCGTCGATTCCTTTAATATGTAACGGGGTTTCACTTTCCAAGGTTCTATACAAAAAGTTGGGCTCATCGAGCGGAATCTCCAGCCGCATCACTCGTTCATTAAGCAACAAGTCGATGGATTTTTCACTTTCCTTATTCTCAATGAGATCCATCAGATTATATTTACTTTTTGTAATTCGATTCCACGTTTTGTAGCCTTCTTCAGCGGTCATTGGGCCTGTGCCCATTATTCCGCTTAGCTTAGAACCGTTCTCATCAATTAACAGAATGATCGCTCTATTAAAACCAAGGCCATATCCTGCGGTTACAGAGGTTAAAATCGTTTTCAGCAATTTCTGCAAATTCAGCGTCTGCTGCATAGAGAAGCTAACTTCTTTAAAAACATTCAATTGCTTTGAGTTTTCAGTAAGCTTGCTCAGCCAATGATCACTTTCTATCTGAGTATTGGATACTAAACTGGCCAACAAATATACCAATCCAGCAAACGACAGATAGCTAAACAATACCGTTAAATCGCTTTCACCGATCTGTACAAATAAAATCAGCCCAGAGACAGCCGCGCTAACCAATCCCCCCAGAATATGAAAACATATTACCGATACACCAATAAAAACGGCCAATATCCATTTGGTATTCAAAAAGTCAAACAATAATCCTTCAATCTCCACCAAGACAAGACTAGAAACAACTAAAAAACACTTGTTGAATGTAGTCCTTCCTTTAAACCGAAAATAGTTGGTAATGATTACTAGAATGATGGTGTATATCACTAATTGAATATATTGTATAATCACCAGCAAACACTCCCAATCCCGTGATGACTAGATATATTGACCTAAATCTATTGTATCATCATTATTTTACATTGAAGAGTATTTTTCAACTGAATGTAAATAACAATCCATGAAATTTTCGTTCTGCTTTCATAAAGAACGGTATGCGGACACTATTACTATACTGAACTTTCAACCGCATAATCGATTTCGCTCTGTGCGCACACTTGATTTCTTCCTAACGATTTAGCCTTATACAAATGATTATCCGCTAATTTGATCAGCTTCGTGTACTCTTTATCTTCCTTTAAATACACTGTAGCAACACCAACACTGACAGTTATAACATCTGCAACCTTTGAATTTTCATGTGAAATTCGCAGCTGCTTGACTAAATCACATACTTTTTCAGCAATATCTTTAGCCTGATCAGCACTATATCCTGGTAAAACCACTGCAAACTCCTCTCCTCCATAACGGGCAACCAGACCGTCTGATGGGGGAAAGCTTGTTTTAATAGCATTCACAACAGCTTGCAGACAACGATCTCCCTGAATATGTCCATAACTGTCATTGTACCGCTTGAAATAGTCTATATCGATTAGCAATAACGAGATTGGAGATTGATCCTCAATGGCTAACATCAAATGATTTCCCAAGTACTCATCAAAATGCCGGCGATTCGCTGCTCCTGTTAATCCATCTGCCATAGACCATTCCTGCAGCTGGCGATTGAGCTCTATCAACTGCTTGCGTGACTCTTCGATCACCAAGGTCCGCTCATGTACCTTCCAATCCAGGCCCTCGTTCAATTCAGTTAGTTCATTGGCGAGCTGCTCGGTCGTATTAAATGCCTTGGACAACTTCTTCGATAGAACAAAAGAGAAGCAGATGATAAACAGTACGATACCTATCGAATATATGCTACGCTCTGAATACCTGAAAATATATTTAAGTAAATCAAATGCCACTACTGTTTCGAAGATCAAAAAGCCTACTAACGCATACATGGCCCCATCCTCTCGATGCAGCGCCGCACGAATAAACACAATCAGCGCGTAGAGCAAGCCGACCAACATAAAGATTTGATAAAAAATCAGGAATCGAATATACACATCCGCCTGAAAAATCAAAGTTACAATCACATAAATTCCAGCGATAGCCAAGGCTGCTTTAGTGAATTTTTTCGAAGCCTGTTTAGGAAACAGATGCAGCATAAACAATGCCAAAAGCACAAACTCCATATATAAGGAAATGTATTCCATCCTCATGGCAAGTGCCCAAGGGAAATGAGGAAAATACTTCGTAATGAGCACTTCATCAATCAATAAATTCCTCAAAGCATCATTGAGACAGAACAACCCAAAATACAGCATGGAGAGATCTTTTTTACGGAACATACTAATACCCAGATGGTAAACACCCGACAGGGCCAGAACACCAATCAAAAGGCCTCTTTCTGCCAAATGGTGATCATGCTTCATGGATACAGCTGAGGCTGCGCCATAAACGAGAGGGTCCCACATTCCGCCCCGTAGGTCATGATAATTTGAAATTTGCAATACAAGCTGAACCTGATTTGTGTTTGGCGAGAAATATATAATCTGCGTTATTTTTTGTGGAACACTACTGGTTGAATCCGTTCCTACTACTCCACTAGCAGCTTCAAGCTGACCATTAATCCACAGCTTGTAATTCGAATATATTTTCGGAATAGATAGAGCCTTGACCCTATTTATTTCGGAAATTTGCATATTCAATTCAAAGGTTGCGTACCCCTTTCCAGGGAGCTCCTCTCCATTTAATTTATACTTTTCCCAGTTACTTGGCATATCAATATAACCCGATAGCTCACCGCGTCCTGCTTCAATATCCGCTGGCTCTAGCAACTGGTTCCAATAGAATGACCATTCCCCATTCAATTCAGCAAGCTTATGTTGCCCCTCCTGAATGCCAGTAACGTCTATAACTCCAGCTACCGCTTCAGGGTGATACGAGGAATTTGTACTCTGTACCATACATCCGGAAAGCACAAAAAGAAGGAACACAATCAACAAATGATGTCTCATGCACAACCTCCTCCCGTCGCAAATGCCATTCTAGCAATTTCATAATATAAGTCGATTGTATCATTTTCTTGAGTAAAAGATTTACAAGTATAGAACAGGTCACTATAATACGAGTTGATTATATCCGAAGGAGGAATATAGTGGATACCCGAGTCTTTGGATTACAGCTGCCGGAGGATATGGCCTCCTCACCCTTACTACAGCTTATTACGGCTCTTCCTGTAGAGAAGCAGCGCCGAATTAAGAGGTTCGTACACGTAGAGGATGCTGTACGAACTTTAAGTGCAGATATTCTATCAAGACTGCTCTTATGTGATCAGCTAGGAATTAAAAATAGCGAGCTTTTCTTCACCAGTAACCAGAATGGCAAACCCCTTCTGCAAGGTCTCGATGACCTGCACTTTAACAACTCCCACTCAGGGAGATGGGTACTATCCGCCATTTCCGACTACCCTGTCGGCATAGATGTTGAGAGAATTCGCGAGCTTGATCTTGACTTAGCCAGACATTGCTTCTCAGAGAAGGAGTATCATGACTTAAATGATCTTCCCGACGATCAGACAAAGCTGGATTACTTCTATGACTTATGGACGCTTAAGGAAAGCTACATCAAAGCGGTGGGCCTTGGCCTGTCCATGCCACTATCCTCATTTACCATTCGAAAAACCAAGGATATGATTCAGCTTCAGACATCTAATACATTCAATCACTGCTTTTTCAAACAATATACTATCGATAAAAATTATAAAATATCACTTTGTGCACAGCGTGAGCATATTGATGAGAATCTCGTATTAATCAGCGAAGATGAACTGCTCCAACGCTTTGTAAAATATCTATAATTATATCACGAACAATGTAAGAATCATCTAAAAAAGAGAACGATCCAGAGCAGCAACATGGTAATATCCCCTCATGTAGACGGTGAAATTAAAGTTCATTGGATAATGAATTTGACACTTAGACCAGAGGGGATTTTTGTCTCGCCTAAAACATTATTGCAAATTTAATAAAATTGATTTATTATGTTTGATATATCAATGATTGATGCATCAAACATTGTTGATTTGTATAAATGTAAAGGAGGAATGAGATAATTTGTGCTCTTTAGAATCAACAATATTGTATAAGCTGCATTTTCTTAATAAAGAAATCAACTCGAAATTTTCCGAGTGTACAGGTATCAGCCCCTCGAGGCTTGAGCTGCTACAGTTGCTTTATCAGGGAGATGAGCTGAGTCAACAGGATCTTCAAAAAGAGCTGAATATTGATAATGCCGCAATAACACGCCATTTACAGCAGCTTGAGGCCAATGAAATGATCACTAGACGTAAGAAGGAAAGCGACAACAGAGTCACTCTGGTTAAACTTACCAATTATGGACGTCAAAAAATTGATACCTTTGAGGAAGAAAAAAATCGATTCGTAAATACTATGCTGAAGGATGTTCAGGCAGAAGAGCGCAAATTGCTCCTTGATCTGCTGAATCGGATGCAAAACAACATTCAACACATTCTTATGTAACTTACAAAAATTAACGATATAGATAAAAGGAGTAGATGAAACTATGCAAAAAACAAACGATTTTCAAGAAATCATTACAGGACGCCGTTCTATTCGCAAATATGATGAATCCGTAAAAATCAGTAAAGAAGAAATGACGGAAATACTTACCGAAGCGGCACTCGCTCCTTCTTCAGTTAATATGCAGCCTTGGCGCTTTCTAGTTATCGATAGTGAGGAAGGGAAAGCTAAGCTGGCGCCACTGGCACGGTTCAATCAAACTCAGGTCACTACATCTTCAGCGGTCATCGCTGTTTTTGGCGATCTCAACAATTTCGAATACGGGGAAGAGATCTACGGTAAAGCCGTAGAGCTTGGATACATGCCATTAGAGGTAAAAGAAAGACAAATCAGCGTTCTTTCAGCACATTTTTCAGCTCTGGATCCTCAAGTGAATAAAGATACTGTGCTCATTGACGGAGGGCTGGTATCGATGCAGCTCATGCTGGCAGCACGTGCTCACGGATATGATACATGTCCTATGGGCGGCTATGAGAAAGATCAAATTGCAGAAGCCTTCGGGTTGGACAAGGAGCGCTATGTTCCTGTTATGCTCATTTCTATCGGCAAAGCAGCTGACAGCGGTTATCAATCTGTTCGACTTCCTATCGACCGAATTGCTCAATGGAAGTAAGAGATATCAAATGGAGGATACAAAGATGATACTTATTCATGCCGGATTTTTTGTAGACCCTTTGAAAGAACAAAATTTTCTGGAGGAAATTGCTTCGCTTATTCAGGCCTCAAGACAAGAAGCAGGAAATATTTCGTACCAACTATATAAGGATACGGAAAAAGAGCATGCATTTACGATGGTTGAAGTATGGGAGGATTCGGCTGCAGTAGCCTCACATAATTCGAGCGAGCATTTTACCTCTTTCTCTGCCAAGGCAGGTCTCTTTTTAACCGCACCTCTGGATATAAAAATTTATGACGGGCAGCGCTTGAAATAGAGAACCGTTCGAAACAAGGAGAAAGGCTATGGAAATATTGGGGATTATTTTCACTTTACTCGTCGCTGTTGAGCATGTGTATATCATGCTACTGGAAATGTTATTCTCGACGAGCAAAACTGCTCAAAGAACGTTTGGTCTGACAGAGGATTTTCTCAAAAATCCAAGGGTGAAGACACTTTTTGCCAATCAAGGGCTGTATAACGGTTTTTTGGCGGCAGGTTTATTATGGGGAACTGTATTTGCGCCAGCGTCGTATAACACGTCGATTCAGCTATTTTTCCTGGCATGTGTAATTATTGCAGCAGTATTCGGAGCCATTACATCCAACAAAGGGATACTGATCAAGCAAGGCCTACCCGCAATGATTGCCATTGTGTTCGTCCTGGTATCGATGTAATGACATGAACAACGATTTGCAGAAAAAACTCGGCGACCTGTCACCGGTATAATACCGGCAGCAGATCGCCGTTTTTTCATTATTTTATAATTATCATTTAATACTAAACTTCAACGCCGCTTCCGCCTGAAACGGTGGCAGGCTGCTTTGGGTTCAGCTGGTTATCCAGTCTCTCCTGCAAGGCGTCTCGATCCTCAATAATAGCATCTGGAATCGCATCCTCAAGATCATCCTCCATGTACCGAAGAGGCTTGAAGTTGAATCCGATCGTCGCCCAGATCATCACCAGAATACCAACACATACAATCAGAAAACCGATTCCCCGCCCTGGTCCAACTCCAATGATTGGGCCAAAAGTATCGGCAAGCATTCCGCCTTCGTTCATTGCTTTACCAAACACGTTATCTGCCAGTAGCCCCGCTATTAAATAACCTAATGGCATACTAGACATGGCAATCATTTGGTTCGTTGCCAGCACCCGTCCCTGAAGCTCCAGGCCAACTTTAGACTGGATCAGGGATTGCCAATGTGTATTTACGAGGGTTACCGAGAACCATACACCGAAAATACCTATTGCCGTAATCAGTACACTTGGCCTAAACCCGGATATGATCATAAAGAAGCCTTCCAATATGACGAATCCTACCATCCCTGACGCCATACGTTTTGTACCGCCCCAAATACTCATCAGCAGGCCGCCCGTCATCGCACCAATAGCTCCAAGTGTAGTTACTGTAGCCAAATCCTGCGGTGTTGCAAAAGATAACACCAAAGGCTGAATAAGTACGGTAGATAAACCAAATAATACATTTCCGACAAAGAAAAATGCAATCATATACAGCATACCCGGTCTGCGAATAATGAATTTCCATCCCATGAGCACTTCCTTGACGAAGGTCTCCTCCCTTCGATGGAACAGCATGTTCGGAAATCTCACTAACGCAAGTGTAACAATTGCTATGAGGAAGCTTGCAAAATCAAGAATAAAGATGTTGGTCATACCGATCATCGAATACAAGGCTACCCCGATCAGTGGAGATATCATCTCACTAGTCGATGTGGCAAGCTGCACAATTCCGTTGGCATGTCCAAGATATTGCTTCGGAATAATTTGCGCGATTGCCGCAATTAAAGCAGGTCTATGAAAGGAACGCGCAACAGAGCCGACTGCAGATGTAACGTAAATATGCCACACTTCAAGCGTCCCTGTAGCCATCAATATCGCAAGAACAGCTATAGGCAGTGCCATCATAATATCGCTGAACAGCATAACCAGCCGTCTGTCGTATCGGTCCACGATAGCACCAGCTATTGGGAGAACAAGTATGCCAGGAATTAATGAAGCTGAAGAAATGACAGCAAAATCAGCAACTGAACCCGTCTGGGCGAACACCCATACTCCAATGGCTATTCCTGTTAAGCCCGAGCCCAAAATGGACATTAATTGACCTAATATTACGGTAAAGAACATACGTAAATTAGGAACACCCGTTTTTTTCGGAGGCGTTTTTGGCGTATTTCTTGCATTTTCAATGAATGCTTCATTCCCTGGCTCAACTAAATCGCTAATCCACTGACTAAGTTGATCCGCCTGATGCTTAATAAAATAATGACCCGACTGAGGAATGACGACCAGATCGACCTGTTCACTAAAATAACTCCATTCCTTATACCGTTCTTCATAAAGCTCGGTAGCCCTGTCCTTTTCGCCAATTATACAAGTAACAGGACAGCTAAGCTTCGGAAACTCCTTATTATTATAAGCAGCCGTGTAGTAGTCCTCGCTCTCACGCGCATCATGCCGCAGACAACGAATCATGAAGTCCCGTTCAACCTGATCCTCCACCTCCGTAAACCCGCCAAGCGCCTTCAGGAAGGCGTGGTATGATTTGTTCGACATGCTGCGATCTGACGGGAAAAGCTTTGAATAGAGGTCGAAGAATCTCCCCGGAATTCGCGCTATCGGGAACGTACCTCCGAGAAATACTCTTAACAGAGGATAATTCTCCTCATTAAGCTGCCTCGCAATCTCCATTGTTAATGCTCCGCCTACACAATGTCCATACAATGCCACAGGCCCGTTGACAGTCTGCTTGATTTCTTCAACACAGAGACGAGCGACCTCCTCGATCGGAAGAAGTTCCTCCTCCTTGCGACTGTAATCATGTCCCGGAAGATCCATGGCGTACAGATCAATCTGGGCTGGCATTTGCGCAGCAAGCGGCTGATACGTAATTGCACTGCCTCCTGCATACGGCACGCAGACGAGCGATACCTGGACTCCCTGAACCGTAGAATGTCTCGTTAATTTATGGAGGAATTGACGCTCTGACTGCTGTCCTTGGTCGATATATTCCGCTAAAGAGCGAATCGTTGGATTTTTAAAGAAATCCATAATACTAATCCAATCTCCCAGCCTTCTAACTACCTTGAGCGCTTTAAATGATTCTCCACCCAATTCAAAGAAGCTATCATCAATCCCGATGGCCTCGGTTCCGAGAATATCCTTCCACACCTCCCAAATCCTCTGTTCGGTTGCCGTTTGCGGCTTGGCTGCATTAGGATCTGACACACTGACCGCAAGCTCCATAGAAGCAAGCAGGTTCACATCTACTTTACCATTGGGGTTCAGAGGAAGAGACTCCATTGGAACGATATGAGAAGGTATCATGTATTCCGGCAGCTTCTCTTTCATTCTCTTCTTAAGTTCAGCAAGATGTTGATCCCCATCTATAGTGGAATCAAAGACGACATAAGATGCTATTCTTTTATCAGAACCGCTTACTTCTTTCAGCAATACAACTGCATCCGTCACAAAAGGAAAAGAGGTAATAACAGATTCTATCTCACCCAGCTCGATTCGGAAGCCACGAATTTTGATCTGCCGATCCATCCGGCCCAAAATGTCCACAGCTCCATCCGGCATATAGCGAACACGGTCTCCTGTTCTGTACAGTCTCGCTTCTGGCTCCATAAGATCCGCAAATGGATTTGGCAGAAAACGTGATAGCGTCATTTCTTCATTGCCGAAATATCCTCTTGCTACTCCAGCACCGCCAATATATAATTCGCCGGGTATACCCACCGGTACAGGATGGCTGCGAGAATCAACCACGTATCGCTTCACATTGCCGAACGGGTGACCAATCGGCACGATGTTAAAGCGTGGTCCCTCTATATCTGCGGGAACCCTGTAGGCAAAGGCGGACACCGTTGTTTCCGTCGGACCGTAGTGATTCTGAATGTCGATATGAGGACGAAGCTCTCTTATCTTGCGTACCGTCTCCCAGCTCAGGGCCTCTCCTGCAAGGATAAGCACCTTATGAGGAATTACATTCTCCGGCTCGGCAGCCTCCAACATCACCTCAAAATGACTTGGCACTACCTTCATGATATCGATTCGATTCGCTTTAAAATACTCTGCTACCCCATCCGGATCACAGGAAAGATCATATGATAATACATGCAGTGTTCCACCAGTACACAACGCTCCAAATACATTGGTTGTCCCCAAGTCAGCTGCCAATGTTGAAGCCATAGCAAAGGTTAACGGTGTCTCAATATTCAAATGTCGGATCAAGCCTTGAATGTAATTGGCAAATTGCCTGTGCTCTACTGAGACTCCTTTTGGCACACCTGTTGTACCTGATGTGAACACAATATACATCAAATTGTCAGGTGTAGTCTGGAACACAGGATTACTAGCATCTAATAACTCCAGAGATGCCTGCAGCCCTTTATGATCCAGCTCCAGCTTGGTTACCCCTTCAGGCTGAACATCACCCGACAGCTTTGCTTGAGTCAGAAGCACCTTCATTTCCGATTGCTGTATCATATATTCCAGACGCTCCTGCGGATATGAAGGATCAAGCGGTACATAAGCTCCCCCTGATTTCAGCACAGCCAGCATAGCAATGACGAACTGTGCCGACCGTTCCAGAAAAATACCGACAGCCTGATCCGGGCCAATCCCACGGGAACGAAGATCATGTGCCAGACGATTGGCGCTTTCATTCATTTCCTGATACGTATAGGAGGTCCCTTCGTACATAAGAGCAATGGCATCCGGCTGTTGTACAGCAAACCACTCTATCCGTTTCACTACAGCAAACTCGGGATCATATTCGATGCCATTTTGATTCCAATCCACAAGAAGCTGCTGCTTCTCTGTATCAGTTAACAGATCAATATCAGCAATTGAACAATCCGACTCAGAGCATGCCCTTCTCATTAATGTGCAATAATGCTCCAGCAGTCTCTCTATCGTAGCTTCATGAAATAAATCCGTGCTGTACTCCGCCTGCACATTGTATGCATTGGCTGATAGAGTCAAATCAAATTTAGAGCTGTTCGTATTCGTCGTACCACCAAAATGTAGTGGAAACTCTTCTTCATCCCCCCAGCCCACATGCATGTTCTGTACAACAAACATCACTTGGAAAAGTGGAGTATGGCTTAGATCACGTTCAATCGGCAGCAATTTGATCAACTGGTCCAGAGGAAAATCCTGATGCTCCTGCGCTTCAAGGGAAATTTGCTTGATTTGTTGGACTGTTTCCCTGAACGTAGAATTTTCATTCAATTGAATCCGGATCGGAAGCGTATTAACAAAAAAACCGACATTCCCTTCAATCTCTTCACGACTGCGATTCGCTACTGGAGAACCAATAATGATGTCATCTTGTCCCGTATACCGATAGAGTAAAACGGCATACGCTGCGAGGGACATCATGTAGAAGGTAACATCCTCTTCTCTGCACCATGACTCCAGATGTTGATAGAATTGTTCCGGAAACGGCTTGATTATAGTCGATCCGTTCGAAGTCTTTACAGGTGGCCTTGGTTTGTCTGCAGGCAGCTCCAGTACTGGAAGCTCACCTTGGAATTTGCCGAGCCAATAATTCTGGTGATAGTCCAGAACTTCCCCCGACAAATACTCCCGCTGCCACGATGCAAAATCCGCATATTGAATATCCAGCGGCGGCAGAGACGGCTTCTCGTCATGGCTCAACGCCACATATGCCTGCTGAATTTCCTTCATTATGATGCCTAGAGACCAACCGTCACACGCGATATGGTGAATGTTAAGCAGCATGAAATGCTCTTGAGGATTCAACGTAATCAAATAAGATTTTATAGGCCATTCACTTTCAAGTCTGAATGGAATAACCGATTTCTCTTTGATGATCTCATCCTTACGGGTATATCTTTCTCCCTCTGATAAATGAGAGAGATCATGATGTTCCAAAAAAACAGGAGTGAAAGGGTGAATGACCTGAACCGTATCCTCCTGCACCATTTTATAAGTTGTACGCAGCACCTCATGCCGCTCAATAAGCATGTTGATAGCCTGCTGCATCAACTCCACATTCAATTGCACAGGGATTCTGAACACGCAAGCGACGTTATAAGCAGGGCTATCCGGCTCCCACTGGTGCATGAACCATTGGCGCTCCTGAGAAAAAGACACTGGGAATTGCTGCAAGCCCTCCTGTCTCGGCATGGGAACAATGGATTTCTTCCTCTGCTGGAGAGAGTTTTTCTCCTTAATCTTGTTAAGCAGCTGCTGACGCTTTTCTGGAGGAAGTGAATTGATTCTTTCTAATAATTCACTCAAATCCTCACCTTCTTTCCTGAAGCGCAGCTAACAATTTTTCCCGTTTCTCTGGAGGCAGCTTACTTATGCGTTCCAGCAGATCTTGCTTGCCAAGCCCCTCCTTGCTCTGCCGCTCGGGAGCATCTCCATCGGACAAAATGCTAGTTGTATGATCAATTACACGCTGGAAGTAGCTTTCAAATGCCTTGATTCCAAGTCCTGCATTAAATTCTGCTGCCTTAATGTATGAATCTTCAGACAGGGTATCATAGTGCTCCTGATCAGAAGTCAGTTTATTCAAAGCCTCAATCCACGGATCTAAATTTTGCTCTGGAATGACCGCAACCGGAACCTTGGTTGCGAGCACATCCTCCTTGATATATTCTCTAATCGGATTAACCGGCACAATATAATCAAGATATAACTTTGCCTCAGGAAGCCCGCCTACATGGCTTGCAACAACCGGGATACCGCGAAGCATAGCTTCAACAACTACCTGACCAAATGACTCTCCCCATAGGGAAGGCATGAGGAATACTTTCGTCTGCTTGTAAATATCATTAATGTTCTCAGCAGGCTTTAAAATCGTTACATTCGGCAGAGATTGCATCTCTTCGATTTCCTCAGATCTTGTCGCCCACGTAGGAACAGCCGCAAATTGAAGGTGCGGCATCTTCCGCGCTAATCCAATAAAGATGGAAAACCCTTTGATCGCTGAAGGATTAATTACTGTAATAAAGGGATTATCAAAGTTCGCCAGGTTCGGGAATGGACCTTGACCATAAGAAGGGAAGTATATGACCTCGGAGTCCATATCTGCATAAAGATCGAAGTATTTTTTTAAATAGTCACTCACCGAAACGATGCCGTGCAATTTTTTGTAAAGTTCAATCTTTGGAATATCCTCTTGAAAACATTCCGGACCAAATGGCAGTGTAGCTTGGCTATGAGCCAGATAGATCGTTCTCGCACCCGTCTCCAGCACCGTCTCCAGAAGAAGATGTGTGTTATCCTCGGACACGATCACAACATCTGGCTTAAACTCATCAATTACCTTTTTGATAAATGGAAACACCTGAAATTTGCCCTTTACGGTATAGGCCAGAACGCCCTTCTTCCGTATGATAAACAACTCATCAGGTATACTCTCCACTACTTCGAACTCATGAGTCCCTTTTTTTGACTCCAGATATTCGTCAAATCCTTCGATATCCAGCGAGGGAGTAACAACCTGGCACTCATGCCCAAGATCAACAAGCCCCTCCATCAGAATGCGGTTCGCTTTATGCGCTCCACCCCAAGGGTATAAATATTCCATTGATTGGACCAGTAATATTTTCACTTGGAACCCTCCCTATATTATTCGTTCTCCAGTTCAGCAAGCAGCCGTTCTAATTCCGTGGAATCCATCTGATCTAGCTGATATTGCTCCAATGTGACCGCAGTCTGTTCAATCGTTGGCTTAGAGGCGAATATAACGTGCAGCGGCACATCCATACCCAGAACGCCACGAATTCTGGAGACGATTTGGGTTGCCATCAGCGATTGCCCACCCAGCTCAAAGAAGTTATCGTGAACGCCCACCTTATCGAGTCTCAGCACCTCACACCAGATAGCCGTTAGCTCCTTCTCCAAATAAGTGCTCGGAGCGATATATTCATCGGCGATTTCCGGTCTTACGTCATCCATAGGCGGAAGGTTATTCCGATCAATTTTGCCACTGGTCAGCAGTGAGAACTCGTCCACAAATTTATAGCGTGTCGGAACCATATATAGAGGGAATTTTAAAAGCAAATATTCACGAATTTCACTAATATTAAGTTTTGATTGTGGATCTTTCTTGATATAAGCACCAATCGTATTTTTCTCATAATTGTAGGTAACAACAGCTTCCTGAATCGACGCATGCTCACGCAGAGCATATTCCAGTTCACCAAGCTCAATACGAATACCCGATACTTTCACTTGATGGTCATCTCTGCCCACCCACTCTATTACACCTTCAGTCACTTGTATGCAAAGATCTCCGGTACGGTACAATCGGTCACTAATTCCATCATTAAACGGATTGCTCACAAAATGTTTAGCCGTCAGCTCTTCTGCATTCAAATATCCCCGAGCCAGACCTACACTTGAGATATAGAGCTCTCCTGTTTCGCCATTAGCCACCGGCTGTAAATGCTGGTTAAGAAGGTACACTGCCGTGTCACTGATTGGAGTTCCTAATGAAATCACATCCTCGGCAGCATCACAACGATGAATAGTGGCACAGACTGTCGTCTCCGTCGGTCCATACGCATTCAAGAAATTAAGCTTAGGAGCCCAATATTGGATTAATTTCCTGGTACATGCTTCACCAGCGGTTACCAAAGTTTTCAAATGAGGCAACTCAATGCCTGGAAGCCCACTAAGTACTGAGGGAACCAGCGTCACAACCGATATTTTCTTTTCTTTCAAAATATATAGCAGCTCTTCTCCAACGTAGAGGTTATCCTGAGGTAACAGTACCAGCGTTGCTCCTGCTGCCAATGTCGTAAAAATTTCCGAGATAGAGGCATCAAAAGAAACGGATGCATATTGGAGAACACGATCACTATGATTTAATAGGAACTTGTTAATTTGCTCATGAACCAGGTTTGGAATTCCTCGATGCTCAATCATAACCCCCTTAGGCTTACCGGTTGAGCCGGAGGTATATATCATGTAGGCCAGATCGGACGGTTCATTGCGACTAGTCAGATTCTCTGTCGATGATTCAGTCACAATTTGCGTCCATTCCTCATCAAGCTGAACTATTTTTGAAGAAGAAGTGATATTGTGACCTACAATCGTTGACACTCTCTCTGCATGTACGGAATTCGTGAGGATCATATTGAAATTGGCTTCACCTACAATGTAGGCAATCCGATCATCCGGGTAGGTTGTTGAGATTGGGACATAGGCAGCTCCTGACTTCAGCACAGCTAAAATGGATACAATCATTTCGGAGGATCTCTCAAGAAATACACCAATAAACGTCTCTGGCGCCGCACCCTGCCGCTGCAAATAATGCGCTAACTGATTGGCTTTCTCGTTGACTTCGTTATAAGTGAGTGATGATTCCCCAAACTCAATGCAAGGTGCATTTGGACTACACTCAACCTGATCTTGAAATAATTCGTAGACAGTTCTAAAATTAGCGTTCATGACGTTCCTCCCAAAATACTTATTCTTAAAAACGGTATAAAGGCATATAACTACTGGTTTGTCCTATTTCGATGCAAACGTTAGCGCAACTACTTTCATATTATCAGCCGAATTTAAAATTCAGTTAAAATCCAAAATGTTAATCCCTCTAAATAATATTATTTTTTACAGATATGTCCTTCTATTGAACTAGCTTTCCGTTAAACTTGTATCCGGAGCCCCTCACTGTATGAATATAAAGGGGGTGATGAGGATTTTTCTCGATCTTTTGTCTGAGGGAATAAATATGTACCATAACCGTTCGAAGATCGCCGAGCTTGGTTTCGCTCCAAATTAGGTTATACAGGGTTTCTGTGTGAAATACTCGATTGGGATTTTTGGCAAGAAGCGCCAGGAGCTGAAATTCTTTGGCAGAAAGAACCGCCTCATGTCCATGAATCATGACAGTTCTGGCATTCAAGTCTACCTCCAGACCGGGGAAAAGCAGCACATTGCGACGGTTCACTGCAAACGCTCCAGTGTATCTGCGAATTTGCGCCTTTATTTGAGTAATAAGAAGCTCATTATGGATAGGAATGTTAATAAAGCCGTCTCCACCAGCATTAAGTCCAAAAATTTTCATGTTGTCATCATTGTAATAATCCATGAACAAAACGGGCTTATCACTAATTCGGCGGATTTCAGCACATACATCAGACGAAGCAGATGACGGCATCGGTATATCCAGAATAATAAGATCCGGATAATGAGTTCGGATCAGGATAACGGCGCTCTGGCTCTGAACCGGGCAGCTATAAACGTCGAATCCTCGATCTAATAGCAACTGAACTAGAAAAATGCGTAAACCTTCATTATCGCTAACGATAATAATCTTCTCCCGCATCAGCCATTGTCCCCCTTATAAGTTAATGCAAACGTTATCCCCCTCTATTTTACAAAATAAAAACGTTAGTCGATGTATTTTAATGAAAAAAATAGAAAATTAGTTCTTTAGAACCAAATAAGGAAGAGTCAACCTTGTGGTGATCGTTCTACTATAAGCCTACATTTATATACCGAAACATCATGAAATGCATCAAAATGTACAAAATCAGCCCGTTTTTTGTTACAATGATTGAAAATCGCATGCGTAAAGGGGATCATTATGGAATACATTAGCACTCGAGGGAAAGTAGGAGGCATTGGCTTTGTAGACGCCGTCCTGATGGGGCTGGCAGACGACGGGGGGCTGCTCGTTCCAAAGCAAATTCCACAAGTGTCGGCAGATACACTGTCACTGTGGCAGAAGCTCTCTTATTCAGAGCTCGCACTTGAAGTGTTCTCACTATATATTGATGGGGAAATTCCTCGCGGGGAATTAAAGAAGCTCGTTAATGACAGCTATGCAACGTTCCGTGACGAAGAGGTAACTCCGGTTCGCCGTTTGAATGACAAGCTGCATGTACTTGAGCTGTTCCATGGACCAACGTTCGCCTTTAAAGATATCGCCCTGCAATTTCTGGGTAACCTGTACTCTTACATTTCTCGGGAAAGAAATTCGATCATTCATATTCTGGGCGCTACATCCGGTGATACCGGCGCTTCAGCTATTGAAGGAGTACGCGGCAAAGAAGGAATTCGGATCTGCATTCTGCACCCCCACGGCAAAGTAAGTAAAGTGCAAGAGCTGCAGATGACGACCGTCGACGACGCTAACGTGCTGAACCTGTCTGTTGAAGGAAACTTTGATGATTGCCAACGGATCATTAAAGAATTGTTTGCTGATGTAGAATTCAAGCATCGCTATCATTTGCGGGCTATCAATTCTATCAACATCGCTCGTATTCTTGCGCAAACCGTCTATTACTTCTATGCATACTTCCAGCTTGTAAACCAGGGAATTAGCGGCAAAGTAAATTTCAGTGTTCCAACAGGGAATTTTGGTGATATCTTTGCAGGTTATTTGGCTAAAAAAATGGGCCTTCCGATCAACAAGCTAATCCTTGCTACTAACGAAAACAACATTCTGGAACGCTTCATCAATGAAGGCGTGTATCAACCAGGCGAATTCCATATGACCTATAGTCCTTCAATGGACATTCAGGTTGCCAGCAACTTTGAGCGTTATCTGTACTATCTGCATGGTGAGGATGCCAGCACTGTAACCACGTTCATGGACAGCTTCAAGCAGGACGGCAAGATCGTGATCGCTGCAGATAAGCTAGAACAAGTAAAACGTGATTTCGTTGCTTATGGCGTGGAGAACGATGAATGCCTCGCTACCATCGGACAAAGTCATGATGAATATGGATACTTGCTTGATCCGCATACCGCTTGTGGTGTTGCAGCAGCCGAGAAACTCACCGACAAAGGTGAAGTTACGGTCGCTCTTTCTACAGCCCATCCGGCCAAGTTCAACGAAGCGATCGAGCTCATTCAAATTGAGCAGACATTCCCGCCGCAAATTCAGGCCTTGTTTGACAAGCCTCAGCATCAGATCCTTGTTGATGGATCAAATAATGCGGTGAAAGAGCAACTGCTGAAATTTTTCTAATACAGAAACCAAAGGCTATCCACCAAGCGTTTCTACTTGAGGGATAGCCTTTTTTGCTTCAATAAATCTGTACTACTTCGTTACATTAATACTTAGGGATACGCCCGTCTTCACTTTTACATAAGTTACTTCACCATACTGATCCTTACCCGTTGTCCATCCTTCTCCGGACAATTGGTTCAACTGGCTCAGATCCTGAACCTTCGACATATCCGCTCCATTAGAAGTCACAAGACTTCCTGCCGCTCCATGAAGCTTGATCAGATAATACTTAGCTTCAGGCGTGTACGTACCCAAAGGAGCTGCCGTACTAAATCTGTACTTGCCTGCACTCTCCTCAACAACGCTGAAGTGCTGCTTGAAAAATTGACCATTCTCATATCCGTACGTCGCACCATCATCATCATAGTAATCAAAACCTGTTTCAGATGAGCTCGGGAATGCATCAACTGTTACTACATCTACCGGCTTTTCGCCAATGTAGTTCATAACAGGCGCGGTTGGAATGATTGCTCCTTTCTTGATAAAAAGAGGAATATCCGACCAATTCTCTTGATCAACCTCATGTGCAATCGTTTGTCCCCCGGTGTAAACCTTGCCGCTGAAATAGTCAATCCATTCGCCTTCCGGTAAATAAATCGACTTTGTTGCCTCTTGGCTTACTACTGGAGATACGAGCAGCCAATCCCCGAACATCCACGAATCTACAAGGTTTTGTGTATTGGGATCATCCGGGTAATCATATACCAATGGTTTAACCAGTCCAATTCCTGTATCGTATGCTTTTTCCTCATAGGAATAAATGTAAGGTATGAGCTGGTAGCGAAGCTTAATCGCTTCTGTAGCCGCCGCTTCTGCCTTTTCTCCAAAATACCAAGGTTGGCGCTGCATATTTTCCTTACCATGAACTCTATAAATTGGTGTAAAAGCACCAAACTGCATCCAGCGTGCATAATTCTCAGGCTCAGGATCGGATTGGAAGCCGCCGATATCCATCCCCCACTTGACTTGACCCACGTTAATTGCTGTCAGCATACGCTCTCTCTGATTTGCCATCACCTGAAAGCCTGAACCGATATCCCCTGACCATAAACCATACGCATATTTCTGTGCACCCAGATAAAAGCTGCGATTCACAGACCAGACACGTTGATCAGAATATTCGCGCTGCCCTTCATAAAGACCCTTTTGCATATTAATAAATTGTTCAGTGGTGTAGCCCTCGTCAGCCTCATCGTTCCAATAACCGATAATCCCTGTATCAAAGGCCTTCTTAATATTATCAAAATACCACGTACGTACTTCCGGCAATTCAAAATTAAGATCGTTTACAGGTTGCTTTGAAAAATAATCTAAATAGTTCTTTTTATTAGGCCACCAAAATCCATGCTCTGTCGCATATTTCCCTTGCTCTGTCTTCACATGTATCCGAGGCTTGAAAATGCCTGTCAACTTAATTCCTTTAGAATCAAGGGTTTCCTTCAGCTTCCCGGATGAGCCACTTGGAAACTTCTTGTCATTCCAACGGAATTCCCCGTAGTTGTCCTCTGACCAAGCCTTCCAGTCGAAGTCCAGTGAGAAGCTGTCGATCGGAATTTGTTTCTCGCGATATGTATTCACATGCTGTAGCAATTCTTTTTCATCGATTCCCCATTCCGTATTCATGAAGCCAAGAGACCATTTCGGAAATAAAGGAGATGTTCCACTTATTGCTGACACCGTGCTCATAATACTCGTCGGATTACCTACCATAACGTAGTAGTGCGCACTCGGCTTGGATAAATTTTTGAAAGATACCTTGCCATTATCATTGTAATAACGGGCATTAATCGTATCCACGAGCATCCCATATCCTGCGCTGCTCCAGACGAGTGGGGCTCCAGGATGACCCTGCTTACCACCGCTTACGATCTCTGTATCCCCAAGTATAATCCCATCATCGGAGCCCTCGGTCGCATCATAGCCGCTGATGCCGTACATCGAATCCTTAGCATCATGAGTGAATTCGATCTGACCATTTAGTCCGACCAACAAATCGGGCTGTTCAATCAACAGCTTATCGTTGTGGTCATAGACAGTCATGCTATACTTTGCTGTATCTACAACGACTTTCATCTGATCGGTTGTAATTACAGCAGGATTGCTGCTAACGTCGATCGTCGCACCCACAGGATCAAAATCACGGTTAGCAATAATCAATGTGTCAGGCTCAGCAACACCATTAGGATTAACCTGAACCCTGATTGCATCCGGCCGAATTACATCGATCCTGATCACATTTGTATCCGATTTCATTTCTAAATAGTCTTGCCCCGTTGTTGCAGCCCCTTGTCCTTCTCCGTTAATTACCGGTTCTTCCGCCTTAGCAGCACTTGGCTCAGCTTGCTCTTTGTTTGAGCTGCCATTGTTTGCGAAAACGATTACTAAAATAATGATAACGATTGCACAAACGAGCGTCATGCCGACTAGCACGGGCTTTTTCTTGATCCAACCCTGCATTCTTTTCCCTCCTTATGAATCTGACAGAATTTAATCCTCCTTTTCCCATTTATATTTAATCAGTGTACAGTCTCATGACTCATAGGACAATACCATTCATTACTATTCGATAAACAATTTTTTACCGGAAGATAACTAGAAACACATAGAGCAGGAATGCGACCTGCGCACCCCTGCTCTTTATCCTGTCTACCTTATCATTTGTTTGATCAATTCCCTATTACGCTGCTTGAACACTTCATTGTGCGACGACACCATTCCATACTCACTGGCATCCGGCTGGATGTATTGCTTCGCCTTATTCACTGCGTTTGCTGCATCCTGAAACGCCCCGGCAATAAGGTGCAGCTTTCCGTCATGTTTTAAAATATCACCCGCAGCATACAGGCCTTCTACTGACGATTCGCTTGCTGCACTTCCCGCGATGTAGTATTGTTCTGCAATTTCAATCTGCAGTGGGCTATTCTCAAGCAAGACAGTATCTCGTTCATATCCGTGATTAATAATGACCTCATCAATTTCAAGAACCGTGACTTCCCCTGTTCTGTGATTGGCTAGTTCCACCCGCTCAATGGTCTCATGAGCATCATCAGCGATCAATTTAGTAATCGAAGTATTGAGGTAACACACCGCTGAGCTATTCAACAATTGCGTCACTTGAGATTCATGACCAGAAAGAGCCTCTTTTCTGTATGTTAGATACACCTGTTTAGCTATCGGCTCCAATTCATTGGCCCAGTCAACTGCGGAATTTCCTCCACCGGATACGATCACCGTCTTATCTTTAAATCGCTGCATTGACTTCACGGTATAATTCAGATTGGAAACCTCGTATCTCTCTGCACCTTCAATTTCAAGCTTCTGCGGATTTAATATCCCTCCACCTACAGCAACAATCACCGTTCTGGAATAATGCTTGTGACCAGAAGCAGCATGCAAGACGAAAATCCCCTCATCGTTACGTGCGATCGACTCAACCTTCTCATTTAACACAACTTCCGGATTAAAAGTTAATCCTTGCTCTACAAGCTGTTCGATGAGCTTCTCTCCTGTCACGGGGGTTAGTCCCCCAACATCCCAAATCATTTTCTCCGGGTATACATGAACTTTCCCGCCCAGATGAGGTTGATATTCGATCAGCTTTGTTTTCATTTCGCGAAGTCCACTATAAAAAGTAGAGTACAGCCCTGCTGGCCCGCCTCCAATAACAGTTACGTCAAATATTTCATGCTGCTGCATTCTTTCACTCCCTTATCCAATTCATTTATATTTTCAATGATAATCATTCTCACTAGCAACCACTATAACCTGTTTTCATTTTAAATACAATATTCAAATAATTTGGTTGACAAAGAAATAGCATCCCTATTATATTTATGTGTGAAATTGATAATCATTATCAATCAAATACTGGACATACATTCAAAAGGAGACATACTCAATGAAAAAATGGCTACTCCCCTTCGCATTAATTCTTGCACTGATGGTCAGTGCTTGCAGTAATTCAGCCAGCTCCACAAATACTTCTGGTAATAGCAATGCAAATGCAAGCAAGGAAAATGTAACGGAACCAGCTGCTACTGAGTCTGAAGCGTCTGGTACAATCACTTATCAATCCGAGAGTGGACCTATTGAAGTTCCTGCTAATCCGCAGCGAGTGATCGTGCTCTCTGCATTTGCTGGCAACGTGATGTCACTCGGAGTAAATCTGGTAGGCGTTGAATCCTGGTCCAAAATGAATCCTCGTTTCGATGCAACCTTAAAGGACGTTGAAGAAGTATCGGATGAAAACTTAGAGAAGATTATCGAGCTTGATCCGGACCTGATTATCGGATTATCCACGATCAACAATATCGATAAATTAAAGGAAATCGCCCCAACTGTAACTTATACCTACGGCAAAGTAGATTATTTAACACAGCACCTTGAAATCGGCAAGCTGCTTAACAAAGAGAAGGAAGCCCAGGCTTGGATCGATGATTTCAAACAACGCGCAGCTTCCGCAGGTGAAGAAATCAAAGCAAAGATCGGTGCAGATGCTACGGTTTCGGTAATCGAAAACTGGGATAAGCAAATTTACGTGTACGGCGACAACTGGGGACGTGGTACTGAAATTTTGTACCAAGAAATGAAGCTGGCTATGCCGGAGAAGGTAAAAGAAATGGCGCTAAAAGACGGCTACTACGCATTATCTCTGGAGGTTCTTCCTGAATTTGCAGGCGACTATGTGATCTTCAGTAAAAACAATGAGACAGATAACTCCTTCATGGAGACAGATACGTACAAAAACATTCCTGCCGTGAAGAACAATCGGGTGTATGAAGCTGATTCAAGGGAATTTTACTTCAATGATCCAATCACGCTTGATTTCCAACTCGACTTCTTCAAGAAATCTTTTCTTGGCAACTAAGGTAGTAACGGGGCGCAGATGACTGAGAAAAAACGACCTTCAATTCCTTTTTTATATAAGCTGATTGCCGGAATACTTGTCTTTATCGGCATGTTCGCTGTCGCTCTGATCTATGGTGCAGCGGACACCACTGCAATGGATGCGTGGAACGCTCTGACATCCAATGCGACCGGAGATAAGCTGTCCATCATTCGGGAAATTCGCCTACCTCGTGAAGTGGCGGCCATTTTTGTGGGTGCGGCGCTTGCTATTGCCGGGGCTGTAATGCAGGGTATTACGAGAAATCCGTTAGCTGACCCTGGTCTACTGGGACTTACCTCAGGAGCCAATGCTGCATTAGCTATTGCGATTGCTTTTATTCCCGCCGCTAATTATTTCAGTATTATGATCGCCTGCTTCATCGGTGCAGCAGTTGGAGCAATAATGGTGTTCGGTATCGGCTCTATAAAAAAGGGGGGCCTGTCCCCCCTTCGTATTGTATTGGCTGGTGCAGCAGTATCGGCATTTCTTCACGCGATCGCGGAAGGTATCGGTATTTATTTTAAAATCTCCAAAGACGTGTCTATGTGGACAGCTGGAGGAATCATCGGGACGACATGGAACCAGCTGCAACTCATTGGACCCGTCATTGGTGCAGGAGTTATCGTTACAATCCTCCTGTCGAAGCAGCTGACGATTCTTAGCCTGAGCGAAGATGTTGCCACTGGATTAGGTCTGAAAATCAAACATATCAAGATCATTCTTTTTATCATCATTATTTTACTCGCCGGAGCCTCTGTTGCTCTTGTAGGCAATCTTGTTTTTATCGGACTGTTAGTTCCACATATCGTTCGCGCTATTGTAGGCACGGATTATCGCTACATCATTCCGATGTCAGGAATTGCTGGAGCAGCATTTATGTTGTTTGCCGATACACTTGGACGAACGATCAATGCGCCCTGGGAGACACCGGTTGCTGCCATTGTGGCTATGATGGGTTTGCCGTTTTTCCTATTTATCGTGCATAAAGGGGGCAAACAGTTATCATGATTCAATCGGCTCTAGTAAAAAAGCAGCGTATCCTGATGCTCGCCTTGTTGGTGCTTATTATATTAACTATCGTTGTTGGGATGGGTATCGGCAGCTCACCTTTCTCATATAATCGACTGCTCCCTACTCTGTTCGGACAGGGGACGTTTAAGGAAGAATTCATTTTATTTTCCATTCGATTGCCGCGTATCTTGATTACTTTGTTAGCTGGCATGGCCCTTGCGCTATCTGGCTCTATTCTGCAGGGAGTAACGCGTAACGATCTTGCCGATCCCGGCATATTAGGCATCAACTCTGGAGCAGGCGTCGCTATTTCTATTTTCTTTTTGTTTGCACCTATTCATGCTGGATCTTTTGTATATTTAATGCCTTTCATTGCTTTTATAGGCGCATTATTGACGGCATGCATCATTTATATGTTCTCATATAACAAAACCTCAGGTCTTCAGCCGGTAAAATTAGTGCTCATAGGTGTTGGCTTCTCCATGGCTCTCTCTGGGATCATGATCGTGCTGATCTCTTCTGCCGAACCAACAAAAGTAGATTTTATCGCAAAATGGATTGCAGGGAACGTATGGGGTACGGACTGGCCTTTTATTTGGGCGCTGCTTCCTTGGCTTGCTCTACTCATTCCGTATACGCTCTATAAAGCCAATCGCCTTAATCTGCTCTCACTCAGTGAACCTGTCACGATTGGCGTCGGTGTGTCCATTGAGCGGGAACGGGTTACACTGCTATTGACCGCGGTCGCCCTGGCCGCCTCAGCTGTTTCTGTTACGGGCGGCATTTCCTTTATCGGACTCATGGCCCCGCATATCGCCAAAGCGCTCGTTGGACCACGCAATCAATTATTTATACCTCTGTCCATCCTGATTGGCGGCTGGCTCCTTTTGTTCGCAGACACAATCGGACGCAACATCGTCGAGCCTTCGGGTATTCCAGCAGGCATAATGGTTGCTCTGATTGGAGCGCCATACTTTATGTACCTTTTATTGAAAAAGTAATACTCTAGACCATTGGATCGCTAAGATTCAGTGGTCTTATTGTCAAAAGAAAGCCAAGCCCCTTACCTAAAGGAGCTTGGCTTCTATATCTTCATAATGTGTGACCCGATTTCTTCCATTCTCTTTAGAGGCATATAACGCTTGATCCGCTTTTTTAAGAATAGTTGAGTCTGAATCAGTTGGAGCAAATGTACCTATACCTATACTGATTGTGATGCTGCCTGTTTTCCAAGTAGATCCCGCAACAGCTATTCGCAATCTCTCCGCTATAGCTCTTGATTCGTCTATATCGATGTCAGGCAGGATCAACACAAACTCTTCCCCGCCATATCTGGCGACAATGTCCCCTTTGCGGGAAAAGGCCTGCAAAATCTGCGCTAATTTCTCAAGAACATCGTCCCCAGTCTGATGCCCCCACGTATCATTCACTTTTTTGAAATGGTCTATATCTAAAATAA